>Ga0172367_10000693_pt1 | contig 51254 bp, 44 predicted proteins | sample Lak10m_FD_114542 | JGI IMG/M metagenome (GOLD analysis project Ga0172367, IMG submission 114542) | Freshwater microbial communities from Kabuno Bay, South-Kivu, Congo - kab_022012_10m | ecosystem: Environmental > Aquatic > Freshwater > Lake | place: Democratic Republic of the Congo: South-Kivu...
GAACTTGAACGCATTCTCATTAGTGAAGAATCGGAGTATCGTTTCCATTATTTTTTTTAGGGCTGGTTGAACCCTAAAATTAAGTAATCGATGCTTCGACCCATTATCTTTACGATTCCGTTTTAGTTTGTGTTAGTCGGTGCGATTCAATTGTGCTTTCTAACAAAACTCGGGTCCAATTGAGAGATACTGGGACAACCGATAAGTTGCATTACCCGCTTCGTCTCATCATTCAGAATATCGAAACTGCGTGAGACACCCGCTTCGCCACCGGCTGCAAGGCCGTACAGATAGGCTCGTCCAACAAGAACAGCCTTTGCGCCCAAGGCCAATGATTTGATTACATCGCTGCCACGTTCAATTCCACCATCTATGATCACTTCCGCTCGATCTCCGACAGCTGCTACTACCTCGGGCAAAATGTCGAATGCAGCGGGGGCTCCATCCAACTGTCGGCCACCGTGGTTGGAAAGGATGATTCCCGAAGCTCCCATTTCAGCCGCCTTCACCGCATCTTCTACGCACTGAATTCCCTTGAGCATGAATTTTCCACCCCACATATCCTGTAATCGTCTTGCATCGTCCCACGAAACGGATGCACTGAACTGTTCATTAACGTTGTCTACCACTTTCAATGCATTGGCACCATGCGGTAGGTGATGGACCATATTGGCCATCTTCCACTTTGGTTTGGTCAGGAAATGGTAGAGCCATGCTGGTTTTCCCAATGCTGAAAGAGCGGTGTTTCTTCTCAACACAGATGGTCGACCGTGGCCGTTCCGAAGGTCGCGTTCTCGCTTGCCAAGCGATGCCAGATCGACTGCCAGCATCAAACCATCGTAATTGCTTTGCTTGCAACGTTGTATGAAGTCATGCACCATCTTCTTGTCGTGCCAAGAATAGATCTGAAAGAACCTCGGACCCTCAGATTCTGCTGCAACATCCTCTATCGAAGTTGTTGATACCGTGCTCAACGAGTACGCGCTTCCTGCCTTGTGTGCGGCCCGAACCACGGCCTTTTCTCCTTCCCAATGAAACATGCGCGACATGCCTGTGGGTGCAGCAATGATCGGGGTTTTCAGTTTCAGTCCTTGAACTGTAACACCCAGATCGATCTGGCTTACGTCAACCAAGATTCGCGGTACGAACTCATATCGATTGAATGAATTGCGGTTCCATTCCAACGTGATGCCATCCTCAGAAGCACCATCCAGATAATCGAACATCACCGATGGTAGTTTCTGTTGTGCCAACTTTCTGAGGTCGGCAATGGTGAACGCAGTGGAAAGCGAAGTCATGGCCGAAAGATACGGCACACAAGCATTACGCGGCCTTACCGTCTTGTTCAGACATTTCGCGCTGCATCTGCTTTACGGTTTTTCCCGAACCGTCTTCGCGCCATCCCGGAGGGCCGAAAATATACATGAAGCGCCCTTTCCAGGTTCTGGCCTGCTTCACATCTTCCCAAATATTGGCATACTCGTGTACCAAAATGGTGACAGGATTGTAAGAATTCGGTGGATGAAGAACACCGTAATTGACCGATTTGGAGTCGTCCTTGTCTTTGAACGTGCCGAACAACTTGTCGAAGATGATGAGGTAACCACCGTGGTTCTTGTCCAAATATTCGATGTCAGACGAGTGATGCACTTCGTGATGCTTATGCAGATTGAATATCTTCTCCAGAAAACCTAATCGCGGCATCCACTGTACGTGCAATTGATATTGCCAGAATGATTCAATAGCCAAGCACGTCATCAGCATAATAGGATGGAAGCCCAAAGCAGGGATCCACATGTAAAAGAAAGGCTTGTAGAAAAGCGTTACCCAACCATTTCTAACCGCTGTTCCCAAATTGAAATGATCGGAAGAATGATGCACGATATGTGCTGCCCAAAGCACCCGCACTTCATGATTTGCCCTGTGAACAAGGTAGTAGGCAAAATCATCGAGAAACTGACAGATAAGCCAAACGTACCATGTGCCAAGACCGAAAGCCTGCCAACCGAAAGGGATGTTTGATCGCTCACCAGCATCGTCAAGCGGGTTGAAAAGGATGTAAACCAAAGCAAAAATGGCTAACGACCAAACCTTTGCGCTGGCGGCCAAAAATGCTGCACCGATTCCCATAGTGCTACTTGCAGCAAGGTCTTTCCAGTTGTACAGTTCAGGGTTATATCTGAGACTGAAAATGATCTCTAGAACTATGAGCGCAATGAAAGCAGGTCCGCCATATACCATGAGTTCAGTAACCTCATACTCATACATTACATGATGGGCTTCTGCCACTATAGTATCAAAAAGGCTCATTCCAATGGGGTTATTTGCCGCTAAGGTGGTCAAAAAACTGATGCAGGGATGACCTAGAACGTGTACTTGCCTTCTTGTACAAGGTATGAAACAACATCGCGTCTCATTGCTTTCGGGTTAATGTCGTACAACTTGAGCATGCGGTTTACAACCCATTTCGTCCTTCTGCGCTCAGCACCTTCGGTATAGCTGGCTATGGCATCGTTCGCAGCTTTTCTGACACGTTCAGTAGCCTCATACAGGTATATCTGGAACATTTTTCGCTGGATGTCCAGCTTCTTCTTATCCTTCTGAACCGTTTCCAATTTTCTGACCTTGAGGTAGGCGGAATCACAGATGAACGCATCAGCCAGAATATCGGCCAAGTTGATGACTATCTCTTGCTCATCGATCATTGCTTTGCCTAACTTTTTACCAGCAGAACTTGAAATGAACATGAATACATCTTTGAAAGCCTGAACCAACCTTGCCTCTTCTTCAGCACCCAGTTTCGTGCCTAAAAGAATAGACTTGATGATTCTATTTCTGACGTTCGATGCTTCACCTTTCAGGTCGATCTCATTGGTTTTGAGCGCTCTTTTTGTCAGTTCCGCAACGGAAAGCATACGGTTTATCTCATTCGTGCCTTCATAGATACGAGTGATCCGAGCATCGCGGTAACCCATTTCGATGCCGGCTTCAGCAGAATAGCCCATGCCACCGTGAATCTGAAGTGCCTCATCAATGACGAAGGCTGCGTTCTCCGATCCTTTCACCTTCAGAATAGCACATTCGATGGCGTACTCACGGATGGATTCGAGTTTCGATTGCTGTACGCTCATTCCGCCCGCTTGCAGTTCTTTGCGCTTCAGGTCGATGTTTCGTCCGATGCGGTAAACGCCCGCATCAACGCAGAAAACCCGTGATGCCATTTCACCGATTTTGTGCTGCATGGCACCGAATTCCACTATCGATTTCTGGAACTGTTTCCTTTCAATAGCATACGTTAGCGCTTGATCCAAGGCGAACTTGCTTCCACCATTTGTTCCGGCTGCCAATTTGATACGTCCGGTGTTCAGAATGTTCAGGGCAATACCAAATCCTTCGCCTCGTTTGCCTAAAAGATTTTCAATTGGCACAGGACAGTCTTCGAAAAACACCTGAACCGTGGACGAACCTTTGATACCAAGTTTCTTTTCCTCAGCCCCAATGGTAATGCCACCGAAAGCTTTCTCTACGATGAAAGCAGAAAGATTCTTGTCAGAATCTATCTTGGCGAACACGATGAACAGGTCTGCAAAACCACCATTGGTGATCCACATTTTCTGCCCATTGAGCAGGTAATGTGTTCCAGCCTCGTTCAAAACGGCCTGGGTCTTTCCGCTATTAGCATCCGAACCAGCTGTCGGTTCGGTAAGGCAGTAGCTTGCTTTCAGTTTCGCTGACGCGACACCTGGCAAGTACTTGTCCTGTTGCTCTTTGGTGCCGTAGTAAACAATCGGAAGTGAACCGATGGAAGTTTGACAACCAATTGTAGTAGCGAACGAAAGGCCAAGGGCAATGCTTTCGGAGAAGATGAGGCCAGTGTTGAAGTCCAAAGCCATTCCACCGTGTTCTTCAGAAATGGCCACTCCGCACAAACCTAGTCCTGCGGCTTTCTCTAATTGACCAACAATGATGTCGCGGTCTTTTTCGGCTTCGAACTCCTTTCCACGTTCCTTGATCGGATTTTGAATTTCCTGAATACAGAACTCTTTCACCATTTGCTCTATCATGAGCTGTTCTTCGGTGAATTCCTCGCGGATGAAGATGTCTTTCGGGTTACCCTTTTCAATTAGGAATGTGCCGCCTTTCAATGCCATTTTGATTCAATTTTCAGCAAATGTATCAAAAAAGCAATGCATGCATTGTATGGGGTTGTCTCGTGAATCCTTCGAAGTCGAGATGGCAAAACGTAATAACGGATTCTACTGAAGCCGAGCATCACGTTAGCACTATCTATGCACCGTCACAATTCCCTTGTATTCGTGCGAGTGACCCTGCCAGTCAATGGTCTCGAAGCGGTAAACGAATGTTCCCTGCTGCACTTGTTGGCCCATATATGAACCATCCCACGGTAGTTGGTCGCTTTCCGAATAGAACAGTTCCTCGCCCCAGCGGTCATAGATCCACATGGCGTAGCTCACGTAACCTTCTCCTTGGCCATAGAACGTTTCATTGATGCCATCATTGTCGGGCGTAAACGAATTCGGAATGTAGAATGTGTAAATGGGTTCCACTTTCACATGGTAACCAATAGTATCCAAGCAGCCATACTGCGTTTCTACAATGAGGTCAACCGGGTATTCTCCCACTTCGTTGTACCAATGCACTGGATGCTGTTCGCTAGAGCCGGAGCCATCACCAAAATCCCAATCCCAAATGGTCACATTCTCCGATGAGAGGTCGGTGAAGACGAACTCAGGTTTTAACAGATCCTTCACGTACTGGTCTACCATGAACAACGCTTCGGGTTTTGGGTAAACAGTGATGAAATCCGGTTCATAAACATCGGATACACAGCCGTTGCCCGATGTAACGGTCAGGCCGATGTCGTAAGTGGCCACATCCAACGGTTCTATGTGTGGGTTGTAGGTCAGATACGGGCTAGGAACCTGAGCCAAGGTGCTGTCTGTTCCCAAATACCAGCTCCATGCTGCCAACGAGTAAGGCGCTGGAATGGTGCTCTGATCCAGAAACTGAACAAATAACGGTTGGCAACCTGCCTGCGGCAATGCCGCAAAGTTGACCTCCGGCAGCGGATAGATCTCAACGGTTTTCGTTACTAGATCCACACAGCCATGGTTGGTCATAACGCCTAGGGTAACATCATACAGCGCAGCGCTCTGATAAACTCTGTATGGCGATGGAATGGAGGAAGAGCCGCCATCGGCAAAATCCCATTGCCACACATTGATGATGTCATCGGTAACAGGGGTAATGGACGAAAGGTCTGTGAAGAAGATGGTATCTTGAAAACACGTGGCAAGTCCTGCTGGGAAATCGGCCACTGGCAGAGGGTGTACCACCGCATCGCCACCAGAAATGGTGCTCTTGCAACCAGGCCCGTTGGTTACCTGCAATGTTGCAGAGAAAGTGCCGGGCGCTCCGAAATCGATGCTTGGGTCCTGCGCGGCACTGTTCTGCCCATCGCTGAACGACCATTGCCATGTCGTGATCGGATACGTGCCGTTGGCGTTGCTCAGATCGGTGAATTGAATAAGATCGGGAAAACAGACGCTGTCGAAGGCAAAGTTGGCAATGGGGACAGGGTAAACCTCAATGGCGTCTTCCAACGTGTCGGCACAGCCTAAACCGGATGAAACAATGAGACTTACATTGTAAATGGCATCAGCAGGATACTGTTGATAAGGTGGCACCTGCAACGTAGAAGTGTTTCCATTGCCGAAATCCCATAGCCAGTTGGAAATGTTTCCTGATGGAATAGAGGAGAGGTCAGTAAACTGAACCGAATCATGCTCGCAGATGTTCTGAAAGCTGAAATCGGCCGTAGGCAGATCGTTCACATCAACTTGTACATTGATCGTATCATCGCAACCTTGCTGCGTTGTCACAATGAGTTCAATGTTGTAAGTGCCGGAAGAACCATACTGATACGTAGCCGGAACTGCATTCAAAATGCCCGAATTGTCACCGAGGTCAAGCTCGTAAGTAGCGATGTTTCCAGGCGCTATCACAGAACTTGTTTCATTGAGCTGAATGGCCTGATCGGCACATACATCGGCTGTGGTCAACGCTGCCACCGGATTCGGATACGAGATCAACTGGAATGTGGTGTCGGCCGTGCAACCTTCGTTGGTCGTCAGTTCAAGAGCCACGGTATACGTTCCCGGAGTTGCATATACGTGCAGTGGCGCGGCAACTGCCGAAGTGTTGCCATCACCAAAATTCCAATCATACAAGTCAATTGTACCACTTGGTATGCTGGAGTTGTTCACGAACTGCACATCATCCAACGAGCATTCCTCTGGTGCCGAAACATCTACAACCGGTGGCGGGAAAACTTCCACGGTGGCTGTCACCGTGTCGGCACAGCTGTTGTTGGTTCCAACGATCAACTCCAAGTTGTAAACGCCTGTGGAAGCATACATGTTTGTCGGATTCTGCGTGGCCGAAGCGTTGGCATCACCGAAATCCCACTGCCATGTGGTCACGTTATCGGGGTTGTTCACCGTAGATTGATCGGTGAATTGCGTTACCGTACCCAAACAGCCATCCGTAGCACTGAACTGCGCATTCGGTTTCGGGTAGATGGTAACGTCAGCCGAATACGAATCCGTGCAATTGATGTCGGTGGTCACCGTAAGCTGCACGGTGTAAGTGCCATCTGCCAAGTAAGTATGCGATGGATTCTGTTGGTTCGAATTGTTACCGTCACCGAAATCCCATTGCCAGTTGGTCACGCTTCCAGATGCCACAACCGACAGGTCTGTAAAACTTGCTCCTGCCGGAAAACAGACATCGGCCGTGCTGAAATCGGCTGTAGGCAGGTCGGGCTGAACCACAGAAATATCTACCGATTCGCATTGATTGCCGATGCGATATACGGCAGTGTAATCGCCTGCGCCATGACCATTGGCCGAAACGGAAAGGTTGGCCGCATTTTCGCCTAATAGGGCAACGCCTCCTTTGTACCATTGCCAGGTTCCGTTAATGGTATCGGCTGCGGCATGAAGCACAATATCATCATCGCACCATTGGCCGGTCTGATTCACTGTCAGCGTAGCGAAATAGGTGGTTTCGTTCAGAATAAGGTTGTCGAAAACGAAATATGGATAACAGCTACCACCATAATCGCCAGGTAGCGCGCATGGCGACCCGATCATGATGGCAGAAATGTTCTGGGTAGGGGTGATGGTGATGGAAAATGGCGCCCAAGTAGTGATCGGGTTGTAGGTGGCACTTCCGAGCACAACCCAGTTTCCGCCCGGGCAACCTGTGGTGTTGAACGGTAGTTGGTTACAACTTGGATTTCCAAAAATGGTAATGTTGATAGGTGAGAAATTGACCGCACCGCACAGATCGCCAAAACCGGTAATGGAAGTGGTTGCCATCTGCATGTTCAATTCATATTCGGTATTGGCCTGCATTGGCGATATAAGGCATGAGCCTACATATTCCTGCCAACCTGGGCTGAATATGGCCCCCACAAATCCGTTGCCATCTGGCGGTGGCACAGGCGATGCGGGCATTACGTAACAGTTGGTGTTCTGATAATCTGAAGTGGCGCTGGTGGCCTGCACCCAACTTTGCGCACAGTTCAGCTGACTGAATGACGATGGACAGCAGTTCATCGTTTCGAAAGATGGATTCGGAATGAGTGATGGAAGATTCTGTGTGTCAAAGAAGCCCTCGCACTCGCAGTCGGTGTCGTTCATGTCTATGAGGCCGTCACCATCATCATCCAAGGCGTTGTCGCAGATTTCCTGCGCCATCAACGTACCAGCCAACAGCAGCTGCATCGGGATGAAGATCCTGATGAATACCATTTTCAGATCGAACTGGCGTACTGCTGGTATGCGGGGGCTTTTCAGCACGGATTCAGATTCCGAATTTAACGTTTTGCGTTACACGATCAATTGACGTTTGTTGTGCGCTAAGGTTGTCCGCCTTCAGAGATCAATTATTCTCAGAATTTCATTGGCTCGCACTCCCTTGTCTGTCATTTGTACCGTGCAGCACTGGTTCTCTGCGTCATGCTCAAACATCAGAATGTAATCGTTTGCAGCCGCCTCGTTCAGAAATCGTTCCTTTTCATCCAACGTCAGCAGTGGGCGTGTATCATACCCCATCACGAACGGAATAGGGAAGTGGCCGACAGAAGGCAGCAGGTCGGCCATAAAGGCAATGGTCTTGTCCTTGTATCTGATCTTAGGGATCATCTGTGCATCGGTATGGCCGTTGGCAAACATCACATCGATATTGGGTAGCCAGGCTCCTTCATTCTCAATGAATTTCAACTGACCGCTTTCTTTGATTGGAACAATATTCTCTGTTAGGAAACTGGCCTTTTCTCTTCTGTTTGGCACGGTGGCCCATTGCCAATGCCGCTCGTTGCTCCAGTAAGTGGCATTCTTGAAATTCATTTCGAAACCGGTACGGTCACGGTTCCAGGCTACGCTTCCTCCACAATGATCGAAATGCAAGTGAGTAAGGAACACATCCGTAATGTCATCCTTTCCGAAGCCATGATGCGACAAACTTTTTTCAAGCGTTTCGTTGCCATGCAGGTAGTAATGTCTGAGGAATTTGTCATCCTGCTTATTTCCAATGCCATTGTCTACCAGAATCAACCGATTACCGTCTTCTATCAACAGGCAGCGCATGGCCCAAGTGCAGAGGTTGCTTTCATCGGCAGGGTTGGTTTTCTGCCACATGGTTTTTGGAACAACACCGAACATGGCACCGCCATCCAATTTGAAAAATCCGGTATCTATAGAGTAGAGTTTCATCCGTTTCAGTTTGGGGCTAATATAGCGATTGCCCGTTGCCTCAAAATTTAACATTGGCACATTGGATGCTTGTTCTATTTTGCGTGCCTCTTAACGTTTTCTTAACGAAGCGAGATAGTGAAAGCACACTTCATAGCCATTGGAGGCAGCGCCATGCACAACTTGGCATTGGCCATGCATCAGAAAGGATATCGGGTTACGGGTTCTGATGACGAGATTTTCGAACCATCGCGCACCCGATTGGAAAAAGCTGGAATTCTACCAGCGGAAATTGGTTGGTTTCCCGAAAAGCTTCATGATGGCTTGGACGCGGTCATTCTGGGTATGCATGCGCGTGCAGACAATCCTGAATTGATACGTGCTAAGGAACTGGGTCTGAAGATCTATTCTTATCCAGAGTACATCTACGAACAGACCAAGGACAAGACGCGCATCGTCATAGGTGGTAGTCATGGCAAAACCACCATTACGGCCATGATACTTCATGTACTGAAAAAATGTGGTGTCGATAGCGATTACATGGTCGGGGCCCAACTGGCCGGCTTCGATACCATGGTAAAACTGACAGAGGAAGCGAAGTTCGTGGTGCTTGAGGGCGATGAGTATCTGAGCAGCCCGATTGACCGCAGGCCAAAATTCCACTTGTACAAACCGAATATTGCGCTGATCAGCGGCATTGCTTGGGATCACGTGAACGTGTTTCCAACGTTTGAGAATTATGTGGAGCAGTTCAGCATGTTTGTTGATCTGATAGAGAAAGGAGGGAAGCTGATCTATTGCATTGATGATGCGGAGGTGAAAAAGTTGGCCGATGAATGCGAGAACAGAATATCGTTGGTACCCTATTCTGTGCCACCACATATTACAGACAAAGGGATAACGTATCTTTTAACGGATGATGGCAAATTGCCGCTGAAAGTGTTCGGAAAGCACAACCTCATGAATCTGAACGGTGCCCGTTTGGTGTGTCGTAGCGTTGGTGTTTCTGATGCCGATTTCTACAATGCCATTCAGGATTTCAAAGGCGCTTCCAAACGCTTGGAGCTCATTGGTTCGAACAACCGAACGACCGTATTCAAAGACTTTGCACATTCGCCTTCTAAGGTGAAAGCCACAGTTGACGCGGTCAAGTCGCAGTTCACTGACCGAACGCTTGTTGCGTGCATGGAATTGCACACATTCAGTTCGCTCAGCCTCAAGTTCTTGGAAGAGTACCAGGAAAGTATGGACAAGGCCGATGTTGCCATTGTGTATTTCAATCCTAAGACGTTGAAGCATAAGAAGTTGCCAGAGCTTACCAAGAAACAGGTTAAGAAGGCTTTCGGCCGTAAGGATCTTGAGGTGTTCACGCAAAGCGATGAACTGAAAGACCATCTCACCGCCATGAAGTGGAAGAACAGGAACCTGCTCATGATGAGTTCAGGAAACTACGATGGCCTTGACCTTGAAAAACTGGCGGAGAAAGTATTGAAGTAGATCGCGGTTTACTTCCTTACCAACAAAGCAGCCAGCAACGAACTGATGAAACCTGTGAAAAGGTTTCCGATAAGCACAACGAGTACGTGCGAACTGGAAGAATAAACCTGATTAGCCAGTTTCAATTGATTGGTTTTCTGCACATCGTCAATCTCACCTTTGGCCAATGCTTCGTTCAACGCTGTTGTAAGGGCTTCAATACGCTCAGCAACAAGCGGTTCGCCAAACAGTTTGAACAATACGAAGGTGATAATGGCCAAAAGAATAGTGTACATCGCCACTGGTTTCAATCCGGCTTTTACGCGGTCAACCAATTCCTCGTTGCCTGAAACAAGTTTCAAACGTACAGACTCGTAAACTGGAACCAACGTCAGAACAAGAAACATGTCTGCGAAAAGCGTTCTGGAAACAACCACCGTCAGATCGGTGCCAGTGGCGAAGTAATAACCGTTTACCAGCGCGGCCAATGCAACCGCAACCAGTGTTACCGTAACTGGATTTTTCAACTCAGGCCTTTACCAACGATGGAAAACGATACTTGGCCAATTGGAATGTTCCGAAGAACACTAATGTGAAGAACAGGTCGCCCATTACCGTGCCGCGGAAGAATGGAACACCCAACGCGTATGAGTTGAGAAGACCAGCGACATCCTGAGTGTAGTATGCATTTCCGAACCAAGCGGCAGCATTGGTTATGAGGAAAAAGATGACCGAACCCGCCAGCGAACCTGCAACCGCATTCAGCATGCTTGGGTTCTTTCTCACCAATTGTCCGATGAGGGTAACCAGCATGAAAGAGCCGTAAACAGCGATCATCGTATCATGGAAACCAATGAAAACATCCGAAACAAATAGCACGAGTAACGGAAGCACAAATCCTAGCGCTCGATTCGTAAACATGGCACCACCGAAGAGCGCAATGGCCGCAATGGGCGAAAAATTGTAAGGAAGTACATCGGCCACACGAAGTGCCACCGAGGCCGATATCAATATCAGGATGAATAGGTTGCGTGAATTAAGCATGCGAATGATTTGGCTTCAAAGGTAATGTCTATGAACTTTTCTTCTTGTGGTGACGGATAAATCCTTCAAGATCTTCTGCACCAAGTCGTTTGGCAATGATCTTCTTGTCCTTATCCAACAGATAAATGACAGGCGTAGAGTAGATGTCGTACAGATACTTGTAGGCCGTTTTCTGTTCGGGATCTTCCACATTTATCCAATCCAGATTGTGCTCGTTTATGTACTTGATCCAGTCCTCTCGTTCGGTGTTCGTGGTTACAGCATACACTTCCACGTTCAATTCCCTTTTAAATTGATCGTAGAACTCCTTCACTTTCGGGGTTACCTTCTTGCAATGGCCACAGTCTGGATCCCAGAAATAGGCAATGGTGTATTCGGCAGGAATGGCGTGTACGATCTGAAACACACCTGCGGTGTCCTTCATAATGAGGTTCGGAGCAGTGTTGCCAATAAGTGAATAGCTCAGTTTGGTGGCACGGTCACCGATCTTTGCCACTGTGGCAGTATCTGCCCAAAACGCCTGTCCGGTCATGTAATAGTTCTTGGCCATATGCACAAAAACCGACTCCATTCCCATCTGCTTGCTGGTTTCGAAGTGGCTGGTGATCCAGAAAACGGTGTACTTGAAAAGCTCTTTGCTCTTGCGCGTCTTCTCTACCAATTTACTTGCCTCCTTGATGACAGAATCCGGCACTTGCATCACGGTTTTGGTCATGAAACGCTCTAATCGGTTGTGGTAAACAGGTGTGCGAATGATGCGGTCGTCAGAGAAATCGACCAGATCCCAGTAATGCTCTTTGAAATATCGCCATTGGAAGGTGCTGTCAGGCTTTCCGTTCTCAAGCAATGTAGATTCAGGAATATCGGGATCCTTGGAAGCAAGGAAAACCTTGGTCAAAAGTGAGTTCGGATGGTCTACGATGTATTTGTTCTTGAAATCCTTCACTTCCTCATCCACCGCGTCCATTTGCTTCTGCAACTCCTTGAACTCAGGTTTTTCCCTGTAGCCAACACTATCGGCTTTCTGCATTTCTGCCACTTTCTCAGATAGAGGAGTGCTTTTCTTCTTTTCCTTGTTCAGGAAACGCAGGTAGTCATAAAAGCGCGTGTTCTCTTCGCTTCCGGTCACCTTCATGGCCTCAACTGGCGAAGCATGCTTGGTCGCCATTTTGAACTGTTGGTCTTCATCCACTATCAATTCAAAATACTTGTTGTCTGGTGGCATTACAGCAATGTAAATGCCTTGGTCGAGCGGCTTATCGCCTTTGAAAACGAAATGCCCCTTATCATCGATCTTGGTACTGTCTTTTATATACTGCTTGTTGCCGTAGTAATAGGCAAGAATGGCTGTTCCCTGCGGGCAGCCCTCAATGCTGAAATCCATTTCATAGCTTGACTTCTGCGCCATGGAGGCAGAGGCAAAAAACATCATTAACAATCCTACTGTCGCTGTTCTTCTCATATCAACACTGTTAATTTAAGTTCGATGGGCGCCCGAAATTAGCAATTCAGAACCTTATTTACTTTCTTGGGCTTCCGTTGCAGAAACGCAACAGCCGTTCCAAGTTGCCTGTTCACTGCCTCGTTCACTTTTTTTAACAGTTGCAATGACCGAATTCCAGCTTCTCAACACCACCGATTTTGTGACCACGCTCGAAAAGGAGTCGATCATTCAGTTTCTGATGGGCAATTTGGATGACTATTGTGATTCGCACGAAAACGTCTCTCGTTCCATAGAATATGCGCTCAGCAAGTTTCCGCACCAAGGTGGATTTGTGCTGCTAGCACGTTGGAATGCGCAGGTGGGAGCTTCTGTGGTCAATCGAACAAATTTTGAGGGCTATTTTGCCGAGAACATCCTTGTTTATTTGGCTGTGGCCAAGTTTGAACGTGGGAAAGGCATTGCCAAGGAGTTGTTGAAACAGACGAAACTGTTTGCCAAAGGCGACATTCTCTTTCGGATGAAGGCCGGTGGAAATGGTGACCTGTGCAAGGCATCGGGCTTTGAGGAATCGGCCACTGAATACCTGTTCAGAAGAGAACACTAACCGTTGCCCTCTGTAAAACGCCTTCTTACTTCGCCAGCGATCGGAATCTTACGTCCATCTTCGTCAATGCGTACAAACACAATCTGCGTTTTGCAGACCACATCCTCTTCTGCGGTGTAAACGTTGTATCTGCGAGCTTCCAAGTTGAGCGTAACGGAAGTATTTCCCATGGCAATGGCCTGCCCATAAATGTTGATGGTGTAACCAACCTTCACAGGACGCTCAAACAGGATCTCGGTCATTTTCCGCGTCACCATGTTCGGGGTTTTGCAGATACGGTTGGCCATGGCCACCGCAGCCTCGTCAATCCACGAAAGCATGAGGCCACCGAATAGGTTGCCGTGCACGCCAATGTCCTTGGTCATGCACACTTTCGTCATCAATAATTCCATAGTGGTAAAGGTAGGTGCTTAGAGTTTTACACCCTTGGCCACGCGGGTTTCGCGGTCCACTTTATTCAAGGTCGATTTATCGATCATCAAACGGCAATTGGCACCGCGAACCATATTATAGATCTTGCCATCGTAGTCGATCTTGCCTTCGCGGTAACCTCGGTCAGAACGGACCCATTCCTTGGCACCGATCTTAAAGTAGCTGCCTTCGACCACTACATCACCCTTACGCTCAACAAGGAACGGAAGCGAGCGGCCGTTTCCGCTTTCGAAACTGACCTTCAGCGTTTTCTCATCAAACAGTTCGCAAACTCCTGGAGTGTTGGCCGGAATGATGATCTCTTCAATATTACGGCCGTTTTCCACACGCACTTTTCCTTCTGCCACTTTCAATTCTTCCTGCTTCAGTTCTCGTACAAGAACGATCTCTTCAGAATTGTAGAACTGAATCTGATTCATTTGCACCCCAGCTTTCTCAATTTCCAGCTTGGTCTGTACCGTCAGGTAAATGCGGTTCATGGAACATGATGATAGGAGAACGGCAGCGAAAAGAAGGGGTAGATATCTCATTGTCGGTGTTTTGCGTTACAAAGATTCAATAATTGTACCGATCAAACGACTACTGACGCACAAGTTCCAAAACTTCTTCTGCGGGCTGGCCGTCCATATCGCCACTTAGAACGATGCGAAGCACGTTTTCTTGTCTTGAATAGTGAAGTGCGGATGGGAAATCGTTCTGAGGGTCAACGAAAACAGCCTCCTGCGCATTTGATTCGGAAAGCTGGAACACCCCCGTTTTGAATGGAAGCACAGCTACATATTGCACTTTTCCGTTCCGAACTTCAATTGACAACCGTTCCTCGAAGATCTTCTTGCCGTCTTTCAGCGTTTCAGAATTTCCGGCAAGGGTAGAATCATTCAGTTGATTCCATCGTTCGGTGGTTACAGTTGTGCCTTGTGTTGAAACCCAAGAACCGATGAGCCATTCCAAATCGGAAATGGATTGCCCGTGCGAGACAAAGCCTGTCGCCAAAAGCAATACCGCAACGAGCAGGTTGTTTCTCATGTAAATCGAATGACCAGATAGAACGAAAGGATGATCACACCCAAAATGACCAACGAAAGCTGGTTCTTTTCCCAGAACGAGCGTTCGGAAGGATTGTATGGGGTGGCAGCTTCATCGCCCGGTTTGAACGCACGGTACGAGGTTTTCTTTTTGGCACGTTCAACACGTTTGGTTTCAGTCTGCAAACCTTTCAGGTAATTGGCATAAGAGCCGAAACTTCGGAGGAAATCCTTTCCTGTTTCAGATAGGGAATAGGTGGGATTTCCACCGGAGTCGGTTCCCTTTTGTATGACAAGACTTTTTGATGTCAATTCTTCCTTCACCTCGTCAAACTGCGATTGGGTATATTCAATCTTTCGCTTTTCCAATATGCGTTTGATGCTTACAGAATGCTGTCGTGTCTCTTCCAATTCACGGAGAACAGCATCTATCATTTTGGCGCGTTGCATCTCAGTTCAAGAATTCGGTCTGCAACTCAAGCGTTATGCGCTTATCGCTCAACAACCGCTTGGTAAGGCCAATGCTCTTAGGCAGTTCATACTCATAGAAGTACTGGAATGCCGCCTGTTTGCCTTTGTAGAAGTTGAGTTCCTCACCGCTTTGTCCTTCTGCAAGTTTCTGTTCCACGATCAACGCCTGTTTCATCCATTGCCAACCAATGGCAAGCAGCCCGGCATTCTCCAAGTAAAGGGTGGCATCAGCCAAGAATACCTCCGGTGCTTCCTGCTGTGCCAATCCCATCAGTTTCATGGTAATCTCTTGGAATTTCTGTGCCGTTCCTGCCAGCTTTTCGGCATACGGCTTCAATTCCGCATTGGCCATGCCTTGCATAATGGTGGCCTGAAGTTCGGCACCGAACGCCATAACGGCAGCTCCCATTTTCATAGTCACTTTGCGGCCAAGCAGATCCATGGCCTGAATACCGGTTGTTCCTTCGTAAATAGGGTTGATGCGGGTGTCGCGGTAATACTGCTGTAATGGGAAATCGCTGCAGAAACCTGCACCGCCCAATACTTGCATACCTTGGCTTGTGCTCTGCACGCTCATTTCGGCAGGGTAAGTTTTGGCTATCGGTGTCAAAAGGTCCAGCAGCATCTGATACTTCTTCTGCTCATCTCCCGTGCACACTTTTGCAAGGTCGGCATACAAGGCGCACTGCATTACCAGCGAAAGTCCACCTTCCATAACCGATTTCTGGAAAAGCAGCATCCGTTTCACATCGGCATAGTTGATGATGAGTTCCATGGGCGATGTTAGGTCCTGATTGAATGGCTTACGGCCCTGTGGACGTTCGTTCGCATATTCCAAAGCAGCATAGTATGCACCTGAAGAAAGTCCGCACGACATGACACCTACGCTGATGCGGGCACCATTCATCATCTGGAACATGTATTTCAGCCCTTGGTTGGGTTCTCCAACCAACCATCCATGGCAATCGTCATTGTCGCCCATTACCAGGTGCATTACTGGGCAACCTTTCATGCCCATTTTACCTTCGAAACCAGCTGTGAACACATCGTTCTTCACCAATGCTCCATTCTCTGGTCGGTGCTTTGGCACCACAAAGAGTGATATGCCTTTGGTTCCGGCAGGTGCGCCATCTATCTTGGCCAACATCAGGTGAACCACGTTCTCAACGCCATCGTGATCTCCGGCAGAAATAAAGATCTTATGGCCTTTTATGCGGTAGCTGCCGTCTGCCATCGGCTTGGCAGTGGTACGGATATCGCCCAACGAACTGCCCGCATGTGGCTCGGTCAAAGCCATTGTGCCTTGCCATTTTCCAGCGAACATCTTCGACATGTAAGTGTCTTTCAACTCCTGACTTCCGAAAGATGAAATGAGCTCTGCCGAACCCATGGTAAGCCCAAAGTAGGAAGCAGCAGATGTGTTGGCCGCATGGAAAATGAAGTTGGCCGCATTGTAAACAGAATGCGGCATCTGCTGACCGCCTATGTCGTAGTCTTCCTGCGCCACTATCCAACCGCTTTCGCCTGTTTCGCGCATTACGTCCTTTATCTGCGGATGCACATGTACCACGCCATCGCCCATCTGTGGCGGCTTCTTGTCCATTTCCTCATAAATGGGGAAGAAGAGACCATCGGCCAATTGCTTGGCAGAATCGAGCATGAGGTCGAAACCTTCCTTATTGTGGTCGGCATAGCGCGGATACGCCACCAATTGTTCAACGTTCAGAACTTCGTGTAGTAGGAAGCGCAGGTTGCGCATGCTCATGTACTGTTGTGCCATATTCGTTTTAAGTGTTTCTCGTAGGGGCAACAAAGCTATAAAAGGTGGTTTAAGCTGCAAGTCGCAAGCTCCAAGCCACTGGTTACGAGAGCGCCAACTGACCAATGTTCTTCAAAACTGAAGACGCAATGCCTATCTATGCAATATGATGCGGTGGTGTTTCCTATTGGTTGTTGCTTCGAGCATGGCTTCGGCAATGCCACGCGATTCGGCACGGTACAGTGGTTTTGCCGTGGCATTGGCGTGGCCAAAAGCACTGGCGAAGGAAGCGGGCGATGGCTACGACCGCCTGATGCACGGCCTTGGCTTCAATGATGGCGGATTCTACCGAGTTGGACATGCTGCCGTGGTGCTTGTAGATGCATCGGGCAGATGCCTTTACTATGATTTCGGAAGGTACCATGCACCTGTTGGAATGGGTCGGGTGCGATGCGCAACCACCGACCACGACCTTACATTGGCCACAGTGGCGCAAAAGGAGGGAACCACCATTGCCAATTTCGATGCTTTGCTATGCGAAGTGCAAAGCATGGTTGCAACACACGGTTCGGGACCCATGTATGCAAGCTATGTGCAAGTGAATTTCGACAGTGCTTACCATGAGGCCGAACGATTACGACTGGAAGGGTTTCTGCCATACGGGCCGTTTGAGAAGGACGGGTCCAACTGTTCACGGTTCGTGCGTAGTGTCATCGTTGCAGGCGAACCTAACTGGGCCCATGCGCTGCGCTTGGAGGTGGTGCCGATGATAACGCCCAGCACGCTTTTTCCTGTTTCGGCTCTTTACCATTGGACCAAAGTGCCAGGTTGCTTGGATGCTGATGCCGAGCAGCGGGCAGATGCGTTGAGGAATGTACCGGATACGATTTTCAGAAAGGTGCTGCCTGCACCCGAAATACCCACAACGCTGCCACCGACATCCCAATGGTTGGCGGGCGAAAGTGCGGGTTCATGGTTTGTTATAAAGCATGTAGGCGGCCATTTGCTTGTTTCGCGCTATAGTGCAGCTGGCGTGCTGGAATGCACGGGCAGTTACCCTTTGGGATTTCTTGCTCCGAATCTTGAACCAAGGATAACCTACCCAAGCGACTGCAGCCGAGTAACTCTAATGGTGAATGAAGCCAACATTACGTTGGAGAGCTACGATCAACGTTAGCGTGTTATTGAATTGAATACAACAGGAATATACCCAATGTTACTAAAAACACAATTTTCTGAACGACTTGATCTTGTCATGAATTATTGACTGCGATTGACGGTTAATAGCTAAACAATTGCTCTCTTCCAAAAACAGATAAAGAGGCCGAAGCCTCCTTTGTTCATCAGTTCGCTCGGCAGCTTAGGATTTGCCTTTGAGTGATACAGAGAATTTGATGTCGTTGTCGATGGCCTTGTCGCCAAGGTTGTCAAAGAAACTGTCAGAGCCGTAGCGCACGTCATACTTAGACCGGTCTACTGTTATATCAGCTTTTGCCACCAACATGCCTTCTTCCATGCTGAGCGATACAGGAAAAGCCACTTCATGTGTGATGCCTTTGATGGTAAGGTCGGCTTTCACATCGTTCTCATTCACACTTTTGATGGTAAGATTGGCTGTTTTGAACTTTGCGACACCGAAAAAATCATCGCCTTTCAAATGACCTTCCAATTTGGTTGCCATGTCACCTTCAAGGTCTTTTACGGCAATGCTGGTCATGTCAATGGTAAACTTGCCGCCAGAGATCTTGCCGCCTGCCACTTGTAGTCCGCCTTCCATCAGATTCACTGTTCCGAAGTGCGTCTTACCGGTTATTTTGCTTCCTGTCCAATTGATGGTGCTGGCTTTCGTATCCACACGGTAAAAGCCATCTGTGATGCTAAATGGGGTGAATGCACTGAGAGCAACAAAGGCAAAAAGGCCTGCTAAAAGATTGAGTTGATTTTTCATAAATGTGTTATTGTGATTTTGTTGTGGTTCCTTTTAATTGTCGGGCCAAAGTTACTCAACCCGAACTATCAGTTTTTGTTCACAATGAAACGGCCGAGCATCAGGCCTTCATCGTTCACAATGTAGTAGACGCCATTCTGTAGTGGTTGGATGCCTACCGATACAGAATTATCGAGATTCGAGTTGAGGTTCTGTATCACTTTACGGCCAACGGCATCCATCACATGCATTGGTTGAGCCTCAACGTTTCCATTGAATTGTATGTTGACGGTTTCGGTGGTAGGATTGGGCCAAATGGAAACGAGGTCGCGAGATCTTTCCGTTGGAGTTTCGATGCCAACGTTGAGGAAATTACGTGTTGGCGATTCCCAAACGCCTCTACCATATGTGGCTGCACGAATGGTCTGCGATGGCTCGTGTATCTCCATTTCGTTCACAATAACGTTCGGTAGTCCGGTCATATATGGTTCCCATTCCGTCAGGCTTTCGTCCCAATAGTAAACCCCCACATCGGTGCCCACATAAACACCGCCAATCGTGCTTCGCTCAATTTCCACGCAGTTCGCTGGCAGGTTAGGTAGGTTCATGCTCATGTTGGTCCATGTTTCACCAGCATCGGTGCTTCTGTAAACTTTCTGTCCGTTCGAATAGCCGGAAAAGGTAACCCAAAGTGTATTCTCATTCAGTGGGTCGAAGGCCACATAGGACATCTGCGGGCCGGGCAATCCGCCCAATATGTTATCCCATGTACCGCCAAGGTCTTTGCTGATGTAAATGGTACGTGGCGAACCTGCCACCACGTATTCCGTGTTGCTGGTGGCCACATCAAGCATCGTTAACGGTCCGGAACTCAGCGTGATGAGGGTAGGCGAAAATTCCCACCAATCACTGCCTCCAGCATCCGAACGGTATACGCGTGGCCCTGCAGCCGCGTAAACCACTTCGGCATTTCCGGGTTGCAGCATGAAGGGCGTGACCCAAGCACCCTCGGCAGGCGATAGATTGTCGCTGAAGTTGAAACCTCCATCGCTACTTTTATACAGATTTCCGCCTTGGGTGGTACAGAACATGATGTTGTCATCCTGTGGGTCGATCATCGCTTCCATACCATCGCCTCCGAAAACCTCCTTCCAGATGTTGTTCTTCCAGAGCATGGTTCCGTTGTCCTGGGCACCGCTCATCACTATTGTTGGGTCGGTGTAGGCACAGGCCAAACGGTAGAATTGCGTAATTGACATGCCCGAACTGATGCTTTCATAACCGTTGAAGAAATGAGATCTGCGGTAAAGTCCACCATCGCAACCAGCATAGAATTGACCGGTTGTTGGGTGATACACAGCTCGATGCTGGTCGGCATGCACGTAAACGCCATTGTCTGCCGTCCAATGTGCTTCTATATTGAAGGTATTGCCACCGTTCGTTGATTTCCAGATGTTGATGCCGCCCACGCGTACAATGTTCTCATCCAATGGCGACACGGCCAGTTCCATCGAATACCAGCCCTGCCCGCCTTCATCGGTTCCGAATTCGCTGTAACCAAGCAGGTTGGGAGTGCTGGCCACCAGATTCCAAGTTGCTCCAGAGTTATTGGACCGGTAAAGACCTTCCATTCCCTGGTCGCTGCCGCTGGCAAGGGCGTAGACCACGTTGGGTGCGGCAGCACTTATATCGATCTTCACGCGTTGCATGGCATTGGTGTTCATTCCCGTGGTGCTCACCGTCCATGATTGACCGTTGTTGTATGAAACGAAGAAAGGCGTGGAGCCTGAACTGGTGGATGCATAAACTGTATCCGAATTATTTGGTTTGAATTCAAGGTCGGCAAAGTTTCCTGATTTGACATTGAACCAAGTGATACCTGCATCGGCTGTGCGGAAAATACCGCCATTGGTGGCCACGAGAAGTATGTTCGGGTTGTTTGGGTCAATGATCATTCTGCGGATGTTTCGGCTCTGGTTCATGCTGAAACTGAGTCCTGTGGTGTCCCAAGTCTGACCGCCATCTGTGGTCATCATTACTCCGAACGAATACGTGTCGCTGGAACTTCCGTCTCCGGTTGCCATATAAATGGTGTCGGGGTTGTTGGGGTTGAACACGATCTCCGAAACACCGATGTTGGGCAGGTTATCTGTCATGGGTGTCCAAGAAATGCCGTTGTCTTCCGATCTCCACGCACCGCCCGATGGCGCTCCTGCCCAAATAACGTTGGTGTCGAGCGGATGAAATGCAATAGCCGAAACCCTTCCAATGGAGACGCCATTTCCATTCTGAGGTTCGTCAATGGGGCCAAGCAATTGCCAATCGCCTGCACCACCTCTATATTGCTGTTGCAAACGGGCACGCTGAAGTTCCTCATACAGGGTGCGCGGATCGGGTTTTTTGCCGTGGTTGTCCAAGCGCGGTTCCAAAAAGTACTCCCAGCGCTTGAACTGTTTCCAACCTGAGCCGCGTGCTCCGGGCAACTCACCGAATTCATTATAGAAGGCCGACCGGACCTCTTCAAAGTCCATATCCGGATTCTGTATCATGATGCGCCAATCCTGTTGGGCAAAGATGGCAGGCGTCATTATTGCCAAAAGCAATGTTAACGAAAGGTGTTTCATAGGTATTGATCTTTGTGTTTGCGAGAACCTTCGAACATGTCGAACCGAACGAGTCGGCATTCGAGTTTTCCGTTGTATAGAGGTTTCTTGAAGGTCGATTTGAGTCCAACCTTCTTGAGGCTTTCAAGGTTGGAAGATATCATGAGGCAGGTGTGGCCGGCAAAGTTCTGTTTGAATGCATCACCAATGCGCTTGTAAAGATCGTCCACATCGTCTTTATCCATGCGTTCTCCGTAAGGTGGATTGAGCACCACGGTTCCTCGTTCCGAAATGGGTTTCAGTTCGAAGAAATCCATCACGCTGCAGTCAATATCATCTTCCAACTCGGCATTGTAGATGTTCTTTTTAGCCTTGGAAATGATGTTGGAGCTGGCGTCTGTGGCAAAAATGCGCAGGTTCTGGTCGCTGATGCGATCCAAGGCACTTTCGGCAATAGTGTCGAAAAGTGGCTTGTCGAAATCGGGCCAGTGTTCAAATGCATAGCCCAATTTGCGGAACAGGCCGGGAGGAATGTTCAGCCCTTTGATGGCAGCCTCGATGGCAATGGTCCCAGCGCCACACATGGCATCGTAGAACGGCAAATGTGGTTCCCAGCCTGAGAATTCAACGATGGCCGCAGCCAAAACTTCGTTTATCGGAGCCAATCCCGTGTGTTCGCGGTAACCGCGCATGTGCAACGATTCGCCAGATGAATCGAGCGAAACAGTGACCTGATCTCCTCTGATATGAATGTGAATAGGAATGTTCGGGTTTTCGAGGTTCACATTCGGACGTGCGCCTTTCTTGTCGCGAATGCGGTCGGCAATGGCATCCTTGGCCTTTTGCGCCATGAATTGCGAATGACTGAAATACTCGGAACCCAGTGCCACGCGCACTGCAAAGGTCTTGTCCAGCGGAATGATGTTCTCCCACGCCAAGCCTTTGAGTCGGCCATAGTAGGTTTCTTCGTTGGTGGCGGCAAATTGCTTGATCGGCTTTAGGATCCGTAGGGCGAAACGCGAACGGAAATTGGCCTTGTAAATGGTGCCTTTGTCGCCTCGGAATGAAACGGCCCGATTGCCGATCTGCACATTGCGTGCTCCGAACTGGCTCAATTCATTGGCAAGCAATTCCTCCATCCCGAACTGGGTGGTGGCGGTAAGGTCTATCAGTTGATCGCTCAATTTCAGTAGTCTTCAGCTGCCAAAAGTACCTTCCAAGCATCGTCAATACGACCACTTAGCAAAAGTCCCTGTGCATTTTGGTGTAGCTGTTTCCGCACATCGCTCGGATTCTTTTCCATGAACTTCAGCAGTTTGCTGATGCTTGGTTGCTCCCGGAAACGTGCAACTTCTTCTTTGGTTGGTAATTGGGCCACGCCACCCAGAAGCCCAAGGTCGTTACCTGAAAGGGTATGGCTTTCGCGGATGTTCTCCGGCATGGCGTCCACTCCAATACCGAGTTCGCGGCCAGGTTTTGGTACTTCAAAAATGGCACTGCCAGAAGCACGGCAATACCAATCGCCACCCATTCGGGCCATCAGATCCAATTTGTGCGGATTCACGGTTCCTTCCTTTGTAAAGACCGCTTCTGAGAAATGCATCATCACAACCTCGCAAACCACCAGGTTGCCAGCACCGCCATCCGCTCCCAGTTTCACCACTTCGCGCACCTTGCATTCCAACTGAACGGGTGATTCTTTCACGCGGAACGGTTTCACTTTGAGAGACGCAATAGGAGTGAGGCCAGTCTTTCCGAACTCGTTCACACCTTCAGGATATTCGGAACTGGCCAAATTCATCTGATATAGCAGATCGTGATTCACCACGTTGATGACCACTTCTTTGGTGGATTCTACGTTTTGCAATGTGTGTTTGGTGGTGTTGCCTTTTACGCGTCTGGCAGGCGAGAACACCGCAATGGGCGGGTTGGCGCTGAACACGTTGAAGAAACTGAATGGCGCCAAATTGGGTCTTCCAGTCGCGTCAATGGTGCTTGCGAAAGCAATTGGGCGTGGAGATACAGCACTCAATAGCAGTCCGTGCAACCTTGCGGTTTCAAGTTCTTTGGGGTCGAATGATCTCATATATTCCATATGTGGGCTACGCAAATGTATACCTAACTGGCTAGGTGCCGCGATTGTTTTCTATTCCGATCGATCCGAATTATCGCAATGGTCTGTTTGTTTGCAAGAAAAAATTACTTTTGCCATCCCTTTTTCGGGGAGGTTCTTTCAAATGCGGATGTGGTGAAATTGGTAGACACGCCAGACTTAGGATCTGGTGCCGTGAGGTGTGTGGGTTCGAGTCCCTCCATCCGCACTTTATGAATGATCAAAGAGGGAACTGTTGAGAAACAGTTCCCTCTTTGTGCTAATAGCGGTTAGAAAAAGAATGACAACAACCATGAATATCAAGAAGGAAAGCGTTGATGCTTTGAATGCAAGGGTCACCATTACCCTGACCCCTCAAGATTATCAGCCACAGGTTGAAAAAATGCTAAGGGAACATGCCAAGAAGGCGAAGATCCCCGGATTCCGTCCGGGAAAGGTTCCTGTGGGTATGATAAAGAAGATGTACGGTCCATCCGTATTGTTGGACGAAGTGAACAAGATGCTCGCCAACCGCCTTTACAAGTACATTGGTGAAGAGAAATTGGAGATTCTTGGAAATCCGCTGCCATCGCAGGCAGTAGAGCCGAAGGCCGATTGGGACAACCCGTCTGAAATGGAGTTCACCTACGACCTTGGTCTTGCGCCCGATTTCAAACTGAATGTGGACGGTTCACTCAAATTCACACAGTATGTGATCACACCTACTGATAAGGACATTGAAAGTTCGTTGGAGAACATCAGCAAGCGCAATGGCGAAATGATTGAGCACGACACCATTGCTGATAGTGATCTGGTGAAAGTGAAGTGGGTGGAATTGAATAAGGCCGGAGATATCAAAGAAGGGGGCGTTCTGCACAGTTCAAGCATCGGTTTGGACAACATTTCTGAAGAGGCAAAAGCCACTTTGGTAGGCAAAAAGCTGAACGAGACGTTGGATGTGAACTACATGGACTATGCCCGCAGCGAAGTAGATGCTGCGGCCATGTTGGGCGTTAAGAAAGACCAACTTGCTTCGGTGAATCCAACCTTCCGGATCACAGTTGAGCGCATTCAGCGTTTGATGCCGGCCGAACTGAACGAGGAATTGTTCAAACGCATGTATCCTGACGGTTCTGTTCAGTCGTTGGACGACCTGAAGGAACGCATCAAGGCCGATTACGCTGGTTATTTCGCCAAGGAAAGCGACCGTAAACTGAAGAACGACATCGTTATTCAGCTTCTCAAGGAGATCAAATTCTCATTGCCAGATGAATTCCTGAAGCGTTGGTTGATGACCGTGAGCGAGAACAAACCTGTGAAAGAACAGGTGGAGGCCGAGTACCCGAACTATGCCGAAGGTCTGAGATGGCAGTTGATGGAGAACAAGGTCATTCGCGAGTACAACATCAGAGTGGAAGAGGAGGAGTTGAAAGGTGGCATCCGCGAGCAGTTGCGTCAGCAGTTTGCGTACTATGGCATTCAACAGGCCGATGACGAGATGATGGAGGATATGGTTCAGAAATTCATGAAGCGCGAAGATGAAGTTCGCAGAGTGAACGACCAATTGTATGATGCAAAGGTGCTGGCACTTTTCAAAGAGAAGGCCACACTGAATCAGAAGAATATCAGCAGCGAAGCGTTCTACGAAATGCTAGCAAAAGAGACCGTGTAACAGTTCGTAACTTGAACATTGGGTGCGTGCCGCGTGTTGCATAATATTGCGATATTCGGCACGCATCGTTTTAAGGACAAACAAGCACTAAGCATATAGAAATGGACGGTAAGGAATTCAGAAAGTACGCGATCAAGCACAGAGGCATCAACAGCACCACGTTCGATGACGTGGTCAGCTCCATGACCCCGTACATCATTGAGGAACGGCAGCTCAATGTGGCACAGATGGACGTTTTCTCTCGGTTGATGATGGATCGCATCATCTTTCTCGGAACAGGAATTGACGACACGGTGGCAAACATCATTCAGGCACAGCTCCTGTTCTTGGAAAGTGTTGATGCCAAGAAAGACATTCAGGTGTACCTCAACTCGCCCGGTGGGTCGGTATATGCCGGATTGGGCATTTACGACACCATGCAATATATTGCCCCTGATGTGGCCACCATCTGCACAGGAATGGCTGCCAGCATGGGAGCCGTGTTGCTTTGTGCCGGTGCAAAAGGAAAACGGACCGCATTGAAGCACTCACGCGTTATGATCCACCAGCCACTTGGTGGAGCGCAAGGTCAAGCATCAGATATCGAGATCACTGCCAGAGAGATCGCCAAACTGAAAAAGGAATTGTACGACATCATCGCCAACCACTCAGGTCAGCCTTATGATAAAGTATGGGAGGACAGCGACCGCGATTATTGGATGACATCTGAGGAAGCCAAAGAATATGGCATGATCGATGAAGTTCTCGTGAGAGGTAAGTAACTTAGTGAATCCAAATAGACCATGGTCGGGCTCCGATCACGGTTTTGAAGAGTAAAGAATGAAGCCAACCAAGGATAGAGACCACATCAAATGTTCGTTCTGCGGACGCGATAAACAGGACACGGCCGTGCTGATAGCTGGCATCAACGGTCATATCTGCGACCGCTGCATCGGGCAGGCGTACCAGATCGTGAATGAGGAGTTTTCGAGCAAACGCGACAAATCGCTTCATCAATCGCTGAATCTTCTGAAGCCCATTGAAATCAAGACCTTCCTCGATCAATACGTGATCGGGCAGGATCAGGCCAAGAAAGTGCTGAGCGTGGCAGTTTACAATCACTTCAAACGTTTGGTTCAAAAGCCTGATTCTGATAGTGATAGCATTGAGGTTGAGAAGTCGAACATCATTCTGGTGGGTCGTACAGGCACGGGAAAAACCCTTTTGGCGCGTACCATTGCCAAAATGCTGAACGTGCCATTCTGCATTGCCGATGCTACCGTACTCACCGAAAGCGGTTATGTGGGCGAAGACGTGGAGAGCATTCTGAGCCGATTGCTGCAAGCTGCCGATTACGATCAGGCCGCAGCAGAAAAAGGCATCGTTTTCATTGACGAGATCGATAAGATCGCTCGCAAGGGTGACAATCCTTCCATAACGCGTGACGTTTCTGGTGAAGGTGTGCAGCAAGGGTTGCTCAAGTTGTTGGAAGGTTCGGTGGTGAACGTTCCGCCACAGGGTGGCAGAAAACACCCAGAACAGAAGATGGTGGCTATCGATACCAAGAACATCCTGTTCGTGTGTGGGGGTGCGTTCGATGGCATTGAGAAACTTATTGCCAAACGCATGAAAAAGCAGACGATCGGTTACTCCAGTTTGGCTGAACGCCAGAATTTGGATGAGGACAACCTGCTTCAGTACATTACTTCGCAGGACATCAAATCGTTCGGACTCATTCCTGAGTTGATAGGCCGTTTGCCTGTGGTAACACATCTCGATCCATTGGATGCCGATGCCTTGAAGCGCATCCTTACCGAACCGAAGAATGCATTGGTAAAACAGTACAAAAAGCTGTTCAAGATGGATGGAATTGAACTTGAGATCAAGACCGAAGTGCTCGATTTTGTAGTGGAAAAAGCTATCGAGTTCAACCTGGGAGCTCGTGGTCTTCGTTCGATCTGCGAAGCCATTCTGATGGATGCCATGTTCGAACTTCCATCAGGCGATGATAAGCACGTGATGGTTGACCGCGCCTATGCAGAGGAGAAACTCTCAAAATCAACCATCAGCAAGCTGAAAGCTGCATGATTTTGGAATATTGAAAACAAAAAGGGCGGGCCGAATTCGGCCCGCCCTTTTTGTTTTGAGTCTCACGCATTACTTGCAGTCGTAACCGCTATTCTCCAAACTGATGATGTAAGCGTCATATACTTGCTGAGAACCGAAATCATCACGGCAAACTTCTTGCTCAGTGGATTGGTAGGTGCAGGTTTGGCACTTCTTGCAGGCAACCGTTGAAACGGTGATTCCGAACAGCATGGCAATCATTGAATACTTTGCTTTCATTTTGATTTTTTTAGTTGGTTCAATGCAACGTTAGCATTTCTTGGTGATAGGTCACTACGCATTTATACGTAAATCACGATTCAATCAAGCAATTCCGTGCTCTTTGCGCACCTGCTCCGAAGTTTTGCTCCGTCCATCATGGCTCCAGCCAGGAGGCGCGAAAATGTACCTGAACTTGGTGCCGAGGTTGGGCGCGTCCTTCACATCGCACCAAATGTTCTGAAACTCATGGAACGCAATCTTGAAAAGGTTGTAGGTGTGGATGTTCGAAGTGATGCCATAAACCACTGGTTCAGAATCCAGTTCCTTTTGAAACGTTCCGAACATTCGGTCCCAAATGATGAGAATACCTGCATGGTTGCGGTCCAAATAACGCGGATTGCTGGCATGATGGACCCTGTGGTGGGATGGTGTGTTCAACACCCACTCCAATGGTCCTAATGAGCGGATCACCTTAGTGTGGATCCAGAATTGATAGATCAAACTGAAGCTCATCATGGTAAGTACCATTACCGGATGGAAACCGATCAACGGCAACCACATCCAAAACGTGTATTTATACAGGATCTCAGTCCAACTCTGCCTGAGTGCCACTGCCAAATTGTAATTGACGGAAGAGTGATGATTGATGTGGGCTGCCCAAAGCAATCGCACCTGATGCGACAACCGATGGTGCCAGTAGAATGAAAGATCGTCTGCAAAGAACAGAATGACCCAAGCGTACCACTTGTCAGCTCCCAAATATTGCTTCACCCCAAGCACATCAAACTGGTACAGGTAAAGCATGATGCCGAACGCCAATGTTTTGACACCGACCCCAATGACCAATGAGCCGAGTCCCATGCCAATGCTAGCCAAACTGTCCTTCGGCTCATGCACTTTCAGGTGCTGCGCGTTGCTGATAATGAGTTCCAGCACGATGAGCAGAATGAATCCTGGAATGAAGTACACCGTTGGGTCGTTGGCCAACCCCTGTGTGTCAAGGTTTCGGAAGATGTCAGATAGGCTTTGCATAGCGGAAATGAACATCAAATTTAGTGATGCCGACCTCCACATGCATGACCGTTATCACTATTCGTCCGTAAATCGCTGATTGCGGTCGTTGTCTATCGGTGGTAGCAACGGGTTGTAGATCGATTCGCCACCATCCACAGCCAACGTTACGCCTGTGATGAATGACGCAGCAGGCGAGGCCAGGAATACGACTGAAGAAGCTACTTCGGCTTCCGTTCCCAACCGATGCGTTTGATTGTGCTTTCCGTAGCTCATCACAAAATCCTGAAACTCGGGTGCATAACTTTTCAACCCGCTGGAATGAATGGTACCAGGAGCAATGCTGTTGATGCGCACGCCATGCTTTCCCCATTCATTTGCAAGGGTTCTGGTCAGATTTGCTACTCCGGCACGTGCTGCCGCAGAGTGTGCCATCATCGGGAAACCATTCCGATTATCCATCGTGATGTTCACTACGCAACCCCCGTGCTTTGAAAATGACTGAGTAAAGACTTCCTGTGTGAGAAAGAAAGTCCCTGTGAGGTTGGTTTCCAGCACGGCATTCCATCCCTTACGATTGATGAATTCGGCTGGCGAAGGAAACTGACCGCCACCGTTGTTCACCAGAATATCGATGCGACCATGCTTGGCGATGATCCCATTGACGCACGTTTTGATGCTTTCCTCATCTCGGATATTGCATTCAACCGCCTCGGCTTTGCTGTCATCATTTTGGAGAACAGTAAGCCCTGCCTGTAGCTTTTCCATTTTTCGGCTGGCAATGACCACCGTTGCACCCAACTGGCCGAATTCACGAGCAATACGAAGGCCAATGCCTGTACCGCCACCCGTTACCAGAACCACTTGGCCTTTGAAGAGGCCTTCTTTGAAAACTGTATTTATCATGCTTGTGCGTCTATCACCTTATGGACCAGTTCAGCCATTCTTCGGGCCTGATTCCTTCGGGTAAATGTATGGTCTTCGTTGCGTATCGTGGTCAACAGTGCAGGTTCGGTCATGAACCGTTTCAACGCTTCTGAAACTTCATCTGCCGAGGAACAGATGGCAGCGTTTTTTCTGTCGTTCAGCATTTCTTCCAGCGGTCCATGATCGTTCTCAACCATCAGTATGGGTCTGCCTGTTCCCATATAATCGAACACTTTGGCGTATATCTGATGTTTTTCGGGCGTTGCCAATAGCAATTGCACGTGGCTAGATGCCAATGTTCGCAGCATGGTTTCATGCGGTTGCTTGTCAACAAATTCAACCGTTACGTTTCCCTTTGCCGCATTTATCCGATCGATCTGAGCAGGGTAGAAGTTCAGCCCGTAAAACACCACTTTGAATTTTTCCTGAGGAAGGTCTTTCAGCAGAAGGTTTGCTCCCTGCAAAAATGTTTCCACTCTCTGAAAATAGTAAAGCGTTCCTGCGTGAATTATTGTGAATTCCGCGCTGAGAGGTGTATTCCCGATTCCTTCGAATTTCTCTTCGAAATAGCCGTTGTAAATAACGGGGATGTCGTTCACGTTTCTTCCTGTCAACTTTCCTACCCGCTCCGAAAAACTTGGTGCTGCCGTTGTCAGAACTGTGGCCGAACGCGTCACGTCCAATTCGACCCGCTGCTGAACATGTTTTTGGATGAGCCCATAAACTTTGGCGTCATCCCACCTGTAGTTGGTGCTCCATCCATCCCGATAATCGCCTATCCAAGGAATACCGAATTCTTGTGACAACTGTGCAGCATAGCGAAACAGCACGAAAGGTTCACCGCATGCCAATATCAGATCGACCTTGTTCTGATTCAGCACTTCCTTAGCAGCCTTCATAATGGACCGCTTGTTGTCCGCGGATTCAAAGTAATGCTCGAACATGAGCTGCCACACTGAGAGTATTTTCCTTAGTATGGTAAAACGGATGCCTGACCGCGGAATCAGTCGGTCGCGGAGGCTGGGTTCGAATGGCGCTCTGACGATGGTGCCATGGTCGTTGATCTCGGTGGTAACCGATCTTGTCCGGCTTGGTAGATTACAATCGTCAGGTCCGGAAATGGGGCGATCCCAATGCCGTGTCACCACAATTGGCTCCAACCCGAATTCTTTGAAATACAGCAGCCAAGAATGCGGGCGCTGTGCCCCAATGGAATTGTAGGGAGGGAAATCATATGCAAGGATCAATACCTTCTTCACAGTGATCAGAGTGAATCGTGGTCGTAACTGGTTATTTGCCAGTCGGTTGAATTCAGGTAGCCGTTCATTTCGTCTTCAGGCGCGAAAAAGATGAACGGAACCCGTTCGGCAAGTGGGCCTTTATTGAATGGGTTGGCAATGAATCCCAGTTTCTTCAATTCTTGGCTGTCAATGCCGTTTTCCTGACAGAACGAGATGATACCTTTCATTCCCTTATGCACTACTTCCTTCTCAAGAAATGCCATCAATGTATTTGCCATTCGGCTATTCTCGAATTGCATGTCGAATAGCACGATCTTGTCGGATTCGCGATAGAAAATGATGTAGTTGTTTTTATTGGCTGGGTCGAATATCAACTTGTATTGATGATACGGATTGCTCAGCCTCCAAACGATCTGTTCGGGAGTTCTTATGGCCTTTCCCTTTGCCGAGATCTGGCTTCGTGTAAGATCGATGCCTGATTCTAAGCCGTTTTTGGCATCAATTTCAACCAGTTTCGATATTTGGGCCGCTCGTAAACGATAGGCGAAACACAGCAGTTTAGGTTTGAAATAGTAGCGGAAATCGAACACGGCCTTCCAACCGAATTTCAAAAATCCTGGGGTCGATTGTCCGCCTCCGAAACCGATGACGAAGAATTTGTCTTCCACGCGCAAGTTATCGTAACACCTGTTTGCCAGTATTCGGAAAAGGCCGCGTCTACGATGATCGGAATGCGTCATGGTGTCGCACGATTGAAAAACCGTGCGCTTCATCCCGTTCAACTGAAAGAATTGAGGAATCACCCCGTAGTATCCACCGATCTCGTTGGTAGCGTCCTCCACAGCCACAAATCCTACAAAGCTGCCTGCGGGATTCTGCGTGTATTTCCAACGGAAATACTCAATGTCCACGTTCATTCCGAAGCAGTTCTGCATCAACGGAATCAGCAAATAAAAATCATCTGCTCCGATCTGCTTTACAGTGTAGGTCGGTTCAGCCATTGCGCCTCAATTTCTGGTGGAACAATTCCATTCGTAACGCCATTTGTTGAAAAGGTTCATCGATAAGGTTGATACGCGAGATTTTCCACTGACGGTCATCTTTGTTCCGTAATTCCGTCAGTCGGTCATTTGCGTAGAGAATGAATCGGTAATCGGATGCTGCCAACACTTCATCTGCCAGCGCTCCGGTCTGACCATTAGGTAATGCGAACACATTGATCGGCATACCCAACTTTGCTTCGATATCCTGTTTAGATGTGTTTATCTCGCGACTCAGTTCGGTCTTATCATTTATGGTACCCAAAGAATCGTGATTGTATGAGTGAGAACCTATTTCAACGTGGTTCCGAGAACATTCGATGATCTGATCCCAATTCATCATTTTCCGTTCGGCCTTTACGCCCATTTGTGCTTCCAGATCAGCAAGGATCTGCGTTCGTTCTTGCATCGCAACCTTCAGAAGACGTTTAAAGACATCGATATAGAACGGCATCCATTTACCGGCATATTTCTGAAGTGAAATGTTCGATTCTTCAATACTAACTTGCAGATCAATGTGGTTTTTCATCGCATGTTCAAAGCAAACATTCAACCGCTCGGTCCAGATCACAAGGCCAGAGTCGGCACACACATTGACAATATTGTGGTTGCTTGGCAGATCATGTTTCACCAACAACGGCAAAGCATGTTCATAGAAATCGTAATAACCGTCATCAAAGCTCAGTATCAGAATCGGTTTATCTGTCGGGTTTGATTTCAGATCATCCAATTCTTGGAACGAAACTACGCGGTAATGCCGCTTTGCGTATTTCAGCAGTTCTTCAAACGTGGAAGGTTTGATCGGATTCCAAAAAGTGTTTCGCTCGTTAGAGATGCGATGAAGACTGAGAACCGTTACAGCGTTCTTCTTCTGCTGTCGAAGCAGGTCTGCAGCACCCAAACGGTAAAGGTTATTTAGGATCAGGTCTTTCAAAATGGAGCACCCGAGCCAAATATATGCATGTTCCTACTCCTGACGTTCGTAGGCACCAAGGTCCGGTTGTCCGCCATTATAGGGTCTTGGAGTACCGATGACGTCAGAACTGAGTATGGCATCAACGTTCGTTATGGCCTGTAATCCTGCATTCCTCGCTGGCGAAAGCGTGTCGAGTTCAAAATTGTTCTCAGAAGGGTCAACAAATTCAGGATCCTGATTGAAGATGGGGTTCACGAATTCAGTTGAATTGGTCACATCAACCTCTTCTGCATCTACCCTGATAAGGCACCGTTCGAACTTGAAATTGAAATTGGCTGCTGGATTCTTGTCCAAACCCAATTCAGAAAGATTGTTTCCGTACACAATGCAATTGCCGAAATAGGCATTCTCCAAATTGAATGTGTAAGCGGTTCCGTCAAATTCGTACCAGTTGTTCAGTAGAACAGCGGGCGTTTGCCTGTTTCCGTTCACCCAATAATTTCCGAACGTGCAATGGTAAAATTCGTAATTGCCTCCAAGGCTTAGTGCCGCACTGTACTGTCCGGCATTGCCGAATACACAATTGTAAGCTTTTACAGTTCCGGTCTGTGTGAACAACGAGGCGCCACCCATATTGTCAATAATCGTGTTCGAGACCCTAACGTCACTGGAATCTACCTGAATGCCAACATTGCCATTCTTGATCCAAGCACCGCTGATTTCGTTGTTCAAACTTCCTCTGAACAGCCATATTCGATTCCATTCGCCTGCCTGATCGCGGTAAAACTCATCAAGCCGGTCGCTGGCAAACGTCACTCGGTTGTTCACTTCTCCTAGTACTTTCAACGTTCCGCCTGTGTAAACCAGTATGCCAGAATTCTTGTGAGAGAATACGTTGGTGCCTGCTTCTATGGTCAGCGTACAACCTTCATCAACAACGGCCCAACCATAGATCACGTACGGGCGGTCGGCTGTCCAAGTCGTATTACAATCGATGATAGAATAACTTCCCAAACCTTCAATGTAATCGGTGGGGTAGTAGAATTCGGCATCCCAACCACAAGCGGCAAGGTCCACATCTTGAATGACGCCATCGGTGTTGAATACAATGCTATCAGTCACCATGATGGTGCCCAACTGGCCGTTGGGGTCCAGCGTCACATCCACAAAAATGAACAGCGAATCTTTCGGCTGAATGCTGATGTTGTTGAACGCCACCCCGGGCAGTCCGTCCACATTCATTCGGTATTTCGATTGTGTGCCTCCGGCCAGTACGATAGAATTGATGGTGACCGCATCGCTGCTCTGATTATATACCTTGAATTGCCGTGTAACCGAGCCTATGGTTGTAAAGACAGTGTCGAAAATGACGGTGTCTTCTGAGAACGTGAGAACCGCATCCCCAGAAAACGAATCCTTCTTACAACTGCTTCCGAAAAGAACGATTCCGAACAGAATGACCAGAACAAAGGGTAGGTTTCTCATTGCCGCAAATATACTGAACCGCTATGCTACGTTCGGAGCGCCTAAAAATTGCATCCTCCGAAAAAAGACTTCCACCAATGCTGTAATTTCATGTTTTGCGGAATGAAAGAATATCTATCTTTGCGCTCCATTCTGAAAAAGGTATTGCAATGAAAGAAGGAATTCACCCAAGCGATTACAGATACGTGGTTTTCAAGGATATGTCTAACGAGCAATCGTTCCTGACCAAGTCTTGCGCTCAATCAAAAGAAACCATTGTTTGGGAAGACGGAAACGAATATCCAGTTATCAAATTGGAGATTTCAAGTTCATCACATCCATTTTACACTGGTAAAATGAAGCTGGTTGACACAGCTGGTCGTGTTGACAAGTTCCGCAGTCGTTACTCCACTCACCGCGCTTCTCAGGCCAAGTCTGAGGAAGCTTGATCGGTTGCATGAAGCATTCAAGCCCCGACCACGTCAGTGGTCGGGGCTTTCTTATTTTTAGCCCAACGCTATTCGAATGAATCTCATCCTTTTTGACCACCGCAGAGAACATTTTCTGCCGCTCACATTCACCCGTCCGGTATGCGATCTGCGTTTCGGAATTCTGACCATCCGAGAGAAATGGGAAAGACATTTCGGTGCGAAGACAACCTCTCTGACGGAAGCATACCTGAGCACGAAGTTCCCTTTGGTTCTAACCGAGGACAATCTGTTTGTGAACGGAACGTTTTGTCCGGATCAGCAACTGGTGACGGCTATTTCTGAGCTAGGGATGAATGAATGTCTCATGTTTGGTGAAACTGTTCTAGCCGTTCGGACGGCTTCTTCAGAAGGTTTTCGGAATTTCAGCGGAAAGAGTTTGGCCTATGATGCCGAAGTGCTTTCCATTGAAAACGTGTGGCATATATTCGGTAGAAATGGTGCTGCCATCCATGCTGATTTCGACCTTCTGACGAACGGCAGAACAAGCGAACCACTTTCGGCCACTAATACGGTTATTGGAAATGGAAGTATCTTCTTAGAAACTGGTGCCAAAGCAGAAGCGGTGATCTTCAACACAACGAATGGTCCTATTTATTTAGGTAAGGATTCGGAAGTGATGGAGGGTTCCATTATTCGCGGACCGTTTGCGTTGGGTGACCATGCCCAAGTGAAAATGGGAGCTAAGATCTACGGACCGACCACTGTTGGACCCGAATGTAGAGTTGGAGGTGAGGTCAACAATTCTGTTATGATGGGTTACAGCAACAAGGGCCACGATGGTTTCCTTGGAAATTCTGTGCTTGGTGAATGGTGTAATCTGGGTGCCGATACCAACAATTCCAACCTTAAGAACAACTACGATGAGGTTCGATTGTGGGATTACGCGGAACAGAGGTTTGCCAAAACCGGATTGCAATTCTGCGGTCTCATCATGGGCGATCATTCCAAATCGGGCATCAATACCATGTTCAACACAGGAACCGTGGTCGGTGTCAGCTCCAATGTGTTCGGAAGTGGATTTCCTCGCAATTTCATACCGTCATTCTCGTGGGGCGGAGCAGCAGGATTTACCGAGTACAAGTTGGATAAGGCGCTTGAAACCGCTGCAAGGGTAATGGAAAGACGTGCCATTGAATTGGATGAGACCGAATCGGCCATCCTTTCGTCAGTCTTCGACCTGACAAAGCAGTACCGTTCCTGACCTTTTGGCCGAAATCGGTCAATTTTGGAAGATCGGCACTCTCATTGACATTTCGGGCAGCACCGCAAAACTAGATTTGCGCAAACCCCATTTCCCTATGAACGACCCTTTAGAGGACATGATCCGATTTTCCGGTATGCTGGAGGACGACTCTGAGCTGATACCGCTTCTTTCTGCCGAAGACGAGGCAAGTATGAACAAGGAAGAGATTCCTGAACTTGTAGGAGTTCTTCCACTGAGGAACACGGTTCTATTCCCTGGTGTTGTCATACCGATCACCATTGGTCGCGATAAGTCCATCAAATTGGTGAAAGAGGCATATCAGGGATCACGCGTCATTGGTGTTCTTGCGCAGAAAGATGTCGGGATCGAAGATCCTTCGCCTGCCGATCTGAATAGAATTGGAACGATGGCCCGCATCATCAAAATGTTGCAGATGCCTGACGGAAGCACTACCGTCATCATTCAAGGGAAAAGGCGCTTTGAAGTGGTGGAAATGGTGGAGACCGATCCTTATTTTAGAGCTCGGGTAGTAGCATTCGATGAGATTCGGCCTGGACGTAAGACGAAGGAATTCAGTGCGTTGGTCGATTCATTGAAAGACCTGGCCTTGAACATCATCCGTCAAAGTCCGAACATTCCATCGGAAAGTGAGTTTGCGCTGAGGAACATTGAAAGCCCTTCGTTCCTCATCAACTTCATTTCTTCTAACATGGATGCATCGGTTGCCGACAAGCAAAAGATGCTCGAAGTTGCCGATCTGAAGCAACGCGCCATCATGGTTCTTGAGCAGTTGACCAAGAATCTTCAGATGTTGGAACTGAAAAATCAGATTCAGTCGAAGGTCAAATTGGATCTCGATAAGCAGCAACGCGAGTATTTCCTCAATCAGCAGATGAAGCAGATTCAGGAAGAACTTGGAGGCAATTCGGTCGATCTTGCCATTGATGAGCTTTACAAGCGTGCCGACTCAAAGAAATGGGCCAAGCACGTTTCCGATCATTTCGATAAGGAAATGGTCCGTTTGGAACGCATGAATCCTGCCTCAGCGGAGTACTCTGTGCAGATGAACTATCTGGAAGTGCTGTTGGATCTTCCTTGGAGCGAATATTCCAAAGACAACTTCGACATAAAACATGCACAGAAGATCCTTGATCGTGATCACTTCGGCTTGACCAAAGTGAAAGAGCGAATCTTGGAGCATTTGGCGGTGCTGAAATTGAAAGGCGACCTGAAAGCTCCGATTCTGTGTTTGGTCGGCCCTCCGGGAGTTGGTAAAACAAGCTTGGGAAAATCAGTTGCCGAAGCGGTTGGCCGTCAGTACGTGCGCGTTTCGTTGGGTGGACTGAAAGATGAGTCGGAAATACGTGGCCATCGGAAAACTTATATCGGTGCTATGCCTGGTCGCATTATCCAGAACATCAAAAAGTCGAAGAGTTCGAACCCTGTTTTCGTGCTCGATGAAATTGATAAGGTGGGTAATGACTATCACGGAGATCCGTCATCGGCCTTGCTCGAAGTACTCGATCCCGAACAGAATGGTGCCTTCTACGATAATTATCTTGAGGTGGAATACGACCTTTCGAAGGTGATGTTCATTGCTACAGCAAATAGTCTATCAACCATTCAACCTGCCCTTCGTGACCGCTTGGAAATCATTGAGGTGACCGGTTATACCATTGAAGAGAAGATTGAGATTGCCAAAAGACATTTGTTGCCTAAACAGATCAAAGAGCACGGTCTCAAGCGTTCAGATGTTAAAATGACCAAATCGGTTTTTGAAAAAGTTATTGAAGAATACACGCGTGAGAGTGGCGTGAGGTCATTGGAAAAGACAATCGCCAAAATTGTTCGGAACCGTGCCAAATGGGTGGCAATGGACGAGCCAAAGGATGCCAACATTTCTGAAAAGGATGTGGAGGAGATTCTTGGTCCGCCACGCTTGCAGAGAGATCGCTATCAGGATAACGAGTTTGCGGGTGTTGTAACGGGCTTAGCTTGGACGGCATTCGGTGGTGATATTCTCTTTATCGAAACGAGCCTTAGTAAAGGGAAAGGAAAGCTGACGCTGACCGGAAACTTGGGCGAAGTGATGAAAGAATCGGCTGTCATTGCATTGGAGTATTTGAAGTCGCATGCCGATAAACTGGACCTCAATCCAGAAGTGTTCGATAATTGGAACCTGCACATTCACGTGCCGGAAGGTGCCACGCCTAAAGACGGTCCATCTGCCGGCATAACCATATTCACAGCTCTTGCCTCACTTTACACACAACGTAAAGTGAAGGACAGATTGGCTATGACCGGAGAGATCACACTTCGTGGTAAGGTGCTGCCAGTTGGCGGTATCAAAGAGAAGATCTTGGCCGCAAAACGTGCACGCATCAAAGAGATAATTCTATCTGCCGATAACAGAAAGGATGTGGAGGAAATCGAACCTGACTACTTGAAAGGCCTTGAGTTTCACTACGTGGAAAACATGGATGAGGTGATTTCCAATGCGCTGTTGAAGCAGAAAGTGAAGAACGCGATAAGCGTTAACTGAGTTTTTGCTGGGCGTAGTAGATCGCACCGACAGTGATCATGAATTGGCCGCTCAGGTAAAGTGCCATATTCAGAATCGCATCGTATTCGAAATCGTACACGAATTTGTTGATGGCGATTACGCAATCGGACAGGATGAAAAGAATGGCCCCGATCAGTATCCACTGAAAGTTCTTCTTTTCTGCATGACCTGAACGTATCGCAGAACCGATTCCCATGATGGTAATGACCACGGTGTATGCCAACACCGGTCCGAAGAGGTCGGCTGGAAGCCCGTCTTTCATGTAAAGAAAGAATGGAACCGTAAACACAGCGAACGGTAGCCCAAGAAGTGCTGCTCTACCGAAGTTGAACGGTATTCCCGAAGTTTTGATGCTATTGATGAAAGCGAAAAAGTAGCCAACATGTGCTACCAAGAAAGCACCAAGTCCAACCACAAACAGAATCGGCATTTTCTCATCGAACATCAAGGCGATGTCTCCGATCCATGAAAAGAACAACCCGAACTGGATCAATTTGGAGAAGGTTCCGAATCTCTCGGGAAGCTGATTACGATGGAAGGCCATCAACAACACCATGAACGTGGGTTTTACTATGTAATGCACCAACTCCAAATTGAAGATGACGGTGAGCATAAAGACCACCACCAGTGCATAATAAAGGATGGAGAAATTCTTAAGCGAGACGGACATTTCCTGATGATCTTAAATGTTTTACAACTCTACTGAACCAGAACATGTTGATGACGGTGATCACGCCCACAACACGCATGATCCATACGAATTGAGGATGTTCCCAATAAAGTAGCGCAACCAACAGCGCAAGAAATATCCGTCCGTATTCTGCGGGTATCAGCCAAGCGCGGCTTTCCATCAAACCACCGCTTACACCAAGGGTAAGCAGAATATAACTCATGGTGGCGTAGAGTGGAAGTGTGGCAATAGCGTTCTTCAAGAACAGAACGGCTGTTGCAACTGCCAAGGCCAACAGAAACACGAAGAAGACGTAAACATGATCTTTGCGCAATCCATCTGCGCTGTATTTGTGGTAGGTTTTCAGATCGATCTCTTTCGGAGCCTGAAAACCTCCCAAGTAATCAGGTTGCCATCCTGGTGGGTACAGAAAAACCTTAACCTTATCAATTCCACGGCTTTGTTTCGAGAGTTCCCAAAGATCTTTCCAGTAATGGAAATTGGCCCAAACAGGGTTCCAACTGTTCAACGGGCTTGTAATACCGTAAATGACCTCTTCCTCTTCTTTTTGGAATGTTCCGAACATACGATCCCAAATAATGAGGCTACCCGCATGGTTCCTGTCGATATACTTCGGATTACTTCCGTGGTGAACACGATGATGTGAAGGTGTGTTGATGATCCACTCCAGCGGACCAAGTGTTTTGATGGTGGTCGTATGTATCCAAAATTGATAGAGCGTGTTGAATGAGTTGACTGCCGCAAACATGATGGGGTCGAAACCAACCACGGCCAATGGAAGATAAAAGGCCCACGAGAACCAACCTTGAAACCACGATTGGCGAAGCGCAACAGAAAGGTTGTAATCTTCGCTTTGATGATGAACGATGTGTGCAGCCCAAAGCGCGTTTATCTCATGGCTCAATCGGTGGAACCAATAATAAAAGAAATCAACACCAAAGAAGAGCAACAGCCAACTCCACCACGTATTCGGGAACGAATAAAGTCGATGTTCATAGAGAAACAGATAACCCCAAATGAACACGCCTTTCATCATCACACCCACTATCTGTGAGCCAATTCCGAGATTGATATTGGTTAGCGCATCATTGAAACGATACAGTTCACGATGCTTGAGCCAACCTACGAGCAGTTCTATTCCAATCAGAAGGAAGAACACGGGAATGGAGAGGGCGATGTAATCGACTTTCATAGCTTAAATGTACGATCAAGAATGAAAAAGGGGACCGAAGTCCCCTTTCAATTTCAATGCTTTATCTAAATCTTATCAGTTTCCACCAGCCTCAATTTCTCGGGCCTTTTCAAGTTCAATAGGCTGGTTATTGTATTTGGCCGTGATGGCAGGATTCTTAACCCCCATCGATACAACCTCTTTTTCCAAAGCTTGTGCTTCAGCCAACGTCTTGAATGCACCGATGGTATAAACCTTCATGCCTCCTGTCGTGGTTTTCATTTCAACTCCGTGCTGTGCAATGAGTTTGGACAATCGATCAAGTTCAATTCTCAAACGGTACTCCCGTATCTCGACTCCGTAGGCCAATGTTGGCTTGTTCTCAAACTCAAGTGGTAAAGCTTTGCGAGTTCCTTTGTCAGTTTCAACTTTTATCTCTTTCAGATTCTCCGCAACATTGGCAACGGAATTCTGGCGAACACCGAATGCATCATCGATACCACTTTTAATGAGTTCGTTCTGCTTTTTCTCTGCAGCAGCGAAGTCGTCAAACAGACCAAGAGTGAACACCGAAACGGAATCGTTGATCTTGCGTTCTACCAAACCTTCCATTTTGGCCAATCGCATTTTCAATTGAGTTGGTATATCGTAGTTGGTGTACGTACCAACGTGAACCGTGTATTTGGAATTATCTGGCTGAGAGAATAGCCAATCCTGTGTCACATTTTTTCTTGCAAGGGTAACCGTGTCGGTACCGTAGGTTTTGTAAATGTCTTCATAGCTGATAGCCACACCGTTAGGATCCACCACGCTGCCTGATGGAGTGTTCAGTTGCTTGTCCTTGTAGTTCGGAATTCCGTCTTTGTCATCATCAGCGGGGCAACCATTGGCATCAACCGGCAATCCTTTTGGCGTAGCAGCGCAACGGTCAAAGAAATCGCTTACACCATCGCCATCGCTATCGGCTTCCTCAATTTCGCCCAGTCCCGAATAAAGTTCACCATCTGTTTCAACTTTTGGTGCTTTCTTTTTGAACGGGTCGAAGCGGTAGTAAACAGACATCGATGTGTAGAAGAATCCATCGTTCTGCAACAGGCCACCTGTGTTGGCGTAGTTGTCGATCTTGTCAGAAGTGGTGAAGTAGTAGTGAGCACCAAGTCTCACAGCAAACTTGCGCGAAGCGTTGAAATCGATACCGGCACCAATTGGAATGGCTACCGCAGTGATCGGGAATTCGTTCAAACGCGTTTCATACTTGTAGTCGCGCTCAATGATCTTAATGTCATCGGTAGCAGGGCTACTCTGGTCTACGTTGCGGATAAGACCGTCATCCCAATAGTAGTAAACATTTCCATCACCATCCTGTAGGTCAGCATAAAGGTTGTAATCTGAATAGCTTACACCAACTGATATGAAAGGTGTGATTCCTTTCGGGTCGCGAATGAAGTTCTTGAAGTTGTACGTGAGGCTCGCCCCAGCAGTAAACACCTTTGCTTCAAAGTTTCTGTGTTCGCCATAGTTGTTTTCGTTGCCATTGAGCTTGCCCATCAGCACGTCTACATTCACTTCGAGGTAGTTTGTCACGTTCCCTCCGATACCGAAATTGTAGCCTGCACGGTTACCAACACGGTGAACGGTGGTATTGCTACGGTCGCGCACGTCTCCCAAATAATTCATAAGACCAATGCCACCATGCACATTGGCCATGAAATGGTAAGGAACCTTAGGCTTTGGCCCCTTACTTTGTGAGGCTATTTTCTGCTCTTCCTTTGGGGCTTCAGCAGGGCTTGCTGCCACAGTTTCAGTTTTAACTTCAGCAGCTTTTTTCTCTTTCTTTTCCTTTTTTTCCTTCTTCGGTTCCTCCACATTTTGTTCAGGAGTTGTCTGCGCAGGAGCATCCTGAGCGTAGGACTGAAGCGTGAGAATTGTCAGGAAAACAGGGAGTAATATCTGTTTCATACTGGTTGGATTTGGGCGCAAAGTTAGCATACTCATTGTCATTCCTCGAAGAAGAGATCGATGAGTTCATTTATCGTTTCCTTAGAATAGCTTGATTTCCCTTGTTGGAAAAGAGATATCATTCTATTCACCTCATCGGGAGAGAGTTTTCCATCACCATTGAAATCAACGTCCTTGAACTTATTGGCAAGGTATCGTTGTGTATTGGTGAGGCCATCATCCTTGTAATTCTCAAGAATATGCAGTTTGCCATTGAGGTAAACAGCTTTGGTGCCTCCAAAATCCACGGCTCTTGCATCTTCCATGTATTCTTGATAAAAATCGATGAGATTGAAGATCTGATTGACCGAATATCTGGAAGTACCATCAAGCACTTCTTCAATCACGCGCAATACTTCATCTGAAGTGATCAAACCATCGCTGTTGTAATCAACGTTCTGCAGCTCAGGTGGAATGGTGGTATTGATGCTTTCAGACTTGGTAATGACCAATGGCTTGGCATCTTTCAATTGCTGGGTTTCTACCAACTCCTTGTAGGCTTTATCTACGCTTTTGTATACTTCTTCAACCGACCCAGCCTTTTCAGGTGACTTACTGAATACTTCGTCTGTTATCTTATCGAAGAGTTTGTCGTATTCACTTCCTTCCTCAATTTTGGTGGTCAACCGTACTATGGTCTGAATCAACTTGGCAGAATCTGCTGCCGAAACTGATGGTTTGATGTTCAGAATTCCGCTTGGATAGATATCGTGCATTTTAGCATGTAGCGCAGCTGAAGGCTTGTAAGATGCCTCGATCATTTCGTCAGTCAGCGACACACCTCTCAACGTCACCACGTTTCCTTCTGGTGTGGCGCCTTCGTCATCTCTGAAATCTTCAATCACGTCCTTATCGGTGTCCACGGGGCAACCGGCCGCATCTACTGTTACACCTTCACCGGTCTGTGCACACTTGTCGTCAAAGTCGTTTACGCCATCACCGTCAGAATCTTCAACAGCAAAGCTGTAGAAGTCAATTTCCTCGAAGTACTTGGTCTTCGCGCTCTTAGCATAACTTCTGTTAACACCAATACTGTAACTCACCGAAACGGATGAGAAAAGCATCATGTCGTTGCGAGAGTTTCCTTGTCTGATTCCTTCACCTTTATCCGAAACGTCATCCATCAGATCGGAGAACATGTAATAGAATGAAGTGCTCAACCGCGCACTGAGGCGATGACCCATTTTGAAATCGACTCCAGCTGAAACGGGAATCGAGAAGGTGTACTGAGCGTATTTGCCCAATCCATCCTGATTCTCATCACGCAGATCGGTTTCATAAACATAATCGCGCTGCAGAACGATAGCCTGCTCGGCATTCGGAGCAAATTCGTCCATGTTCATGATAGAGCCATCAGACCAATAATGGTATCTGTTGCCATTGGCGTCATAGAGGTCAGACTTGCTGTCGAAGTTGATGAAAGCCACTCCAACACCTACAAATGGTTGAATAATTCCAGGACGCTTATATAAGTGATTGAAATTGTAGCTCATCCCTGCAGTTCCAATGAACGTTTCTGACTTGAAATTGAAGTTTCTTTCTGTAGAGCGTTCGTTTACTGCGATGTTGCCGTAAATGACCGATAGGTCGACATCGAAATACCTCGAAAGATTGGCGCTTGCAATGGCCTTGATGCCATACGTGCTGGTGAAAATGTGCTGGTAGTTGTTGTCGTTCACATCTCCGAAAAAGGTGAAAACACCAGCACCTATTCCAATACGAGGGGCCAATAGAGCATCTCTACCACGATTGTCAACGTAGTAAGGGTTGTTCTGAGAATAGGTCGCAGTAACTGTTTGAATCAATAAAGCGGACAGAAGTAGAATTCTGATCATGGGCTATAGGCACAAAGGCTGCTAAAAGTAACCAAAGATCATTCTTGCTCAAAATAGTAATCGATCAACTGTTGAATGTCTTCCACATTGTGTTCGCTGGTGCCTTCAAACAATAGATCGATGAAGTACAGAACTTCATTCGGTGTAATGGATCCGTTCTTGTCCAAGTCTGCCCAATGGAAATTTCCAGTTTCTTTAGGTGGGGCATTCTTTATTTCGTCAACAGAACGAAGTGATGGCAATTCAGCCTGAGAGGGCTCCGCTTCAAAAGGTTTTAGACTTTGATCTTCAGAAGAAGCTTCCGCTGTTGTTTCCGAATCTCGTGCCACAGGATTATCTGATTCCGACTTGCTCTGGCTTACCACTAAGTTCTCATCATTTGGAGATTGGGTGTTGTTGCCCGCTTGAGTTGCCTCAGTCTCCTTTGTTCCTTCTTCCGTTGTCGATTCACTCGAGTTTAAATCAGCGGGTGTGTTGGCAACAGCGATTATCGGTTCGACTGACTTGGGTTTTGGCTTTGACGAACCGAGGAAGAACGAAAGACCCACCGAACCATAGATATGATTGTCATTTCCACTTGTTCCTTGACGTTGACCGACACTGTTTTCGCTTACATTGTCAATAAGGTCGGTAAAATTGAGGACGTATGCTGCGGATGCATTTACACCTACGTGTTTGGTTATTTGAAATTCGAAACCAACTCTAAATGGAATGGAGAAGCAGAGTGGATAGTAGTTCTTGAATCCATCCAAATTGGCAGCACGAAGGTCTGTTTCGTACGTGAAATCGCGCTGAAGCAGTGTTGATTCGCTTGGGTCAATGGAGCCTTCAGCTTCCGCTCGGATGGTGCCATCAGACCAGAACTGATAAGCCTTTCCGTTTTCATCCTTCAGATCGCCTTTCGAACGGAATGATGTCATCCCGATTCCGAATCCGATAAAGGGTCTAAATAACTGGCGGCCATTTTCTTTTGGTTTCAACAACGGAAACAGGTTGTAATCAACGAGCAGAAACTGACTGAAAAGCGTACTTCTGAAATTGATGTTTGTGGTTCCACGGGTTTCTTCGCCCAATACAGATCCTGCAAAAAGGTCGAGGGAAACATGGATGAACCGGGTCACCGGTTGTGAAATGCTCAGTTGGTAACCGAGTTGAGTGAACGGTGAAGGACCTGAAAGAAGCTTCACATCCGAGAAGATATCAGTGATGCCAACATTGATTCTGATCGTGGGTAATGGCACCGATTTTCCAGACACGTACGATGAGTCTAATGATTGCTGTGCAATAGCAGTGCTGGCAAATAACGCAGCTATTGCGAAAGCGACCATCTTATATTTCCACGACACCTTCTGGTACATGTAGATAAAAAATAACCCGAGCGAACCCGGGTTATTATTTCAATATTGTTTGATTCGATTATTCGCCTGCTAGGTTCAACGCCTCTTGCACGTGAATTCTTACGCCATTGTTGTAAGCAGTTACGAATGTGCCGGCAACACCGTTCTTATCTCTCAGTTCGTTGCTGAATGTTTTCGCAGGGCGGTACGAGCCGAACTCGCCTACAACATACTTGTTAAGACCTTCGTGCTCTTCAATTACAACCTCATCGGCAATGCCATACTTCGACTTATATGAGGCAGGGTCGTCCTTGCGCGGGCCAGCAGCAATCTGAACTCGGAACACAAGACCTGGCTTAGACTTCATCATGGCATCGTTGTAATCCTTCTCAGCTGCAACAGGAGCAGCGGGCTTCTCGGCAGGTTTTTCTGCTTTTTTAGCTTCTTCGGCCTGTCTGGCTTCTTCTGCTTTGCGCGCTTTTTCTGCTTCCTTGGCCAATCGGGCAGCTTCTGCCTCTGCTGCTTTCTTAGCGTCTTCTTCTGCTCTCTTGGCAGCTTCTGCTTCGGCAGCAGAGTTGTCAACTACCTCGGTTGTTTCTACTTGAACGCGACCATCAACTTCAGTTGTTTCCGCAGGCTTGGCAGCTTCTTGAACAGGTTCTTCGACTTTCGCAGCTTCTTGTCTGGCAGCATCAGCAGCTTCTTCTTTGGCGCGTTGATCGGCCAATATCTTGTCCATAGCCGCTTGTTGCGTAGCCTCGGCAGTATTGGACGTCACATTTATAATATCTTTCGGGATGATGAACTTCTCGGTCTCATTATCCTTAATGAATGAGAAAGTACCTCCATCAATGATCTGGTTTCCGCTCAAGGAAGCATCAACCACCACGTTGTAAGTCACTTTGAAGTCACCGTTAGGTAGTGCCATCCACAGGAATTTTACTTTCTGATCCTTGAAAGAGAAGGTGGCATTGGCAACTTCACCGGCAGTAGCAGTGAATCCTGGAGGAAGTTGTTGCTGAAGTTTTGCAAAGCCAGAAACATCGCCTTTGGAAACTGAAAGTTCTACATTGAAATTACCGCCCGGTGGAACGGTTGCTGGTAACTTGGTTGACACAGAAACCTGCGCAAAAGAACCTGCAGTGAATACTGTGAATAAGGCTGAAAGTAGAGTAGATCGGTTGATCATGTTCATCTAGATTGGTTGCGGACTAAGGTATTATTTTTTGTTATTGTTCGAAAAAGAAGTCGATCAGACCTGTCATGAAAGCGGCATCAACGTCAATCTCACCATCAAAGAACAGATCGATGGCGTTATACACTTCACTTATTGAAATGGTTCCATTGCCGTCCTTGTCAAACAACAGGTATGGATTCTCGTCAAATATCTCGTTCAAGATATCGGCTTGTGTTGATGTTGCACTTTGGTTTTTGTAGCGCTCAACCATGTCGGGATAGATCTCGAACATTTTGGCGCGTAGTGTTGCCAGCGTGTCATCAGTTTGAACGATCATGTCATCTGTAATGCCTACACCTTTGGCGTTGACACTGAGGTTCTTATCGGTATTCGGTTCTTCATCGGCATAATCGTAAACACCATCGCCATCAGAATCTGTTGGACAGCCGAATTCATCTACGCTTCCACCTTTCGGTGTGTCTGGGCATTGATCGTTTACATCAGTTACGCCATCGCCATCCGAATCTCCTTCCATCGAAAAGAACTCCATGTCATCGAACTGCGACTTGGTCTTTTCCTTCTTAGGCGAGAAGAAGTCGAAGTGATATGTTATCGATGAATACATGAACATATCATCAGCCTTGTTTCCTTGGCGTCCGGCAATACCATCGCGGGTGTAATTGTCGATAAGGTCAGTAAAGGCGTAGGAGAACGTTGAAGACAAACGGATAGCGGACCGAGGTGATACCCTGAAATGAAGCCCGAACGTGAACGGAATGGTAACTGCAAACTGCTTGTAAAGCCCTAAGCTGTCCAAGTTCGCTTTACGCAGGTCGGTCTCGTATACGTAGTCGCGTTGAAGAATATCAGCAGTTTCTGCCTGTGGTGAGCCTTCTGCCAAACTTCTGATCGTGCCGTCAGCCCAATAATTATAGGCTTGTCCATCCTTAGAATATAAATCGCCCTTGGTGTTAAAGTTGACTGCCCCAACTCCCACACCGATGTATGGGCTAAGGAAACGACCCGGACGGAGGACACCAGCAAAATTGTACGTGGCCTGTAGGTTGAACGTGATGAGGTCGGTTGTGAAATTGCGGTTGCTTTCAACCGAACGTTCGTTGGCCGTCAGTTTACCGTAAGTAGCATCGAATTGAAGTGCAAACGATGGCGAGAAGTTCTTGATGAGGTTCAGTTGAACCCCGTAGTTGTTAATGACCGGATTGATCCGCTCATTGTTGTTCACTTCTCCGAAGTAGTTGAAGAACCCAGCGCCAAGACCGATGATCGGTTTATACACCGTGGTTTCGGCATTCCAAGCTTTCCTTTCGGCACTCTTAGCTACTTTGGCTGCCTTATCCTGTTCTTTCGATTGCGCCTCTACACTGTCTGTTGCATCCTGCGCCAATGAGAACATTGGCAGGGCGAGTGCAAGGACAAGTACGATGGGTCGGAGAGACATCGTTGGTCGCTTATTGTTCGAAGAAGAAATCTATAAGGTCGTGTAGTTTGGCTGCAGAGAAATCCAATTCGCCTTCGAAGAACGCATCAATGGCCCACGTGATCTCATCAGCAGAAATGAAGCCGTCACCGTTTTTATCCACTACCGTGAAGTCTCCAAGTTCTCGTTCTTCCACCTCAACTTCAGGTTTGTCGAACGTGTAGTAATTGCCAACACGGGCAAACTCCATGCTCGGGTATGCTTCGTACATAATGGCCCTTGTTAAGGAATTCGTATCAGGCAGAACGATGAAATCAGGGTCGATGGTCACACCATTGGCATCAACCAATGCTGAGTCGGCAGAAGTTTCCTGGTCTTTGAAATCTGGAATTCCGTCCTTATCAGAATCGAGCGGACAACCTGAAGCATCAACCGCAGCGCCTGACGGTGTACCAAGGCACAGGTCATTCACATTGATCACTCCATCACCATCATCATCTGCGTTATCCATGGCAAGGAAATCGAAGGTGTCCCACTGCGTGGAATCAGGCTTCTGTTTCTTGGCCGCAATGTGGTATGCAACGCCTACCGATGTGTAGAGGAAATGGTCTGTCTGTTTGCCATTCTTGTAGGCATCCAAATGGTCGGTAAGCGTCCAGTAATAAGTTGCGCTGATATCAGCATGGAACTTCCGGCCAAACTTATAACGGAGACCCAAACCGAATGGGAACGCAACCGAACTCGTGGCCAACTTGCTGCCATCGTAAGAATCCTTCAGTTCCGTTTCGTATTTCCGGTCAATGGTCAACGTTTCTGCAAAGCCAAGGTTCTCTGGCGTCTTCGTGCGATCCCGTACAGTACCATCATCCCAATAGTAGTACGCATATCCCTTGCTGTCGGTAAGGTCCGCACGTGGCGTGCTTTTAAAGATGTAACCAACACCGCCAAAGAGGTAAGGCGACCAGTTGGAAGCTCGGTTTATGAAAAGATTGTTGTCCAAGTAAACATTCACCTTGAAGTCAATATTCATCAACTCGGTCTCCACATTACGATTCTCCGTAGCAATGGGCGAACGCTCCGTTTCACCCAACCAACCATAAAGGAAGTTGAGCGAGAAACCCACGGCACTGAACGTGCGATGCTCAATACCACCATTGATGCCCCATTTCCAGTTGGTGGTATTGTACAGATTGATGTCGTCAGAGATGTCATCTGCCAACAACGACATGTTGCCGCCACCTACATATATATAAGGTAGCTTATTGTCGTAGAATGGTGGGCGTGGTTTCTTCTCCTTCGGCTCTTTTGCTTCCTTGGGTTCCTTCTCGGCCTTTTCCTTCTTGGCCTTGCCGTTTTCATCGGTTGGGGCATCCTGCGCGGTTACGCTGACAGAGAGGGTGAGTACGGTAAGTAGAGAGAGTAGAGTTCTGAACTTCATCCGAACGGTTTTACGCTTTGGGGGCTGTTTTGCTGCGCGTAAAAATAGAATAATTCTGCTTATGCACGTTCGGGCAATATGCCTGCAAAATGAACCTGTCATTGTCAATACGCACACACCGAATTCTGAAAGATGACAGCTTGCAGCTTGAAGCTCAGAAGTTGGGTTTGATGCTGTACTTGCCGTAGAAACGGGCAATGTGGTCAACGGCTTCCTCGGCCGTGTCTACCACGCGGAAGAGTTTCAGGTCTTCCTCATTGATGTTGTGTGCCTGTTCCAGCATGGTGGTCTTTATCCAATCGAGCATGCCGTTCCAGAACTTCGATTCCACCAATACAATGGGGAACTTGGCCACCTTGCCTGTCTGTATCAGCGTCATGGCCTCAAAGAGTTCGTCCATGGTGCCGAAACCGCCCGGTAGCACAATGAAACCCTGCGCATACTTGGTAAACATAAGCTTGCGCACAAAGAAGTAATCGAAGTTGATGAGCTTATCCTGATCGATGTAAGGATTGGAGTGCTGCTCGAAGGGAAGGTCGATGTTCAACCCTACCGACTTGCCACCTGCCAAACGGGCGCCTTTGTTGGCAGCCTCCATAATGCCGGGGCCACCGCCCGTAATGATGCCGAAACCATTGATGGCCAACTGGTAGGCAATATTCTCAGCCAGCTTATAATAAGGATGGTGCGGCTCGGTGCGGGCCGACCCGAAAATGGAAACACAGGGGCCGATGCGTGCCAAGGTCTCAAACCCTTCTACAAACTCGGCCATGATCTTGAAGATCTGCCAAGAGTCCTTGCTTTTTATCTCGCTCCAGTTCTTCTGCTTCAGTGCCTGTTTTATGCGCCTTTCCTCCTCATTCATGGTGCCGTGGTTTAGGTGTGCAAGTTAACCGCTGCAGTCAATGGTAAAGCGGGAAGTGGAAAATGAAAAATGAAAAAGGTGGGAGGGCAGATGCCGTTGATCGCCCGAAATGCCAAGTGGCATGAACCACCACTCGGCCCAAAGGGGCGAAACAAATTCAATTCTAAATGAAAAGCCCTCCGAGCTTTTCAAAACCTCGCAGGACTGGTTGCAACGGAGTAGAGGATTAACGTTTTCGGGCTTTGCGTTCGGGCGGGGTTCGGAGCACAAAACTGTCAACCAGCACTGAACTTGAATAGAAGCACAAAGCTCCAAGTTTGCACGTCAGCCCGCCTGACGCAAAACCCGTGTTAGTGGCTGCCGTTCTATTTTTCTGCGTTGTCATTCTGCGTTTTATTGCAAATCATTTTGTTTCTTTATGTTTTTTGTAAATCATTTGGCACACTTTGTCCACCGCTTTGAAAATTGAAGTGTCAAGATTGGCGTCACTTGATAAGTTGGTTAATATTTCGACAGCTTTGAATAAATTGACATTGTCTTGTCGCCCAATACGTTCTATAAAATTTATTTTATTACTTCCTTTTGGAGAATCTGAAACGATTACTTCTTCTGTATTCGAATCTATTGCAAATAGCATATTCATATTCATTTGTTATTAAATTGTTTTATAAATAATTAGTGTAAATGACATCGTCCACTGGAATTAGTTGTCATATTTCTACATCTTGCACCTTTCTTTGTTGTTCCTGTGCATTGGCTTGAGGTGCCAGAAGACTTTTTAGTTGTAGAAGGAGATTTTTGAGATTGATTA
>Ga0172367_10000694_pt1 | contig 51247 bp, 50 predicted proteins | sample Lak10m_FD_114542 | JGI IMG/M metagenome (GOLD analysis project Ga0172367, IMG submission 114542) | Freshwater microbial communities from Kabuno Bay, South-Kivu, Congo - kab_022012_10m | ecosystem: Environmental > Aquatic > Freshwater > Lake | place: Democratic Republic of the Congo: South-Kivu...
TATCGAAGTCTGCTGTTCTGGCTCATTCCCGAACCTGCCAATATTGCCTGGTTTATGGTTTTTCACTTTTTTGTCGGAGGGGCAGGAACCTTCTTCTTTTGCCGTACAGTGCGCTGCAGTCTGTACGCATCTCTTCTCGGCGGGATTATTTTTGCCGCTGCGCCTGAAATCGCATCTCTTATCAACGCCGGACATGTGCAGAAAGTTGCTACCATCAGTTTTGCTCCATGGGCATTTTATCTTCTGGAAAAGGGATTCCAGAGCAAACGTAGGTTGATCTGGTTCATGACGTGCGCCGTGGTTCTGGCATTCCAGTTTTTCAACATGCATTGGCAGATTGCCTACTACACCTGCCTTTCACTAGCCGTTTACGGAATTGCCCGAACTGTTATGATAGTTATGGATGAGAAAGAGAAACGTGGAGCCGTTGCGATTCGTATTCTCGTCCTTAATCTTCTGCTTGTTTTATTTTTCCTTTCAACCGTTGCCATTTCGCTTATGCCGCTTGCATCATGGTCTAAAGAAACTACCCGTGGTGGTGGCGCAGGTAGCAGTGCCGCTGGAATGCAGGTGGAAGAGGCAATGTCGTGGTCTTTGCCGCCGGAAGAAGTGATAACCTTTCTCATTCCCGGATTTTTCGGATATTCCCGTCAGGAAGGTGGATTTAATTCAGATGCAATCCGTTCGTACTACTGGGGGAGGACAGTGTTTACCCAGACGACGGATTATATGGGGATTCTACCTTGGCTGTTGATACCTCTCGCCTTCATCTTTAAACGGGATCGATTTACCTGGTTGGCAGGGAGTGGCATTATACTCGGGCTGTTTTTCTCATTCGGCAAATACACGCCGTTCTATTGGGCTCTGTTCAAATATTTCCCCGGAATCAGTCACTTCCGCGTTCCGAAGATGATGCTCTTTATCCCTCTGTTGGCAGTGGCGCTACTTGCTGCCCGTGGGCTTGACTGTCTCCTCTCCGAAGAGAATCGGATGACTCTTGCGTTCCGGCGATATCTTTGGTCGGTTGCCGCTCTCGCAGGATGTACGGGGATACTTTATGCAGTTGAAGCAGTCGGCGCCAGATACTGGCTGCAACTTTTTGCTGAACAGATATTCCAGCCGACCAGATATGAGCAGGGGATTGAAATGGTGGTTCGGCGCTGGGATAACCTTCTGTTTGAGACAGCGCTGGCATCAATTGTCATTCTGATTCATTGGCTGGCTCTACGTTTTATTCCGCGAGCGGGTCGAAGCAAAATGCTAATAATTGTGCCGTTATTTTTACTGTACCTGATCGATATCGGAAGGGTTAATTCTCTTTTCATGCTTCTGCAGCCGGCGCCAAAACGTGAAGCATCGACTAAATCAGAAATCATGGCAAAGCTTGAGGGGATGCCGAAGGAATATCGGGTCCTTCCATTAACAGAAGAAGATCCCATGAGCTACGTTGACCATGGAATTCCAGTTATGTTTACTTCTAATCCTGTGCAAATGCGTAACTGGCAGGAGATTATAGACCAGTTTTCCCTGACCGGAAAATTGCCGGATATGCTGAATGTGCGCTATCTGGTAGTAGATGCTGAACGATATGAAAAGGAAAAGGATAACCTTGGAGAACGTTATGCGCTGGTGTATCGTTCGTTTGATGGAAAAGTTTTGCTGGAAAATCGGACAGTGCTTCCCAAAGCCTGGCTTGTACCGGCTGTGATTGTTCAGCCGGAGAGTGAGCAACGACTGGCTATGCTGAATAACCGGCTGTTTGACCCGGGGCAGTTTGGAATTGTTGAAACCCCGCCCGCAATTTCGCTCCCAAATTTTGATGGTAGAGTATTGCCAACTCCTGGAAAAGCGACGGTTACCAGATATGAGGGATCCAATGTAGTCATCCAGGCGGAAGTCGCCTCGCCAGGGTTGTTGCTGACTGGAGAAAAATATTACAAAGGGTGGCACGCAACTGTTGATGGCAAAAAAACGGAAATAGTACCGGTCAACCACATCCTGCGTGGCGTATATCTTACGCCAGGGAATCACAAGATCGAATTCCGGTTCGATCCGCTTCCGTTCAAAATTGGTAAATATCTGACTCTGACATCATTTGCCCTGTTTCTGTTGTTGCTGTTGCGGGAATGGCGTTTATGCCGTCAAACCGTTGGAGAGATGGTGTGACTGAATCAACGCTTCGTATTTTGATGCTTGCGCCAACCCCCTATTTTTCTGATCGTGGCTGCCACGTCAGGATCTATGAGGAAGCACGGGCTCTGATTCAGGCCGGACATCAGGTCACTGTCGTCACCTATCACCTTGGTCGTGATATGCCTGGTATTCCAACGGTTCGCATACCTCCAGTTCCGTGGTATCGAAAACAGGAAGCAGGTCCTTCATGGCACAAGCCGTACCTTGATCTGATCCTACTGATGACTGCCTTTCGGGTTGTGCGCAGCTTCAAGCCGCACTGCATTCATGCCCATCTCCACGAAGGTGTTGCAATCGGTTTTGTTCTGAAAAAACTGTTTGGTATTCCATTGTTGTTTGACTATCAGGGAAGTTTGAGCGATGAATCGCTGCAGCACGGTTTTTTTGGCGCCAATTCATTGTTGCACAGATTGTTCAGAGCCATTGAGCAAACTCTCAACCGGTCGGCAGATGCCATCGTCACCAGCTCTACCGCTGCCGCTGATGATCTGTCGGCACGCTGGAAGATTCCGCCTGCAAAGGTGACTCCCCTGATTGATGCAGTTGATATGACCACTTTCATGCCGCATGATCGCGAAATAATAAGGCAAAAGCTTGGCATATCGTCTGGAGCCAGATTAATTGTGTATCTCGGGGTGCTTAGCCGTTATCAGGGAATAGATATGCTTCTTGAGGCACTTTCAGACTTGATGAAGCAAGACCCAACAGTTCATGCCTTGATTATGGGATTTCCTGAAGCGCATTACTTGCAGCAGACAAAAGATCTGAAGCTTGATGACAGAATTATCTTTACCGGTAAAATTGCATACGAGGATGCTGCAAAGTATCTTTCAAGCGGAGATTTGGCGGTATCACCAAAACTATCTGCTACAGAGGCGAACGGCAAGCTTTTCAATTATATGGCGTGCGGGTTGCCAACGGTGGTTTTTGATTCACCCATAAACCGGGAAATACTTGGCGAAACAGGGTGGTATGCAGCGGAGAAGAGTGCACCCTCTTTTGCTGCTACAATCAGGGAAGCGTTTGATAGCGGAGAGTTGCTCGAAAAATCTGGCATAGCCTCTCGTGAACGCGCAAGATTGCTTCATTCGTGGGAGTGTCGTATTGAAACGCTTACCGGAGTCTACCGGACAATGCTTTGATGGGTCGCTGCAAGGCATCTTCATTCGCGCTGACGTGCTATTTCTGTAATTATAAACTCATTACACTGTAGACGATAAACTCACCCTTCGGGTTCAGACAGTATCGACTACGGACGTTTCATTTCGTTAAAAATTACGACGAAATAGCCCTGATGCACTCACTATGACACCTTGCAACTGTCGTTATGTGGAAAATTTGTGGCTGTATCAAGATTGACAAAGGAGGGACGGAATATGTCCAAACGAATGAAAATCTGTATAAACACTGGTGGTGGTGATGCGCCTGGTCTGAACGCCGTTATTGAGGCTGTTACCATGGCTGCCTACAACCGGCAGTGGGAGGTGTACGGAATAAAATGTGGCTATACCGGACTCCTGAACACCGAGGAAATTGTTCCTCTGACTCCTGAAAAAGTGAACGGAATCGCCAGTGTTGGTGGCACCATCCTCGGCACAACTAACAAAGGAAATCCCTTTGAAATGCAGGTTTGCAATGCATCCGGCGAATGTGAAAAGCGGGATCTCTCCGACCGGGTCATGGAAAATTTCAAGCGGATGCGTTTTGATGCCCTGGTTGCTGTTGGTGGCGACGGAAGTCTTGAGATTGCCCATCGTTTCGCAGCCAAGGGGATGCCGGTTATAGGGGTGCCGAAAACAATAGACAATGACATGGGTGGCACGGTCATTACTTTTGGTTTTGACACGGCGGTCAGTATTGCAACCGAGGCGATTGACCGATTGCATTCGACTGCAAAGTCCCATGATCGGGTCATGGTTGTGGAATTAATGGGGCGTAATGCCGGTTTTATCGCCCTGAACAGCGGTATTTCAGGCAATGCGGATGTAATCCTTATTCCAGAGATTCCATTCGACATTGATAAGGTCTGCGACAAAATCATGGATAATGAACTGCATGGTCAGAAATATGCCATTGTTGTTGTTGCGGAGGGTGCGCTTCCCAAAGGTGGCGATGTGATTATAAAGGGTGGGGCAGAGGGTGGTCGCCAACACGTTATCCTTGGCGGTATTGCCGAACATGTGGCAAAAGAGATCAGCGAGCGGACAGGGAAGGATTCTCGATCAATGGTATTGGGGCACTTGCAGCGCGGTGGCTCCCCCACGACTTTTGACAGACTTCTCTCGCTCCGTTTTGGCGCTGCTGCCGTGCGTGCCATAGAGTTGGGAAAATTCGATCAAATGGTCGCTTTACACGCGCCTGACATTGCCATGGTGCCGTTGGAAGAAGCGCTTGGTGTACAGAAACGGGTAAAACCGGAAGGGGATACGGTGTTGACGGCACGGGACCTGGGGATCTGCTTCGGCGATTGATTCCGCTTCGTATTCAAGCGGCACCTTTGTTGGCAGTGTCGTCGTCGCCTCGACGTACTTTCATGTACGCCTGCGTTGCCTCCTCATTGCCGCCTCGGTGTCATCTTGAATACAAAGCGGAATGTTCCATAATATCCGTATTTAGAGGGGCAGATGACCACCTGTGACGAACTGAAACTCTTCAATCTGACTATCCTGCAGCCGCGCCACGGCTATCGCTATTCAATTGATCCTCTCCTGCTGTCACGTTTTTGCTCCGCTACACCGGAAGGGGGGAATGTTATGGATCTGGGAGCCGGTTGCGGTATCATTTCGCTGGTTTTGGCACGTCTTAACGTTTCTGCATCGGTGACGGCGCTGGAGAAGAATCATGAAATGGCAGAACTGATCCGCCATAACATTACCGCCAATGCTCTAGGCGGACAGATGTCGGTTGTCGAAGATGATATTATCAACTATCGTGCGCGTTTCAACGACTCTACCTTTGATCTGGTGGTTTCCAATCCCCCATATCGCACTCCAGGGAGCGGCAAGACCAGTCCCCGTGCCGGGCGCGACGCCGCACGTCATGAAACAAGCGCCGGTCTCGCTGATTTTCTGGCGGCCGCAAAATATCTGGTCAAGCCATCCGGAAAAATCTGTATGATCCATCTCCCCTCGCGTATGGTTGAGTTGACATCATTGGCAACGGAAATGAAGCTATCTACCCTTCGCCTGCGCATGATCCACAATAATCAGGTTTCACCGGCAACTATGTTCATGATTGAGCTGGCAAAAGGGAGGCGCACTCAACCGAAAATTGAGGCGCCTCTTTTTGTGCGGGATATGGATGGGAATTACAGTGATGAGGTGTGGCGGTAAGGATAGTTTTTTGTAGCATTACGCTATATCTTGCCGTTTTTTAAAAAGCTGACAAATTCTTTCTGCGAAAGCTGATAACATGCGAATGGGATCATTGTGGCATCAGTGTCGTTCGGCTTATGCAGAATGAAGCGAACAAATCCTTCAAAAACCATATACGAGCTTTTGCCGGTCTGCTCATTTTCATACCTTAAAGGGATATTTGGCTTTGCTTCAACAATCTGGCAGGCGAGCTTGATTTTTTGAAATGCATCCTGCCATGGCAATGTATATGCCGCACGATTGTCATAGAAAATCTGCCCCTCGGAAAAACAGAAGTACGGCCCCTGGGTCCATTCATAGTAGGAAACCCCCTGTTTTTTTCTCTCTGTCTGTTTTATATCAAGTTCCATTCTGAAGCTTTCCCTGACTGACATAAACCAGTTTTCCGCAAAACCATCGACGAAATTTGCTATTAGTAAAGATGAACGTTCAGCTTTTATGGATATTTCTCCTGCAAAACTATTTTTCATTTATCAGGGTCTCCCACTCATTTTCCGAAAGAACCGTAATTCCAAGTTCCTGCGCTTTACGGAGTTTTGTACCTGCCGCCGCTCCTGCTATCACCAGATCTGTTTTTGCTGATACATCACTGGCAACTTTGGCTCCTAATTTCTCCGCTTCAATTTTGGCGCCCTTTCTGCTTCGCTTTGACAATTCACCTGTAAAAACAACAACTTTGCCAGAAATTACAGAATCTACCTGAACAGGTTTAATATAATCTTCAATCAGAAGATAATTATTTAACGATTTGAGTACATCAAGGTTGTGGGATTCCGAAAAGAAACTGATCAATTCCTCTGCTATGACATTGCTGATTCCATCGATTGTCACTAACTGAGCATATTCGTCTGATGATCTCTCCCGCGCTGCCAGCATTGCATTTTGCCAATTGCTGTATGTCATGTAGTTGTCAGCTAATAGTCTGGCAGTTATTTCTCCAACTTGTGAGATGCCAAGTGCATATATGAAACGTTCCACCCTTATCCTGCGTCGCAATCGAATTGCCTTGAAAAGATTGGCAGCTGAAAGCTCTCCCCACCCATCCCACTCCTGAAGAGGGATGTATTCGGAAGCTTGCTGCCAAAGTGTTGGGGGGGATAAAAAATCTTCCAAACGAAAAATGTCAACGGGTGATTTAACAACCCCTTTCCTAAAGAAAAGTTCGATGTTTTTTTCTCCGAGACCCTCAATATTAAAAGCATCCCTTGATACAAAATGTTTGAGCCGTTCAAGCGCCTGCGCCGGGCAGGAAAGCCCTCCTGTGCATTTCCATACAGCCTGGCGTTCTTCGCGAACTGCCTTGCTGCCGCACGCAGGGCAAGTTTCAGGAAATTGGAATGGCAAGCTATTGAATGGGCGTTTTTTCAGGATAACAGATACAACTTGAGGGATTACATCTCCGGCTCTCTGGACTACCACCGTATCGCCTGCTCTAAAATCTTTGCAGACGACTTCGTCCTGATTATGAAGAGTTGCATTTGATACTGTTGTGCCAAGCAGTCGTACAGGTTCAAGCTCTGCAACCGGTGTGAGCGCCCCGGTTCTCCCTACTGAAATAGTTATATTCCGCAGGGTAGTCTCTCTTCGCATTGGTGGAAACTTGCGTGCCGCTGCCCAGCGTGGTGCGTTCCCAATCTGGTTGACCCGACGTTGCAGATCCAGACTGTCAAGTTTATATACAATTCCGTCAATCATAAAATCAAGGTGGTCACGCCGCTGTTGCATCTCCTCAAAATAGCTGTCGCATTCCTGGTTTGAGTTCAGTCGTCGTATGTCGTCGCATATTTTAAAACCCCACCCTTTTAATTTTTGTAGCGCATCCCATTGGGTTTCTGCAAACATTTGAGATACTTCACCCCAGGTATATGCGAAGAAACTGAGCGGACGTGATGCTGTTACTGCCGGATTAAGCTGGCGTACACTCCCGGCTGCCGCATTACGCGGATTTTCTGGAGCTTTTTCGCCGATTGAAATCTGTCTGGCTACAAACTGCTCAAAATCAGAGGTAGCCATATAAATTTCGCCCCGTATATCTATGATTTGAGGGGCATCTTCTGGAAGGGTGTGCGGTATGTCACCTATTGACTTGACATTTTCAGTGATATCCTCACCTTCCTGACCGTCGCCTCTGGTTGCTGCGTGTATGAGTTGTCGGTTTTCGTAACGAATAGAGCAGGAAAGACCATCAATCTTTGGTTCAGCGACAATTGGCACAGATATGGATTCATCCTTCAGCTCATTAATAATGGAGCGTATCTCGGAAATCATTTTGTCTGCGGTTTTATTACTAATGGAAAGCATCGGTACTTTGTGGCGAACTTTTTTGAAACCGTCAGCAACAGTTCCACCCACAAGTTGCGTCGGGCTGTCTGAAGACAATAATTCAGGGAATTGGTACTCAAGGTTTTTAAGCTCTGCAAAGAGTGCGTCAAATTCTGCGTCGCTTATTTCAATGCGTGGCGGGAGCATTTCATAATACAGTTGATTGTGATGGCGAATGGTTTCACGCAAATATTGGATGCGGCTCTTGGCAATGTTTATGTCAAGCTCATTTATATGAGCAACACTCATCTTATGCTCCTTCGGGCAAAGTATTGACAAGGATGCAGGGTACAGTATTATGATGGCAAATTCAACGAATCGTGTCAGGTAGATAATGAAACAATCAGAGCTTGAAGGTTTGCAAAACTGGTTTGCCGACTATGTGGCAACATTTGATGATATTCCATACCCTGGGCAGCAGAATATACGGCTCAAAATTGAGCATACCCGCATGGTATGCCGTATGATGAATCGCCTTACAGAAGGCGAAAAAATGAACGATGCAGACTGCACGCTTGCTGCAGCCGTGGCGCTGCTTCATGATGTAGGGCGCTTCCCGCAGTATCGTCGCTGGGGGACATTTCGTGATGCTGCTTCTGATAATCATGCCAGGCTGGCGATTGAAACCATTAGTGAACATAACATTTTATGCGATCTTGATGCCACGGAGCGTTTGATGGTCGAAGAAGCGGTACGGTTCCATAATCTTCTGGCGTTGCCTGAACGATACAAATCTCCGACCGACCGGTTTATCCGATTGATTCGCGATGCTGATAAGCTGGATATCTGGCGTGTTTTTGTGGAGCATTTTTCAAAACCTTCTGATCAGCGAGCTTCGGCGGTCACTCTTGGATTCCCGGAATTGCCGGGAGTCTCCATGCCGTGCCTTGAACAACTGCTGGCAGGCGAAGTGGTGCGTCTTGATAGCGTCACATCAGTCAATGATTTCAAACTGCTGCTGTTGTCATGGGTTTTTGATCTTAATTTTGCGTCATCATATCGAATGCTACGCCATGATGGCTATTGCGAGAGTCTGGCATTACTGTTGCCGAATGAAGATAAGGTGCGGTCTGCGCTTAACCTTGTAAAACAGTATATAGAACGTAAGATTTCGGCTTGACATACTCAACCATGCCACTCAATATACCAGAATTATTGTCACACTATGGAATTTCATAAGGAAAAACTTAATGTCGTCTCCTTTAAACACACTGCCAATCGAGAAACTACGCTGGGTCTGTGATCCGGCTCAATTTGATTTTGATACGACTGCCGAGTTACCGGATCTTGATGACGCCATAGGGCAGAAACGGGCTCTCCGTTCAATCGAGTTCGGTCTTGGGATGGAAACAACCGGTTTTAATCTATACATATCTGGTGAAACCGGAACCAGTCGAACCTCAACGATTCGCAGTATTCTTAAAAAACGTGCTTTGGAAGAGCCGAAACCGAATGACTGGGTATATGTCAATAATTTCAAAGAGAGTGATTCGGCAGTTTCACTTTCGCTTCCGGCAGGTCGTGGTAGTGACCTTGCCGCTGATATGAAGGAATTGGTGGATGCCATAAAAAAAGAGATCCCCAAGGCATTGGAAAGTCCGGAATACGATACCAGGCGCACTCAAATTCTTGATGAATATCAGAAAGGGAGCAACGAACTTTTTCAGTTGCTTGAAAAAGAATCGACTAAACATGGATTTTCATTGCAACGTACGGTTTCAGGATTGGTTATCGTTCCACAGAAGAATGGGGAAAATTATTCCCAGGAAGAGTATGATGCTTTAAGCGATAAGAAGAGAGAGAAGCTGGAACTTCTCGGCAAAAAACTGACAGATATGCTTAATGATGTCCTGCGCCGCGTCCGGGATAATGAGAAGTCTACCAAAGAAGCGTTGTCTCAGGCTGATCGCGAACTAGGGATGTCGTGTCTGGGGCATCGTCTTGAGCCTTTAAGGGAAAAATATGCCGGGCTTGAAAAAGTTTTGACCTATCTGGAGTCGGTTCAGGAAGATATCCTGAATAATCTTGATGATTTTAAACCACAGGCAGGACAACCGCAGATTCCTGGAATAAAAATGCCGCGCCAGGAGCCGAGCTTTGAACGGTATGACGTTAATCTGCTTGTTGACAACAAGGAGGCGACCGGCGCACCGGTAGTTTTTGAATCAAATCCGACTTATAACAATCTGTTCGGGCGTATTGAGCACGTTATGCAGTACGGCGGGACAGCGGTAACTGATTTTACCATGATACGCTCCGGCGCTTTGCATCGTGCAAATGGCGGGTATCTGGTTATTGATGCACGGGAAGTCCTTATAAACCCTTTTGTGTGGGATGCCCTTAAACGATGTATTCGTACCGCTGAAATAAGGATTGAGGATGTGCTGGAACAGTATCGCTTCATGACTATGGTGACCCTTAAGCCGGAAGCTGTTCCGTTGCAGACAAAAATTATAATGATTGGAACTCCCTGGATATATTACCTGTTGTTTTACATGGATCCTGATTATCGAAAATTTTTCAAGGTAAAGGCTGAATTTGACAGCCGGGTTACCAGAACTCCTGAAGTTATGCGGGATTATGCACTGTTTGTCGCTACGCATTGCCGCTGTGAAGGACTTCTGCATTTTGACAGAAACGGTATCGCCAGGCTGCTGGAATACACATCACGCATGGTTGAAGACCAGAATAAGTTTTCGTCACAGTTTATGGAAATTGCCGACTTTATTCGTGAAGCAAGTTTTTGGGCTAAAAAAGACGGGCACGATATTGTTGGCGGAAAAGATGTCCTGCGGGCTGCAGAAGAAAAGGAATATCGTGTAAATCGAATTGAAGAGCGGATGCAGGAGTTGTATGATGACGGCACAATCATGGTTGATACCGATGGAGAAGTCGTCGGTCAGATTAACGGGCTTTCGGTTATAGGGCTTGGTGATCATACATTCGGTCGTCCGGCTCGCATAACAGCACGAGTTTACGCAGGTCAGGCGGGAATGGTAAATATTGAGCGCGAAGTCAAACTTTCCGGTCCGATTCACGACAAAGGCGTCATGATTTTAACCGGATTTCTTGGCGGAATCTTTGCGACAAGACATCCTTTATCCCTGTCAGCATCCATCTGTTTTGAACAGTCATACGATGGGATTGAAGGTGACAGCGCATCTTCAACAGAGCTGTATGCGCTTCTTTCGGCGCTTTCCGGAGTGCCGATAAAACAAGGAATTGCGGTTACCGGAAGTGTTAACCAGCGCGGTCAGATTCAGCCGATCGGCGGTGTCAATTACAAGATTGAAGGTTTTTTTGCTGTCTGTCGCTCCCAGGGGTTGACTGGTCAGCAGGGGGTGATGATACCGAAAGCGAATGAACGCCATCTTATGCTTGATGATGAAGTCCTGGCAGCAGTGTCTGCCGGGCAGTTTCATCTCTGGAGCGTGGAAACCGTTGAACAGGGGATTGAGATTCTGACCGGCATGAACGCTGGGGTTCGATCAAAAGGGGGATCATTTCCTAAAGACTCACTGTTTGGACTGGTACAGAAACGTCTTGATCAGATGGCAAAACAGTTGCAGGAATCGGACGTGAAAAAAACAACAAAACCGACGGTAAAGAAAAAACGTAAGCCAAATACATAAACATCTGGGAGAGTGTTATGGGGATTGAATGGAGAGAATCGCTTGCCATTGGCGTAACGGAAATTGATAACCAGCATAAAGAGCTGTTGTCCAGGTTTGATCAGTTGCTCAAGGCGTGTGAAAACGGTAGGGGGATGGACGAGCTGAAGACGCTGATGCTGTTTCTTGATGAGTATGTTGTCAAGCATTTCAGTGACGAGGAAGGGATTCAACGGTTGCGTCAGTATCCTGGTTATGAGGATCATCGCAAGGAGCATCAAAGCTTCATAGAGCGGGTCAAACATCTAAAGGGTGAAATGGAACGTGAGGGTGTTGCGATACATCATGTCATGGAAACAAACAATATGCTTCTTAAATGGTTGATACATCATATTTCAACTGTAGATGTGGCGCTTGGGAAGTTTTTGAAAAGTTCGGAGTAAAAAATCGTGTAACTTAAATTCTAAATTCAGAAATGGAATAATGCGGCTCTGCATTCTTTGTGGAGCCGCATTATCATATAGTTACCAGTATTTCTTTGGCGGCTCGGTTTTGCCCATCAGCTTTATCTCTCCATCAACAACCTTGAACATATCTCCGATTTCCGTTGTCCATCTGTCACCTTCTTCCGGCGGGTTTGGAAAGGAGCGTTGCCCCAGAAACATTTCTTCATCTCCAATATAGCCGAACCATTCCAGCGAGCCGGTCATCCATATTCTTGTTTTTAATTCCATGCACTCCTCATTTTCTCTTATGATAATTTACTTTTAAAATCAGGGTATCCAAACCTTCGCACAACTGTTAATTCTTCAGTTTCCGGCTCCCAAGTGCAGATTGCCGGGTGCTGGATACCATTGAAGGTGGTTGTTTTTACCATCGTATAATGCGCCATGTCTTCAAAAGCCAAACGGTCACCCGGTTTGAGCGGTCTATCGAAAGACCAGTCACCCAGCACGTCACCCGCAAGGCAGGATGGACCGCCGATGCGGTAGGTGTATGGTTTGACGCCAGGTTCCGAAGCATCTGTTATCTCTGGTCGATACGGCATTTCGAGGCAGTCAGGGAGGTGGCATGTGGCGGAAATATCCAGAATGGCGTTTTCTATTCCATTGTGAACCACATCAAGAACTTCAGCGGTCAGTACCCCGGTTCCGATGGCAACTGCTTCACCCGGCTCAAGGTATACGGTGATGTCATATTTTTCATGGAAATAACGTATAAGCTCCACAAGTGCGTCAATGTCATACCCCGGTCGGGTAATGTGATGCCCTCCTCCCAGATTGATCCACTTCATGGCAGGGAGAAACTCGCCGAATTTTTCCTCAAAAACCTTTGCGGTCCGCTGGAGCGGTTCAAAAAGCTGCTCGCAGAGTGTGTGAAAGTGTAGACCATCGACTCCTGACAGGTTTTTTCCTTCAAAAGCGGATCGTGTTACTCCAAGGCGTGAATATGGCGCGCATGGGTCGTATAGCGGAGTCTCCACTTCAGAATGTTCCGGGTTGACCCGAACCCCAATGGATACATTTGTTCTGCTGTTTTCCCATAACGGTCTAAAACGCTCCAGCTGGTCAAATGAGTTGAATACAAGATGGTTGGAAAGCTGAAGGAGCTCTCTGATATCGGATTCTTTGAACGCTGCGGAAAAGCTGTGAACCTCTCTGCCGAATTCCTCACGACCGAGTCTTGCCTCCCATGGTGAACTGGCGCAGACACCATGCAGAGTACGGCTGATGAGAGGGAAAACGCTCCACATGGAAAACGCCTTCATTGCCAGGAGTATTTTGGCTCCGCTCCGTTTTTGTACATCGTCCAGAATGGCAAGATTGTGGCGAAGACGCCCCAGGTCAACCACATATGCGGGAGAAGGGGCATGATTAAGTATGGCATGGATGTCAATGCCGGTCATTGTTCTCTTTCTGGCGATTGATATCCATTATGCTTTATTCTCGTTATTCTTATCGACAGGTTGGTGGTCGGATGCTTGATTTAGTGTTGTGGTGATGCTCTCCCCCTCGCTTTTTGCAACCGATTCAGGTTTAGATACGTTTTTTTCTTCCGCTTTCTGTGCTTCTTCCTGAATATTCTGTTTAAAGTCGTCGGTTGCTTTCTTGAACTCCGCCAATCCTTTTCCGAGTGATTTTGCCAGATCAGGGAGCTTGTTTGGGCCTATGACCAGTAGGGCTATGACTAGAATAATGATAAGTTCCGGCATTCCGATTCCGAACATACATATCTCGCTTTCCGCAGGGAAATTTGCTTGTAACGTAGTGAGTATTAAAAGCGTAAATTTCTGCTCTTGGCAATAAAATTATAGCCAATGACAGTTAATTACTGCTTGCCATTTAAATTTTGTATGATAGTATGCACAAAAAATAGGCAATTCCTGTCATCCTTCCATCTCTACAAATTGTGCTGTGTGTAGTATATCATGCTGAAATCACTTAAAATTGGCGGTCTTTTGCTGGCGCACAATGTCGTGCTTGCCCCTCTGGCCGGAATAACTAATCTACCGTTTCGTATTCTCTGCCGTCGAGCCGGGGCTTCACTCGCTTTCACAGAAATGGTCAGCGTGAATGGTCTGGTGCGTGAAGGGGTTAACACGCTTGCTCTTCTGCAAAGTACGCCGGAAGATCGCCCGCTCGGCATCCAGCTTTTTGGAGATTCCCCGGAATGTCTGGCACAAGCTGCATCAATGGTTGATGGGCGTGCAGATCTGATTGATATAAATATGGGATGCCCGGTAAAAAAGGTCGTTGGAACTGGCGCGGGAAGCGCGTTGTTGCGTGATCCTGCACGCATTGCAGCCATAGTGCGGTGTGTGCGTAAGGCAACATCTTTACCACTGACAATCAAAATACGGAGTGGCTGGAATCATGGTGATGATTTATTCTCTGAAATCGGCAAAATTGCAGAGGGTGAAGGGTGTGATGCCATAACCTTGCATCCTCGGAGCCGCTCACAGATGTTTTCCGGAGAAGCTGATTGGAGCCAGATTGCTCACCTTAAGGAATCTGTTTCCATCCCGGTGCTTGGAAGTGGTGATCTTTTTACTCCGGAGGATTGCTTGAAGATGCTTCGCGAAACCGGATGTGACGGGGTTATGGTTGCCCGTGGCGCACTCGGGGCACCATGGATTTTCCGCCAGATTATTGAGCTGAACGGAACAGGTAAAATGGAGTTGGTAACTACGCTAACACGGGCAGAGACTCTACGTCAGCACCTGGAACTATTTTGTACTGAATCGAGCGAAGCTATTGCGGTTCGTGAAATCAAAAAACATATCGGCTGGTATGCCCGTGGTTTTGCGGGGGCTGCTGAATTGCGCCGGAGCGCCAACGGGGCTCATTCTATGGAGCAGATTGACGAACTGATAGAAAGAATGGGAACTATTTCCTCCGGAGAAGAGCATGTCTGATCTCTTAACAGACTCTTCATCATCACTTGGCGATTTCTACGCTACTGTTATTGACAGCGTCGGTGACGGAGTTATCGTTGTGGATCGCCAGGGTGTCATAACGCTCTGTAATCCTGCAGCTGAAGAGATAACCGGTTTTTCTCGTCGCCAATCCCTGGGGATCCGTTTCAGCCGGCTGTACGCTCTTGAAACGGCGTTGGTGGAGATGGTTTACAAGACAACAAGCACAGGAATAACTATTTCAGACAATGAAAATGTGGTTATTCGTTCAGGAGATCGTGTTAAACCGGTTTCAGCAACCTGTTACCCCCTTGTGACCGGAAATGGTGAAACTATAGGCGCTATTCTGACGCTCAAGGATATAACCTATATTCGTGAGCTGGAAGCGGCGGTGCGTCAGGCGGACAGATTGTCGACTCTCGGCACAATGGCAGCCGGGCTTGCCCATGAAATAAAGAATCCACTTGGAGGTATCAAGGGAGCTGCGCAACTACTGGAGCAGGAGCTCGATCCTGATAGCGGACAGCGTGATTATACAAAGCTTATTATCCGGGAGACTGAACGTGTCGATGGGATTATTCGGGAACTGCTGGCGCTTTCCTCGCCACGAGGTCTGATACTTGGACCGGTCAATCTGCACAAGGTTCTTGATGATATTATACAGTTGCAGAAGCATGCGGTTGCAGGACGAAGTATACATTTCAGTCAGCATTTTGATCCGAGTATCCCGGATCTCATGGCAGATATTGAACTGCTAAAGCGGTTATTTCTGAACCTGATATGCAATGCGCTTGATGTCATGGGGGAAACTGGAAAACTGACGGTCTCCAGTCGTATCCTTTCTGATTACCGCATGGCGCAAAAAGGTGGTCATTCGCGTATGGTGGCTGTTGAAATAGCGGATGATGGACCGGGAATTCCGGCAGAAGATCTGGAAAATATATGGTCACCGTTTTTCAGCACAAAAATAAGCGGCACTGGGCTTGGGTTGACAATTTGTCACAAAATTGTTGCAGAACATCGCGGTATGATAAAAGTTGAATCAAGCAGGGGGCATGGCACAAAGTTTACCGTGCTACTCCCTCTGGTGCGGTAATACCTGGCACTCGTTTTGATCTCATAGTTGTATATAAAAGAAAAGAGGAACCTATGTCGATTCACAGGGTATTGGTTGCAGATGACGAAGAAAGTATGCGCTGGGTTCTTTCAAAGGCTTTTCAGCGTAAAGGGTGTGATGTGGATGTTGCATCAGACGGTCAGCAGGCGTTGGGGTTGATAAGAACCAACAGCTATGATCTGGCTGTTCTTGACATAAAAATGCCTGGCATGAACGGGCTTGACCTGCTGGATAAAATACGCGAAATGAAAACCGAGCTGCTGGTTGTTATCATGACTGCCGAAGCTAGCATGAAGAATGCTGTGGAGGCTATGAAACGTGGCGCTTATGACTATATCACCAAGCCGTTTGATCTTGATGTTATTGACGCAATTATTGAAAAAGTTAATCGCTCGCAGGAAATTTCCGGTCAGTTGACCCAGTTGAAGCAGGAGTTGAAAGAACTTTATCATGTGGAAAAGAACATTATCGGCAAGTCTGATGCCATGCGCGAGGTGTACAAAACAATCGGAAAGGTTGCAGGAAGTGATGTGACGGTGCTTGTCCAGGGTGAGTCCGGCACCGGGAAAGAGCTGGTTGCCAGGGCGATTCATGGCAATTCCAACCGAATCAGCAAACCGTTTATTGCTATCAACTGTGCGGCTATTCCGAAAGAACTGCTTGAAAGCGAACTGTTCGGCAGCGAGCGTGGAGCTTTTACCGGCGCAACAGAACGGAAACTCGGTAAATTTGAGCAGGCAAACCATGGCACGCTGTTTCTGGATGAAATCGGAGACATGCCGCTCGATTTGCAGGCAAAGATTTTACGGGTTCTTCAGGAACGTGAAATAACCCGCACCGGCGGGAACCAGACGATCCCTGTTAATGTGCGTATTGTCGCCGCTACTAATCAGGAACTGGCAGAAAAAGTGCGTCAGAAGGAATTTCGCGAAGACCTTTATTACCGCCTTAATGTTGTGCCAATAAATCTTGTTCCGCTTCGGGAGAGACGGGATGATATTCCAGAGCTGGTAGAGTATTTTATCGGGCGGATATGCACAGAGATGAAAATGCCGGTAAAGCGTTGCACAGAAGGTGCAATGGCGGCACTGATGGGACACTCCTGGCCTGGCAATGTTCGTGAACTGGAAAATACCATCAAACGTTCGATTATTCTTTCAAACGATGCGCTGCTGACAGAAGCTGATTTTTCCGGTCTTCAACCGCTGTCTGAAAGTCTCAAAGCGACTGATGTCAATGATTCGTCACTTGAGTCGCTGGTTGACACCAAACTTCGCTCCTGTCTGCATGGAGTAGAAAAGCTTGAAAATGGAGATGTCTATCAGATGGTGCTTAATCAGGTCGAGCGTCCGCTTATCCGATGTATTCTGGAAAAAACCAGGTGGAATCAGGTCAGAGCCGCCGATATTCTTGGTATTAATCGTAATACGCTGCGCAAGAAAATTCATGAGCTGAATATCCAACTAAAGAAAGATTGAGCTTAAATGCCAAATAAGGAAGCTACAGGGTAAGATTGTCCTGAACTGCTCAACATTGGTCTGTTTCGACCGATCTTTTTGCCAACCGACTTCATCCAAATCAAAAGGCTAGGAACGCGCAAGCACAACTTTCTGGATTTAAAGGCTGTACCGATGGAATACTGCTCGATTATTCCCAACTATATCAAGGATTATGTGCCGCTGAACCATTTTGCGGTTTAACCACCCCCCGACCCCCTCCTTAACTACAGGAGGGGGGGCTTAAAGGCAGAATCTTACCACCCCCAGCCCCTCCTAAAATAGGAGGGGAGCTTGAGGCGACGAGCTTAAATAATGGAGTTTTGCTCCCGCTCCTTCCTGTTTCAAGGGTGTGGAGTTAAGGGGAGTAGCGTCATGCATGGAGTTTTGCTCCCGCTCCTTCCTTTCAAGGAGGGGGCTGGGGGGTGGTCGCCTTTGACTTAAGGATTTTCATTTTATGATCTATAATCGCCCACCATTAAAATCTCGTCGCAAAGAGTTACGCAATAATTCCACACCGGCAGAGCAGAAGCTCTGGAGCGTGCTGAAGCATAGCAATCTTGGTGGTTACAAATTCCGGCGACAACAGAGCGTAGGCTCATACATTCTTGATTTTTTCTGCCCTTCTGAAAGGCTGGCTATTGAACTTGACGGCGATTCACATTTTACCGATGATGCTATGGAGTATGACCGGATACGCACGGGTTATCTGAATGCTTTAAATATCAGGGTGCTTCGGTTTTTGAATACGGATGTTTATGACAATCTGGATGCTGTTTGTGACAACATACTGCAGAATCTTACCACCCACGACACTCGTAAAACAGGAGAGCCTTACCACCCCCAGCCCCTCCTAAAATGAAGGGAAGGCTGAAATCTCACCACCCCCAGCCCCTCCTAAAATAGGAGGGGAGTTTTTAAGGCGGGGAGAATTAGCTCTCCCTCCTTCCTTTCAAGGGTGTGGAGTTAAGGGGAGTAGCTTCATGCATGGAGTTTTGCTCCCCCTCCTTCCTTTCAAGGAGGGGGTTGGGGGGTGGTGAAAAATGATTTCATAAAAGGACTCAATAATGCTAGATACAGACACAAAATGCCGCATAGATACCGCTCGTGACATCCTCGTCGGCAAAGTGCCTGACCCCAAATCACAGGTTGAACAGATCACTATCGCCCTGATTTACAAATTCATGGATGACATGGACGCCGAAGCTGAAGAGCTTGGGGGCAAACGTAAATTTTTCACCGGCGATTTTGCCCGCTACGGCTGGTCAAAGCTGATGAGCACCGGGATTGGCGGGCATGAACTGATTGGTCTGTATGGTGAAGGTATAAACACCATGCCACAGAACCTCGGTATTCCAGCGCTTTTTCGTGACATCTTCAAGAACGCCTACCTTCCATACCGTGATCCCGAAACACTCAAGAGCTTTCTCAAGATCATTGACGAGTTCAGCTATGACCATTCCGAGCGGTTGGGTGATGCATTCGAGTATCTGCTCTCTACCCTTGGTAGTCAGGGTGATGCAGGGCAGTTCCGCACACCGCGCCATATAATTGATTTCATGGTTGAGGTGATGGCTCCCAAAAAAGGTGAGGCGATCCTTGATCCTGCCTGTGGTACTGCCGGTTTTCTTATCTCCGCGTATAAATACATATTACGAAGCAACACAGCTCCTCCCCTGTCAAGGGGAGGCATGGGAGGGGTTAGCACGCTTACCCCTGATGAAAAGGGGCGGCTTGCCACAAACTTCAAGGGATATGACATTTCACCCGATATGGTGCGCCTGTCACTGGTGAACCTGTACCTGCACGGTTTCACTGATCCGCACATTTATGAATACGACACCCTCACCTCCGAAGATCGCTGGAATGATTTTGCTGATGTGATACTTGCCAATCCCCCCTTCATGTCACCGAAAGGTGGCATCAAGCCGCACAAGCGTTTCTCCATCCAGGCAAAGCGCAGTGAAGTGCTGTTTGTGGATTACATGGCTGAACACCTGACACCAACTGGTCGCGCCGGCATTATTGTGCCGGAAGGGATCATCTTTCAGAGTCAGACGGCGTATAAAGATTTGCGAAGGATGCTGGTGGAAAACTCGCTGGTTGCGGTTATCTCGCTGCCTGCTGGGGTATTTCAGCCTTATTCCGGTGTGAAGACTTCGATCCTGATTCTGGATAAATCGCTGGCGAAGCAGACTGACACGATTGCATTCTTCAAGGTTGAGAATGACGGGTTCGGGCTTGGGGCGCAACGTCGGGCAGTTGATGGGGAACAGCTTACGCAGGTGAAGGCGGAGCTGGCGGAGTATCTGCGGGCGCTACGCAGCCAACAACCGACGGATAACCTTAAACTCACACTTGGGATTATTGCTTCGAAAGAGAAGATTTCTGCAAGTGGTGACTACAACTTGACTGGTGAGCGTTATCGGATAGGCACCGCCTGCGTACAAAATTATTCGATCGTCAGACTTGGAGATTTAGCTGAAAACCTCGATTCAAGACGTGTAACCATTACTCAAGGTGACCGTAAACCGGGATCGTATCCTTACTATGGTGCTTCTGGTATTGTTGACTGGGTAGATGGATTCATCTTTGACGAGGAACTTCTTCTTATTTCCGAGGATGGTGCAAATCTGCTTGCACGCTCAACGCCGATTGCATTTCCAGTCTCCCGTAAGTGCTGGGTTAACAACCACGCTCATGTTCTGAGGTTCCAGCATTTCGTCACACAGAAACTTATAGAGCTTTATCTCAATTCTATTTCGATTGAGCAGTACGTCACTGGAGCTGCTCAACCAAAACTCAATCAACAGGCGCTAAACAATATCCAAATCCCCCTCCCGCCCCTTGAAGTCCAGCAGGAGATTGTGGCGGAGATTGAGGGTTATCAGAATGAAATAAATCGCCTGAAACAAGCAATACAGGAAGAGGAAAAGAAGATACAGGCCACCCTAGCGCGGGTGTGGGGGGAAGAGGAATGAGCAAAGACCTGACTAACTCCGCCGTTCATCGCCAAAACATCCTAAACAATCCATACGCGTTGCAGGAGATTGAGAACGCCACCCATATCACCGGCATTCCATTTGAGGGTAAGACGGTGGTGCTCAAGGAACAAGCAGCAACTTTCTTTGAAGTTTCTCTCCGGACGGTGGAAAGTTACCTCTCTCAGTATGAAGCAGAGCTGGTGCGTAACGGTTACGAGGTTATCAAGGGTAACCGCCTGAAATCATTCAAATCTGTCCTGAAGGAAGCGGATGTTCCCGAAATAAACTTCGGGAACATCCAAAAAACCCCGCAATTAGGCATACTTGACTTCCGCGCTTTCCTCAATTTGTCCATGCTGATGGTGGAGAGCGAGCGGGCGCGCCTGCTGCGTCAGGCGATCCTTGATATTGTCATTGACACCATCAATCAGCGCACCGGTGGTGGCACTAAATACGTTAACCAGCGGGACGAAGACTTTATCCATTCATTGTTTGCCGAAGAGAACTACCGCAAGCAGTTTACCGATGCCCTGCGGGATTGTGTGGATATGGGGAACTTTAAGTATCCCGTGTACACCGACAAAATCTACGTGAGCATTTTCAGGGAGAAGGCAAAGGAATATCACAAAATTTTGAGATTGCATGAAAAGGACAAGGTCAGGGATACATTTTATTCTGAAATCCTCGATCTGATTGCTTCATTTGAATGCGGTTTTGCTGATCGGCTGCGGAAAGAGTCTGAAAAAAATGGGCGGGCGCTGTCAGCATTAGAGGTGGATGCCCTATTCAAGTCGTTCGAGTCGCTACCTCTATGGAAACCGTTGATTGAGAAGGCACGCGTAAAAATGGCAAGTCGTGATCTGGCGTTTAGGGATGCCCTGCATCATCAGCTACAGGAGTATATAACGCCGCTGCAGGCCGAAGAATACGAGCGTTTCCTCGGTGAAAAGAGCAAGGAGCTGGCAGAACGGCTGGAAGATGCCAAGGATGTAATGAAGCGGCTCAAGGAGCGGGAGTAGCATGGCGATCATCTACCTCACGCTTGAACAGGCAATCGAAGTGCATCGCAAAACCGTTGAAGTCAGCGGTGGCGGCGCATTGGGTCATCTGGAACTTGGCAAGCTGGAGAGTGCTCTCGATCACATCCAGAATGACGACTACTACCCGACGTTTGAAGAGAAGCTAACCCACCTATTCTTCTGCGCTTGCAAATTCCACTGTTTCCAAGACGGCAACAAGAGGATTGCAATTACACTGTGCGCTGCAATGTTACTGTTCAATGGTTATCTGCGCTGCTCCAGTCGGTTTCTGTATGAAATGGAAAACATCAGCTACCACGTTGCCGCTGGGAGTATTGGCAAAGAGCTGCTTGGAGAAATTATTACGGCAGTTATAAATGACGGTATGGATTCAGAAGAGCTTAAGCTGAAGATTTACGAAGCGATTGCTGGTGATGCTGGTTAATTGGGAAGTTGACATCAATGCCATCGGCAAGCAGAGCAGGCACTGGTAAATGCCAGCCACGAACTGATAGAGCGCCCTGTGAAGAAGGTTCAAGTCCCCCTGGCGCGGGTGTGGGGGGAAGAAGAAAAGCACCACCCCCCGACCCCCTCCTTAACTACAGGAGGGGGAGTTTAAGGCTTTCTTAAAAGAATGTGAGGGAGTTTAAGGCTTTCTTGAAAACAGGAGACCACCCCCCAACCCCCTCCTTGAAAAAAGGAGGGGGAGCTAAAAAGAGGGGGAGTAAAAACTCCCCTCCTATTTTAGGAGGGGCTGGGGGTGGTAAGGTTTTCCTGTTTTGGCAAGTGGTTGGGGGTGGTATATTTTTCAATACAAAGGAGAACCCAGTATGTCCCGAGCACAAGAAGTTGTCGCATCATTTGATGAATTTACCGGTAAGTACAAACGTGACGAGGTGGAAGAAGCGCTAACGCTGCAGGAGGAAATCACGCCACTTCTGCTCGCTGTTCTTGACAAACTTACTGCCGACCCAGAGGGGTATGCTGCTGGCGATCACTACGCCGAAACCTATTCCGTGGCGCTGTTGGCCCATTTCCGCGAGAAAAGCGCCCATCTGCCGATCATCAGAGCATTTTCCATCCCGGATGAGCAGCGGGCATATATCTGGGGTGATATGCTGACCGAGACCCTGCCAGCGCTGCTCTGCCGCACCTCCGGCGGTGATTATAGCCATATTCTGGAGATCGTGCGCAATCGCGATGCATATACGTTTCTCCGCAGCTCTGCCATGGAGGCGTTGAAGCTGGGCATTGTCTGTGGCGACCTTTCCCGTGAGGAAGGTATCGCTCTGTTTGCAACGCTGTTTGATGAATCACTTGCCAAGCCAGGTGATTATTTCTGGGGATCTCTGGTTTGTGACCTGCTTGACCTCTATCCCGGTGAACTAATTGCTGAAATACGTGATTTGTTTACCAAGGGATTTGTCTTTGAAGGTGATGTTGGGCTTGAAGAGGTGGAACGGACAATTGCCAAGGGTTTCGATGCTGTTATGCTCGAACTGGAGGAGCGTCGGGAATGGCGGCTTCCGGAAGACGTGCATGACTACCTTTCCTGGTTTGCCTGTTTTCAGGAAAAAAGCCAATCTCTCGCGAACAATATGACTGTGCCGACGCTCAAGGTAGCCTCTAAACAGAAGGAAAAAACCCGGAACAAGAGGAAGCAGGCAAAGCAGTCCAAACGGAAAAACCGCAGGTGATGATGTATGTTAGCCAACCTGTAGTGGATGCTTAAAGAATATGCGTGACGGATCATAATTTTCGTTACTTTCATGCTTTTCGTGGTATAGGCTTTACAGCAATAGAATACGATCGTCGTTTTAGAAGGTTTTCGCATAAAAAATTATCGGGTGCTCAAGGATGTAACCTTGGGGAAATTCTGGCTGATGCTGTATAATACAAGGAGATGGGGGGAATCATGTCAGTTAAAGATCGTTTTTTTCTGGAGCGGGACAATGCAGTGCTGGTGGTTATTGATGTGCAGGAAAAGCTCTGTCTGGCGATGGATCACAAGGTGTTGGGTAAGTTGACAAAAAATATCGGCATCCTGTTGGAATCAGCCGCTGAACTGAATCTGCCGGTATTGGTAACGGAACAGTATGTCAAAGGGCTTGGAGAAACATTGCCGGAGTTGAAAGAAAAAGCTGTCTCTGCGGCGTATTTTGAAAAGATGAGTTTCAGTTGCTGCGGAAGTGCCGAATTTGTTGCCAGGTTGAAGGAAACCGGACGGACGCAGGTGATTATTACCGGTATGGAGACTCATGTTTGCGTGTTGCAGACAGTTATTGAACTGCGGGATGCCGGTTTTGAAGTTCATGTTGTGAAGGATGCTCTTATGAGCCGCAGCAAGCAAAACTGGGAAACCGCCATGGAGGCTATGGCGCTTACGGGAGCTGTTCCAACATGCACTGAATCAGTTCTTTTCCAGCTGTTGAAAGTGGCGGGGAGTGATGAATTCAAAAAGTTATCCAAATTGGTGCGTTGATAATAACTGAATATTACAAATCCCATCCTCTACCTGTTAATTGGACCCTTGAGGGTTGTCAGGAGTTTGGCTTTGCTGGCACGGTTGTTATCCCGGCGCTTGCAGAAAGCAACAATCTTCTGGCAACCCTTTTGTCGCTGAACGCTTCTCCAGATGAGTGTGTGAAAAAATTTCTGGTTGTTGTCGTTGTGAACAACCGCCCGGATGCCAGGGAAGAAGAGAAGCTTGATAATATTAAGACCATCGAACTTCTTGAATCTGCTCATCCAGGATTAAGAGGGCTTCAGCTCGCCTGGGTGGATGCTGCAACACCGGGTAACGAGATGCCTCTCAAGGGTGGCGGAGTTGGGATGGCTCGGAAGATAGGGTGTGACCTCGCTCTTGCGCGTCTCGATTTTACCGATTGCGATCCTATTATTATCTTTCTTGATGCAGATACGGTTGTTCGTGCCGATTACCTGCATACGCTGTATAAGCATTTCCAGATGTCATCAGCTGGCGGGGGAGTCATTCCATTTATCCATCAACAGGCAACAACCGTTGATGGACAAGCTGCAATCGACCGCTATGAGCTGTTTTTACGAAGCTATGTTTTTGGATTGAAGCTGGCTGGTTCTCCGTATGCTTTTCATACGGTCGGAAGCGCCATGGCGTGCCTCGCTTCGGCTTATATGAAAATTGGCGGTATGAAACTGTCGTCAGGCTGGCGAAGATTTCTATTTTTTGCAGCAGTTGTCAAAGGTTGTCGGGGTTTCTTCTGTCAGCGGAACGGTTGTTTATCCATCTTCACGGGCATCTCACAGAGTCCCGTTTGGAACAGGTCGGGCTGTGACCCAGGAACTTACGGGAGATAGCCGCATCCTTTTTTATCAGTACGACTGTTTTAGAATTTTGGGCGAATGGCTAACGCTGGTTTGTAATAACGGCAGCATGAGTAGTCATGAAATCATTGCTGCCGCTGAAAATATCAATTCTGAACTGAAACTGTATCTTGTTGACATTGGTTTTGTTGATACCTGGAGCAAGCTGCAGCGCAACCACCCCAGATTGGAACGTTTTATAAAAGCATTTCATGACTGGTTTGATGGTTTGAAAACCATGAAGTTGATTCACCATCTTTCAAATTCATCATTTCCTCGTACTGAACCGGAAAAAACGTTGCCATCTCTTTTTAACCGAGCCGGTATGCTATTTTATCCGGATACAAAACGTACACTGGAGCTTCTTCAACAGTGTCAGCAAGATATAAATCGGGAGTGAATTAATGTTGCATGAAAATAAAATAAGTATAATAGGCGCAGGTCTTGCTGGGTGTGAAGCCGCATGGCAGGCTGCAGAAGCAGGTGTTTCTGTTACGCTATACGAGATGAAACCGGAAAAATATTCTCCTGCGCATCATCTACCTGGCATGGCGGAGTTGGTCTGCTCCAACTCACTGCGTGGCGATTCACTGGATAATGCAGTAGGGCTTCTGAAGGAAGAGTTGCGGCGCACCGGATCGCTTTTTATGGAAGCTGCGGAGGCGACCAGAGTTCCCGCAGGAGGCGCTTTGGCGGTTGATCGCCTCCTATTTTCGGACTATATCACCCGAAAAATTGATGCTCACCCACGGATTAAGGTTCTGCATGGCGAGGTAACGTCAATTCCGGAAGAGGGGGTTGTGATTGTTGCCTCAGGTCCACTCACATCTGATTCTTTGGCGGAATCACTCACCTCGCTGACTGGAGAACGCCCATATTTTTATGATGCAATTGCGCCGATTGTAATGGCTGAATCACTTGATATGACAAAGGTTTTTGCCGCATCCCGTTATGGCAAGGGGGATGGGGATGATTATCTGAACTGTCCGCTGGATGAAGCGGATTATCTTCGTTTTGTGGATGAGCTGAACAGGGGTGAAAAAGTACCTTCGCGTGATTTTGAAAAAATAATTCATTTTGAAGGGTGTATGCCTGTGGAAACAATGGCTGAACGTGGTGTGGAAACGCTTCGTTTCGGACCGATGAAGCCGGTCGGTCTGATTGACCCGCGTACCGGTCATGAAGCGCATGCCATTATTCAGTTGCGGGCTGAAAATCGTGAAAAGACGATGTACAATCTGGTCGGTTTTCAGACCAAGCTCACATACGGTGAGCAACGTCGGATTTTCCGCATGATTCCAGGGTTGGAGAACGTAGATTTTGTAAGATTTGGCTCAATGCACCGTAATACCTTTATAAATGCGCCGTCTCTTCTTTCGATGACACAGCAGCTTCTTGCAGATCCCCGTATTTTTTTTGCGGGTCAGATTACCGGTGTGGAAGGGTATGTGGAATCGGCAGCCAGCGGATTCTTGGCAGGGAGGAATGCCGCAAGGTTTGTAACTGGTCAGGAAATGGCTCTTCCTCCGGCTGAAACAGCGCTGGGAGCGCTTTTGGGGCATCTGACAAATGCTGATGCCAAGCATTTCCAGCCGATGAATGTTAACTATGGACTATTTCCCGAGTTGCCCGGGCGTGTAAAAAAGAAGGAACGTCGACAAATGCTTGCCGAACGTGCGCTTCACTCTCTTGATGCCTGGCGTCTCCAGTCTGCTTGATGGAGAATAATTTTAGAGCCGGTATAAAAAAGAGGGTGGCATTATTAATGTCACCCTCTTTTTTGTAAGCTCAAACAAAAATTATTTCTTATAGTTATTTCTTATGGCATCCGCCGCATTTTGTAGGACCATGTTCGCCTTTGAACCCTGCTTCATGACATCCTCTGCATGTTTTGTGCGCCCAATCTTTCCCTAATTCAGCAATTTTCCCGGGACCTTTGGCATGGCATATTTTGCAATCTTTCAGCATTTTCTGGTGTTTTGCATGGGGAAAGGAAACTTTGCCCATGGATGCAGGGAGTTGAATAACGTCGGCTGCAAATGCGCTCCCTGCAAATGCGGTGAGAGCTAGCAGGGTAATGAGTGATTTTTTCATGTTTATTCTCCTTTAGTTTTGTTGTTTGCCTTGATGGCAATCTCTTGTTATATAGCCTAATACATTTCGTGTGCCAAGTTGTAAAAACGCCTGATATGCTCTTTTTTAGGCGATGTGTGATTATGACGATACTCAACTTACCTCAAATAAGGTCTGGTAACGTTCATATCCGGCATGGGGTTGCTCGGCGCTAAATTATATGAAAATACTTGCCATGCTGCATATACCATGTACAATCTGAACCAAACAAACTACTGGAGGCAGATACTCATGCAACACCTTGAAAACAGACGCGGCTTTACTTTGATAGAAATCATGGTTGTTATCGTTATTCTGGCAATGCTCGCTGCGCTGGTCGGTCCAAAGTTGATGGGGCGTTCAGATGATGCAAAATTAACGGATGCCAAAGTACAGATAAAAAATATCGAAACGGGTCTTAAATTCTATAAACTTGATAATGGGAGCTATCCAACTACTGAACAGGGTTTGAATGCCCTTATAACCAAGCCGACGATTGGTCTGATTCCCAAAAATTACAAAGATGGTGGATATCTGGAAAGCAAAAAAGTTCCCAAAGACCCGTGGGGTAATGATTATCTTTATATTTCACCCGGTGAGCATGGCGACTATGACCTTTATTCTTATGGAGCTGATGGCGCCAAGGGTGGGGAAGGGAAAAACAGCGATGTAACAAGTTGGGATACCAAATAGCTCTATTTTGTTCCGGTCTGCCCGACTTTTCCCCGATATCCATGTGCAAAATCGCTGTCATATAGCAGCGATTTTGCCTTGAGTCCCTCTTTTCTTGCTGCGAGAACATCACCAACCACAATCAGTGCCTGCCTGTCTATGCCTGCCTTTTTTACCAGACCGGCAATATCCGACAAGGTTCCACGGACAATCTGTTCGTCCGCCCACGACGCCTTGCATACAATCGCTACCGGGGTTGATTCCGTGTATGCCCCTTTAAGCAATTCCTCCACAACATTGTCAATCATGCCGACTGAAAGATACATAACCAGAGTTGCGCCGATTGATGCAAGTTTATGGAGTTGTTCCTTTTCAGGAACCGGTGTTCGTCCTTCCATGCGTGTAAAGATGACTGTCTGGGAAAGCTCCGGCAAGGTCAGTTCCTGTTTGAGAGCCGCTGCTGCGGCAAATGCGCTGGTTACACCCGGAATTACCTGGTAAGGTACGCAAATTCGATCAAGCGCCTCCATCTGCTCCTGAATTGCCCCGTAAATTGAGGGATCGCCTGTATGGAGGCGTACAACGTGATGCTTTGCGGCAACGGCGTCCATCATGACGGTAATTACTTCGGTAAGGGTCATGCTGGCGGAATCGTGTATAACTGCACCAGATGCATATCGCTCAACCAGCTTTCGATCAACAAGGCTTCCGGCAAAAATTATAACATCGGCATGGCGCAGCAGGCGTGCTCCGCGTACCGTAATAAGGTCTGCTGCTCCAGGACCGGCGCCGACAAATGATATTAGTGGTTTCATGGTTTATTGCTCCATATCTGATTTTAAACCATACTATCATGCATGCTATATCCAGATGTCAAGCCGGAGCAGCTTTCAGGTGAACTTATTTCGATGTATGTTTTTTTGGTTGACTTATTTACGGAAGGTATTAAGATTAAATCAGTCCTGTTGCTAACAACCAAACGAAAGGAGACCCCGACTATGTGGACTGCAAGATTCAGAATTCGCCCGGTATCCCATTGCAAAGAGGGTTGCCATCTTTAGCCCGCCGCTCATGGCGTCGGGCGTAATCAAAAAAACCCCGCTTATCAAGAGCGGGGTTTTTTTATGCCATTTTTATGCTATGATGTACCCCGTATTTTACCGACCTCTTTGAAAGTACCACATGAAAAAAAACATTCTGATTGTTGTACCGATTCTTATCGTTACTGCGGCAGTCGTTTTTTTATATATGAAAAAAACGCCTGAAATAACCTATAAAACAGCGAAAATAGAGCGTGGTTCAATTGTGGCGACTGTCGCTGCCACCGGTAATGTGAGCGCTGTTACTACGGTGCAGGTCGGCACGCAAGTCTCGGGTACGATTCAAAAAATGTATGTTGATTACAATTCTTTGGTAAAAAAGGGGCAAGCGATTGCGGAGATTGACCCATCCCTTTTCAATGCATCAATCGAACAGTCACAGGGAAACGTTCTTAACGCAGAGGGTAATCTTATGAAAGCAAAGGTAACTCTGGCTGATGCGGAGCGCACCTTTAACCGGAACAAAAAACTTCTCTCTGATGGCATACTGTCACAATCAGATTTTGAAAATGCTGAAACAGCCTTTTATTCTGCAAAGGCGGCAGTTAAATCCGCTGAAGGTGTTCTGGCACAGACCAGGGGGGCTTTGAAACAGGCGCAGACAAATCTTCGCTACTCTGTTATTCGTTCCCCGGTGGATGGGGTCATTATCTCTCGCACCATTGATGTGGGGCAGACAGTTGCAGCTTCTTTCCAAACTCCTACTCTCTTTACTATCGCCAGGGATTTGACCAAAATGCAGATAGAAGTCAGTGTTGATGAGGCTGACATAAGCCGAATAAAGCTCCAGCAGAAAGCTACATTTACGGTGGATGCTTATCCTGAACAGATTTTTAAAGGTGTTATTTCTCAAATCCGTTCTGCCCCGGTAGTTACTCAAAATGTTGTTACATATATTGTTGTTGTTACTGTTAACAATGGCGATCTGAAGCTGAAGCCGGGTATGACAGCCAATGTCTCCATCGAAGTTGACCGACGGGATGATGTCCTGAAAATTCCACCTTCAGCCCTTCGCTTCAAACCTAAAAACGGTGATAGTGCCGTTAAGGGATCTGCTGAAAAACGTTCTAAATCAGGTCAGGCGGAGAGTGGCAGCTCTGATAAAAATGGCAAGCCGGGACGTAAGGCAAAGGGACAACAGCTGTACCGGCTGAAAGAAGGGAAGCCTTATGCAGTTCCCGTGAAAACCGGTATTTCAAACAGTTTTGCCATTGAATTGCTTGAAGGAAACCTCAAAGAAGGTGATGAAGTTATAACGGAACAACAGGGTGGGAATGGCAAGAAAAAATCGTCGGGTATGGGTGGCTCGCCCATGCGCCCAAGAATGTAATAACAATAATAAAATAGCAAGGATTGAACATGCGCGAAACGTTTCTACCATTTTCTACACCAACCATCGAAGATGCCGAAATAAATGAAGTCGTTGACTCGCTCAAATCAGGATGGATAACGACTGGACCCAAGGTCAAGCGCTTTGAGGATAATTTCAAGGCGTACGTCGGCGCGCCGTTTGCTGTGCCTCTTTCTTCTGCCACTGCCGGTCTGCACCTTACACTGTTGGCGCTTGGAATCAAGGAGGGTGATGAAATCATCACTACACCGATGACCTTTGCTTCTACTGTCAGCATGATTGTCCTGTGTGGTGGAACTCCAGTTCTGGCAGATATTGAATCTGGTACGCTTAATATTGGTGTTGCCGCCGTACGGGGAAAAATAACCTCCCGCACTAAAGCAATTATTCCGGTTCATTTTGCAGGTCAGGCGTGTGATATGGATCCTCTGTTCAGTTTGGCGAAAGAGCATGGTCTTGTAATCATTGAAGATGCTGCCCATGCAGCTGGCACTGAATACAAAATGAAGCGTATCGGTTCCCTTGATTCCATCTCTATTTTTTCTTTTCATCCCAATAAAAATATCACCACTGGTGAGGGGGGGATGGTCTGTACTGCAGATGAAAACCTGGCGGAAGAAATAAGTCTCTTGAAATTTCATGGTATGAGCCGGGAAGCGTGGAAGCGCTTTGCTGCCAACGGCACTCCCAATTATGATATTATGCTCCCAGGATTCAAATACAATATGATGGATATTCAGGCGGCGATTGGGATTCACCAGCTGCCCAAACTGGATTCTTTTATCGATAAACGCCGTGATATTGCTGAATATTATAATCGTGAGCTTGCTGATATAAAGGAACTTGCACTCCCTCAATATGCTCCATATCAGCAGCGTCATGCGTGGCATCTATACACCCCGCTGGTGCGGAGTGAAAAGCTGACAATTAATCGCGACCGGTTTATGACAGAGCTCAAAAAATATAATATTGGCACTGGATTACATTACAAGGCGATTCATCATCATGCCTGGTATAAAGAACACTTCCCGATTGCAGACGAGCTGTTACCCAACGCAAGCTATGCTTCGGATCGGATTCTTTCATTGCCGTTGTTCCCGAAGATGACCATGGATGATGCCCGGGATGTGGTGCAGGCGGTTAAAAATGTTGTTGTTGAGTACAGGAGATAATTAACCGTTATGACCAATGCTGATCTGCGAAAACTTCCCCCCCAGAGTCTTGAGGCTGAAATGTCAATTCTGGGCGGCATATTAATTGACAATGACGCCATAAACCGTGTCCTTGAGACTCTGAAACCGGAAGATTTTTACCGTGAGAGTCACCGCAAGATTTTTCAGGCAATGATGATGCTTTCTGAAAAGCGCGAGCCTTGTGATCTTATCACAATGACCGACATCCTCAAAAAAACCGGAAATCTTGAAGAAGTGGGGGGGGCGGCTTATCTCGCAACATTGGTTGATTATGTGCCGACGGCAGCTAACATTGCCTACTATTGCAGGATGGTGAAGGAAAAGTCTGTCAATCGCCGGCTCATCAGCGTTGCAACCGAGATTGTCAGCCGTGGCTACGAAGATGATGCCAATGTTGATGATCTGCTGGACAAGGCGCAGAAGGAAATTTACGAAATATCCGAAAACAAGACCCGCCCCCAATATGTGCCGGTTCAGGCTGTCCTGAAGGAAGCGTTCACGATACTTAAAAATCTGCATGACCAGAAGGAACATGTCACAGGGGTTCCGAGTGGATATGTGGATCTTGATCTTAAAACTGCCGGTTTTCAGCCTGGAAACCTGATTATTGTAGCAGCTCGTCCATCCATGGGGAAAACTACCCTGGCGCTTAACATTGCCCAGTACGCAAGCGCCGAAAGCAAGAAAAAGGTTCCGTCTGTTATATTTTCCCTGGAAATGGGTAAAGAAGAACTGGTAATGCGTTTTCTGGCATCCATTGCCCGGGTTGACTTCGGCAGGATGCGAACTGGACATTTCCATGATACGGACTGGCCAAAACTGACCCGCGCTGCCGGTTTGCTGCATGATGCCAAGATTTTTATTGATGACTCTCCTTCCATCAGTGTGCTGGAGCTCCGCTCCAAGGCGCGGCGACTAAAAAGCGAACATAATATAGGGTTGGTTATCGTCGATTATCTGCAGCTTATGAAAGGGAGCAGTAACCCAGAGTCCCGTCAACAGGAAATATCTGAAATTTCAAGGGCTCTCAAGGCTCTTGCAAAAGAGCTGGAGGTGCCGGTAATTGCTCTCTCCCAGCTCAATCGTGAACTGGAAAAACGTGGTGACAAACGCCCGATGATGAGTGATCTTCGTGAATCTGGCGCCATTGAACAGGATGCTGACGTAATCATGTTTGTATATCGTGAATCGGTTTATTGCGAGGATTGTCGTAAGCCTGATTCTGTCTGCAGCAAGGGGCACGAGCGCAATGCCGAAATAATCATCGGTAAACAGAGAAATGGCGCACTTGGAACCATAGAGCTTGTATTTATCGGAGAACATACACGTTTTGAAAATCGCAGTGATCGTGGAGAGTAAACTGACTGTTGTGGAGGGATGATATGAGTGATGCCAAAAAAGGGACACTGGGTGAAATTCTTTCTGCATCGCAGATTATTTCAGCTGAAGATGTTGCGGTTGCTCTGGAGGAACAGAAACGTACCGGTGCGCGTTTTGGCGAGGCACTCATAAATCTGGGAATTGTGACTCAGGAGGATATTGACTGGGCGCTTTCCAACCAGCTCGACATCCCGTATATCCGACTCAAAAAAGAGATGATCGACCCGGATGCCATAGCACTTGTCACGGCTGACCTGGCTCGTGCTTATAACTGTATTCCGCTCATCAAAGCTGGTGGTGAGTTGAATGTAGCTCTGGCAGACCCGCTCAACCGGTCAGCAATTGAAGCGTTGGAAAATGCTACCGGTTGTGTTGTGAATGTTTCTGTGGCGCTGATGCGGGAAATCCGTGAAATGATTGTTGTCTGGTACGGGGAAGACCGGAAAGACAGCATGGGATTTGTTTCAACAGCTTTTTCTGAAAAAGCGCTGGAGACAATCAACGCTGATTTGAGCGGCGCCAGGCTTCTTGACTATCTGCTCCTTTTCATGCTGCAAAACCGGGTCTTGTCAATTGCACTGCAATCCTTGGGAGATGTTATCCTTCTGCGCGCGAAAAAAGGGAAGACAGCCCACACCATCGGAACACTGCTTCCAAACCACTATCCGGAATTTATCGTTAAACTCCGTAAAAGAGCGAATATTCTTACTTCACCTGCGCTTTCCCAAAACGGCATCCTCTTCTTTTCCAGAAATGGGGTGGAAGTATCGTTTCTGGTTGCTACACTTCAGGGAGAAGGTGGTGAGTATGTCACTATTTTACAGAATAAAACATTCGCCATTCCATCGCGTATAGAAGAATTTGGGCTTTCATCACTTCAATATTCAAATTTTATGCAGTTGACCACCGCAACCAAGGGAATTACGCTTTTTGCATCGCGAAACCAGCAGGAACGGGCTCGTCTGATTGACCTGATGCTTGAGGAAAGTAGAACGGATAACAAAAATGTTTTGATTCTTGGCTCTCCCCCCGGTCATTTGGAAAAACGTTTTCCACGTATTCCTATGCCAGATTCTGAACGGGAACGGGCGCGCCTGATACGGGATTCCGTTGACCATTCTCCAGACATTCTGGTTGTTGAGGATGTGACGGATCCACTCACTTTTGCTGCTGCATACCGTGCCGCCATGCGTGGTGTTCTGGTGCTTGCCGGTATTGATAAAAACGGTCTGGGTGAGCTCCTCTGGCAACTGCATCTATGGTATAAAAAAGAGCTGTTTCTGCCGTTTTTTGTTAATGGTGTGGTCACTTTCAAGGGGATAGAATTGCTTTGTCCCCACTGCCGTACTCCATATACACCTCCACAGGATGAGCTGTCATTGTTTGATCTTGCACAGCAACCGGAGAATTATTACCATGCTCAAGGGTGTGAACAATGTCATCAAAGCGCTATATCAGAACGACGCATTCTTATGGATATTCTTCCGTTTGATGGGGCGTTTATCGATGCATTTGAGTCGGCGCGCGACCAGAATTCAGTGGAAACTTATCTGAAGGAGAGCGGTTATCTCGGTAGCGATCAGGAAGGAAAAGAGCTTTTGCTGCAAGGGCTCGTATCAGTAGATGAATACATTGCAGCAATTCTATTGTGATCAGGAGTAACGAATATGGCGCGCATAGACGCACTCTTTAATATGATGAAGGAACAGGGGGCATCAGACCTCCATCTTTCCACTGGTAATCCGCCGATTTTTCGGCAACGTGGAGAAATGGTCAGACAAAATTTCAAGACTCTTGCGCATGATGAACTGAAGGCTATCTTGTTTGAAATTTTGAACGAAAAACAGAAAGCTCAGTTTGAAGAGACCAAAGACCTTGATTTCGCATATGAAGTTCCTGGTGTTGCCCGTTTCCGTGGAAATATAATGATGCAATATCGCGGCATTGCGGCAGTGTTCCGTATTATTCCGACCAGGATACTTTCTGCTGATGAGCTTGGTTTGCCTGAAGGGGTTCGGCGCATGACCAATTTCAAAAAAGGGCTTGTGCTGGTGACCGGGCCGACCGGTTCGGGGAAATCAACGACTCTTGCAGGGATGATTGACCTTATCAATTCCACACGCAAAGAGCATATTCTTACTTTTGAAGATCCGTTGGAATTCATTCACGAAAACAAGCTTTCGCTCATGAACCAGCGTCAAATCGGTGAACATACAGAAAGCTTTGCATCTGCGCTGAAAGCGGCGCTGCGTGAAGACCCGGATGTCATCCTTGTCGGTGAAATGCGTGACCTGACAACAATACAGCTTGCCATGAGCGCTGCAGAGACCGGGCATCTTGTCTTTGGTACTCTTCATACGAGCACCGCAGCAAAAACGGTTGACCGCATTATTGACGTTTTTCCGACTGATCAGCAGGAACAGGTTCGTGCCATGCTCTCTGAATCACTCAAAGGGGTTATCTGTCAGCAACTTCTGAAAACTGCAGATGGAAAAGGGCGTGTGGCTGCTCTGGAAATCATGCTCGGAAACGCGGCTATCGGAAATCTTATCCGAGAAGCAAAAACCTTCCAGATACCATCAATAATGCAGACCGCCAAAAAAGACGGGATGCAACTGATGGATCAACATCTGTTGGATCTTCTTAAAACAAAGAAGGTTGCTCCTGATGAAGCATATCGTTGCGCCATTGACAAGAAGCAGTTTGAGCAGTATTTGACGCCGGATGCATAGTCGCAAGCATACAAACTAAAAAAGCACCCTGCATTTCAGGGTGCTTTTTTACTATCGTATCAGATAGTTAAATCGCTATATTTTAAACTGCCGTACAAGACGTTGCAGCTCTTCAGCATTGGCGTTGAGTTGGCTGGCAGCCGTTGCCGCCTGATGAGCGCCGTTTGCGGTTTCCTGTACAACATCGGTTATCTGCTGCATATTGTTGGATATTTCGCTGGTTGTTGCAGTCTGCTCTTCAGCTGCTGTCGCAATCTGATTTACCTGCATTGCCACATTGTTGACCTGCTCAAGAATATCCCGAAGCGCTTCACCGGAACGCCCTGCTTCGCTGGTTCCTGCTTCCACCTGTTTGACCCCTTGCTCCATCGCCAGTACTGCGCCTTTGGTTTCGGTCTGGATTGTCTTGATCATCTCCCCAATTTCACGAGTCGCTTTTGTGGTGCGTTCTGCCAGCGCCCGGACTTCATCGGCAACAACCGCAAAACCACGCCCCTGTTCACCAGCGCGGGCTGCCTCAATAGCTGCATTCAATGCCAACAGATTGGTCTGGTCGGCAATATCTTCGATGGTTCCAATAATCTCGCCAATCTGATCAGAACGGGTGCCTAGCGTTTCAACGGTTGTTGCGGATTCCTGCACTTTGCAGGCGATCTGGTTCATGACAGCAATAGTCTGTTCAACAACTTTCGCTCCGTTTTCTGCTGCGTTTGCTGCTTGTTGAACACCTTCCACCGCCATCTGACAATTTTGTGCAATATCCCCTGATGTTGCCGCCATTTCTTCTCCTGCCGTGGCAACAGTTGTTGATTGTGCTGCAACCTCTTCAGCGCCTGTGGCGATATGTTCGGCAGTGCTATGTACCTGATTGGCTGCCGTGGCGACCTGTGTTGAACTGTCCGCCACCTTTGACAAAGCTTGTGCAAATGATTCTGCCATGTTGTTGAATGCATTGGCGATGGTGCCTAATTCGTCGCGTGCTGTAAGATTAACCCGCTGGGTCAGGTCACCCTGCGCCATGGCGCCACTCGCATTCATAAGAGCAGATGCTGCAGAAGAGACAGAACGGATAATCAAGAAGCCAAGAATTAGTGAGAGGATAATGGAAACCACGATGGCTGCAATTACGAGCGTCATGGTTGTGTGATATTCTTTGGTTGCGGATTCATGTGAAGCTTTTGCATGGGCTTTTTCGTATTCATATATTTTTACGGCGACTTCGTTGGCGGCACTAAAGAGAGGGTTGGTTTTTGTCAGTGTTATATGAATTGCCTCTTCAAAATTGTTAGCCAGTAGTGCTTCCCGGGAGGCAATTAGCCCCTCTTTTACGAATTTCATTCGTTTTTCGGCAAATTCGTCAGCCAGTTTCTTCTTGTCTGCTGAAAATTTACCATTGCTGTACTCTTTCCAGATCTCGGTTATCTTTTCGATGTTCTTCAACACTTGATCCGTGTGAAATTTAAGCTCGTGGTCATTCATTTTCAGAATATCCGGGTTGTGCGGGTCATGTTGTAAGGATAGTAACAGCTGAATCCGGTTGTCTCGCATCAGCCCCATAATCTGGTTTATTTGGGTGACATTTGTCAGATTCTCCTTATAGAGGGTTTCAATTGAGTCATCCGCATGCTTCATCCCTGATAAGCCGAGCGCACCTGCAATAATTACAGAAATGCATCCTGCCAGCATGATGATCAAAATTTTCGTTTTAATGCTGAAGTTCATAGTATCACACCCTTCTACTCAATGTATTACAACCGGAGAAATGTATAACATAATTACAACTATAGTGGAATACCGTTTTTTTTAATGAGGGTACTGTTTATGGCGATTGTGTGTGGGTGACTTATCTGGAATCGAGACGAACGGTTTAACGGCTTCATCCAATATTCTGTCGTCCAATTCATTAGCGTAATTTTGGTGTCTCTGTTGACTGTTTGCGTTTAAATATTGGTACAATACTATTCAACAATATGAATGCCGGTATGTTTGCTGCTGGGGATGAAGTTTTTAACCATACTAAAAACCTTTACTTGACTGTTTTGTATACGAATTGTTATAGTCACACCCTGTTTTATTGCAGGTGAATCAGTTTTACATGCTGGCAGGTTGCGGGGGCGGTAGATGCAGTTGGATCGTGGCTGTGTGCAGCTGTATACGGGAAATGGAAAGGGAAAAACAACAGCTTCACTAGGTCTTGCACTCCGTGCGTCAGGTCGCGGTTTACGGGTCTGTGTTTTTCAGTTCATCAAGGGAGGCGGACCGTATGGCGAGCATCTGGTTGCAGAAAAACTGGCGCCGTTTTTTACCATTATTCAAACCGGTCGTCCCGGCTGGGTAAATACAAAAGATATTACAGCGGATAGAGCGATTGCCCAGGATGCGTTTGTCAGAGCCAAAAACCTTCTTATTTCCGGCGAATACGATCTTTTTATTTGTGATGAAATTATTGGAGCAGTCGGTTTCGGGCTTATAGATGTAGAACAGGTGTTGGAGTTGATAAGGGTAAAACCTGAAAAAATCGAGTTGGTTCTTACGGGACGCAATGCAGACCCAAAAATAATCGATGCTGCCGACCTGGTGACTGAAATGTGTGAGATAAAGCATTACTACAAAGCCGGTGTTCCTGCCCGGATTGGGATTGAAATGTAACTCCATGTAAACTAAATGATGTTTTGAACAAATAAAGGAGATTCTATTTATGGCACAAAGAACATTGCGTGTACTTGTTGGAAAACCTGGATTGGATGGGCATGATCGAGGAGCAAAAATTATTGCCAGAGCTTTTCGCGATGCCGGTTTTGAAGTTATTTACACAGGATTGCATCAGACACCGGAGCAGATTGTATCCGCTGCATTGCAGGAAGACGTGGACTGCGTTGGACTTTCAATTCTTTCCGGAGCCCATAATACCCTTCTTCCAAGGGTCACCCAGTTGTTGAAAGAAAAAAATGCCTGTGACATCAAAGTGTTTGGCGGAGGGGTTATACCTGAAGATGATATTCCCGCGTTGAAGCAGGCTGGAATCTGTGAGGTTTTTACTCCCGGCACGTCAACGGAAGATATCGTTAAATGGTTACAGACAAACGTCAAGCCAAGGGCGTAAAAAGAAAAAGCCCCTTTCTTCTCAAGAGGAAAGGGGCTTTGAATTGTTTAAAATGGTTATCAACGCAAACAGTCAAAAGTAAGACGTCGTTTCAGATAACTTTCCAGGTCAGTTCTGAATTCTTCCCGTTTTAACGCCATGTCTATAGTAGCTTTCAAAAAGCCCAGCTTGTCACCGCAGTCATGGCGCAACCCCTCAAACAGGCAGCCGTAAACATTCTCCTCTTTCGATAATTTCAAAATGGCGTCAGTCAGTTGTATCTCGCCGCCTTTGCCAGGCTCCAGCTGTTCAAGAATTTTGAATATGCGTGGCGTTAAAATGTAGCGACCTATGATTGCCATATCAGAGGGCGCTTCTTCCTGTTTTGGTTTTTCAACCATGTCCGTAATCTGAAAATCAGAGATCGAAAGCTTTTCAGCAGCAACGCAGCCGTATGAGGAAATTGATTCCATCGGGACTTTTTCAAGCGCCAGTACAGAACCATGGCGATTTTCAAAGGTTTCAATCAGCTGTTTAAGGCACGGCGTTTCGCTGTCAATAATATCATCTCCCAATAGAACAGCAAACGGCTCATTGCCGATGAAATCTCTGGCGCATAAGATTGCATGACCAAGACCGAGTGCCTGACGTTGGCGGACATAAAAAATGTCGACCATTTCGGCAATATCCCGAATGTTGGAAAGCTCTTCGTCCTTCCCCTTGTCATACAGGTGCGCTTCCAACTCAAAGGCGATGTCAAAATGATCCTCAATTGAACGTTTGTTGCGACCGGTGACAAAAAGAATTTGTTCAATTCCGGAAGCGACAGCTTCCTCAACAACATATTGAACCAACGGTTTGTCAATAAGCGGCAGCATTTCCTTGGGTGATGATTTAGTTGCAGGTAAGAAGCGTGTACCAAGACCAGCGACCGGGAATACAGCTTTTTTAATTTTCATTGAAAATCCTGGAATGATGTATTAGGAACAGCAGCAACCACCGCCGGAAGAGCAGGCTGCAGGCTTTGGAGTCTCTGTTTTTGGACAGTACCCAGTGTTGAACCAGCCGTCTCCTTTCAGGCTGAATGCTGTTGCAGAAATCAGTTTTTGAACATTACCGCCACATTCCGGGCATTCAGTAATCGGTGCGTCAGAAAATTTTTGGCGACGTTCAAACTGGTGGTTACATTGTGAACATTGGTACTCGTACATCGGCATTGCGCAAATCCCTCCTTTGGTTAAAGCGTTGTTTATTTATAATAATAACCACACTGTGCTGTTGTCAATGTAAGAAGCAAAATTTGTCAGTAGCAAATAATAAGTGTAGCGTTTCTCCAATAAAGGTTTTCATAAGCAGTTTAGCGTGAAGTATCCTTGATTTCCTGTGCAGGACTAACAAAAGAAATCCCTTGCCCTGATTTCATGCCGATCATGACGGATTCTATGATCGGAACATTCACCTCTTTCTGGGAACTCCATTTAACTATAAAATTAGCACCAGTGCCGCCTGCCCTATCATCTTCGGGGATGTAGAAGTCAGCTGATTCCAATGGTGCCAGAGTTAGCGGCTTATTAATATACTTTCTGACCGGTTTCCCCTTGGTGTCGTAATAATCCGCAGTAAGAACGGTAATTGGATGTGACATATCGGTATTGCGGATACTTAAAATGGTAGCTAAATTGAACGGGATTTTTTTTGGAGCACTAAAAATATTGGAATAGACAGGAACGTACAAAGTTTGTCCCCTTGAAACTTTGAATTCTGTCGATGCCACCGCTGATTGACAAAGCAGCAAAAACAAGACCATCAGAAGCAGACCGGTATATTTTGATTGCCGTACCATGAGTACAACTCCTCTCCATAATGCTGCCTATTCACTTATGGCAGAAAAATGTTGTTATATCCTCACCAGCTCATACTTCCGGCTGCCAAGCCCTATTTTTTCCCCATGTTCAAGCTGAATTTCCCAAGGGATTTCCGGCCAGACACCACGGAACTTGTCTCCACCCGGTTCATGCCCGCTTTTAAGCGCAGATCCTTCATTGCCCCGCGCCCCATTGACAAGATCGGCGCACGCCTGGTCGATGGCAACCGGGTCGGTTGAGGCGCAGATACCGATGTCGTTGACAATCGGGGCGTCGGAATGACCATAGCAGTCACACGCAGGGGAAACCTGGGTGATAAAGTTTATGTAAATAGAGCTGCCAGCTTTGCCGGTCAATGACCCCATGGCGTATTCCGCCATCTTTCGCATGGTCATATCGGCTGCTTCGTTCCACTGTATATTGATAGCCTTTACTGGACAGACGGTAATGCAGCGGGAGCATCCGGCGCATTTTTCCGGATCGATGCAAGCTTTTCTATCCGTAATGGCAATAGCGTCATGGGCGCAGGAACGGGGGCAGATTCCGCATCCGATGCATGCTTTTGCCGATACCTTTGGGGCAACTGTCGAATGCTGCACTAGCTTCCCTTTGCGGCTGGCACACCCCATGCCGAGGTTTTTGATTGCCCCGCCGAAACCGGTCAGCTCATGGCATTTGAAATGGGTCATGCAGACCAGTGAATCTGCCTCGATGATCTCGGTGCCGATATAGGTTTTCTTCAGAATTTCTCCCGCAATAGGAACCTCGGTTTCCGTCACTCCACGCAGACCGTCGCTGATAATCAGCGGCGCACCGACACAGGCATATCCAAAGCCATTTTCAATGGCACAGGAAAGCGCCGAGACAGCTTCTTTCCGTTCTCCTGGATATAGTGTTGATGAATCGGTCAAGAAGGGGCGTCCCCCCAGTTTTTTAACCTCTTCTACTACCCGGCGCGCAAAAATGGGACGAATGAACGCGCTGTTCCCCTTTTCGCCGAAATGAATTTTTATTGCCGTAAGATCATTATCTGAAACGATCTTTTGTAACCCGGCGCTATGTAGTAGGCGAGCGATTTTATCAAAAAGGTTTTCCTTATGTCCGGCACGCATATCAGCAAAGTAGACAGTTGACATACTCAATACTCCTTCTGTTACAGACTGTTGGCAGCTAATTGCCCGATCAGTTTTTTCTGTTCGTCGTTTAAATTTTCCGGAACATGAACCGCGACCTTGACATACAGATCCCCTTTGCTGTTAGAGCCGACCGGTTTCACACCACACCCCTTCAGGCGGATTTTTGTGCCGGGCTGGATTCCGGCGGGTACCTTGATTCGTTTGTCACCTTCAAGCGTCGGAACATCAAGAGATGTTCCCAGGCAGGCTGCGCTGAAAGGTATAATCCTTTCAACGAACAGGTCGCCGCCATCGCGTGTAAAGGTCGGATCAGGGAGGATGCGGATAACGAGGAAGAGGTCACCCGCTTCACCACCGTTATTGCTCGGAGTCCCTTTCCCGGTAATGCGGATTTTGCTCCCATTGTCAACGCCGACCGGTATTTTAACCTTCAGCTCTTCACGAACGCCGTTGCGACGGTAGGCAATCAGTTTTTCTGTCCCAAGGGCGGCATCCCTGAAGCTGATTTCAGTCTCCATTTCCAGATCTCCGCCACGCTGCGGAACATTCCTGAACCCTCCACGTCCACCTCGACCTCCGCCAAAAGCTCCGCCAAAAAGTCGTGAGAAAATATCGTCGCCGCCGCCGGCTCCCATATCCTTATATGTATTGCTAAAATCAAAACCACGAAAGATATCTTCCTGGCTGTACTGCTTATGGAAACCGGTGGAGCCAAAGGTGTCATATTCCTGTTTCTTTTTCGGATCAGAAAGCACAGCGTACGCTTCATTTATTTCTTTGAACTTGTCTTCAGCCGCCTTGTCATTCGGATTGCGATCCGGGTGATACTTGACCGCCAGCTTGCGGAATGCTTTTTTGATATCATCCGCTGAACTGTTTTTATCGACGCCGAGCGCCTTGTAATAATCGGTTGCCATATTTTATTTCCTCACCTGTAAATAATCGCCTAAAAGTTCCCGTGAATGTTCGTCATCATGACAGTAGCAGCAGAGATTCTCCCAGTTGCTCCCATCTGGCGGGTTGTTATGATGATTACCATCCTTATGGTGAACCGTCAACAGCTTCTGGTCATCCCCTTCGAAAGTGCGTCCGCACTTTGCACAGACCGACCCGTTGATGCTCAATGATTTTGTCCGATAATTTGAATTGGAGTCGACCGTTTTTTTCATGGCATTGATACGTGAGGCAAGTTCTTCAGCCGAAGGGAGTTTGACTGTTTTGGGACGGTTGTTGCGTGACATGAGATCTCCTGTTTACACAGTTTCACATCCGTAGTTTCCGGATGGAAACTAAATAAGGAAAGGGCAGAACTGTTTCCAGCCTGCCCCTTTGAGTATTACCATTATCAGCAATTTTTCAATGCACGCAGGCAAGATGCGCCTGCCCAGCCTCTTCCTTACGCGTCGGCAGCATCCTGTTTTTGTCATCCACAAAAACGAGCTTCGGTTCATGATGAACCGCCGCTTCGCTCTCCAGATTGACAAAGCTTGCAATGATGACCAGATCTTGTGGAGCCATGAGGCGTGCCGCAGCGCCGTTCAGGCAGATAACGCCCGAACCGCGTTTTCCTTCTATGGCATAAGTTTCAAGACGATTGCCATTGGTGACGTTCCAGACTGCCACTTTCTCGTACGATACGATATCGGCAGCATCCATCAGATCGCGGTCAATAGTGACGCTCCCTTCGTAATGAAGGTCAGCGCCGGTGACGGTGGCGCGGTGTATTTTACTTTTCAACATTATTCTCTGCATGGTTAAAACTCCTCTCCAAGTACGGTGTTATCTATCAGTCTTGTATTTCCAATTTTTACAGCCAGTGCCATCAATGTTGTATCTGAAGCAGTGAAGGTTTCCTCCAGGGTTATGCTGTCGCGTAGCTCTACATAGTCAATATGGGCTGACGGCTCGGATGCTATAACTTCAACAGCCATATTACGGAGGGTGTCGGCATTTTCTTCACCACGGTCATAAAGATCGCGTACAGTTCGAATGGCACGGGAAAGTGAAAGCGCGCTCTTCCGTTCTCCGTTTGAAAGATATGCATTGCGAGAGCTCATGGCAAGCCCGTCCCGTTCCCTGACAATCGGCATGCCGACAATTTTAACCGGCAGATTCAAGTCTGAGGTCATTTGACGGATAACTGCCAGCTGCTGGAAATCTTTTTTCCCGAAAAAAGCCACATCCGGTTGGACTATATTGAACAATTTGGTCACAACAATTGCCACACCATCAAAATGACCCGGACGACTTGCTCCGCACAATGGGCGAGATATTTCCTGAACCGTCACGGCAGTCTGGAATCCGACCGGGTACATTTCAGATGCGGTCGGGGCAAAGAGCAGATCAACTCCGCAATCCCGGGCAAGCTCGCAATCACCTTCCATATTACGAGGGTAACGGTCAAGATCTTCGTTGACCCCAAACTGGGTAGGGTTCACAAAAATGGAAAGAACAAGCAAATCCCCTTCTGCTCTCCCTTTACGGAGAAGCGATGCATGCCCTTCATGTAGATAACCCATGGTAGGTACAAAGGCAATCCGCTTCCCTTCACGCTTGTGCGACAGGATCAACTGCTGCATTTCCTGCGGGTTGTTGATAATCTTCATGAGAAGGAGTGCTCCTCGGTTGGAAAATCTCCGTTCCGCACTTCTGCCACATAGCGGCTGACAGCGTCATGGATGATTGGTGATAGTTCCGCATACCGCTTTACAAATTTTGGTGAATATTTTTCACATAGCCCGAGAATATCGTGGATAACAAGTACCTGACCGTCGCACCCCGCACCGGCGCCTATTCCTATGGTCGGTATGCTCAACTCTCCGGTTATATCAGCCGCCAAAGCGGCGGGGATTCCTTCCAGGACCACTGCAAATGCTCCGGCGCGCTGTACGGCGAAAGCATCATTAAGAATACGATCAGCCGCTTCCTTCCGCCCTTGCACTTTGTAACCACCCATACGGTGGACAGACTGGGGGGTAAGTCCTATGTGAGCCATAACCGGAATATCAATGGAGGAGACTGCAGTGATAACATGCGCCATATTTGAGCCACCTTCTATTTTGACAGCTTCGGCGCCACCTTCTTTTATCATGCGGCCAGAATTACGGCAGGCATCTTCAACTCCGGTCTGATACGACATGAATGGCATGTCTGCAACAACAAGCGCTTTCGGGTCGGCACGGCGTACTGAACGGGTGTGGTAGATCATCTCATCCATGGTTACCGGCAGGGTTGTGTCATGCCCGGCTACGACAACCCCGGCAGAATCTCCCACCAGCAGTATATCAACTCCGCCATTGTCCAGCAGACGGGCAAGTGGGTAGTCGTATGCCGTCAGCATGGCAATACGGCGACCCTCCTGTTTCATGGCAAGTATCTGTGGAATTGTGACTTTCTTTTTCATGCTTTCCCCTGAAATAAAAAAAACGCGCCGGAGATCGGCGCGTGACGGACAACATGGTTATAGTTCCATATTGTGAACTTTTTCCGTTCCGTCCCGGTTCACCAGTAGAATCCGTGCGGTTTGTATGTATCTGTTATTTAAATACTCCGTGCAGCATTCGACTCCTGACAGGGTAGCCGTTGCATACAGTGAAAACCTTATAGCAAAAAGAATCTGGCTGCGCTACAAAAATATGGTAAGCAGATTATTTGACAAGCGCTTTTGCTTTTTTTGCCTCTTCACTCCTTGGATAAGCTTCAATAAGTTTTTTCAGGACGTACTTTGAACTTTTAACATCCTTGATAGACTTGAATGCTAAAGCTTGTTTCAGCATGGCAGCCGGCACTTTGTCGGAACTCGCAAAATTCTTTATAACCTCCTGAAAGGCAAGTATTGCCGGTTCAAAACTTTTTTCACTGTAATGGGTTTCACCAATCCAGTAATGTGCGTTTGCAACCAGTTCATGTTGAGGGTTCTGCTCGATAAATTTGCTGAAGGTCTCACGGGCAGTCGGCATATCTCCAGTCTTATATGTTTCAAGTGCTTTCTGGTACAATGCATCCGGAGTAGCCGGGGTTTCAAGCTTTTGAGTCACACCGGTCATTTTTTTAGCAAGATCATCAAGAGTTGCCTGGAGTTTGAGAACCCGGTCTTCAAGGGCAATAATCCTCTTGTCAGCATCAACACGATAACGATTCAGCTCTTCGGTCGGCTTCTTTAAATTTTGTCCCATGTCATCTATTTTGCCATTCATCGCCTGCAGTTCGCTTTTTGTGCCATCAATTGTTGCCTGAATGTCAGCAGAAATTTTGCGTACCGCTGCCACATCACCCCGGAAGGTTTTTTCGACTGCGCCGAGACCCTCTTTAGATTCGCTACGCAGACCGCCCAGGTCACGTTCAACAGAGAAAAGGCGGGTTTTTACCGCATCAATGTCATTGCGGGTAATGTCAATATCCCCTTTGGTTGCGCAACCATTAAGCAGTATAAAAGCTATGGCGCCAAACAGAAAATGTGTTTTCATAACTGGATCCTTTTGAGTTGTTTCACTTAAAGATTGGATGCTTATATCAAAATATTCAAGAATGTGCAATATTTGACCAAAGTAAGGAAGGTCATGTTCTGTATCGTGTAAATCTGTTTTAAAAATGGACTTTTTTCTGATACTGTTCCGCCTGACAGAATGTAGCGATTTTTCGGAGGTCCCATGCCATATCAACATATTCTCAAATCGCTGGTAGACAAAACCCCCAAGGCTATCGGTGCGATTCTGGTAGATTGGGAAGGGGAGGCAGTTCAGGAGTATTGTTTCTGCGAACCTTATGAAATACGTTTTGTGGCTGCCCACAATGGGATAATCCTGTCACAGCTCAAGGAGTTACAAAGCAGCGCCAATGTGGGAATCATAGAAGATATGGTTGTGACGGCATCCGACTGCCATCTCCTTATAGGGACTATTGACAACGATTATTCCCTGGTTATGAATGTTGGGCGGGATTGTCCGGTAAGTATCGCGCTACATCACTTTCGCAATACCGTATCTGTATTGAAAAAGGAGCTGTAATTAATGGCTGAACAGGAAAAAACAGGCTTTTTTAAAGGACTGCTCAATAAATTAAGTGGTTTGCCAGAATCTGCCGAAACAATCGAAAACGGTGAATCATCATCTGCTGCTTCTACGGATCTGCCTCTGTCAAAGATTCAAAATAAGCCAAAGGGAGAACCAGGTTTTTTTGAACGGTTGAAACTGGGGCTAAAAAAGACCAAGGACGGACTGGTTGGACGAATTGATGCTCTGGTTCTTGGCAAGAAAGAAATTGATGCCGATACACTGGAAGAACTGGAAGAGATTCTTATTACGTCTGACATCGGTGTGAAAACAACTGTTGAATTGATCCGCACTCTGGAACAACGTCTTGGGAGGAATGAGCTGAAAGATGGCGAGGCTCTGCGTGCAGCGCTCAAGGAAGAAATATTGCAACGTTTGATGGCTCACCACAGTGAGCTGGAAATCTCCACCCATCACCCCTTTGTACTGCTGGTTATAGGGGTTAACGGAGTCGGGAAAACCACAACGATCGGCAAGCTTTCTTCACGGTTTGCCGCACAGGGGAAAAAAGTGTTGCTGGCAGCGGCTGACACTTTCCGCGCGGCTGCTTCAGAACAGTTGGTCGAGTGGGGAAAACGATCTGATGTGGATGTCATCCGTCACAAAGAAGGAGCCGACCCGTCGGCTGTGGTTTTTGATGCCTGCAAAGCTGCTATGGCGCGGGATGTTGATATTCTCATAATTGATACGGCGGGGCGTTTGCACACAAAAGTCAACCTGATGGAAGAGATGAAAAAAATTCGTAGGGTGATTGACCGAGAAATACCGGACGCTCCACATGAGACCCTTCTGGTTGTGGATGCTGCAACCGGACAAAATGCCATGAGCCAGGCGCGGTTGTTCAAGGAATCCGCAGGGGTCACAGGGCTTGCATTGACAAAACTGGACGGGACAGCCAAGGGGGGAATTGTTGTGGCGGTCAGCCATGAATTTGCCCTTCCGGTGCGCTATATAGGGGTGGGTGAATCTATCGACGATTTACGGGATTTTAATCCTGGCGAGTTTACTGATGCCCTTTTCCAACTCTGACAAACTGCTTGAAAAACAACGTAAACATCGGAAGGAGTCGAGCTATTCCGCGCAATTAGGGCTTGACTTTATACCCCCGTCTGACTATAGTGACACCCCTCGAAAGGAGCCGCAAATTATGAATCCAGAACTATTGCACGCGCTTGAAAATAAAATCAACGATATCGTTGGAAAGTATAATGCCCTTAAAGAAGAAAACAACCGTCTGATGCAAGAAAATCAGCAGCTGCAGTCCGAACGCGAAGGATTTCGCTCAAATATTGACTCAATCCTTGGCAAGCTTGAAGGGATTTAGACCTTGAAGAAAAACCACCGGGTAACGATTCTGGGAAGGGAGCTGTCAGTGCGCAGTTCCGCGCCTGCAGAAAAAGTCCAGGCGGTTGAGGATTTCATAAATACTAGATTGAGCGAGATTGGTATGGCATTACAAAGCAGTGATTCACAGATGCTTCTAATGCTGGCGCTTTTGAATACAGTAGAAGAATTACTTGAGTTAAGAACAGCCGGAACAAAAGGTAAGCAGGCAGAAGATAAAATCAGTTCACTGTTGCAACAGCTGGAAATAGTGTAAAGTTAATAATCACGCCATGAAGCAGTATTGCATCATGGATTAGTAATTACATGGTCTCTGCGGGAGACATGATTATATATTCGCCAATAAATATGTTCAGTTCCAACAAACAGGAATTTTCCCATTTGTTTTGCTGATTTGAAGCAGTACAGAATATACCGTCAACAGTATAAAGGAGCGAATTGCTCACGCCATCTGGGTCAGTATGCATACCCCCCGAGGTGTCAAACAGTGCATTGAGCTATTCCCCCTTTTTCAACCTCCCGCCAAAAAGACCCTCCCGGACTACTCCGGGCATCTCCCTGTATGCAAATTATGATGTTCCATGCCAAAGCGGTCGTTCAGAAAACAGATGCTTCACCAACGTCGTGCTGTTTCTCATGATGAATGGATTTATGCGAGCAAACTGGCACAGCAGCAGCTTTCCCGGCTTCCGGAGTTTACCACGGCTCGCTGTATTGCCCTCTATTCTCCGTTTCAGAATGAGATAGACACAGCAGATCTACTTCAGATGGCATTTTCAAACGGTTCACGCGTTCTCTTTCCGGCTGTATGCGGCTCTTCAATGCTGCTACGCCAGGTAACTGCCATTGAAGATCTTGAAGAAGGCGCCTACGGAATACTTGAACCGTGTGCCAACGGTGTTGACCATCAGGCAGACGAACCTGATCTTATCGTTGTCCCCGGAGTCGCCTTTGATATGCGGGGTCATCGTATAGGCTATGGCAAAGGGTATTATGACCGTTTTTTGCACCATGCGGATCTGAATGCAAAGCTGATAGGGTTGTGCCATGATTTTCAAATAGTTGAAGGAAATCTCCCGGCAGAAGAACATGATATTTGTATGAATATGATTGTTTCAGAAAAACGCCTTATTCAGTGCAGATAATCGATACAGAAGTAACCGTTGCCATAATAATGGCACGGATTCATATAGAGGAGGATTTAAGATGGAAATGATGATTGGAGTAGTTATTGCCCTGGTGGTTGGCGCAGCTGCCTACATGGTCGGAAACAAAGCCAATAAGAGAGATACCGGCACTATTGTCAAACAGGCGGAAGAGCTCGCTTCAAAGATGATTGATGATGCCAGGCGTGAAGCTGATACCATTACCAAGGAAGCAATACTTAAAGCTAAAGACACAGCGCTTGAAGCTAGAACCAATTTTGAACAGGAGTTTGTTGAAAAGAAGAAAGAACTTCAGAGCCTGGAAAAACGTCAGCAGCAGAAAGAAGAAAACCTGGATAAAAAAGTAGCGCTCTTTGAACAGAAGGAACTGGATATTCTGAAGAAAGAGCAGAGTGTTGTCAGCAAGGATGAAGCTTTGCAGAAGCGCGAAGACGAGCTTAAAAAAGCGGCTGACATCCAAAAGGAAAAACTTGAAAAAATAGCCGGGATGTCATCAGCTGAAGCAAAAAGAGAACTTATGAACGTCATGGAAGAAGAGGCAAAGCATGACGCGGCAAAAATCATCAAACAGATAGAAGAAGAAGCAAAGGAAACTGCTGACAAAAAAGCGAAGGAAATCATGGCGCTTGCAATTCAGCGATATGCTGGAGATTATGTCGCCGAACGTACTGTTTCGGTTGTGCCGCTCCCTTCTGATGAGATGAAAGGGAGAATAATCGGTCGAGAAGGACGTAATATAAGAGCTTTGGAAGCAGCCACCGGCATAGACCTTATTATAGATGACACACCTGAAGCAGTTATCCTCTCCGGATTTAATCCTGTTCGTCGTGAAGTGGCTCGACTTTCTCTCGAAAAACTGTTGGCAGACGGTCGCATACATCCAGGGCGTATTGAAGAAGTTGTAACAAAATCAGAAGAAGAGGTTGACAAGGCGATGAAAGAGGCGGGAGAACAGGCCGCCTTTGATCTTGGTGTTCACGGTATTCATGCCGAGGTTCTGAAATTGATTGGAAGGCTCAAATACCGCACATCCTATACACAGAATGTTTATCTACACTCTCTGGAAGTCGCTTTTCTTTGCGGAATCATGGCAGCCGAGCTTGGCATAAACGTTAAACAGGCAAAACGCGCCGGTCTTCTGCATGACCTTGGCAAGGCAGTTGACCATGAAGTAGAAGGTTCCCATGCGGTTATAGGTGCCGACCTGGCGCGTAAATACGGTGAATCACCCAAAATCGTCCATGCCATCATGGCACATCATGAAGATGAAAAACCGAATTCCGTGCTGGCAATTCTGGTACAGGCGGCTGATGCGCTTTCCGGGGCACGCCCAGGCGCACGTCGTGAAATGATGGAAACATATGTCAAGCGGTTGGAAGACCTTGAGAGGATTGCAACATCGTTCAACGGTGTAACAAACTCCTTTGCAATTCAGGCAGGACGTGAAATACGGGTTATGGTTTCCAGCGAACAGGTTACGGATGAGACAGCCGTGGTTATGGCGCGTGACATAGCCAAGAAAATAGAGGCAGAGATGACCTACCCTGGTCAGATCAAGGTCAACGTTATCAGGGAAACACGAGCTGTCGAGTTTGCCCGCTAGGGAAAAGTTTCAATTTAGGAGCCCGGATGTCGGTAACAATCTTGTTCATAGGCGATCTGATCGGCAAACCGGGACGCCAGGCGGTATCCCGGGAGCTTGACCGTCTTGTTGACCGTTACTCGGTTGATCTGGTGATTGCCAATGGTGAGAATGCCGCCGGCGGTTTCGGGCTTACAACCGATGTTGCCAAAGAACTTTTCAGCCACGGAATCGATTGCCTGACAAGCGGCAATCATATCTGGGATAAAAAAGAACAGGTTCAGCACGTTCTCGCTGACCCTAGAATTGTCAGACCAGCCAACTATCCAGATGGCGCTCCCGGTTGCGGGAGTGCCATTTTTACAACCCCGGCCGGAATAAAGATTGCGGTTCTAAACCTGGAAGGTCGGGTTTATATGAAAAACCTTGATTGCCCTTTCAAGGTTGCTGACCGTGAAATAGAGCGGTTGCGCCAGGAAACACCCCTGATTTTCGTCGATTTCCATGCGGAAGCGACTTCCGAAAAATCTGCTCTGGGTTGGTATCTGGATGGTCGCGTCAGTGCAGTCATAGGAACCCACACCCATGTGCAGACTGCCGATGAACGA
>Ga0172367_10000695_pt1 | contig 51108 bp, 47 predicted proteins | sample Lak10m_FD_114542 | JGI IMG/M metagenome (GOLD analysis project Ga0172367, IMG submission 114542) | Freshwater microbial communities from Kabuno Bay, South-Kivu, Congo - kab_022012_10m | ecosystem: Environmental > Aquatic > Freshwater > Lake | place: Democratic Republic of the Congo: South-Kivu...
CCCCGGAATGCATTCCGGTAAAAAAACTATCCTTTACATTGTATGCACTCATTGGTAGTATGTTTTTGTACTACTGATAAGGAGGATATATGCATCTCGTAAAAACTTCAATCACCCTGCCGGACGATCTCCTGCAAGAAGCAAAATCAATGTCTAAAAACGTCAGCAGCTTCATCACTGAGGCTCTGCGGGAACACATCCGCCAGCGAAAAGTGCAGAAGGCGATGGAATCCTTTGGCAGTTGGAAAGGTAGAGAAGACACAAGCATGGACATTGTGAATGACCTGAGAAAAGAGGGGGATCGCGACTATGCCGGCCGTTCTCATTGATACTGATATTGCCATTGATTTTCTACGCGGAGCAGCCTACACACAACCTCTGATGGCCGGTTTGTGGAGCGATGGCAAGGCGATGATAAGTGTGTTGACTGTGTATGAATTGACCGCCGGTATGCGTGATGCTGAGAAGGTTATGACGCATAATTTCATAGAGGCCTGCGCTGTTGAACCGATTACTCCACAAATTGCATGTAAGGGTGGAGAATTGTATCGAAAGTATCGTGCTAAAGGAATTACGCTTACGTCACTTGACTGTCTGATTGCGGCAACGGCACTTGTTAAAGGGTATAAGGTCGCTACCAGAAACGTGAAACATTATCCGGAGAAGGGATTATTATTTTCTATCTGATTACAGAGACTCTTCCGGAGGAAGCATGACATATCATAAAACCGCCGTTATCCTCTGTGCCTGCAGCAGCATCATCAGTGATACAATTGACTGGGCTGAGGTGCAGCGTCTGCTGGCAACTCATCCATGCCGACCACTGTTCAAGGTGGACGAGCTGGCGTGTGGCGTCGACCATCTGGAGCAGCTTGCCGAATGGTTGCGCCAGGAACAGCCGGAGCGTGTGGTGGTGGCAGCCTGTTCTCCTCGGGAGCATGAGACGACTTTTCGCAAGCTGCTGGCGGATGCCGGAATCAACCCATGGTATCTGCAGATGGTCAATGTGCGTGAGCAGATCGCCTGGGTGACCCCTGATCCGGTGCAGGCAACCGGCAAGGCTGCCCGGATGCTTTCTGCCGCCCTGTATCGGGTGCAGCGCCACGAGCCGCTTTCCGAGCGTTCGGTGCCGGTACGCACCGAGGTGGCGGTGATCGGTGCCGGTCCTGCCGGCATGCAGGCTGCTTTGACGCTGTCACGTGCCGACCGTCAGGTTACTCTGATAGAAAAAGAGCCGTTTATCGGCGGTCTGCCGGTTCGTTTTGAAGAGCTTTTCCCCAATCTGGAGTGCGGCCCCTGTCTGCTGGATCCGGTGATGGCTGATCTGCTGCATGGTGCGGAGAGCGCTCATGTCAATCTGCTGACCCTTTCCGAGGTGACGGAGGTGACCGGTAGTTTCGGCAACTGGAATGTGACGGTTCGTCAGCGCCCCCGTTACATCAACCGTGATCTCTGTATCGGTTGCATGATCTGTGCGTCGGTCTGTCCGCAGCACAGGCCGAATGGCTGGAATTGCACTGGAGAGCTGGCAGCAGTGGATGTTCCCTTTGCCGGTGCGCTCCCGAATTTTCCCCATATCGACGCGGAGTGCTGTCTTAAATTGCAGGGTGGAGAGTGCGATGCTTGTCTGGCGGAGTGCCCGGTTGAAGGTTCTCTCTATTTTGAAGACCGGGAGCGTGTTGTGACGATTCAGGCTGGTGCGATCATTGTTGCCACCGGTGCGGTTGAAAAGCAGGAAATTCCGACCCCGTTTACCGACGCAACGGAACTGCATACCGCCTATTCCTTTGAACGGTTGCTTGCCATGAACGGACCTACCGGTGGCGAAATTGTGAAGAGCGACGGAACAGCACCTGCTTCGATTGCTTTTGTCCATTGCGCCGGTTCTCTGGATGCAGATGAAGTGCCGTATTGTTCGGGAACCTGCTGCAGGGCGGCTCTCAAGTATGCATATCTGGCTGAAAGCAAGCTGGAAGGGGCTGACATCACCCGTCTGGTGCGTGAGCAATCGGTTCCCGGTGTAGATGCCGGGCGGCAGCTTCATGGCGATACGAGCCGGGTTGTACGGTATGCCGGGTCCGGAGATCTGACTGTTTCCGTTGAAGGGGGAGGGCAGCTTATCAGCTGTTCTGAATCCGGTCAGCAGATACCGGCCGAGATGATTGTGCTGATGCGTCCGGTGGTGCCGGGGGGAGGAACTGTAGCCGCTGCGCGATTGCTGGAGCTTCCTCTGGATGGTGCCGGGTTTATGGTTCCCCTTCATTCCCTGTCCGCTCCCTGTGCCACTTCTCTTAAAGGGGTCTATCTGGCTGGTTCCTGCCGTGGCTCGGCTGATGTGCGGGACGCATTTGCCAGTGGAACTGCAGCTGCCGGGCATGCTCTCTCGGATCTTGTCGCTGGGCGGAATCTTCTGGTTGATCCGCAGGTTGCGACCGTTGATGCGGCGCTCTGCTCCGGGTGCAAAACCTGTCTTCAACTCTGCCCGTATAAGGCAATTTCATGGAACGAAAAGGATAAAGTTGCCGATATTGCTGATATTCTTTGTCGCGGTTGCGGAACCTGTGTGGCAGCCTGTCCATCCGGAGCAATTACAGGTCGAGGTTTTTCACGGGATATGCTGCGAGCCGAGATGGAAGGGGTGTTGTCATGAGCTGCCAAACATTACCGCCTAAAATCTACCAGCAAAGCTCATCGGAGGGAATGGTTGTAAAATCAAGTAGTCGGCCGAAGATTATTGCATTTCTATGTAACTGGTGTTCATATACCGGTGCAGACAAGGCTGGTTCACAGCGGTTGACAATTCCGCCGGAAGTTTCGGTTATACGTGTACTCTGTTCCGGTCGGGTTGAACCGACCCTCATTCTGGAGGCGTTCCAAAAAGGAGCGGACGGTGTAATGGTGCTGGCATGTCATCCGGGGGATTGTCATTACAAGGAGGGGAATCTGCGTGCAGCATGTCGTGCCGAACTGTTGATACAAATGATTTCACAATTGGGAGTTGACCCAAACCGGTTCTGCTTTGATTATGTTTCTGCTGCTGAATCTGAAAAATTCTCGCGTATTACCAACCAGTTTGTATCAAGACTTGCAGTAATACTTTAATTTTTTACTGCCGTGTCATTCGTTATGATTGTCAGGGTACAGTTTTTCAATATGTTTAAGTGAATCAATACACTCCAGAAAAATATCTACTATTTCAGGGTCAAACTGCTTGCCGGATTCCTCGCGAATTGTGTTGATGACTTCATCCTCATCCCATGCTTCTTTGTAACAACGTCTGCATGAAAGGGCGTCATATACGTCTGCTAACGCTACAATCCTGCCAAATAGAGGTATTTCTTCCCCAGCTTTCCCTTTTGCGCCACCATTCTCATTTTCATAGCCAGGCAATGGTTCTTGGGTAATCGGGTCGATGTAGCCAGGGTATCCTTTTCCATCCCAGCGCTCATGGTGATTTATTGCTACTATGGCAGCCGATTCATCAAAATCGGAATAGATGTCGGAAAATAAATTTGCACCGAAAAGAGTGTGAAGCTTCATTATTTGAAATTCTTCCGGCGTAAACCTACCCGGCTTTTTCAGGATCATGTCAGAAATTGCAACTTTACCAACATCGTGGAGCATTGCAGCCATTCGCAATACGTCACGGTTTTTGTCTATTTCATCTTGAGGAATACTTCTTTTATGCGCCAATGCTTCATAAATAGTAACAGAATATGATGCTACTCGATTAACATGAGGACCGGTTTCTTTCGGGTCTCGCATTTCAGCCATCTTGTTCATGCGTAATATTATTTCACGTGTCATTTTAGCGCGTTCTACAGCATTTGCGGCGTTGTTGGCAAAATAGGTGATGATTTCCTGGTCATCATCTGCAAATGGAATAACGTCGCCATGTGAATCCATGGCATTGATCAGCTGCAGCACTCCAATTACATCATTTCTAAAATTTGTTAACGGAATTGTGAGCATCGAGCAGGTCCGGTAACCGGTTATATCGTCGTATGAGCGGTTAAAGGCAAATGGGAAATTGTTTGCAATTTCATAAACATCCGAAATGTTGAGCAATTTAGCGTTTGAGGCTACATAACCAGCAATTGAATTGTTGTTGATTGGTACTGTGAATGTCGAATAGGGGAGTTTTCTGCCGGGTGGCAGTTGTCGCTGCATGGTATCATTTTGTGCGTAACTGAATTTTAGTGCATCGCCTTCTTTTACATAAATAGAGCCGGCATCGCAATTTGTGAATGTACGGGCATCGCTTAATATTTTTTCAAGCAGCAAATCAATGTCTTTGATTTGGGAAATCTGGAGACCAAGATCAAGGATTACTTTGAGTTTTTCATCTTTGCACAGCATCTAGCACCTCCTACGAATGGAGTGTCATAATCTTTTGCAAGAGGATCAGTTTATGAAAATATACCACAGATACTGCTTTATTCAGAAAAAATAATTATGCATGACATTTGAGACCATGCTTAAACAAAAAAGCCCCGTTTTTGACGGGGCTTTTTATTGTTATGCAGCTGCGATATATTTCTTTTCGCGAATCCTTGCCGCTTTACCGCGAAGACTGCGCAGATAGTAGAGTTTTGCACGGCGCACATGCCCACGAACCATGACATCAATTTTTTCAATGATTGGGGAGTGAATAGGGAATATCCTCTCTACTCCGATTCCATTGGAAATTTTACGAACAGTGAATGTTTCGCCGATTCCGCCGTTTTGGCGAGCAATTACAACTCCTTGATAAGCCTGAATACGTCTTTTGTCACCTTCAACAATGGCAACGTGTACTTTAACGGTATCACCAACCTTGAATGGTGGGATATTCTTCTTCATTTGTTCCAATTCCAGCAAATCAATGGTGTTCATTTGTATACTTCCTCCTCTAGTTTTTACTCGTCTGTTTTTGAGTTTGCGTCGCAATCTGTTGCGTGTTATGAGCCTTTCAGGCGGTCAAGCATGATAGCTGCCGCTGAACGTACTGAAAGGTGATTGTAAATATCTGATCCCTGTATTGGATTCAGTATGATATCAGCTTGATTAAAACATTCATCACATAATCCCCAGCCTGTTCCAAAGAGAAGAAGATAAGGGGTTCTTTTGTCCTCCAGCATATTTTTGAAACAGTCTGTTGAAATGCTTCCGGTACGGGTTTTTGCTGCAGTTACAACGGTTTTTACAGAAAGATCAAAATGTTTCTGAAAATTGCTTCGGGCTTCGCTAATACTGTTAACAATTGTTATTATATCAAGAGCCTGTTTTCTGTCAGGATTGTAGTTTGCTCCCCATCCTTGTTGCCAGTGACCAGTTATCCGCCGTGCAAGTTCCTGTTGTTCGCTGGATGGTGTGACAATATAAAAATGTTCAAGCCCAAAAGTTTTGGATGAGCGGGCAATATCATGGATATCAAGATTGGTTACAGCTGTTGTTACAATTTCATGATGCTTGTTGTAAACAGGATAATGAACCAATGCCAGCGCCAAGTTTACACGATTAGTGGACATTTTAATATTCGTTATCCATGCACAATAATTTCTTGTCTTCCTTGCTTAATTCAACTGTTGAAAATAAATCGGGTCGCAATTTGGCTGTTAAACGTAAAGATTGCTGCCGCCGCCATTTTCGTATCTTCTCATGATCCCCGGATAAAAGGGGTTCAGGGACTAGATGCCCTCTGAATTCTGGAGGACGGGTGTAATGGGGGTGTTCCAAAAGTCCATCAGCAAAAGAATCGGCTAATGCTGATTCAGCATTTCCAAGAACATCTGGCACCAAACGGGAAACTGAATCCACTATTGCCATGGCAGCAATTTCACCGCCTGAAAGTACAAAATCACCAAGCGATATGTCATCTTCGATAGCTAGTTCTCTAACCCGTTCGTCAATACCTTCATAACGCCCGCAAATAATTATCAAACTGTCATGTTGAGATAACTCGGATGCAATGTTGTGAGTTAATTTGCGACCACGCGGTGAGGTTAAAATAACCCGTGGGTTTTTGCGATTCGATTTTATCTCTTCTATGCATGCGACAACTGGTTCAGGTTTCATGACCATTCCGGCGCTGCCGCCGTATGGGGTGTCATCAACCGTATGATGTCGGTTCGTTGACCAGTCACGTATATTGTGTATAAAAATATCAATGAGCTGTTTTTCTTTAGCACGTTTGATAATACTTTCATCAAACGGTCCGTCAAACATTCCTGGAAATAACGTCAGAATGTCAAAAATCATAGGTCAAGCAATCCGTCAATAGGGGTTATTGTTAAGAGGCGTGATTTCAAGTCTATTGATGAAATAACATCTTCAATTGCAGGAATAAGATATTCATGGTTGCCGTTGTTCACAACATAAATATCATTACTACCTGTTTCAAATATATCAATGATACTCCCCAAAGGTTGCCCCGAATCTGTTACAACATTCAGCCCCATGAGGTCGCACCAGTAATATTCGTTTTCTTCTGGTTCAGGAAGCTGGGAGCGATACAAAGAAAGTTCATATCCGATAAAACTTTTTATAAGGTTTATGGAATCATACCCAACAAGCCCAATGATATGCTTGCCGCCGCCTGATTTAACTCGTTGTATCTTAACAGTTTGCTTTAATCCGGATGGAGAAATAAGCAAAACATCTGTCAATGGTCTGATGCTGTCGCAACTTCCGGAATAAGGGTAAAATTTGACTTCACCCTTTATGCCGTGGGTTCCGGTTATTTTACCAACTTTTATAAGTTCTGTTCCAGCTTGCGTCATTCTACAATTTTAAGGATAGCCTTCTTGTTGCTCTTGGTAGATACGGCGTTTAGAATTGTTCGGATAGCTTTGGCAGTACGCCCCTCTTTTCCAATAATCCGTCCCATATCTTCCTTTGCGACCGTAAGCTTTATAACCAGCGTGTCATCTTCCAATTCCTCGGCAGCTTTAACCTGGGAAGGGTCGTCAACAAGTGATGTTGCAATGGCTTCAACAAGTGCTTTCATGTCGGTATCCTCTGCGCATCCTGGGGTTCCGGCGAACCGGTATGGCTAATATATTATGCTGCAGGTGTTGCAGTAATACCTGCATTTTTAAGTAGTTGACGAACGGTGTCAGTAGGTTGTGCGCCTTTGTCAAGCCATGCGCGAACTTTATCGGCGTTCAATTTAACAGAAGCCGGGTTTTTTGTTGGATCGTAGGTTCCAACGTTTTCAATGTATTTGCCATCTCTACGACTACGTTCATCTGCTACTACTACCTGATAAAAGGGACGTTTTTTTGCGCCGCCGCGAGCGAGTCTAATTTTTGTTGCCATCTTTATGATTCCTCCTGATAGTTATGCTGCTTGTGTAATGTTTTATAAAATTAATTTTGGTTATATTAACCGAATGGGAGCATCCCTTTTCCAAGACCACCCATACCTTTTAAAAGCCCTTTTGGACCGAGTTTCTGCAACTGCTTGACAACTTTTTGAGCCTCGGTAAAGCGTTTCAGAAGCTGGTTAACTTCCTGTACGGAAGTACCGCTTCCGTTTGCGATTCTCAAACGGCGACTGCCGTTAATGATAGTATGATTTGTTCTTTCACCGGGTGTCATGGAGCGAATTATTGCTTCTACATGCTGCAGTTCCTTTTCACTTGGCTGGGCACCTTTCATCTGTTTCATCATTTTGCCCATGCCTGGAATCATCCCCATGATAGATTCAAGCGACCCCATCTTTTTAATCTGCTGAAGTTGTGCAAGAAAATCTTCCAGATCAAATTGATTTTTTTTCAGTTTTTGCTGAAGGCGGCTGGTTTCTTTTTCGTCAAAGACCGATTGAGCTTTTTCAACAAGGGTAAGCACATCACCCATGCCGAGTATTCTGGAAACCAGACGATCCGGATGAAAAATTTCAAGTGCATCCAGCTTTTCGCCAAGACCGACAAACTTAACAGGCTTTCCGGTTACAGACTTGATGGAAAGGGCTGCACCACCCTTGGCATCGCCATCCAGTTTGGTAAGAATTACACCGGTAATATCAAGCTTATCATTGAACCCGCTAGCTACATTAACCGCTTCCTGACCGGTCATGGCATCTGCAACAAACAGGATTTCAAGTGGCTGTGTCGCTGACTTGATATCTGATAACTCATTCATCAGAAAGTCATCAATCTGATGGCGACCTGCTGTATCAAGAATTACTGTGTCATAGCCATTAAGCGTTGCAAAATCAAGTGCATTGCGACAGATGTCAACAGGTTTCTGGTCTGGGGTTGATTTAAATACGTCTATTCCAAGCTGATTCCCAACAACAGTAAGCTGTTCAATTGCTGCTGGACGATATACGTCAGCCGGGACAAGGAGAGAACGACGCTTTAAACCTTTAAGGTGCCGACCAAGTTTTCCGCAAGAGGTTGTTTTGCCTGCCCCTTGAAGGCCGACCATCATCAGTACAACCGGTGGTTTTGCAGCAAGATTAAGTGAGTTGTCACTTCCCCCACCCATGATATTCACCAGCTCATCATGAACAATGCGAATAATCTGCTGACCAGGAGCGAGACTTTGTAAAACTTCCGTACCAACAGCCTTGGCACGAACATTCTCTATAAAATCTTTGACAACCTTAAAATTTACATCGGCCTCAAGAAGTGCCAGGCGAACTTCACGCAAGGCATCCTTTACATTCTCCTCGGTCATTATTCCTTGACCGCGAAGCTTTTTAAATACCGACTCCAGTTTTTCAGAAAGACTGTTAAGCATATAATATTACTTATCTTATTTCCCACGCCAGTTGTTTTTGGATGTGAAAATATAATGCAGAATGTCCAAAGGGATACAATATAGTTGTTTGGTTCAGAAACTGTCAAGAACTATTTGAATTATGGTGGATTTATCAGCAGGTGAATGTTAAGGAGATTCTTTTTTATTCAGTTCCTGGAGTTCATAAACTCCATTGATAAAGCGGGTTATAAAGACTGGCAGCAAATCTTCTGAAGAAAGATATTGGAGAACCAGTGTGTATATTTCATTGTTGAAGCGTAATGCCAGCCCGCAGTCAGTCTGGAGTTGACGTGGTGCCGGTATGAGAATAACAGGCAGATTTCTTGATTTGAGTATTGTTTCTGCTTTCATTACACGGTGGGCAGAATTGAACACTGCCAGATAATCACCTTCCTGAACCATTAAATGCTTCCCCATATTGATTTTGTATTCTCCCGGGCTGTCGGATAGAATGCCGATTGACAAACAGGCTTTAAGTTTCTACTATGCCGAAAAGGAGTCCGGTATGCAAGAGGCAATTCCTGTCATGGGACTTGTTCTGATTGCGTTTGTTATTAGCCTGCCGTGTGGCTATCTACGTCAGAATTATAAAAAATATTCTTTTATGTGGTTTCTCCTGATTCATCTCCCGATTCCGTTTATAGTTTTTTTACGGATTGCCGAAGGATTTAGCTGGCATGTTATTCCTTTAACTCTCGCCGGTTCTATAGCCGGTCAGATTATTGGCGGTCGAATGAGCCGTTCAAAAAAAGATAATGCCAAAACGTCATAGAATGAAATATCCGAAACCTGTTGGCGAGATTGTTCGTCAGGGGCTTGAAGTATCGGCACTTTCCGAGCGCTTGCGTGAATCGGAAATATGGAGAATCTGGGGTGAGGTTGTAGGAGAAACAGTTGCGCGTCGAGCCGTGCCGCTTCGCATTATCAAGGGAGTGTTGACGGTGGCTGTTTCAAGCTGTCCGTGGATGCAGGAGTTACGTTATCTTACTGGAATTATTAAAGATAAACTCAATGTAGAGCTCGGATCAGAAATTGTCTCTTCCATTGTTCTTAAAACAGGGAAAACAGAAATTGTTTCGGATTTAAAAACTCATGAAAAAGAAATTCAAAAAAAGAGGCTGACTGCCCGTCAACTTACCTATATCAACGAACAGTCAGCCGAGCTTCCTGACCCTGAATTACAGAAGGTTTTTGCAGAACTGATGAAAGCGTGTTACCAGTCACAAACGGTTAAGCCCGAGTCAACTGCCGGTATTTAATGCGGTGAGGTTGTTCAGCTGCTGCTCCAAGTCGCTTTTTGCGATCCTCTTCATATTCTGAATAATTTCCGTCAAAAAACAACACCGTTGAATCCCCCTCAAATGCCAGAATATGGGTAGCAATCCGGTCAAGGAACCAGCGGTCATGGCTTATGACAACCGCACAGCCGGCAAAATTCTCTAGCGCCTCTTCAAGCGCCCGCATGGTATTAACGTCAAGATCGTTTGTAGGTTCATCCAATAAAAGCAGATTTGAACCCTGTTTAAGCATTTTTGCAAGATGAACCCGATTCCGTTCGCCGCCAGATAACATGGACAGTTTTTTCTGCTGATCAGAACCTGAAAAATTAAATCGTGCCACATAAGCCCTTGAATTTACATTTACTTTGCCGAGCTGAATACTCTCCTGACCATCGGAGACAGCTTCCCAGATGGTTTGATCCGGTTTTAAGGCATCGCGAGATTGATCGACGTACCCTAGTTCAACGGTCTCACCAATGCGAATAGTCCCTATATCCGGCTCTTCCTGACCGGTAATCATGCGGAACAGAGTTGTTTTTCCGGCTCCGTTAGGGCCGATAACACCGACAATTCCTCCTGGAGGAAGGTTAAAGGTCAGGTTCTCGTACAAGAGGTTATCTCCATACCCTTTGGCAACTCCGTTTAATTCTACCACTACATTGCCCAATCTTGGTCCTGGTGGAATATAAATTTCCAGATCTTTTGCCTGCTTTTCTGATTCCTGATTTAAAAGTTGCTCATATGATGTGATACGTGCTTTACCTTTGGCATGCCTTCCTTTGGGAGACATTTTGATCCAGTCAAGTTCACGTTGCAGTGTCTTTTGACGTTCACTCTCATTCTTTTCCTCTTGAGCGAGGCGGTTATGTTTCTGCTCAAGCCATGAAGAATAATTTCCTTTCCATGGTATTCCTTCTCCCCGGTCAAGCTCCAGAATCCACCCTGCAACATTATCAAGGAAGTAACGGTCATGGGTAACAGCGATGACGGTTCCGGGATAACTGTGCAGGTGGTGTTCAAGCCAGGCTACTGATTCGGCATCAAGATGGTTTGTCGGTTCATCCAGAAGCAATATATCCGGTTTTTTCAATAGCAGCCGGCATAGTGCAACCCTTCGCTTTTCGCCGCCGGACAGCACCTTGACAGATGTTTCACCAGATGGACAGCGGAGGGCATCCATTGCCATTTCAAGGCGACTGTCAAGATCCCAGGCATCCAGGTGATCCAGTTTTTCCTGCAGAATCGCCTGTCGGTCACACAGTTTTTCAAAATCAGCATCAGGTTCAGAAAATTTGTCGGTGATAGCATTAAATTCTGCCAGAAGATCGACAGTTTCCTGAACCCCTTCTTCTACTATTTGTCTTACTGTTTTTGTTTCATCAAGTTGTGGTTCCTGCTCAAGATAACCGACAGTATACCCTTGAGAAAGAACGGCCTGCCCGTTGAAATCTTTGTCAACACCTGCCATTATACGGAGCAGTGATGATTTGCCTGAACCGTTAAGCCCGAGTACGCCAATTTTTGCACCATAAAAATATGATAGCGAAATATCTTTTATGACCGGTTTTTTGTCATAAAACTTACTGATTCTCATCATGCTGTAAATAATTTTGTTCGGCTCTAGCGCCATAATTCCCCCTTCTTGATTGGTAGCTGATCTGTTTTACCGGCTTACATAGTGGCTGTCAATTGTTTCCATTCAATACAGAATCGCCCCTTTACCGGGTTGGGTAAAGGGGCGATTCTACATAGAGAGCTGCTTGATACCAAACGATTATTCTTCTTTTTTAACAGTAAATTTATATCCGCTGAACATACTGGAAATTTCGCTCCCATGTTCCTTGATGTCCATCAACCAGGCGCTGTAGACATGGTTGATTACGAAGCCGAAAATCAGGTACATACTCAAATGGTGAGCCAAGCGCATTCCCTGATCGCTGAACATTGAGTACATGAAACCGAGAGATTTATGCATGAACCCATTGGGTGCGTGTTGAGCATACAGGGCAAATCCGGTGGTAATCATCAGCAAATATAGCCCAAACAGAACGGTGTATGCAGTTGTTGCGAGTGGGTTATGTCCAATAGTTTCAGGTACTTCCTTATCAATAAACATATAATATCGAAGCATCTTAATCATTTTTTCGCGACCTTTTGCAGTTGCAAACGGGAAAAAGCCTCTCCACCCTGAATATTTGTTGCCAATGAATGACCAGATTACTCGTGATGCCAGGCTTACAGCAAAAAGATAAGCTGCAGTGAAGTGAACAAAACGTATCCACCCCATTACATAAGCAGATGCGGAGCTTCCGAACGAAAACGGTTTCCCGATGAAAAAGCCGGTAACTGCCAGAGTTACGATGGAAACCAGATTTGTCCAGTGCGCCCAGCGAACCGGGAGTTCCCATATATAGCGTTTGAATTTCGGTTGATGTGGCATGGCAACCCCCTTTCTAGGATACCTTGACTTTGACAACTTCATTGCCGGTTGCGTCCATGACATGTACAGCACAGGCGAGACAAGGGTCAAAGGAATGAATTGTTCGTAAAATTTCCAGAGGTTTGTTTGGATCTGCCATTGGGGTGCCGACAAGAGCCGCTTCGTATGGACCGCGAACTCCTTTTGCATCACGAGGTGAAGCATTCCATGTTGATGGTACAACCGCCTGATAATTCAGTATCTTCTGATCCTTTATTTTAATCCAGTGTCCGAGTGCGCCTCGTGGAGCCTCATGAAAACCGTAACCGCTTGCTTCTGAAGGCCATTCGGATGGATCCCATTTTTCTCCGGCATGTATACGGTAATCCCCTTTGGAGATGTTTGAGATAAGCTGGTCAAGGTATTTAGGTGTTTGACGGGCTACCAGCAGGCAGTCAATCCCACGCGCCGCAGTGCGACCGAGTGTTGAGAAGAGAGCTTCCGCTCCGACGCCCAGTTTGCCCAAAACCAGATCCACAACAGCTTTGGTCTCTTTATGACCGGATGCGTAAGCAACCAGAACACGGGCAAGGGGACCGACTTCCATTGCCTTTTCATCATAGCGCGGTGTTTTGACAAATGAGTACTTTTTATCAGTATCAAGGTGTTGGTACGGAGCTTTCGGACCGGTGTAGCTTACCTCGGTTTCTCCTTCAAATGGGTGAAGACCTTTTCCGGTCCCCTTTGAATTTTCAAACCATGAATGATCAACATATTCAGCAATTTTACCCTGATCAACCGGAATAACCTTGGAAAGATCCTTGTTCAGTATTGCACCGGCCGGGAACCACATATTTCCGTTGGCATCAGGGAATTCGCCATAGCAGAGATAGTTGCCGACCCCTCCGCCAATAGCTGCCCAATCCTTGTAGAATGAAGCGACTGCCAGGAGATCCGGGATGTAAACTTTTTCGACAAAATCCTGCGCTTTTTTGAGAAGGCGCTTGATTTCAATCAATTTATCCGCATTGAGAGCATTTTGAGAATCCGGATCAACAGGTATTGACATACCACCGACCAGGAAAGTTTGTGGATGCGGGTTTTTACTTCCAAGGATAGCGTGAATCTTGATGACATCTTTCTGCCATTCCAGCGCTTCCAGATAATGGGCAGTTGCCATCAGGTTAGCTTCAGGTGGAAGTTTATAGGCAGGGTGTCCCCAATATGCATTGGCAAACGGTCCGAGGCGACCAGAAGCAACGAAAGTTTTGACTTTGTCCTGTACTGTTTTGAAATAGGTGGTGGAATTGTTCGGCCAATCTGATAGAGAAGCAGCAAGAGCTGCTGTCTTTGCTGGATCAGCCTTGAGTCCAGAAGTAATATCGACCCAGTCAAGAGCATGCAGGTGGTAGAAGTGAATAACATGATCCTGTACATTCTGGATTCCGATAATAATATTACGAATAAGCTCCGCATTGGCTGGAATCTTGATCTTTAATGCGTTTTCCACAGCACGGATAGATGCGATGGAATGAACCGTGGTACAGACGCCGCAGAAGCGCTGTGTCCAGAACCAGGCATCGCGTGGATCGCGTCCTTTAAGAATTTTTTCAATGCCACGGAACATGGTGGCAGAACTCCAGGCATCGGTTATTTTACCGCCGTTAACTTCTGCTTCGATGCGGAGATGTCCTTCTATGCGTGTAATCGGATCAACGACTATTTTTGCCATAATGATTACCCCTCCTTCGTTTCTTCAGGTTCTTTGTCTTTACGCAAGGCATTTAATGCGCCATGTACGGCAAATGCCGCGCCTGCGCCTGCAACAAGTCCGAGACCGATTTTGTCTGCAGTCGCTTCAATGCCGAAGCCTGGTACATTTGGCAGACGTTTGTACATTGACCCCATGCTATCCCAGAACTGTGGTTCGGAACAGCCGGCGCATGGATGCCCGGCAGCAACAGGCCAGCTGGTTTTTTCATTGTAGCGTTGCGAAGGACAGTTGTGGAATGTTGCCGGTCCCTTGCATCCCATTTTGTATAGGCAGAATCCTTTGCGATGACCGTCATCTCCCCAATGTTCAACATATTGCCCGGCATCGAAATGGGGGCGGCGTTCGCAGTTGTCATGAATCCGCTTGCCGTAGGCAAAGAGGGGGCGTCCTTTGCTGTCCAGCGCCGGTATTTTGCCAAAAACCAGATAATGTACAATTGTAGCAGTCAGGTTGTCTGCATTGACCGGGCAACCAGGAAGATTTACAACCGTCGCCCCTGGGACAGCTTCTTTGACTCCTACTGCGCCGGTCGGGTTTGGAACAGCTGCTGCAATTCCTCCAAAAGAAGCGCATGTGCCTACGGCTATGGTTGCCAATGCTCCACCACAAACCTGTCGAACACGGTCGAGATGTGACTTGCCTCCTGTGCTGCCATAAACACCGCCATCTTTCATGGCAATGGAACCTTCTATTACGCAGATATAATTCCCTTTATATTTGGCAATAGTCTGATCAAGCGCTTCTTCAGCCTGGTGACCGGCGGCTGCCATGATTGTTTCGTGATAATCCACAGAAAGAATATCGAGCACAATTTCAGCAACAGTTGGATTGGCGGAGCGGAGAAGCGCCTCACTATCTCCGGTGCAACTCTGCATCTCCAGCCAGACAAGGGTAGGGCGTTTGACTTCATCCAGCGCCTGTGCAATTTTGGGTGCCATTGTTGCCGGCAGTGCCATTGCTGCAGTCATGGCAGAACAAAATTTAAGGAAACTACGTCGTGAAACACCACGCTCTTTAAGTATTTCTCCGATAGTTCCGTCCCTTTTGGGTAAATCATGTTCTACGCTGCCGTTTACTTCATCAACATTTTGTTTGCTCACGTTGAACTCCTTTCTGTAATAAACTGAACTTGGGCTTTTAGCAGCCGGAATCATAAGATATTACGTCGTGGAGTATAATCAAAATCCGTTTTATTTCAATAATGTATACACAATATCGCGAATATTTATTTGGGCTTTAGTCCGGAAAGGGTAATCTTGATACCTAACAGTTGAGCTTGAAGTGTGTAAGAGTTTGTTTGATTTCCTGGGAGGTCCGGCATGCGAGTACCTTGCGTGCCAGATTTTGACATTCTTTGAGAGTGTGTGATCGGATTGCCTGTTTTACCATAGGTATACTTGGCGCTGAAAGGCTGAAATTAAGGATTCCCATCCCAATTAAAAGTAGTGCATTGATTGGATCGGATGCCATTTCTCCGCATAAAGATGCTTTTTTCCCGCTCTTGCGCGCTGCATCAGCGACCTGTTTGATGGAATGTAGCACAGCGGGGTGATGGGGATCATAATACTGTTTAACCTGTGGATTGTTTCGGTCGGCTGCAAGGGTGTACTGAATAAGATCGTTTGTTCCGATGCTGACATAATCGACTTCAGCAATCAAAAATTGGATGAGTTGCACTGCTGCCGGAACCTCAACCATGATTCCAAGAGGTAGGTACGCTGGTATTTCGTGCCCTTCACGAATAAGTTCGTTGCGAACTGAAGCAAGAATCTCTTTGATCTGACGAACTTCATCAACTCCCGTTATCAAAGGAAACATTATGGTTGGAGAACCGGAAGATGCGGATAAGAGGATTCCAGCAAGCTGCTCACGAAAAATATCCTGTCTGTCCAGTGAAACCCTTATGGAGCGCCATCCTAAAAACGGGTTGTCTTCAGCCGGATAGCTGAAATAGGAAAGCCCCTTGTCCCCACCTATGTCCAGTGTACGTATGTTGACAAAATGACCTGGGAAACCTTCCAGTATTTTTCGATAAATAGCTGCCTGTTCGTTGCGGTCAGGAAAATTGTGACGAGCCATGTAAGGGAACTCTGTTCGATAAAGCCCTACGCCTTGAGCGCCATGTAGAGCTGCTATTTTGACATCTGATATCAAACCGATATTTGCGCTTAAAATAATATCAATACCATCTTTTGTAACCGAAGGAAGATCCCGGAATCCTTGGAGTTCCTTTAGTCTGTTTGAATAATCTTTTTCAAGACGGATGTATTCCTTCTGAATAACTGTGTCAGGATTGATGTACAGATGACCAGAGGTGCCATCAACGATTATTTCATCCTTTACGTTTGTTGCATTCAATAATCCGTGGATTCCTAATACAGCAGGTATTCCAAGGGATTTCGCCATAATTGCCGCGTGTGAATAAATATTCCCTTTTTCAGTCACTATGCCGAGAATTTTGTCATGATCCAGCATGGCAAGGTCAGAAGGAAAAATGTCTTCAGCGACAAGAATACGTTTTTCTTTCAACTGTATGCGATCAACATCATTTCCTTCAATTGCGTCGATAATCCGGCGACCGATATCCTCCATGTCAGCCGAGCGTTCTCGAAGGTAGGGGTCTTCCATGGCGGAAAAAGCTTGCACATATTGTTGTACTACATCGTGAACAGCACGGGTGGCGCCTACACCCTGGTCAATAAGATCCGTTATTTTTCCTGTAAATCCACGGTCTTCAATAATCATAAGGTGGGTATGGAATATGGAAGCATCATCTTCCGATAGTGTTTCGCTAACCCGTTTTTCCATATAGATGGTCTGAATTTTTGTTTTTTCGAGACCGATGCTGAATTTTTTATGTTCTTCCGATATTGTACCGACTGTGGCAAGTTTTATTACCTTGGTGCTGAAGCGGTTCAAAATGTAGACGCGTCCGTGGCAAAAACCGCTTGATACAGGAGTCCCGCTGAGCATTTGGGATTGAACTTTAACTGATTCAGGTTTGCCTGCATATTCCAGGCTGCTGTTGTTTGTAAGTTGTACTTTAGCCAGTTCCTGTTCAAACCACGCCCGTTCATTTTCCTTGTGTTGTATGGAATCAAGCAGGCGTGCGTTATGAATAATACTGCCGATTTGAAAGGTTATGGTTTTGAGTGCGCTGATTTCGTCTTGGCTGAACTGACGCGCATCACGTGTCTGTATAATAATGACTCCGATTGGAGCTTTATGTTCAAACAGCGGTAGTCCCAGGAATGAGAGAAATTTTTCTTCTTTTGTCTCTTTGAAGTATTTGTATCGCGGATGTGCAGGAGCATTGTCAGACATGACCATGGTTCGTGTTTCAACAACAAGACCGGCAAGACCTTCGTGAATCTTCATGGAGATACGATTGACAGATGACTTTGAAAGACCCTTGGTTGCTTTAAGAAGCAAGGTCTCGCCATCTTTTTCAAGGAGGTATATTGAGCAGACATCAGTTCCCATACGTTTGGCTACAATCGTAACGATATTATCAAGGGTTTCCTGTAGGTCATGGGAATGGAGAATTATTGAACTTATATCTTCCAATGTCCGCAATCCGATTGAGTGATCGGTTTCTTTCATCAATGTCTCCGTTATGTATCTCGATATATGAATAAAAAAGGCGGGGAAAATTCCCCGCCTTTTGTGCGATTATTTTTTTATGTTGTAGAAAACATCATGCCCTTTAAAGAGCGAACAGCTGTCCAGCTCGTCCTCTATGCGCAGGAGCTGGTTGTACTTTGCAACCCTGTCAGTGCGGCAGAGAGAGCCGGTTTTAATCTGACCGGAGTTGACTGCCACCGCGAGGTCAGCAAGTGTTGTATCTTCCGTTTCGCCGGAGCGGTGTGAAATGACTGTTGTGTAACCAGCACGTTTTGCCATTTCAATAGCTTCCAGTGTTTCAGTAAGAGTCCCTATTTGATTCAGTTTTATCAAAATGGAGTTGGCAACCCCTTTCTGAATTCCCTCTTTCAAAATTTTTGGATTGGTCACAAACAGGTCGTCACCTACAATCTGGATTCGCTTGCCAAGGCGGTCTGTCATCAGTTTCCACCCATCCCAGTCATTTTCAGCCATGCCGTCTTCGATCGAAATAATCGGATATTTATTGACAAGATTTTCATAGAAATCAACCATCTGAACCGGTGTTTTTTCTTTTTGTGTTTCATTTTCGAGTGTGTAGATATTTTTTTCTTTGTTGAAAAGCTCAGATGAAGCGACGTCAAGTGCTAACAGAACCTCTTCACCAGGCTTGTAACCAGCTTTGGTTATAGCTTCCATAATAACTTCAAGCGCTTCTTCGTTAGATTTCAAGTTCGGAGCAAAGCCGCCTTCGTCGCCGACTGAAGTATTGTATCCCTTTGCTTTTAAAACTGATTTGAGAGAATGGAAAATTTCGGCACCCATGCGGAGCGCTTCAGCAAAACAGCAAGCTCCAGCAGGCATTATCATGAATTCCTGAATGTCCACGTTATTGTCGGCATGTGCTCCGCCATTGAGGATATTCATCATTGGAAGCGGCAATTCGCGGGCATTGGCTCCGCCAATATATTTATACAATGGTTGCCCGGCTTCTTCAGCAGCGGCCTTGGCAACTGCCAGCGATACCCCAAGGATTGCGTTGGCGCCAAGATTACTTTTGTATTCAGTTCCGTCCATTTCAATCATTTTCATATCAATGCCGACCTGATCATCTGCATCCATGCCAATAATCTCATCCGCAATCTGGTTGTTTACATTGTCAATTGCCTTGAGAACACCTTTTCCAAGATAACGGGATTTATCTCCGTCACGCATTTCAAGAGCTTCTCTCTCTCCTGTTGAAGCGCCGGAAGGAACCGCTGCCCGTCCAAAAGCACCTGATTCCAGGTAAACTTCAACCTCCAGGGTTGGATTCCCACGGGAATCCAGAATTTCTCTAGCATAGACATCTACAATCTCACTCATTACTGCCCCCTTGCATGGAATAGTTGTGTGACGGTTCAGCCGTACGCACGTAATACCAATTTCAAATCAAAGCATCATCTATTGATTTGAAGCTGGTATAAAACAGATTTTATATACCACATAAATTTTAAAAAAACGAGCATCTTGGAAAAGAGTCAGTATTCTTAATCAGACGCCAGTATTGAAAGTGCGTTTATAATAGCCGCAGCCACATTTGATCCCCCTTTTCGTCCCATATTAGTTATGAAAGGAATGTTATGTGGTTCAGAAGCGAGAGCATTTTTACTTTCTTCAGCGCCAACAAAGCCAACCGGGAATCCTATGATCAAGGCAGGTTGAACAGCATTTGCCCGTATCAGGCGTAGCAGTTCAAAAAGCGCTGTGGGGGCATTGCCAATGACAAATATTTTATTATTACGATTTTCCACAGCTTTTCGCATGGCGGAAACAGAACGTGTAATTCCTTCAGCTTGTGCCATTTCTGCAACATCAGGATCAGCAACATGGCAATTGACAGAGCATCCGAAAGGTAAAAGCCTGGCTTTACTTATTCCTGATAAAGCCATGTTCGTGTCGGTAACAATACCACAACCGCTTTTTATTGCGTTTTTAGCAGCATCAAGAGCGGTTTCTGAAATTATTATGGATTGAACATACTCAAAGTCTGCGCTGGTATGAATTACACGGCGAACAATCTGCCATTCATTCTGGTTCCAATCATGGAGTCCAACTTCTTCGTCGATTATGCGAAAAGATTCGGTTTCAATTTCTTCTGGTTTCATATTAATAGATTCCATTAGTTCCACCCCAAAGATTGAACTGCTTCTGCAACTCTTTCAGATTCTATTTCTGCAAGTTTACGATGTACTCCAAGATGTCCACCCATTGCCATGATAAGAGCTGGATGACGTTTTTGGGCGACTTTAATCTCTTCCGGGAGGTCGCTTTGCACATGAGCCCCCATAAAAAGGAAGTATGGCATAAGAAGTATTCGTTCAGCGCCCCTGGTTACACAAGTATCAATACCAGTCTGTATATTAGGCTCGTGGAGCTCTCTGTACGCGACTTCCACAATCTCAAATCCGCTGATTTCCCGAACCATTTCTGCAACCTGTTGTGCCGCAACATTTGCCTCGGGAATTCTGCTGCCGTGAGCCATTATAAGTAATGCTGTTTTCATAAGAACCTCGCCAGTTTTCGTCCGGAAAAGGTGATTTTCCATCCTGACGGTGTCAATCTTCGACCTTGCTTGTGCGGCGTACCGATGTACGCCTCCGCGCAATTTCTTGATTTCCTAGCCAGAATTAAAAATCCCTCCTTTCCAATCCGAAAACCATTAGTTTCTGAACCTGAATTTCCGGACAGAACCTCGCTATAATTTAAATGTTACCAAGTAGCTGTTTTTCTTCATGTGTAAAAAGTTTTTCAAGATTCAAAAGAACAAGCAATCGTTCAGACTGATTTATTACTCCGGTAATACATTCCTGGTCAATCCCCCCGGAAACAACATTTGGCGGTGGTTGTATTTCGCTTGCTGAAACGCGAATAACTTCTGAAACAGCATCAACAATGAACCCCATCAATTCCCCCCCCACATCCATGACAATAATGCGTGTCTGGGTGTTGTTTGAGGATTCCATAAGGTTGAATTTTTTACGCATGGAAACAATAGGAATTACTTTTCCACGCAAATTGATAACACCCTCCATGTAGCCTGGTGTGTTTGGCATATGGGTTATTGTTATCATGCGGATTATTTCACGCACCTTCAAAACTTCAATGCCGAATTCCTCGTTATCGAGCTTGAAGCTCACAAGCTGGATCAATTCATGTGATGTATTCTCCGGTGATAACGGTACGAGTTCATTTGACATTCTGTTTTCCCCCTTACAAAATTGTTTTATTTTACTTTGTATTTGAAATGTTCCCTTGGTTTGCTTTATTTTAAGCTGTTGGATTATTGAAGCGGCGCCTGGCAAGTTCCAATAGTCTGATTTGTCGCGTGGTTATTGTTATTAATGGTAAACACCTGATATTATAACAATAAAATGTATATAAAAGTATCTTTACAACTTTGTAATACTAACCCAAAGAGCCTGCTTGTCAAGTAGTGTGAGAAAAAAATACCACAATGCTTGACAAAGTATTGCTGTTACTAGTAAAAACGTTCAAAATTTATATAAAAGGTCATTCATGGTAAGTCTGTTATTCATAGCAAACAGCCCGGCGGTAGATGGAGTTAAATCTGCACTTCAGAAGTTATTGAAAGTCAGGATTGACGGCGTTGCTGATTTTGATCATGGGCTTAAGGATGTTTTTGAAAAACGTCCTTCAATTGTTTGTATTCAGGAACAGATCCAGGGTGTTACTGGAGAAAGTGTTGCACGTCATATTCAGATGCTCCTCGGTGCCAGCGCCCCTGCATTTATAGTTGTACATGAAACCGGCTCTCGTATAAAGCCTATAAAAGGGCTTTTTGAGTATTTGATTGATCTGAATCAGCCACCTGAAAAGATATTGTCAGATATGATGGCAATACTTAAATCACTTCTTGGGGATACATGGGAATCGCTCTGCATTGCCCCCGAACGTAAAACTGCTTCTGAACGTGCTGCTGCCATATTGCCGCTTGAATCGAGGGAGTTTGCCGATCAACTTGTGGATGATCTGATATCAGATCTTGATTCCTTTGGACCTGTTGATAAAAAACAGGATGTTTCAGAGTTGAACAAACCCGAAGAATGCCCCATCCCTCCGAATTCTGCTCCCGAATCGATTGCGAAAGAAAAAACAGATGAGGGGCTTCATTTTGAAACTCCGTCTGATTGGTTATTTGTTGTTTCGGCGGCCGAAGAATCTGCAGAGATGGCAATAGAAAATAACTCCAATGTAATGTCAGCCAAAGAATCAAAACCGGATGCCTCTATTATCCCTCCCGAAAAGAGCGCCTTGACGGATATTCCGCTGCAACAGCCGACAATTGATGACACCGTTGCTGACGAAGTTTTATCTGAACCAGTCGGATCAACTCCAAAAGGAGCTTCTATTCAGGTTCTCGATCATTCAAAATCAGAATCAATAATTGTGTCTGATAATAATTCTGAAATTAAATCCAAAGCTATAAAAAATAGTACACAACAGCCTGAAATTAAAGAGGTAACGCCCATAGTTTCAAAACCGGCAGATTTTACTGTTTCAAAAGGTAGTGATGCTCAAGAAGAAATTCCAGAGGATTTGCTTCTTGAATTTGAAAAGAATTTCCGATCACAATCAGCATCAAGTTCAAAAATTATTGCAATATATGTTGCCGCTATTCTTGCTCTTGGGGTGGGTGGGTGGTATTTGGTGAAAAAGAAACCCAATCTGATTTTCACCGCCAAAAAGAATCCTCCTGTTGTTAGTCAATCAGCTCCAACGCCAGCAAAACCTGCCGTTTCAGCTGCAGCTTTGGTGCAAAAGCAGCATTCTTCACGTGCAGCAACAGCTCCTGTCGACCCTCAAGCTGTTCAAAAAAATCCCTTAACGCAACAAACTGCAAATGTGCCTGGATTTATTCCGTTAAAAGGTTTTGATGCCTCATATAGTGCAAAAAAACCTGGATGGGAGCGCTATATTGGCTCTACTGAAGAATTCAGATTGTTCCGTGCGGACGGTAAAATTAAGGCTCTTCAGGTTCTGTCACGCAAAGGTGGGTCTATTCCTGAAGCTCGTTTTACTTCTATTCTTAAAGATATTACCGGGAATAAAAAATTTAATGTTGTATCAAACGAGAATAAGCTTGGGTTTAAGGTTAGCAAAGGGTCGGTTTCCGGTGGTTCAGAAGTGCTGGTATACCGTAAAAATGGAACTGTCCGGGCGTTTGTAATTTCCCTGAATTAACTGGGGAAATTCTGTACCAAGCAGTGCAGGGAGTTTAAATGGGTTTTCGCTATATTGCTAAAAAACAGCTTGTATTCCTGGGAATTACTCTGTTTGTTGCTGCCAGTTCGGCATCTGCAATGGATCCCAAATTCGAGCTTGATTCAAAGGAACTTTCTGCATCTGCAGCTTCTACTGTCGGGAGCGAACATCGTGTTTTTCACAAACGAAGCGGGAAAAGAATCAAGGGAGAACAAACATCATCCCGTGTAACCCATACGGTTAGGGCTGGTGACAATATTTTTAAAATTTTGATGCATGAGTATGGCTTTACCAATACTGAAGCAGAAACATGCATAGAAGAAATACGTAGAGATAATAATATATACGATATTAAAAAATTACGAGTTGGGCAAAAAATATTAATTCCAATGCTTCGGCGTAAAGCTGATGGAACCATCAAAAAAACTGTATCACCAACTATTATTACATCAGTAAATGCACGACAATCGCTAAAGCTTGATTCACCTGTCGAATCTTTGACTGAACAGGACGCTTCCCAACGTATTCGTCGTACATGGGATGCACTTGTCCCTTCTAAAAAAGCAGATGCAAAGCCAATCTCGCTTTCTTCACCTTCGTTCTCTTTAACGCTTGATCCGCAGCGTTATCCGGTTTACTCAACAGTTGACGGTGGCAGAATACTTGTTGATTCAAACGGGACAATCCCTCCGCTTGTAAAGTCGCTTATTACGGAAAAAGATCCGAGCATCAGAATACTTTCTGAATCTCCTTCAAATAATCGCCGTTTCTTGACTTCAATGCTTGCTTCAGCAGGTTTTTACTCCATGGAAGAAAATTTCAGTATGGAGTTTGGCACTGATCCTAAATTGACTGTTAATGCTGATTTCAAGATTGAAAAAAATAAAAATAGTCTTATCAAGCAGGATTTGGCACTTGTCAACGCGGGACGTGAAACAATGCCGGCTGCTATTGTTGCGTTGTTGAAAAAAGAAGGTTTTACTCTACATGAGCCGTTTGCATCTCACAAAACTTTTCTTCCATCATCGCCACGACAGATTTATCAGATTACCGCAAAAAACCAGACTGGAATCGTTGATGCCATGCTTGGGTCGCTCTCAATTACTCCTTCTGTTGACAGGCAGATGGATGTGTTTGCTGCAGATGACAATGGTATCTCGCTTTCGGTGAAAGCAGAGCGTTATTTTGAGCGTATCGGTAAAAAATATGTTGTTACACGCTTTGACGGTGATCCTGTTACCTACACTCTTTTCAGAATATTGGAAACAAAAGGAATTCAGGTTGTTATTCTTGATCAGAAAGATGATTTCAAAAAAATATCTGAAAAACTTCTTGCCAGAATCGGATTTAATGGCTCCTTTCGTAAGCATACGCTTATAAAAAGCGGCAGCTCCATGTATACGCTTCAGATGTCAGGTTTTATGCTGGAACCTGCAGCAGGAAACGATTCAAATATATTTTTTACAAATCTAGGTTTTGATAATGTTGTAAACGATCTTTTGAAGGAAAATGGATATACGCTTACGACACGGTAATACTGGTTTTATTTTTTTCTTTATTTCTTATAAACGCTCGTTATATTAATAGGTAACGAGCGTTTATTGTACGGTTTTGAAAGGGAGCAACGTTCTATGAGCGCTGTAGCTTCAGTGAAAAAAGTTGGCGAACTGTTGGTTGAACAGCAATTGATTTCTGTTGATCAGTTGCATGAAGCACTTGAATTGCAAAAGGTTTTTCCTGATCAACCTGTTGGGCAATTGCTTTGCAAGCTTGGTTTTATAAAAGAAAGTGACTTGAGTTATGTGCTTGATCAGAAAAACAAACGGCGCAAATTAAGTGACATTCTTCTAAAGAGTGATTTGATTGATCATCAAAAAATGTCTCATGCGCGTGAAGTTGCCAAACAGAACGGAACTACTTTTGAACACGCGCTTCTCAAAATGCGCTATGTTGATGAAGAACAACTGGCGCAGGCAGTTGCCAGCCAGTACGATCTGCCATATGTGCTTATAGATTCAGCGAGCCTTGATGTTACTCTTTCCCGTTATATCAGTTCTGTATACGCCCAAAAGCAGAAAATCGTCCCCATTTCAAAAATTGGGAACACACTTACTCTTGCCATGGCGGCTCCTCTTAAAAATCACGATATAAAAGACCTTGAAGACAGCATCCGTCTCAAAATAATATCAGCCATAGCGACTGAAACTACTATTTTTAAGGCGCTTAAAAAATTATACAATATTGAAATAGCAACAAATTCTCTTTCTGCAAATGAAGAAGTCAATCTTGATATGGTTCCGGATAGCATCGTGGATCTGTTAAGCAAGACTTCTGCAGGTGATGAGCCTGAAATAGAAGAAGAAACCAAAAAAGTCACTGAAAAAGATAGCGTCATAGTCAAGCTGGTTAACAAAATTGTATATGATGCCTACATGAACAAAGCTTCGGATATTCACATAGAACCATATCCAGGTAAAAAAGATGTAATAGTTCGCACCAGGGTTGATGGTCAATGTTCAGTGTATCAGAAAATCCCGTATAAATATAAATTTGCCATACCTTCCAGAATCAAGATTATGGCGGAACTCGATATTGCGGAGCGTAGAAAACCGCAAGATGGCAAAATTGAATTCAAAAAATTCGGACCGCTTGATATTGAACTCCGCGTTGCCACAATGCCGACTGTTGGTGGTATGGAAGATGTTGTTATCCGTATTCTTGCCAGTGGTGAACCTATTTCGTTCAGCAATCTTGGAATGACTGAACGAAATATGCGTATATTTACTGAATCGATCCACAGTCCATACGGACTTGTTCTTGTGGTCGGTCCTACCGGTTCGGGCAAAACAACAACACTCCATTCGGGACTTGCCATGATAAACCAGGCAAACCTTAAAATATGGACTGCTGAAGATCCTGTTGAAATAACTCAACCGGGGCTGCGCCAGGTTCAAGTGAATCCTAAAATCGGTTTTACTTTTGCTGCGGCGTTGCGCTCATTTTTGCGTCTTGATCCGGATGTCATAATGGTAGGCGAAATGCGCGACGAAATAACAGCCAGTACGGCTGTTGAAGCTTCATTGACCGGTCATCTTGTTTTTTCCACACTGCATACGAATTCAGCTCCGGAAACTGTTACCAGATTGTTGGAAATGGGGCTTGATCCCTACAGTTTTTCTGATTCACTGGTTTGTGTGCTGGCACAGCGACTTGCCAGGCGACTCTGTTCCGATTGCAAGGAACGTTATCAATTAAGCAATGAAGAGTTTACTGAATTGGTTGAAGAATATGGGAGAGAAGAATTTGAACAGACAGCTATTTCTATTTCTGATGCCACAACCTGTAAAGCGGTTGGCTGTGAAAAATGTGGCTATTCAGGATATCGTGGTCGTCTTGGTGTTTATGAATTGCTGGAGTGCACACCAAAGCTTAAATCATTGATTAAACGTCGAGCCGACACAGACAGCGTCCGTGAACAGGCATCTTTGGACGGTATGTCAACCTTGAAGCAGGATGGCATACTCAAGGTGTTTCAAGGTCTTACTGATATTCATGAGGTTCGCAGGGTCTGCATTAAATAGATTTTTTTTGGAGCAAAATCGGAAAAAAATCTTGCATATACCGCTTCAGCATGCTATTTAACTCAAAATTTTTGTTCACTAGAGAGTGAGCTCGCAAGGCTCACTTTTTTTATTGTAAAATATCTGAGAGACACCGTCCGATGAAAAATTCCACAAATACAGTATGCCAAAAAGTATATGAATTTCTTGAGCCGATAATTCAGGAACGTCAGCTTGAGCTTGTTGATATGGAATATGTAAAGGCTGGCAGGGATTTTGTTCTGCGACTTTTTATTGATAAAGATGGTGGCGTTACTCTTGATGATTGCGCTGAAGTTAGCCACGAGCTTTCTGCTATTCTTGACGTGGAAGATTTTATCGCTAACAACTACACTCTGGAAGTTTCATCACCCGGTCTTGATCGACCGCTTAAAAAAGAATCTGATTATGAACGTTATGCAGGTCGTCTTATAAAAGTTCGTACATTTGAACCTTTTCTTGATAATTCAGGTAACAAGAGAAAAACATTTCTTGGGACTTTGACCGGATTGACTGATGGAGCAATTTGCATGACCTTAAACGAGGGGCAGACAGCAGCCATACCGCTGGAACGTGTAGCAAAAGCAAATCTTGAATTTGAAATTTGATTTAATATACAAATAGTTAGTAAGGAGACCGTGACTGTGGATACGATTGTAAACATCAAACATGCCATAGACCAGATTGTTAAAGAAAAAGGGATTGATCGCGCTGTGGTTATTGAAGCGATGGAACAGGCAGTCCTGACAGCTGCAAATAAAAAATATCGTAACACCCGTGATCTTGAGGCTCATTACAATCATGACAGCGGTGAAGTTGAGCTTTTCGAGTTTGTGACGGTTGTTGAGGATGTTCAGGACTCTTATAAAGAAATCGATTTTGAAGAAGCTCGTGAAATTGATCCTGAAGTTGAAATTGGTGACTCATTGGGCGAAAAACTTGATGCAAGCGGTTTTACGCGCATTGCCGCACAGACAGCAAAGCAGGTTATTATTCAGAAAGTTCGTGAAGCTGAACGTGAAACTATTTTCAATGAGTACAGCGAACGACAATGGGAAATTATCACCGGCATGGTTCGTCGTTTTGAAAAAGGGGAGCTGCTGATTGATTTAGGGCGTGCAGATGCTGTGATACCGGCAAAAGAACAGATGCCGAGAGAAGTTTATCGCCCGGGTGACCGTATAAGGGCTATTATAACTGAAATAAAGATGACCACAAAAGGTCCTCAAATCATCCTCTCACGCACTCACCCAAGTATGCTTGCCAAGCTGTTTGAAGCTGAAGTTCCGGAAATCAGTGAAGGTATCGTTGAAATAAATGCAGTTGTCCGTGATCCAGGGAGTCGTGCAAAAATAGCGGTTTCATCCAATGATCGTGATGTTGATCCAGTTGGCGCCTGTGTCGGGATGCGTGGAGCCCGTGTGCAGAATGTAGTTTCCGAACTGCGTGGTGAAAAAATAGATATTATTCCATGGTCAGAAGATATTGCCCGTTTTGCATGCAATGCCCTTGCACCTGCGCAAGTTTCCAAGGTTTTTGTTGATGAGGAGAACCGGGCGCTGGAAATTATAGTTGCAGACGATCAGTTATCTCTCGCCATTGGCAAGCGTGGGCAAAATGTCAGCCTTGCTGCACGATTGACCGGTTGCCGTATTGATATAAAAAGTGAATCAAAAACAGTAGAAAAAGAGACAGAAACAGAAGGATTTGCTTCATTTGATGGAACAAGCTCCACTGAAAATGAATCTGCAGAAAATACTGAAGCTGTTTCCACTGAACATGAGTTGACTCCTGCTGTTGAAGAAAAACCGGCTGAATAATATGGCGGGTGTATCCCGAAAGAAAAGTGTAGACAAGCCGCAGAGGAGCTGTCTCTCTTGTAAAACGACAAAAGACCGCGATCAGTTGATACGTTTTGTGAAAGCTCCGGATGGTGAAGTTGTTGCAGATATTGATGCAAAACTTCCGGGTCGTGGCGCATATACATGTTTGAATCATGCCTGTGTGCGGGATGCAATTCAAAAACGCCAGTTTAATCGTGCATTCAAGGCTGAAATTCAACTTCCTTCAGCTGAACTTATGGTCTCTTGCATCGCCGAACGGATAAATAGTCGTATTCTCGGCTATATCGCTCTTGCCAACAAGGCTGGAAAAATTGTGAGTGGCGGATCCATGGTAAATGATGCAATCAGGAGCGCCAACAAGCCTGGTTTGATACTACTTGCGGAAGATGTTTCCGAAACCATTGCTGAAAAGATTGAGCAGATTGCAGCATATAATTTAATTCCGTGTTTACGGATTATGACTAAAGATGATTTTGGTGCAATTATTGGTAAAGCACCCCGTAGCGCTCTTGCAATTAAACAGGGTGGATTTGTGGCGCAATTGACTCATGAAATTAAACGATATAGAAACTTCCTGGGGGAGGTGCAGTAAATATGGGAAAAATACGAGTAAGTGGGCTTGCAGAAAAACTTGGCATTGAAGCAAAAGAGGTTATTTCACGCCTCAAGGAATTGGGAGTAGATGCCAAAACTGCTACCTCCATGGTTGACGATTCGTTGCTAGCCAAGCTTGAATCCAAAAACAACGCAGATTCCGGTGAAGTCAGAGTCGGAAGTAATATAATTAGGCGTAGAGCCAAGGTTGTTGTTGAAGAAGCGTCTTCAGCTGAAGGAATACAACCGCAGACCGATGCGGAGAAACCGGTCGATACGCCTGCAGAGCCAGCGCCAGAGCCGATTAAAACAGAAGTTAAGGTAAAAACTCCTGAACCTCCTGTTGTTGTTCCGGAACCGCTGCCTGTTGCCGTAGTTGTCGCACCTGTTGAAGCAAAGCCGGAAGAGGTCAAGGTTGTGCCGGTTGTAGAAGAAAAATCTCCCAATCAGGCTCGTATTCTGGGGATGGTTGAGATTCCTGGTGTGACAAATAGACCAACCCGTGTTGTAACACCGGAAACTCCTGTAATTCCTCGCAATAACACACAGCGCCCGGCAGCTTCAAGACCGGCTCAACCCCAGCGACCATACGAACAGAGAAACGGTGAGCAGCGTTCCGGTGAGCAGAGAACATATCCTCCACGCACCAATGATGGGCGTCCTGCTTCACCACGTCCAGCAACGGATAATGCTCAACGTCGTTCACCATCATCTGACCAGAGAAACAGCAATGGCAATGGTGCTGCAGCTGCAGCTGCACCGGATCGTTCCCGTATGAAGCAGGTACAGGTTACTCCCGCTCCACTTCCTGTCATGGATAGTCGTCGCCCAGGCGCCAAAAAAGATAATTTTGGACCTGACGCGACCAAAGGCGCTAAAAAGAGCCCGCCTCCTGCAAAGAAAAAAGAACAACCACGCAAGCAGGAGTTGATTGAAAAGCGTGAACGGGTATTTGACCCGGTATATAAAGGTTCAAAAAAGCGTGGAAAGGAAAAGCCTGTTTCCACGGCAAAATCAACAGAAATTACGATCCCTAAGGCAATTAAACGTATCATAAGAATATCTGAAACCATTTCTGTTGGCGAACTTGCCAAGCGGATGGGAATTAAAGCCAACGATCTGATAAAATCACTCATGAAAATGGGTATGATGGTTACCATTAACTTCCCGCTTGATTTTGATACGGCTGTTATTCTTTCCTCTGAATATGGATACGAGGTTGAAAACGTAGCGGTTGATCTTGATGAAATCATGGAATCGCTTCCGGATGCACCAGAAACCCTTGTTACCCGTCCACCGGTTGTAACTATAATGGGGCATGTAGACCATGGTAAAACATCGCTTCTTGACGCAATTCGTGAAGCCAATGTTATGGGGGGCGAAGCGGGTGGTATTACTCAACATATCGGTGCTTACGATGTGGAGCTGAATGGTCGTAAAATTACCTTTCTTGATACTCCGGGTCATGAGGCGTTCACTGCAATGCGTGCCCGTGGTGCAAAGGTTACCGATATTGTTATTCTGGTTGTTGCGGCTGATGATGGTGTTATGCCTCAAACCCGTGAAGCTATAAACCACTCAAAGGCTGCTGAAGTACCGATTATTGTTGCTATAAATAAAATCGATAAACCGGGAGCAAAACCAGAAAAAGTCAAGCAGGAGTTGACTGAACACGGTCTTGTTTCAGAAGAGTGGGGCGGCGATACTACAATGGTTGAAGTTTCTGCCAAACAGCGACTTAACCTGGATGGATTGCTTGAAATGGTTCTGTTGCAGGCTGATGTTATGGATATGAAAGCCAATCCTGACAAACTCGCCAAAGGAACGATTGTTGAAGGAAAACTTGATAAAGGGCGTGGACCGGTTGCAACTGTGCTGGTTCAGGAAGGGACTCTTAAAAACGGAGACTACTGTGTTGTCGGTGTGCATTCCGGTCGTGTCCGTGCCATGCATAATGACCGGGGCGAAAAGGTTTTAACAGCTGGTCCGTCTACACCGGTTGAGGTTATTGGGCTTTCCGGCGTTCCTGAAGCAGGTGATGTTTTTGTTTCCATGAAGGATGAAAAACAGGCAAAGGAAATTGCAACTCTGCGTCAGATCAAGCACCGGGAACAGGAACTTGCAAAACATTCAAAACTCTCTCTGGAAGATCTGTACAAGAAAATTCAGAGTGGCGAAGTCAAGGATCTTAACGTTATTGTTAAAGGGGACGTTCAAGGTTCCATCGAAGCTGTTTCAGAAACATTGCGCAAACTTTCCACAGATGCAGTTCGCCTTAATGTCATCCATTCTGCTGTTGGTGCTATTACGGAAACCGATGTCAATCTTTCAGCTGCTTCCAATGCGATTATCATCGGCTTCAATGTCCGCCCTGAAGTGAAGGCTCAAGGGTTGGCGGATAAAGAAGGGGTTGATATCCGGCTTTATAGCATCATATATGACGCAGTTGAAGATGTGAAAAAAGCAATGGAAGGTCTCCTTGCTCCGACCCTCAAGGAAAAATATCTGGGTCGTGCCGAAATCCGTGAAATTTTCTCGGTTCCAAAAATTGGCAACATTGCCGGTTCGTATGTAGTTGATGGGAAGATTATTCGTAATTCCCAGGCACGCCTGTTGCGTGACAACATGGTGGTTTACGAAGGAAAACTGGCATCACTCCGTCGCATAAAGGATGATGTAAAGGAAGTTGCAACCAATTATGAATGCGGCATAGGTCTTGAAAACTACAATGACATCAAAATTGGCGACATAATTGAAGTATTTGAAATTGAAAAAGTAGCTACCAAATTATAGGGTTACAATGAAACATAAACGTTGCGATAAAGTTGCAGAAACAATTCATGAAACAATCTCCGGTATTTTATGCCGGGGATTGAATGACCCCCGTATCGGGTTTGTTACAATTATTGCCGTAGAAGTTACAACAGACTTGCATCTTGCCAAAATATTTTTTACCGTTATTGGAGATGCGGAATCAAAGAAAAACAGCGAAGCAGGTCTTAATAGCGCAAAAAGTTTTATTCGCCGTGAACTGGGTAAAGTGTTGAGTATGCGCTACATACCTGACATCATGTTTGTGTATGATCATTCCCAGGACTACGGACACCGTATTGATTCTCTTCTCAAGGAGATTGAACACGAACATGACAGCGACGATACAGGGGATCGTTGAAGCGATCCGTAGCAACAGCTCATTTCTGATTACAACTCACGAAGGACCGGATGGCGATGCTGTCGGTTCTTCGCTTGCATTGGCATCTTTTCTTCGCAAAACAGGTAAAGATGTCACAATTCACTTTAAAGATCCTGTCCCCGAACTGTACCGATTTCTTCCCGGCGTCGATACAGTACTCCATACCATTCCAGACCGGCATTTTGATCTCTCCTGCGTTCTCGATATTGGTGAGCGGAAGCGTGCTGGTGAGGAATTCTGCTGTTTTACCAGGGTAACAAGCACCATCAACCTTGATCATCATCTCTCCTGTGAAAAATTTGCCGACCACAACCTTATCGACCCTGCCGCAGCCGCAACCGGTCTGCTTGTACATCGGATTATTTCTGCATTCGGGTACCCAATAGACAAGGAGACGGCCCTTTGTCTTTATGTTTCAATAATTACAGATACCGGATCGTTCCGATACTCCAATGCGAACCGGGAGGCATTTACCGTTGCCGGCGAAATGATTGAACTTGGTGTTAATGCGTGGGATGTGGCGGAGCAGCTGTACGAAAATCAGCCGCGTCAACGACTGGAACTTCTGGCGCTTGCCTTGCCAACCATGGAAATTATAAAGGACGGTCTGGCTGCCTCCATTTCAGTTACGCTGGACATGTATGAAAAATCAGGCGCTGAATCCGAATTGACGGACGGTTTTGTCAATTATCCCCGTTCCATAAAAGGGGTAGAAGTTGCCATATTTTTCCGGCAGATAGACCAGACCAGAATCAAGGTCGGTTTTCGCTCAAAAGGAAAAGTCAATGTTGCCGCGTTTTCTGCCGCAATGGGTGGCGGCGGGCATCATAATGCCGCCGGTTGCACAGTTGACGGCACACTGGATGAAGTAAAAGCAAAGGTTTATGCAGTGGTGGAAGCAGCTCTTTGATGCACGGTTTTGTGGTAATTGACAAACCGGTCGGCATAACCTCCCACGATGTTGTCAGTCGTGTCCGACGTATTATGGGAACCCGCAAGGTTGGGCACACAGGGACGCTTGACCCTTTTGCCACCGGTGTACTTCCAGTGGCTCTCAATGATGGCACCAAGGCAATCAATTTTCTTGATGAGGGTCGTAAGGTCTACCATGCTGTCATGCGGCTGGGGGTTGCAACCGACACCCTTGATATGACAGGCACTCTGCTTAACCAAGTAGACCCCTCCGCTATAACTCTTCAACAGTTGCAGCAGCTTTGTACCCGTTTTACCGGATCGCTGGTTCAGATTCCCCCAATGTATTCAGCCATCAAACAGAATGGACAACCGCTTTACAAGCTTGCTCGCCAAGGGGTTGAGGTGGAGCGCGAGCCTCGCCACATAGAAATTTATTCCCTCGAAATTATTTCTGTTGAAATGCCGTTTGTATCAATCCGTGTCTGTTGTTCCAGAGGAACATACATACGAACCGTGGCGGATGATATGGGACGTGATTTGGGATGCGGAGCGGCATTGCAGGAGTTGCGACGAACAGCAAGTGGGCTGTTCACCATAGAAATGGCGTTGACGCTTGAACAGCTTGAAGCACGGATGAAATTTGAAAACAGTCGAAATTTGCTAATTACTCCGTTTGATGCTCTGGGGCATCTACTCAATATTCCTTTGAATGAATCCGGAATGAAGAAGCTTTCCTACGGTGTTTCCCCTGACTGGTGCGACACACTGTTGGAACAACCGCTGCAGGTTAATACTGCCACACTTGTTCGTCTTTCTAATAATTCTGTACTTGCTGCAGTTGCAGAGATAATGCCACAGCCGGATCTCCCCACCCGCATCGTTCTCAAGCGTGTTTTTCTGAAATAATCCTTCATTTTGGTCAACTCTGAAGATATTGTGCCATCGCAGTCGAGGCGCACCGGCTCGGCCGGGGCTTTTTCCCGCTGACCGGTTCTGCCGTTGGTTATGCGATTTACTGATTTTCGGTTATTATATTTTTGAGAACTGATATGGGTATTATTGCAGGTAGTTTGCTGAAATTACGGGTCTTAAACGGTTGATTTTCTCCGCCAATGCAAAGCCAATTTTTTCTGCAAGTAAGACAGGCACTGCATTACCAATTTGCCGCATGGCTTCTCCCCATGCACCTTTGATAATAAAGTTGTCAGGAAAAGTTTGTATTCGTTTTGCTTCAAAAGTAGTGAAATATCTTACACTTCCGTCGCTAAACCGGATCATATTTTCTCCGCCGGGGACTCCGTGTCCTCCCGCCTTGATTGTTTTTGATGGCCAGTCAAAACAGCTTCCGTTATGTCCCGGGTAAATACGCGCTCCGCCCCGGTATATGTGGTCGGTTATCCCATGATTTGATTGAGGGTCTGGGGTGTCATACAAGGCGTCTCTAACCGTTTTCCAAGGCAGTAGTTCAGGTTCAAACATTCCGTACTTTTCTTTGAGCCGATATATTCTTTCTTTGGTAGCTATATCCAATGACGGTATCAATGATCTCGGCACATTGTGTCGTTGCCAATATTCACCGGTGATATGCATATCCCAGAGAAGTCGGTCTTCGGAATGTGTTATTGCTGGAAATTTCCATGACAAAGCAAAATCAGACCGTGTACCAACAATAACAACACGCTCACGGGTTTGTGGAACACCGTAGTCAGCAGCGTTTATCAGCTTGTATGTTACGTCGTACTTAACTCCCGGATAGCGACTTTTTTTAAGTTTCCGCAACTCTATTAGGTGATCATTCCAATCAGATGTTTCTGTTGCAAAGTCCGGGTAAGTTAATCTCAGAATAATATATTCAAAGTAGTCGGCAAAAGTAGCACGAAGTAAGCCTTTTACGTTTTCAAAAACAAATGCTTTTGGCATAAGTCTTTCAATAGCTTTTATGGCATAAGGAAACATATCGCGGTGGTCCTGATCCGCTTTATGTTTCCCTCCCATAGAAAACGGCTGGCATGGCGGACCGCCAGCAACAATGTCGATGTTTTCAAGGCTGTCCAAATTGAAATCTTTGATGTCGCCGAAAAAAACCAATTTGGGGTCGAAATTTTCAGCAAGCGAATCACAAGCATGTTTGTTGAATTCAACAAAAGCGGCATGTTCAAAGCCTGATAGCTCTAAACCTTTTGCCAAGCCGCCCGCCCCGGAAAAAATCTCAAGAGTCTTCATGGCTTCTTACCAAGGGTTTTCAAGTGCTGACGAATTTTGGAAACTATCGTGCTTTTCTCGTTATGCTTACCATTGCATTTTTTTGCCCAAGCTCTTCCTTCATGAATCACATCCCAATCTGACCGTGCCTGTTCATATCGTCCGCTGCCGGGATCATGGTTTCCGAAACCATCCACAGCGTTGTTCCACAGCGGTTTATTCAATTTGATCAGCGCGGCTTCTATCGTGCTGATCATGTCTGAGCCTTCTTCCTCAAATATTACGAACCGGCACATAAAATCATCAAGCAGAAGTTCGGAGCATTGCGTGATACTACGGCTATGCTCCCGAAGCCGCCCGAAAAGTTCACGAGATTGATTTAATGCATTATCGGAGGAACGTGCTTGACGCCAGCCTTTGGGAACCGCCTTTCCAACATAAATTGGATAATCATATGACAATCGGTTTAATTCTGAATATCTTTTGTAAAGTGGGTTTTTACCTGTGTAGTAGAGGGCGTATACTCCGGTTCCTAAAAATGATTCCGGTGGTGGAAGTGTATGAACTGGTGTGCCGTTAAAGAATCTCACGGCATCCTTTACCAGTTCGGCAAATGCATCATTTTTGTAAACGTGTTCACTTCGGTCAAATATTCTTGATTTCATGCGAGGGGCCTTTTCAGCTCTTTAGGAATTATTTCGGCAACTATACATTTAAAATAACATCATAATGCGGGGTTTTTGATCCAGTTGGAGATAATATCAACAGCTTCCTTCTCCATACCGATAAAGCCATGCCAGTGCAAAGCTTGGCAGGGATTTCCGCTTGGGTTTGCACCACCCTTTACAAAAACTTCTTTTTTTATGGGGGCATTTTTCAGCCTTTTAATAATTTCAGGAACTTCTCTTGGAACACAGACTCTGCACTCATCATATTCATGGTGGAGTACCAGCACAGGGAGACGAATTTTTTCAAGTTTTTGATCAGGCACTGCCCCAGTTTTTCTTGACGTGACGCTTGACGTCAGCACAATTCCACCGATATCTTCATTCGCAAAAGCGATTGCAGCAGCCGTAGCAGAAATAGTTCCCATGCTGGTGCCGACAAGCCAAACGGGAACAAGAGTGTCCTTTTTCAGAAAAGCGACTACCTGCTTCAAATCTTCAATATGCTCAGGGCTTATTCTGGCAGTGCCGTCAAGATCGTCTATGTCTGACGGCTTTCCAACAACTGCAACGTTGAAACCGTTTGCTGCAAAGTTATCTCGGCTTCGCACCAGAAAATTGTTTGAAGTTGGGACACCATCAACAACGCCTATCCCACCTGCGCCACCCGGCAACAACATAACGGTTGCTTTCGAGCCATCACGCTTCATGTAGTAGAACGAAACCGTCACTCCAGATCGTGTATTGATTTTGACGAGTCTGTCACTTTCAGCCAGAGCAGGCAGTGCCATTCCCACGAAAATTATCAGAACAAAAATTATTCTCATCAGCGTCCCTTTCCTCGTTAACTAGCGATTCTAAAGTCGCCTACGGCTCATTGCGATACAGTTTTTAAGGAACGAAACGCAGATTTATGTTTTGAGTGAGTCGACATCGGGTTCCCCTCTTTGTCTAGCTCCAACGTGATGGTGTGATCATTCATCGTCTTGATGACAACTTTATCACCCTCACTGATTTCCTGTTTACCCCACCTGTTTTTCTGTGAGTGCCATCTTTCAAAACCGCCGTCAGGATTGAATCTGAACTCCATCTTCGTGTCTTCATATTTGGTTGTAAATTGCCATGGAGAACCTGCCACAAGTTTGTCCGCCAGAGGTGAGTGCTCTGCCGATATGCAGATACCGATGGCTGAAAGCAGAAAAACAAAAATCATAATCATTAGATACTTACGTTTTTTCATTTGAGTCCACTTTGAGTTCACAACTTTTTCGGCAGGGTGATACAGAGACACTCCCCTTCGGCATATACCGTTTCTTCGCAGTAAATCTTACCGTGAACCATGACTTTTCTCCCGTGGGCAGAGATAACCTTTCCTTCAACGGTTACAACTTTTTCAAGTGGCAACATATTTTTAAAGCTTACATTCAGGTTTCCTACAACTATTGGATACCCTGCAGCCCATGCAGTCAGTCCAAGCACTTCATCCATAACAGCAGCGACAGAACCTCCGTGGGCATTACCTGGAGGTCCCTCTGTTTCCGGTCCAAACCAGATACGTGCTTTAAGGTTATGTTCCTGGTCACGGTAATATCGTACTCTATAACGATTTCCTTGTGGGTCTCCTGAAACAAATTTTAAAGATGCGCCTACCAGCGAAGGGGCGTCGAATTCAATCCAGCCATCGTCTCCATCCAGATTAACTACTGGCGCTGTGATTTCAGTTGTATTTTTCTTCGGCATTTCAAGCTTTCTCCTGTTCAAGTAATGCTTTTAATTCAGATATTAAACTATTTAAAAAATCGTACCCTTTTTGCCAGAAACCTTGCTCGCTTATGTCAACTCCAGCTAATTGTGCAGTGTCTGCCGGTGATAGTGATCCACCGGAATGAAGGAGTTTGCGGTAGCCCTGCTTGAAACCTTCACCCTGTTCTCGATAGTTCTGGAACAGTGCCAGTACCAGCAGTTCGGCAAAGGTGTATGAGTAACAGTAAAAACGGCTGTGAATAAAGTGGCTGATGTAACTCCAACCCCACTGATAGGCAGGAATCATTTCGACGCTGTCGCCGTAAAGCTTGCTGTTTTCTTCCAGCCATATTTGTCCGATTCGCTCGTTGGAAAGGAGTCCCTGCTTACGTTCGTTATGCAATCGAAGCTCAAAACGGGTCAGGACGGTCTGTCGGAAGGTTGTGGCTATAATGTCTTCTATTTTGGCGCAGAGGAGTGATTTTCGCACATCAGCATCATGCTCGTTGTCCAACATATTTCGAGTCAACAGCATTTCACCAAAGACCGAGGCAGTTTCCGCCAATGGTAGGGGGGCGTGGTAGTTGAGCCCTGTCTGTTTCTGCGACAGGACAAAGTGGAGACCATGACCTGCTTCATGGGCAATTGTTGCCAGATCCCGTAATGTTCCAGTGTAATTAAGGAGGAGAAATGGCGGCTTTTCTGGTGATATTCCCATGGCAAAGGCGCCGCCGGATTTGCCGGTACGAGGCATAACGTCAACTCTCCGCTCGCTGAAAAATGCGTCTACAATTGCTCCAAATTCCGGATCGTATTGATGGTATGAATCAACGACAATTTTCCTTGCTTCCTCAAAACTGTAATTTTTGTCACTTTCAGCCACCGGTGCGTAGATATCAGTGTTACGGATTTTATCTACTCCGAGCATGGTTGCCTTGAGTCTGAAATAATCCTGTGCTAACGCGTAATTTGCTTCTGTGACGGTCATAAGTTGTTCGACCGCTTCATCAGCAATCTCATTCCCAAGGTTTGTAGGTTGAATCGGAGTTTCGTAGCCGCGCAGTTCCATTTCCCCGGCATGGTCAAGCGCCATGTTGTTGAAAACCGCATTAAAGACGATACCGTTTTCGCGGTGTTTTTCCAGAAAGGTAGTAAAAGAACGGAAACGTATTTCAGGGTCTGGATGATGGAGCATTGACAGCAGCTCCTCGCCGCTGAATTCTCGTTGTTCACCATCAAATTCCATCTGATAACTGAAGGAGGCAGATAGCTCATCAAAAAGCTTGGTGAATGCCTGCGAGCCGGTCAGCTCTTTGCGTGTCAGTAAACGTTCTTCATTTTCCTGCAGTGTGTGTGGGCGGAACTTTCTGATTCCGTGTAAAAAATGATGGTAATTATTTGCCCCAGGGAGTTCACACAGTGCTGAAAAAATTTCATCCGGCAGATTAATCAATTCCAGATCAAAAAAGAGGAGCGCCTGTGAAAGCCGGCTGCCAAGCTCGGAACAGCGTTGGGAAAGTGCGCGATAGACTTCGTTGCGTGAGTCCTGGGCAAACAGAAGGTGGGCATAGCAGAATGGTGTCGCCATTTTTGTCTGCAGAGTTTCATATTCAACAACTGCATTCAGTATCTGTTCCGGTGTCATTGCTTCGAGGTGTGTGAAATATCGGTTACGAAAGTTGTGTGCAACAGTTTCAAATTCTTTTAGCTCGGCGTCAAGTTCAGGCGAATCCGGTCTCCCATATAGAAGGGAGGTATTCCAGGTAAGGTCATGTGATGACATTCGGTAATGCTCCTTGCGGGGTAATAGTTTTGTTTGAGGCAGCGGGCGGGAATAGTGCCGGTTGGTTTAATCTGTAATTGAAGTTTAAATGCTACAGAAACCGTTTACCGGCGCACTCTTCCCATTGAGCGCGGGTTATGGAAAGGAACAGATCGGCAAGTTCCGGGTCAAACTGGGTTCCACGATGGGCGGTTACTTCTGCAATAACAGCATCAAATGCAAGTGCGCTACGATATGGGCGGTCTGATGTCATGGCATCAAGGGTGTCAATCAGGGTAAAAATTCTGGCGCCTATTGGAATGTTTTCTCCCTTTAAGCCGTTTGGATAACCGGTTCCGTCATATCGCTCATGGTGGGTCAGTATGATTTTAATCGGGTCTTTAAGGAAGTGAATATCTGAAAGAATGGCGTGTCCTATGATAGGATGTTTTCGCATTTCAATCCATTCATGGTCATCGAGTTTGCCTGGTTTTAAAAGTATATTGTCCGAAATACCGATTTTCCCGATGTCATGCAGCAGTGCGCCTTTTGCAAGCTGTTCAAGTTCTGTTCCTTTTATCCCTATTTTTTCAGCCAGAAAACGACAGTAGTTCATCACCCGTTCCGAATGTGAACCGACTTCTTTTTCGCGGGCATCCAAAGCGTGAACAAGTGCACTCAAGGTATTATGATATGCATCATGCAGTTCATTCATGGTGTAGCGTATTTGTTCTGTCTGCTGCAGAACTTTGGCTTCCAGACTGATCTGATAATTTTTCTTTTCAAGGATCAAAGCCCGTTTTTCAAGAAGGTTTTTTGCGGTAAGCATGACTCGGTTAACGCCGAATGGTTTGGAGATATAATCATCTGCTCCAAGGTGGATGCATTGCATTGCTGTTCCCATGTCTGAAAGACCGGTGATCATGAGCACGGCAATATCGTTGTCCACTTTTTTAAGGTCGCGGAGCAGGTCTATTCCACTTTTTCCAGGCATCATGATGTCGGAAATTACAAGATCGACGGGATGCTTCTCCAGTATTTCGAACGCCTCATCCACATTTGCCGCTACAAACCAGTTGTACTCTTCCTGTTCAAGAGCAGAGGATAGCAATTCCCTGATCATTTCCTCGTCGTCAACCACAAGAACAGTATTTTTCATTGATGAATTCTCCCAGTAAATGCTCTGTTTGAAATTTACCATCCAATTGCACATTTTTCAAGTTACATAACGTATCATATATACTATTATCTGCATTAAACTCAATCTGTCCATTGTTCAGGAGGTTTTATGTGGCGTTATTTAATGGTGGTGGTGTCAGCTTTAATACTGTTTTCATTGCCCGTGGCTGCTGCGGAGACAAAATCATCTCAATTTACGCAAAAGGATTTTGCGTCATTGATTCTTAAACAGTTCACATGGGATTCCGGACTTTCCAAGGAACCTTCTGATCGGGATTTACTGGTAATTTTTGGTGGGAAACGCAATTTTCGCTATGAAGCTGAAAATGCATACAATGAAGTGACTGATAGTGTTTCGGTCGGTGAGTTTGAAATATACGGGCCATTCAGCGGCAAAGGGTGGGTTATGGGGGGGGCAACTCCCACGTCGGCACATTTTACGATTATGCTGCCAATTGCAGGAGAGTACACAATAAAAAGCGTTCTCAAGGGAGACGGTTTTGTGTGGGATCTAAATGGTAAAAAACTTAAAGCCGGCACAAAGGATAAAAAATTTAAGGAAGTTGAAGTTGGAACTGTTTCGCTACCAGCAGGTGTTATTCAGATGACTGTTGCTATTCCGGCGGAAGGGGGAATTGATTCATTTACAGTTGTGGGTGGTGATTATCTCCCGATTGCTCCATTTGCAGGGTGGAGATTCAAAGAACGCTTGACCGCCGGTGCCATGGCTGAAATTATTGTTTCCGCCACAGGTCAGCTTGACAAACTGCCATTTGAAAATGGTACGTCTTCTCAAGTTGTCCAGGTCACCTCCTTATCACAGTTGCCAAACTCTACAACATTTGTTGACACCAATTACCTTGGTGCTTTTACATCGAAAAAGTGGCTCAGGGCTGATTATCACGGGGCATCGCTTGTTATCCCTTTTAATATTGAAAAAACTGGTTTTTATGATGTTTCAATTCAGGTTCTTTCCGAAAAAGTTCTGGCTGATCTGAATGGAATAAGCGTGGCAATCCCCGGAAAGCCATATCTGGAGAGGATCAATCTTGGGCAGTTTCGCCTTGACTCCGGAAACTCAAATTTAAATCTGACCCTTCCTCCCATGGGCGGTTTTGATGCCTTGTATCTTAAAAAACGTGACAGTTCTCCCGCTGCATTTATGAAACTTGCCGGAATTAACGGCAATCCGGAACGGATTGTCTCCAAGGAAGAAGCCGAGAAGTTTGTAAAGAGTTTTGCGCCTCATTCTGCTGCCAGGAAGTAACTACAGGTGATCTATCAACGCCCATTGCTCATACCGGTGCTGGCAATGGTTCTTGGTTTTATTGTTAATGATCAGACCGGTTTCAGTGTGCCACTTCTGCTTGTTATTGCAAGCGGGGTGGCACTTTTTTTGTCATCATTTCCAGCATCCAGGGTTATGTTTCTTGTTTGCCTGTCTCTGTTTTTCTTTTTTTGGGGATGCCGCGCACTCTCTTTCTGGAGCAATCCGCAATATCCGGCAGATTCAATAAGAAATGTGACATCGCCGACTCCTGTCGTTGTGGGAGGGGTCGTGAAATCCCGTCCATCTCATTCCGAAGGGCGCACCTCGTTCATACTTGACGCCGAATATTTATTTGGTGAAACAAACACAAAACCGGTAAGCGGAAAGGTTATGGTATATGTGGCGGAGGGAGAATGCACTGTTGCCAGGGGTGATCGTATCCGCTTTTCATGCCGTTTGATCAAGCCGCGTATTCTCGGACTTCCGGGAGAATTTGATTATCCCAGGTATTTGCGTTTTAACTCTGTTGTCGCTACAGCGAATATCTCTCACGCTTCTGGAATTGTGTTGGAGCGTGGTGGTGCCGCAGATACTGTTTTGCGTAAGTTTGACGACATTGCTGCCGATTTGAGTTCATTTATAAGATTGCATGAAAAAGATTCCGGTGCCGCATCTGTTCTTATTGCACTCCTTCTCGGTGATCAAAAGCAGATACCGAAGGATTTGAACAACGCCTACAGCCGTGCCGGAGTCAACCACATCCTCTCTATTTCCGGTTTTCATGTCGGAATCATAGCTTATGGTATGACGATGTTTCTCCTGTTTTTAGCTACCCGTTCAACTTTTCTGGCATGCAACTTTAACCTCCGCCGTCTTGTTCTCCTGTTTTCATTACCTGTCATGGTTGCCTACCTCCTTGTAACCGGAGCGGCGCCTGCAACAGCCAGATCTGTAATCATGCTGGGTGCGATACTCTTTGCCCTTTTTCTGGAGCGTGAAACCGATGGGATAAACAGCCTTCTGCTTGCTGCATCCGTTCTACTCATTCTGAACCCTCCAACACTGTTCGATGTTTCATTTCAACTTTCATTCCTTGCCCTGTGGGGAATCGTGCTTATAATTCCCCATCTGTCAACTTGGGCGACGCGATTCGGGCAACGTCAGGTTCAGCAAATCATAATCTTTGCAACGGCTTCTGTTGCAGCTTCGCTATTCACATTGGTTCCTGTACTTTATGTTTTCAATCAGGCGTCTCTCAATGGCGTCTTGTCAAATTTTATTATTGTGCCGATACTCGGTTATGGAGCTGTTCTGTTAGGTTTTGTCGGTCTTTTGTGCAGTTATGTATCCACAACGGTCGCACTTTTATTTCTGGTTCCAGCCGGCTGGTTGACCCGATTGTCAAATACAGTCGTATCGTATTTTGCCTCTTTGCCGGTAATTCATTGTCATGTCGTGACTGCGTTGGATATGGGGCTGTTTCTGCTCGGAATATGCGCTGCAACATTTTTATCAACAAGACGCCAGAAGTTGTTTGCGTGTTCGCTCATTCTGGTTGTTTTCTCCGCCTGGCATCTTTCTGCCGCTTCAAAGAATGATGGAAGGCTTCATGTTACAATGTTGAGTGTAGGACAGGGGGAGTCAATCCTGCTCCATTTGCCCGGTGGGGAAAACTGGCTGATAGATGGGGGTGGATATCTTCATGAAAATGGAAAAGATTTTGGCGAACGGACAGTTACCCCTGCATTGTTAAAGTCAGGAGTTAGGAAGCTGGATGGGATTATACTGACTCACAGTCACCCGGATCATCTTGGCGGTCTCCCTTTTGTGGCAGAAACAATGCCGGTTGCTTCTGCATGGAAAACGGCAATGGGAGGAGGTGGAGAGCTGGAGCAGCGTCTTGAAGTTGCAATGTCACAACAACATGCCCCGTTCCGGGAAATATCTGCCGGAACTGTATTGCATCTTTCGCCGGAAGTATCGTTGCAAATATTATCCCCGCTCGCTTCAATGGCTAACAGTGTGCGAAACGATCAGGATATGAACGAACAATCGCTTGTTTTCAGACTCATATATAAAAAATTCAGTATGCTTTTTACTGCTGATGCGGGGTTTGAAGCGGAATCAGAGATTTTGAAATCACATATCCCTATGAAATCAACAGTTTTAAAAGTTGGTCATCATGGAAGTAGATATTCAACATCCGAGGAATTTTTGAAAAGCGTATCGCCATCAATAGCCCTTATTTCAGCGGGTTATGGTAATAGATTCGGTTTGCCGTCGCCTGATACCATTCAGTTGCTACAAGGTTTTGGAGTTAAGATATACAGAACTGACGTGAGCGGGACTATTGAGCTTTCAACAGACGGTGTAGATATTGATGTAAAGTCACCATTTGCATCGCGTGTCAACGAGCAATAAAGGCGTTTGACAGAGTATGTCAGTTTAAGGTAAAAGAATCAGGCAGTTAAATTCGTAATACTTGGTAATGGTTACAATTATATGGATAAAATTTTGATTGTTGAGGATGACCGTTTTTTCAGAGAAATGTATACGGATTTCTTGAGGAGTGAAGGATATTCTGTTGATAACGCTTCCTGCGGCGCCGAGGCTTTCAGGCTGCTTTCTGAAAACCTGTATGGCTTGGTTATTACCGATCTGGTCATGCCGGATGTGAGCGGCATGGAAATTCTTTCAACTATCCGTGAAAGTGATCCTTCCATTAATGTTATCATGGTTACCGGTAACGCCAATCTGGAATCCGCCATATTTGCCCTTAAGCATGGCGCCAGCGATTATCTTGTCAAGCCGGTTAATCCTGATGAATTCAGGCATTCTGTCGCTCAATGTATGAATCAGCGCCGTCTGCTTGATGAAAACGAAGAGTTGAAAAATATGCTCAATCTGTTTCAGTCGAGCCAGGCGATTGCCGGTTGTCTCGATCTTGAAAGAGTTTATCACCTGATAGTTGAAGCTGTAATCCGTGAAATAGGGAGCAGCCGCGGAATCGGCATCTTTCCACTACAAGACGGTTTTGCACTGAAAGAGAGCAAAGGGATTCCCACTCCAGAAGCGACTGCACTGTTTGACCAGTTTAAAACAATACTTACCTCCTCGATACCTGTCGGCAAGACTATTCTGAAGCTGACCGCTCCTTTTTTTGAATTTCCCCAGGAACTCCTTGAAAAGAACAAAATTACAGCTGCCTGCCTGGTTTCAGTGTGGCGCAAGGAAAAGCTTGAGGGTGTTGTTATTGTTTTTAATGATCCGGAGCTGCTGTTACCGGATATTTCTCCCCGTAACAAGAATATACTTTTTCTAATAGAACAGGCTCTTCGGGCATTTGCCAATGCTGAAACGTACAATACCGCGCGGGATATGCTATTTATTGACGATTTGAGTGGGCTGTTCAATTACAGATACCTGGAAGTGGCGCTTGAACGCGAGCTTAAACGAGCGGAACGCTATGCATCGCATCTGGCGATTCTGTTTCTTGATATTGACTCCTTCAAGCTCGTAAATGACCGATATGGTCATCTGGTCGGAAGCGGTGTTATTCGTGAAATGGGGGAACTGCTCAAAAAATCGTGCCGTGAAGTAGATGTTGTTATTCGTTATGGAGGCGATGAATATACGGTTATTCTTGTTGAGACCAATTGTCATACTGCATCTTTGGTAGCAGAACGTATTCGCTCACAGGTAGAATTACACACATTTATGGAATCAGAAGGGCTGAATATACGTCTGACCTGTAGTGTTGGGTATGCCTGTTGCCCAGATGACACAATGTCCAAAACTGATCTCCTTTCCATGGCAGACAAAGCAATGTATGCCGGGAAATCGAGCGGTAAAAACTGTGTAGTGCGATTTGACAAAGAAAATATACGCTGAATATTTGCAAAAAAATAAGACCGAGGAAATCATGGCAATAACTGCAATTAAAGGATTTAATGACATTCTCCCGACCGAATCACCTCGGTGGCAATATATAGAACAGGCAGCGCGCCGAATTTTTGAGCTGAACGGTTTTTCAGAGATTCGCGTGCCGATTATGGAAAAAACCGATCTTTTCAGTCGTTCAATTGGAGATGCTACCGATATTGTTGAAAAGGAAATGTACTCATTTGTGGATAAAGGTGAAAACCCGATTACACTCCGTCCTGAAGGAACTGCCGGAGTCATGAGAGCATTTATAGAGCACAAACTTCATGCGCTTGATCCGGTGACAAAGATGTATTATCTGGGACCGATGTTTCGTTATGAGCGTCCACAAAAAGGGCGTTATCGCCAGTTTCACCAGATTGGCGCTGAATTGACAGGAGTGAATGACCCGACTGCAGATGCGCAGGTTCTTAATATGCTGACGCATTTTTTTCGTGAAATTGGTCTGAAAGAACCGAGCCTCCAGATAAACTCTCTCGGTTGTCCAGAATGTCGCCCATCATACAGAAAAACTTTGGTTTCTTTTCTTGAAGCCCGTCTGGATAACCTGTGCGACGATTGTCGCCGCCGTCTTGCAACCAACCCGTTGCGTGCTCTTGACTGCAAAGTTCCAGGTTGCGTAGAAGCGACCGCCGGTGCTCCATCCATGCTGGAAAGCCTCTGCAGCGGTTGTGACGATCATTTTACAAGCGTCAAAAACTATCTTGATCTGACCAATACCCCATACAGCATCAATCCGCGTATGGTTCGCGGGCTTGATTACTATTCCAGAACCACCTTCGAAATGGTCACCGGTCTACTTGGTTCGCAATCAGCCGTAGCTGCCGGTGGTCGCTATGACGGTCTCATCTCTCAACTTGGCGGTCCTTCCATTCCAGGGATCGGTTTTGCCATCGGTGTGGAGCGAGTTGCTCTCCTCCTTGCGGAACAGGAGTTTTCAAAACACCCTGATCTCTTTATTGCAACAATGGGTGCTGAAGAGCGTCAATTTGCGTTCCGGTTAATGCATGAATTAATGCTGAAAGGTGTGCGGGTTGAGATTGATTATGAAGGGAAAAGCCTGAAAAGCCAGATGAGACGAGCTGACAAGACAGGCGCACATTTCAGTCTCGTGATAGGCGGTAATGAGGTCGAATCCGGAAATGCTACGCTCAAACGTATGGCTGATGGAGCACAGATACCTTGCACTCTTGATTCAGAAACATTGGTATCGCTATTTTTAGCGTCAAGGCTGTAGTTTACTGACAGCCGTAAAAAATATAAAAGCCGCTCACCCTGACTTCCGGATGAGCGGCTTTTTTTACAGACTCTACCCGTAATAGATCACCCTCTTTTTTGCAGTTTACGATGCGCCTCCAGAAGAATACGCTCTGTTGTATTCCAGTCAATACAGGCATCGGTAATGGATACTCCGTATTTTAACTGTGAAGGATCCGCTGGAACTTTTTGATTCCCTGCTTCCAGGTTGCTCTCAATCATCACACCCGAAATGGATTGATTGCCATCTACTATCTGTTGCACAACATTTTCCAGAACTTCTACCTGTCTTTGGTATTCCTTATTTGAATTGCCATGGCTGCAATCAACCATTATGCTTGCAATCAGACCATTTTTTTTAAGGGTCTCTTCAGTTTGGGCGATGTCTTCAGGGTAGTAATTCGCTTTTCGAGACCCGCCGCGAAGTACGATATGCACATCAGGATTGCCAGTGGTCTGGATAATTGAGGTTCTTCCCTCACGGTTGATACCGAGAAAACTGTGTGGGTGTTGAGCTGCCTTCATGGCATCAATGGCAATCTGAAGATTGCCGTCGGTTCCATTTTTGAATCCGACCGGAAACGATAGTCCGCTTGACATCTCACGGTGTGTCTGTGATTCTGTGGTGCGTGCTCCGATTGCCCCCCAGCTAATCATGTCTGCAACATATTCGGGGGTAATCGGGTCGAGCATTTCGTTGGCAACCGGGATGCCAAGGTCTGTCAGTTTCATAAGCAGACCACGGGCAATGCCAAGCCCTTTTGAAATCAGATGAGTGCCGTTCATATCCGGGTCATTAATTAACCCTTTCCACCCGACTGTTGTGCGTGGTTTTTCAAAATAGACTCTCATAACCAGGCAGAGCTGGTCTTCCACCTTTTTGGATAGTAAAGAAAGACGTCGTGCATAATCAACAGCTGCATCGGTATCATGGATGGAGCAGGGACCGACAACCACCATTAAACGTTTATCACGGCGCTGAATAATATTTTTTAGTGCTTCACGGCTTTTATTGACAAATTCGGCTCTTGCAGGTGAAAGAGGGAAAACCTGACGAAGATCGGCAGGTGCAATAATCGGTGTAATGCTGGTAATCTTAAGATTGTTGGTTTTAACCATGCGCAGGGCTCCTCGTGAAATGATGATATGTTATAGTGGTAATTGAGCCGGTTTGTCAACCAAACGGTGGTTTTTCCGAATATAAATCAGGAAGTTGAAACATATTACAGCAAAAATCTGGAGATTGAGTATGAAGCGGGCTGTTTTTCTGGATCGTGATGGCACTATCAATGTTGAAAAAGAGTATCTTTTCCATCCTGCGGAGTTTGAATTTATACCAGGCGCCGAAGAAGCGATTGCGCGTCTAAACAGAGGAGGTTTTCTGGTGATTGTGATCAGTAACCAGTCAGGGGTTGCCAGAGGATATTATACGGAGGAAGATGTTTTCCACCTCCATCAATATGCTGACAAGCGTCTGGCTGAAAAAGGAGCCCATGTTGATGCCTGGCTTTACTGTCCTCATCATCCGGATGGTCGGGGAAGCTACGCGCTTCCGTGCCGCTGTCGAAAACCACAGACCGGAATGTTCACCGAGGCGGCAGATCGCTTTGATATAGACCTTGAATCGTCAATCATGATCGGTGACAAACTTATTGATATTCAGGCGGGGAAGGGTGCAGGTTGTCGCTCCATTCTGGTCCGCACCGGTTACGGGGCAGAACAGGAAGATGGGCTTTCAGCAGGGAGCGAAGTGTATGATGATCTGTTGACAGCGGTCAAGTCGATCCTATAAAAAACATTTGAAACAGAGAGCAAACAGAGAACACAGAAAAAATTAGAGGAGTTACAAGTAAAACTATCCCAACAAAAAGTCACCAGCAGGGTGATGTTTTTTCTCATAATTATTTAGTTTCCGTACGGAAAGGGTGCTTTTTCCCCCTGGCGGCGTCAATCTTTGGCTTTGCTTGTGCGGTGTACGGATGTACGCCTCCGCACAATCCCTTGATTTCCTTGCCAGGAGAAAAAATCCCCGCTTTCCGAAGCGGAAACCAACAGTTTCACATCCGTAGTTTCCGGATGGAAACTATTTTATTTCTCCGTGTTCTCCGTTCCTCCGTGTTATTCAACTGCCGTTTTCAGGTTTAACTGCCTGTGATTAGTCTTATTTCCCTGCAGCTTTGACCATCAAATCACTGATAAGTCGAGTAAAACGAAGCGGATCCTTGATCGGACTTCCCTCGGTCAAAAGTGCCTGATCGTACAGGAGATCGGCATAGTCAGCCAATACCGGAGCATTTTTATCAGCCTGATAAATCCCAGCCATTGCTTTCAGGATGGCATGATCAGGGTTCAATTCCAGCACTCTTTTTGATTCCGGAACCGATTGATTCATAGCCTTCATGATACGTTCCATGTTGGCGTTCATGCCATATTCTTCCGCAACCAGGCAGCAGGCGCTGTCAGTCAGTCGATTACTGAAGCGTACTTCTTTTACCTTCTCTTTCAAACTGTCGGAAATGGCTGCAATTAGATCAGAAAACTCTTTCTGGGCTTCTTCCCGCTTTTTATCCTTTTCCTTCTTTTCTTCTTCGGTATCCAGGCTGATATCGCCACGGTCAACCGCTTTCAGATGCTTTTCATCATATTCGGTCAATGCCTGAACAACCCATTCATCCACCGGATCGGTCATGAACAGAACTTCGTACCCCTTGGCGCGGAATGCTTCCAGATGTGGTGACTGCTCAAGAGTTTCACGGCTGGTGCCGGTGATATAGTAGATTTCCTTCTGACCTTCCGGCATACGAGCAACATACTCTTTTAATGAAACAAACGCACCGTTTTCCGTTGCCGTACTTTCAAAGAGAGCCAGATCCTGCAGTTTCTCCTTGTTGGCGTAGTCAAAATGTAACCCTTCCTTAAGTACCTGTCCAAATTCCTTCCAGAAAGCCACATACTGTTCGTTCTCTTTTTCTTTAACTTCCGCAAGAGTAGAAAGCAGCTTGTTGACAAGCCCTTTCTGAATTCGCTTGAGCTGTACATCCTCCTGCAGCAGTTCGCGGGAAACATTGAGCGGTAGATCGCTGGAATCAACAACACCTTTCACAAAACGGAGGTAGTCAGGAATAAGCTCTTCGCATTTATCGGTGATAAAGACCCGTTTGACGTACAGTTGTAGCCCTTTTTTACGATCCGCCATGAACATGTCGAATGGCTTTTGGGCTGGCAGGTAGAGGAGCGCCTTGAATTCACTGGTTCCTTCGGCTGAAAAATGGATCGTCTTGAAGGGGGCTTCAAAATCATGGGAAACGTGTTTGTAAAATTCGGTGTATTCATCTTCCGTAACGTCGCTCTTGGAGCGAGCCCAGATTGCTTTCATGGAGTTGAGGGTCTGCTCTTCGGTTTTATCAATCGTCCCGGCGCCTTCGATCTCTTTTCCATCGTCGTCTTTAACTGTTTCGGTGCGGGTAACATCCATAACAACCGGATATTGAATGTAATCAGAATATTTTTTGACAATGGAACGGATTTTCCATTCATCGAGATATTCTTTAAATTCATCTTTCAGATGCAGGACGATTTCGGTACCGCGCTGTTCACGACTGCAGCTTTCAACTGTGTAACTCCCATCACCGGTTGATTCCCAACGGCAACCGTTATCAGCAGCACCGGCTTTTCTGGTTTCAAGCGTTACATGATCGGCAATCATGAAAGACGCATAGAAACCGACGCCAAACTGACCGATCAATTCCGGATTGTTGGCAGCAGCTTTCTCTTTAAGACTCTGCATGAATGCCTTGGTGCCGGAACGGGCGATGGTGCCGATGTTTTCTTCCACTTCCGCCTGATTCATACCGA
>Ga0172367_10000697_pt1 | contig 51009 bp, 46 predicted proteins | sample Lak10m_FD_114542 | JGI IMG/M metagenome (GOLD analysis project Ga0172367, IMG submission 114542) | Freshwater microbial communities from Kabuno Bay, South-Kivu, Congo - kab_022012_10m | ecosystem: Environmental > Aquatic > Freshwater > Lake | place: Democratic Republic of the Congo: South-Kivu...
ATTTTGGCGTGCAAGTTTCGGCCTAATGATGTCGAGAATCACTATGGTCACTTTAAAGCCTATTGAAACTAAGGCCGACTGGGATGCGTTCATCGATTTTCCCTGGAAAATCTATAAAGATGATCCAAATTGGGTACCTCCTCTGAGGATCGCGGTAAAAGATTTACTGGATGTTAAGAAGAACCCATTTTTTAAGCATGCCTATATGCACCCTGTTCTCGCTTTTCGCGATGATGTGTGTGTGGGTAGGGTTGTGGGTGTCGTTGACGATAATCACAATGAATTCCATGCTGAAAAAACGGCATTTTTTGGATTTTTTGAGTCCATTAATGATGAAAAAGTGGCTCATGCACTTTTAGACGAAGTCGCTCGTTGGGCTAAATCCAAGGGAATGAGTGCGCTTCGGGGACCGATGAATCCCAGTACTAATCATGAGTGCGGGCTGTTGGTCGAAGGATATGACGATCCACCTAGTGTGATGATGACTTACAATCCTCCTTATTATGTAACACTTCTTGAAAAGTGGGGTTTAACGAAGAGTAAGGATCTTTACGCATTTACGATTGATGGGAATCGAGTTAAATTTTCGGATCGCATCATGGCTCAGGCAGAAAAGTTACGACGTGGAAACATTGTCACTTTCCGGCCTGTTAATTTGAGTAAATTTGACGAAGAGATTGAAAAAATTCTCGAGATCTATAATGATGCTTGGGAAAAAAACTGGGGATTTGTTCCGATGGCGCCAGATGAGTTTCGCCATATGGCTAAGGACATGAAGGCGATTCTTGATCCAGAGCTTCTTTTGATTGCAGAGGTTCGAGGTCAACCGGCTGCATTTGCGTTAACACTTCCTGATGTGAATCAAGCGATTAAAAAAGTGAAAGATGGGAAGCTTTTTCCAACCGGCTTATTGAAGCTGTTTTGGAACATTAAAGGTCCAGGTCGTAAAAAAACGATCAATCGGTGTCGTATTTTGACATTAGGGATCAAAAAAGAATTCCGAGAATACGGAATTGGTCCGCTGCTCTATGCAGAATATTACAAACGAGGTCCAGCTTTGGGTTATCCGATTGGGGAAGCTTCATGGATTCTCGAGGATAATCGTCCGATGACCAAGGCCCTTCAGTTTATGAAGGCTGAACGCACAAAAGTTTATCGAATTTACGATAGTGCCTTAGTTTGACGTTTGCCTGTATCTCAGAATAGAATTCTGACATGAGGATTCTAGGAGTAGATCCAGGCTCGAGGTTGACCGGCTATGGATGCATTGATCTTGTAGGAAATCACCTGCGAGTGGTTGCGCATGGGACGCTTCGGCTTTCGAATACGAGTGGCAAAGCTGATATTCCTCTTGAAGAGAGACTTTACTCCATTTATCAGGGGCTTTCTGAAGTGATTCAGAAGTATCGTCCTCAGGTTCTTTCTGTTGAAAAGGTTTTCTTTGCAAAAAATGCGGTTTCGGCTTTGAAGCTCGGACAGGCACGAGGTGCGGTCATTCTCACGGGGATGATTCATTCTCTATCGATTGCGGAATATAGTCCTACTGAAGTGAAGCAAATTGTTGTGGGGTATGGACGAGCGGATAAGGATGAAGTGGCTCGGGTGATCGAACTTCTTCTTGGAAAACAAGAGTTCGCTACTTCGGATGCATCTGACGGACTTGCTCTTGCTATCTGTCATGCTTATTCGATCGGCTTATCTTCGGCAGAAGTTTCTTCTCCTATCAGTAACGGAAGCTCCTCGCGATTGGCCGATGTCTTGCGATCTGTATCGAGAGGACGTAAAAAGAAGAAACTTTCTCTCGCCGAAGCAGTGGGTGCGGTGACGAGAAGTAAAGGCGTAAAATCATGATCGGTTATCTTCGCGGTGAAATTCTAGACTCTTCAGATGGACGGTTGATTGTTGGGATTCAGGCAGGAGTGAGTAGTGATCGGATAGGGTATGCAGTGACAGTACCTCAGAGCCCTGCCTATGTCAGTTGGGTTCAAGGAAAGAGTGTTGAACTTTTTATTCACACTCATGTTCGAGAAGATGCTCTCGATCTTTTTGGATTTGCGAATAAGATCGAAAAAGAAATCTTTCTCGCATTATTGAGTGTGACAGGAATTGGTCCAAAGGGGGCGATTGGGATTTTATCTAAAATTGAGCCAGTCGATTTGGTTCAGGCAATTCTCAATGGGGATAAAGACGCACTCACCCAGCTCCCCGGAATCGGTAAAAAAACTGCTGAACGGGTGGTTTTAGAACTTGCTGATCCGATTCGTAAGAAAATGGCAGTCGGAGCCTTATCGGGGGCTTATCAAGCTACAGTTCACGCTGGGAAAAGAGGTGGAGCAGAAGCAGGTTCAGCGACTGGTCTGAATGTTTTGAGTTTCCCTATTTTTCAAGAGGCAAAAGCAGCTCTAGTGGGTCTCGGTTATCGAGAGCAAGAAGTGACGACGTTATTGAAGCAAGTGATCGCAGAAGCAGAGATTCCGATCACACGAACTGAAGACTTAGTAAAACATGCATTGAGGCGGTGGGTATGAGCGAACGGATTCTCTCCTTTGAAAAAAATGAAGAAGATGTTCGTGGTGAAAAAAGTCTTCGACCTGCTTTTTTGCAAGAATATGTCGGTCAACGAAAAGTAAAAGATAATCTTTCACTCTTTATGGAGGCTGCTCGTCAACGTGGGGATGCGTTGGATCATGTCCTTCTTGCGGGTCCTCCAGGATTAGGAAAAACTACTTTAGCTCATATCATTGCACATGAAATGGGCAGTAATCTTCATGTGGTGACCGGACCTAATGTTGAAAAAAAAGGGGATCTGGCTGCTGTTCTTTCAAACCTTCAGCCGCGAGATGTTCTCTTTATTGATGAGATTCATCGACTTCAAAAAACTATTGAAGAAGTTTTGTATGGAGCGATGGAGGATTTCAAACTCGATTTGATTATTGGCCAGGGGCCTGCCGCTAGAACTCTCAAGATCGATTTACCTACTTTCACGTTAGTAGGCGCTACAACGCGATCGGGTTTGCTTTCGAGTCCTTTGCGAGATCGATTTGGTGTGCAGATGCGGTTGGATTTTTATCCAGTGGATGAACTTGAGAAAATTGTTCATCGTTCAGCGCGCTTACTTGAAGTCCCTACTGATGATGAGGGAGCACGAGAAATTGCTCGTCGGTCGCGAGGAACTCCGCGAATCGCAAATCGCCTTTTGAAGCGCGTGCGAGACTATGCACAAGTGAAGATCCAATCTGCTCAAGCAAAGATTGATGGTGAAACAGCTTGTGATGCTTTGGATCTATTCGAAGTAGATGAGAGAGGGCTAGATCTGATGGATCGACGCTTTTTAACAACAATCATCGAGAAGTTTGATGGGGGTCCGGTTGGAATTGAAACTCTCTCATCAGCTTTAGGCGAAGAGCGGGATACTTTAGAAGATGTATATGAGCCGTTCTTGATTCAAGAAGGATTTATTCAGAGAACTCCTCGGGGACGAACGGTGACTCGTATTGCCTACGAGCATTTGGGTTTAACGTGGGAAGATCGAGTTGATATTCAAGGAGTTCTTCTCTGAATCTGTGACTTAAATTCCACACCTGGCTAAAGTCTGTGTGATTGAAGTCACACTCGACACTGATGAGGAGGCTACTTTTTTAGAAAACTAAATGAGACTAAATTAAGTATCTATAGGGTATTATTGATAAAAACTGTTTTTTATAAATAAGAAAGATCTTTTCGTTTTTCTTATTTATTGGGCTTATACATTGGGCATAAGCTTTGCTGTGTTTAAGGATAAAGTTCAATCATTAAGGAGTGCTCATGAGCTATCAGGCCACGCTGAAGAACGCAGTTAAAATGACAGGTATTGGACTGCATTCTGGTAAGCCTGTTCAGCTTGTTCTTAAGCCGGGACGTCCTGGGCAGGGGATTCGCTTTTTTCGTTCAGATCTTCCTGGTTCGGCTCCAATTCCAGCTTTTTATAAAAACGTCATCAATACTCAGCTTGCCACTACTTTAGGGCGTGGTGAATTCACAGTGAGTACGGTTGAGCATTTGATGGCAGCTCTTTACGGTGCTCGGATCGATAATCTTGATATTGACGTCGATGCTCCTGAAATCCCGATTATGGATGGAAGCGCAGCTCCTTTTTATGAGATCATTCGTGAAACAGGAATTGAAATCCAGTTAGTCAAAAAGCCTATTCTCGTTCTCCGCCGAAAGGTAGAAGTGAGAGCAGGAGACAAGTTTGCGATCGCTGAGCCTGCGGCTCGATTAGAAATTCATGGTTCAATTCAATGGGAGCATCCTGCAATTGGTTATCAAGAATATCACTATATTCAGGGCAAAACTCTCTTTTCAGAGCTCTGCGCTGCTCGGACTTTTGGTTTTCTTAATGACGTCGAAGCATTGAAACGGATGGGGCTGGCTCGTGGCGGATCGCTTGAAAATGCGATTGTTTTAGATCATGCAGCAGTCCTCAATCCTGAAGGACTTCGTTATTTTGATGAGTTTGTAAAGCACAAGGTGCTCGACGCATTGGGCGATTTTAAGCTGGCTGGTATTGAGCTTCATGCTTATTTTCGTCTCCATCGGGCTGGGCATGATCTTCATAGCCAAATTCTTAGTGAGATTTTTAGTAATCCCGATCATTTCGAAATCATTGATGATGTTCAACAGGATGTGCCGGCTTCTTTGGCTCGTCCACGTCCTACAGTGATGGTAGGATCTTTGGCGGCATCACTGACCTAAGCCCGCTCAAGGGCTGACTTGTAGAGAGATTGATTGTCAAAACTAATGGTTTTGGGTATGGAATATACTCACTGAGTTCGGGGCGTAGCGCAGCCTGGCTAGCGCACTTGCATGGGGTGCAAGGGGTCGTGGGTTCGAATCCCGCCGCCCCGACCAGTTCTAATTTAAGAATAAAAAATAAGAATAAAAAAATTAAGATAGAATCTCCCATAATAAGAGAGAGGGAGGGCTTCCATCGTGAATCGATTCGGATTCATTTTTTTATTGAGTGTTTTTTTGTTGTCGATTGTACCCCAACGAGTATTGGCCGGATGTAGTGGTACCTGTAAATGGTGTGGCCAGTATAATAATATACCCTGTGGCAATTGGACCTGTACCAGTGGTGGTAATACGAATTCTGATAAGATTAATAAGCTGCCTACTGGCACTATTAAAAATTCAAGCCTTTCAGATGCCGATGGTTGTCCTGACAATTACCCTGCTGCGCAGACTAGTCTTCCCTTTACGGTAAACGGCGTCACCTATAAAACTCTTCCAACCACAGTGTCTTATTCAACAAATACTTGTGTATGCCAATGATCTGAAGATTAGGATTCAGGTTCTTGTTTCCTTCATTGTTGCCGGAGTCGTTTCAGGTCTATCAGTGAAGTTGCCCTATTCGGGGGATCAGGTTTTATTTTGGGCAAATTTAACAACCCATTCAACCCTGCATCCTTCGGGATATTTTTGGAATTCGGTTATTTCTTATCTAGGGCATAGTATTCAAATTTCTGCGCCGTTCATAGTGGCAGGAGTACAAGGAGTTTCTGCCTTCATCTGCATTTTTGCTCTGAGCCAGGTTGTTGAATGGTTTTGGTCGTTTGTAGGAGCCATCTTTTGGTTGTTGAGCTTTGGAGTTTTTCGCTATTTTTTGATTTATGAAGGTAGAACTTTGATTTTTGTATTCCTCAGTCTTTTTTTATGGGCTTTAAAAAAATATCAAAACCAGTCTACTGAGCGAAATCGCTGGAAAGTATGGCTTTGTCTTTTACTCGGGTTTGTTCAACATCATCTTTTGGCAATCCTGTTGTCGACGATTTATCTTCATTTTTTTTATAAGAACGAGAAGTCTCTCAAAAAACCTCTTATTCATATTTTCTTAGCCTTAATAATGAGCATTGTTCCAATTTTGTTTTTGGGAAAAATCACTCAAGCTCACACAGTCAATCTTATCAGTTGGGGTGATCTACAGTCCTTAACAGGGATGTGGAGGCATTGGAGTCGTGCGGAATTGGGTAGCTTTAGTCTCGCTCAAATTCCGGCTTTGACTTATTTTTCGGCGCTCAAAACTCATTTATTCGAGCTTTTTAAATTTTTAGTATTTTCGACACTGGGGACGATCTTTGTATTGTTTATCCCTAAAAAAAATAAAAACCAATCGGTCTTAAATCAATCGATTTTAGTAGGATTTTTTGTTTATACATTTGTCCTGCTTATTTTTGGGAATATTGAGCCGAGTGAGACATGGTACCGAGCAATCCTTTTACGATTTTGGATCATTCCATCTCCAATTTTATTTGTTTTGATTGGAGATCGAGTCGCTTTAATGAATAAAAAAAAAGAATGGATTTTTGTTTTGGCGATGATCATTCTAGTGTCTGTTAATATCCGTCTCTATGCGATCCAAGATTATCGCATGACTCACAAAAAAATTTTCGAGTTACATCCTCACTTGATTGGGGATCTTACTCCAAGAAATGCGCTTGTTTTGCATAGTAGTTATGTAGAATGGGTGCGAACGATTCTCTGGATCAATCAAAATGAAAAATTGCGATTGAGCTATCAAAATTCTTTTAACGGAAGTTACCATCTTTTAGTGAAATCTATTTTGCAATATGGTTGGCCTACTGAGCAGGTAGTTACGAATTGGAATCAATCAGGAAAATCTGCTGTTATAAAGTCTGATCAGATCTGGGATCAATTGAGATCTCTTTGGGGAGATAGATCAGTGGTATTAATAGGCCCTGCAAGCTCTGATGAACTTCATCTTTTTTTAAAAGCATTAGATCTATCTGCTCATCCGATAGGGCCCTATTTTTTGCTTAATTCTAAGAAAAATTCACCTTCAATCGAGTTGATTCGTCTTAATCAAGAGATTCAAAGAGGGATTCAAAGTTGTGATCTATTGCTGTCTGAATGGAGTCGTGATTCATTAGATTCTTGGATTGAGCCCATGACAGACTATTTTTGCTATCCTTGTTTACTTACATTCCAACTGACACATCATGAAATCAAAGACGAATGGAAGAAAGCTTGTGCTCAAAAATAAATGGATGGTCATTGTGGGGGGCTTGGGTTGCCTTCTTTTTATCTTGATGTGGATTTATTATCCCGGATTATCTGCACCGGAGTACATCATTGATGATCAAAGCTTGATTCAGATACCTCAGCTCAAAAATCAAGAATTTTTAGATTTTTTAAAAAAGATTTTTCTACTTCCAAAATATCATCTTGATTATTTTCCATTGCGAGACATCAGCTACTGGCTTGATATTCACTTATTTGGAGCAGGTGTACATGCGGGAGATTCGCTCACTGTTTTTAGGATTCATCAGTTCTTTTTGTTTTATTTGATATCTATTTCATTATTCATTCTCAGTCATGAATTAAAATTAGATTCTAGCTTAAATCAAGTGCTTTTATTGTGTTGGGTACTTCATCCATACCATGCTGAGATGTTGATGTGGATAACAGCCAGAAAAGATCTTCTCGGGATTTTGTTCGCTATATTGTATTTAATTTTCTATCTAAGATCAAAAAAACAAAAAAACTCTTATGTCATATCGATTTGTTTTTTGATTGCTTCGGCACTGAGTAAAAATGTTATTTCATCTATTGCCGTAGTAATGGGAATTTTTGGACTCGTTTTCAATTTAACTAATAGACAGTTGCCAAATAAGCAGAAATTACAACTTTACTATCACGGGACTTTAGTTTTCTTAGGCGGGCTATTTACATTTTACACAGCCTATTTTTACTCAAATATTAATGACATGAGATTTGAGTATTCATTGTCTTATCGAATTCAATCCAGCTTAGCATCTCTTGGAAGAATGCTTCTGGGTTGGGTTAATCCGGATGTAAACGCGATTGATGTCTTTAATTGGGGTGATTGGGGCGCGAGAAATAGTCATTATGTTTTAGTTTCATTGATTTTTATTTCCATATCTACGATCACTTTTTTTTTGATCTTAAAAAAGAGAGATCAAAAATCGCTCTTTTATATCGGGCTATTTTTTTCAGCATATCTCCCGATCTCTGGTTTGCTTTTTCCTCATAGAAATTTTTATTCAGTGAGGTATTTTGAGCCCGCAAGTCTCGTTATTCTTTTTTTTCTTATGCACCATGTGCAAAATTTTCAACTTAACAAAAAAATTTCGTGCAAAACACAATGGTTCTTGGCTTTATTGGCGACATCTACTTTAATTTTGGCGCAGATTCATGAGGCAAAAAATTGGATATCTCCTCGATCAACGGTTGAGAAAGCACTGAGATTGGATCCTCAAAATCCTTCATTACTTGCCGAACTCAGTATTTTTGATCAAAAAAAAGGTCTTTTAGACGAGTGTGAAAATAATATTGAAAAGGCTGCTGAGATTAAAAAAAATGGAGATCTCTGCTGGTTCAATGTTCAATCACATTTTGATCATCTAAGCTTAAATAATCAACATTCTGAAGACTGGTTAATTCGACATTCTGAAAAAAATTCATCTTTAGTAAGTGAGGGTTTTCGCTATCTTTATGCGATTTCTAAGAGCATCTTACAGCCCAAGAGAGCGATACAGGTATCAGAAAATGTGCCAGTAGGTTTTTTAAATAATGAGTTTCATCGAATTCTTTACTTTTCATATCTTTGTACAAAAGATCGTATTTCGGAGACTAAGTCGTGGACCGATTATATCGAGAGAAATCATCTGGTATATTATGAAAACTTAAGGTTTTTTGTTCATTCAACTCCTGAGCCGGCTCGATCAAAATTGAAAAGGTGCCTGACTGATTGGGACCCTGATGGTTTTGTAAATAGAATTTGGATTAAAAGCGTTAAAAAAAAGAAGAATGAACCTCTTGTTTCATGGTGGCTAGATGCAGTGGCCGCTGGGGCATCTGGATCTCGTAATGGTTGTGGGAGATCTCACGCAAACGGCTATGATTGTGGATCAACTATGGATCAGGCCTCGATGGTCAATCTTTATGTAGAACTCTTTGATAAAACAGATGAAGAGAAGTTTTTAGAAGAGGCTTTGTATTTCGCAAAAAACGGTAACCAGATGTGTTCCGTTTCAACATTGATCGAAAGACCTTGTGGTGATGGAAAAGCTCAAGGAACTTGGCTTTTGGCATTGATCAAACTCTTGAATAAGACTCGTTCGATTGAGTTGAGAAGACATTTGATTCAGCAGTTAAAGATTCCAGTTTCATTGCAGGAAGTTCATGATCTTTGGGATTATTATGAGATCTATCGGAGTTATTTGGTTGGATTTCAGGTTCTGCCAGAGGCCAGACAAGAGAGCTTTTTTGATGATTTGAAGCAGGTTGCAAAATCAAAAGGAATTGCCTCTCCACGTCAAATTGATTTGATTCAGGAAATTTTAAATTGTGCTTATGGTTTAAATTGTAGAGGAGATTCGTTCATTTTAGAAGAGTTAGATCAAGAACCTGTGAAATCAAGTGTTATTGAGCTAATGAGACTGAGTCATAGAGAAGATCTTATTGTTTCAAAAAACTCAAAATATGTAGATCATTTTGAAAAATCGCCACTCCAAAAAGGACGAATGATTCTTGCTTCATGTTCCAAAAGTAGAAGACTGTCATTCTTTTCTACTACCTCAGAAGATTTAGATTTTCTGAATCAATACAAAGAGCATCGTTATGAAGAGGAGCCTAAGCCTTATTATTATTTTTATGAAGGAGATCATTTTTCGCCGATGCTTTTAGCAGGATTTAATAAACTTTTCGGTTCTGATTTTGATTGTGCGCATTGGGAGTTGGCTCCTAAGGATCTCAAGCCTTTAGAGAGATATTATGGATTTTCAATTGCAGATGATTTTGAACCAAAAAGAAGGCCAGTTTTTTTCCTAATCCAGTTAGATTCTCAGCGTCAAGAAATGCGTTTTTGGATAGTGAGTAATACGCATGATCGGCAGTTGCTTTCGCTTTCTCGCGACTGCTTAATGAGATTAAAAGACTTCAAAATACCAAACAAAATTGAGCTCAGTCCCTTGAGTCAAAAGAGTATCCGTTTCAAGATCCATCACGACTTTGATTTAGATATATTAAAAGGATGTTTTTATTTGGATCAGGAACAAAGAGAATATCCCCTGTATCCTTAAAATCACTAGATTAAAGGTGATGTCGGCGTGTTCTTACTAATCTCATCCCACTGCCAGGAGCTCGGAGTGCGGGATCACTAAAAGTAATTCTAGCCGATCTTAAAGCACGAGCTTCATTTCCCCAGCTTCCTCCTCGGGTTATTCTGAGACGATGGTGATCTAATAGATCTTCACACCACTCCCAGACATTTCCATGGATGTCATAAAGTCCTGCAGGATTGGGTTTTCGACTGGCAACCTCGTAAGTTTTCGAATTCGAATTCCCGATATGGATCGCATAATCTGAGATCTCTCTTGAGCTCTCTCCAAATGAAAAAGCTGTGGTGGTTCCTGCTCGCGCTGCATATTCCCATTCTGCTTCAAAAGGTAAACGATAGAGATATTCAGGATCGAGTTGATTAAGTTTTTCTATCAGTACTTTAGCATCAAGCCAAGAAATCAAGGTTGCAGGATGGTTGTCCTGATCATTGAGTAAAGTGATGTCTTCGCCAAGTAAAAGAGCTTTCTGTAGTGCAGTGAGAGGGGTAGCTTGGAATTCGAAACTTTCAGTGAGAGTAGCTTTTCGGATTTGCTCGTTATCCCAGCGGCCTTCTTCAGAGGTTGGACTGCCCATCGTAAAAGATATTTCTTTTTGAGGTATTTCAAAATGAATAAACTGAAAAGATTCTGTCTTGGCATTTTCTAGGAATTGTTCTTCGGCGTGTTCCCCTTGTTGTCGAGCAAGCTGATGGAAGAGTGAGATCGCTGTCTTTTGTGTGAATATCTTTCCAAAAAGTTCTGATTCAGCTTCTGGGATCCATTTGAGCCAATCCTGATAATGACTTTGTTTGGCCATAAATTCTGCTTTTTCCTCGATCACGCTTGGGTTTGAATGAATTGTGGGTTTACTGAGCCAGCGTTGAATCGCTTCTGAAAATCCTGATTTTTGTTCTTTCTTTTCGTATAGAATTTTTTCGAGTGATCGAAAATAAGGATCTGTTTTTTTCTGAATAGCTTCATTTAAGGCTTCGCGACCAAAGTTTTGTATAATTTCAAGTTCTGAGAATAGGCAGTTCTGAATAGCTCGAGCTCCTAAGTCTTTTTTTAGCAAACTGAGGAGATGAGGGATGAATTGAGTATCGATCCATGATTCGAGCTGAGTCCCTTCAGCGATTGCATGAAGTTTTCTAAGTGTGGGTTCAGGATTAGCTCGATAAGCGCCGGTCATCAGATCCGAAAAACCATTTCCGTCTTTATTGAGTTGAGGTCCTAATTTAGGTCCTTCAAGAAAAAGCCATTCGTAGAATATTTGTTGATGATGATGTGCCTTTGATTGCAGTTGGGTTAGGATCAAGTTTTCAACTTCTTTGAGCTCTTGGGGATCGATGAGTCTTGATGCGATCTTATTCTGCAATCTTCTTCTCAGTTTCCAAATCAAGGCTTGATCATTAATAGGGAGTTTGTAGCCCCGTGCAAGATAATCAAAGTATTCCAAGGGTGATATTTCCATGCTTTCTGGAATAATTCGAAGAGCAGCTTTATTCTTAAATAAAAGGTAAGCGTTTTCATTCGTGGGATTTTCGAAAGCAACGAAGTCTGTGCCCTCTCTTGCTTGAGGATCAACTTTAAAACGAATAGTGATGCCTGTCCCTCGCGCACCTTTTTGTCCAGGAGATGTATAAAATCCATCTCCTAGAAGAGCGATTTCGTTTTTGACACCTTTGCGTGAAATAAAGACATTGGGTTTTCCAGACGGTGCCCTAGTAATGCTTTCGTAAGCTAAGAAATCTTTGGTTTCATGTGCAACGGTGTCAATTTTGAGCTCTTGGGCTGTACGACCTCTACCTTGGCCTATTGGAAAGGATCGGAGCGGCTCTCGATTGAGTATCCAAGCAAAGTCGGTAAGCTTGTTCGGATCTCCGAGCGTGATTAATTTTTTTCTCAGGCCGAGAGCATCTAATTGGCTGATGGCTTGTTCTAGATCTGCGGCTTGAGTGATGAGTTTTTTTGCTGTGCTTTTGATTCGTCTCAAAGCTTTCGGATGAGTGATTTGCTGAGGGTTGAATTGTGCCGCAATCGATTGGATCGATTCCCAGTCTTTTTGTGAGAGATTGAGTTCATATTGAAAAGATTTTACTAAAATTCTTAAAACTGACAGAATTTCTGGATTTTCATCAGCTAGGGCACGCGCTGTTTTGAAGTGATCTTTAGATCTAAAGAAAGTGATTTGATTTTTGAGTGCATCTTCTAAAAAAATGCTGTTTTGTTGATCCCAGTTTTTTAAATCTCGAACAACTGGATCTTTCCCATGGAGGGTGACCTCAATCATGCCAATAGAGTGTGAGTCAGTGTTTTGACCCTGAAAATCGATATCTTCGAGAAGGGCCTCTTTATAGGAGGCTTCTCCTGGGCTTCCTATTTTATGCCTGAGAGTTCGAACCTCCCATTGATTGGCTTTATCTCCCAAGAAATGTGGAAACTTCTGTTCTAAAATAGTTTGAAATTGAATAGCCGTTTCAGCTGTTCCTTCGACTACAATATCGATGTCTTGAGTGCTCCTAAAGATATTTGTAAAATCATAATCGAATTGTTCTCGGTGTAAATCCGCGATGCCCTTTCTTGACATGAAATCCCATTTTACATAGTGGAGAAAGCTTGAAGCCGTGCCTCCAAAGAGCCAAACGCGGATTCCCATTTTTTGACCGAGGCTACGAATGAATTCAAATTCTGAAACTTTACCAAGCTGATTTGAAATGAAGTCAGAAAGTTCTTTGGCAGTGATCTGAGTTGAGAGCGATTCTTGATTTGAAGCTAAAATGCTCTTGTTGAGAAAAATATTCTCGCAACTTTGATGAGGGACAAAAGAGGGTGAAGCGATCGATCCCTGAGGCAATAAGGTTAAAGCCAATGAGAGAAGAGTAATGACTTTTCGGAGAGAGTCCATTCTTTTAATTCTTAAAGTGTTTTTACAGGAATGCTAATTTGGCGCGATAACATGAAGAATTACTTTAGACAACCTTTAAGAAGAGTTGCTTCAATAAAATATAAAAAGGACTCAAATTTTTTAACTTAGAGTCCTTTTTAAAAAATTTATGGAGTGAGACGAAGGTTTCTATTTTTTAGAATTAGTTTTAGTTTACCGCAAGGATCTCAAGGCCTTTTTTTCGAATGGTTCTCAGATGAGCCGGGATGCATTCGATAATCGTTTCGCCCAGGGCTTCTATGAGGTCATTTTTGTGATGTTCTCTTCGGTAGACTAGACCAATTTCTCTGGCAGGGATGGGTTTCTCGAATGGAATAAGTTGAGTATGAGTTCCAATTGAGCTGCCAGCAAGTTCAGGTAGAAGGGTGTAACCACCTATGGAGTCAATAAGTCGTTTGAGAGTTTCAAGGCTTCCGCTCTCAAATTGATAACGACGCCGGTTTTCTTGAGTTTTGCTGAGAGAGCAGACATCGAGAATTTGACTGCGGAGACAGTGTCCTTCTTCAAGAAGCCAGATGTCATTAAGTTTATGAAATTTTAATGTAGAATATTTAATTTTTAGATGTTGGGCGAGTTCATGATCTTTTCTGCAGAGGACTGAAAACGGTTCGTAAAAAAGAGGATGTTCAAATATTTTCGGGAGATTGAGTGGAGTTGCTAGCAGTCCTACATCAAGTTCATCTTCGCCAAAAGGTGATCTTAGCTCTGAGACGATTCGGTGAGTCTGGAGTTCTGAAATTCTGAGTTCAATATGAGGAAATCGTTTTTCAAAAACAGGCAAAAGAAGAGGTAGTAAGTAGGGAGAAATGGTTGGAATTACTCCGAGGTTAAGTTTTCCATGAAGCTTTCCAAGTCGAGTTTGGTCCCGACTTTCTTCGATGATCCCCTCGATTTTACGCGTTTCAAAGAGAATGGCTTGCATTTGTTCGATGAGTTGTCGTCCTACCTCGGTGAGGAGAATTGGCTTTTTGGAGCGATCAAAAATGACTACTCCTAAGTCGTCCTCGAGTTTTTGGATTTGCATGCTGAGGGTGGGTTGAGTGACGTGACATGCCTTGGCTGCTTTTGCGAAGTGTCCAAATTTATGCACTGCGAGCGCGTATTCTATTTGCGTTAAAGAAAAAGAAATTCGTTGAAATGACATGGCTGGTCCCTGGTTATTAAGTTCCCTGGTTATTAAGTACTGATCTATATGAGCCGAAACTTATCAATAGATAAAATCTATTACATAATCATTTTAATCGATTTTATTAAAAAGTCCAACTGGGCTAGGATGGTTTTATGGGCGGATCATCGTCCCACGAACTCAGGAGAAACAATCATGTCGACACTGATCAATAGCAAAATTCCGGCCTTTAAAGTGCAGGCTTATCATAACGATGCGTTCAAAACTGTTAGCCAGGACGATCTGAAGGGGAAGTGGTCGATTTTTTTCTTTTATCCAGCAGACTTTACTTTTGTTTGTCCCACAGAATTGGGCGATCTTGCCGATCATTATGAAACTCTGCAAAAAATGGGGGTAGAAGTTTATTCAGTAAGCACCGATACTCATTTCGTCCACAAAGCATGGCACGATGCTTCGACAACAATCAAGAAAATTAAATTCCCGATGTTAGCAGATCCTACTGGCGCGTTAGCTCGCGCATTTGGGGTTTATATTGAAGAAGACGGCTTGGCCTATCGTGGCACTTTTTTGGTCGATCCTGAAGGCAAGATCAAAGTTGCTGAGATTCACGACAATGGGATTGGTCGCAACGCCCAAGAACTCGTTCGTAAAGTTCAGGCTGCCCAATTTGTTGCCAGCCATCCAGGTGAAGTTTGTCCAGCTAAGTGGCATCCAGGCGAGCAGACGCTCAAACCAGGCCTCAATTTAGTTGGAAAAATCTAAATTGTTTTTCAATTCAGAAGTGCGTGCCGAGCGCGCACTTCTGAATAAATGAGGTGATATTTTATGCTCGACTCAGGTCTTACAGAACAGCTGAAAGCGGTTTTTGCACCCATCGAAAAAAACATCACACTGGTTTATGAACAATGTGATCATTCTGATCAATCTGTACTGTTAGAGCTGCTTGAGGGGGTTGCTTCCACGAATTCACAAATTATTGTTAAACCTTCTGAGTCCTTAGTCAAAGCTCGGACTCCTTCTTTTCGGATTGAGGTAGAAGGTAAGCGAACAGGTATTTCATTCACAGGAATTCCATCTGGGCATGAGTTCAGCTCTTTAATTTTGGCGATCTTAAACAGTGACGCGAAAGGAAAATTGCCCGAAGCTCAAAGTGTTGCGAGAATTCGTGCACTTCAAGGTCCTGTTCATATCAAGACCTATATTTCGCTGACCTGCGAAAACTGTCCTGATGTCGTTCAAATGATGAATCAAATTGTTCTAATTCATGGCAATTCTGAAAATTTGAGTCACGAGATGATTGATGGAGCCTATGCGCAACAGGATATCGCTGCGTTGGGAATTCAAGGGGTTCCTAGTGTGGTTATAAATTCGCGGTTGATTCATTCCGGGCGGATTCAATTTTTGGATCTTCTGGATAAACTGGAGGAAGAGTTAGGAAGTTTAACGTCAACTTCGCAAGTCGTTGAGCAAGATCTAGGCAGTTTTGATGTCGTTGTTATTGGAGGTGGTCCTGCCGGGGCTTCTGCTGCCATCTACAGCGCGCGTAAAGGATTAAAAACAGCATTGCTTGCCGAAAGAATGGGAGGGCAGGTCCAAGATACGCGTGGGATTGAGAACCTCATCTCTGTTCTGTATACAGAAGGTCAAGAGCTTGCAGCTCGACTTCGAGAGCATGTCGCTCATTATCCCATTCAGATCTTGGAGCAAAGACGTGTCAAAAACCTGGTTCAATCTGATCTGTGGAAAGTGGAGATTGAAGGTGGCGAATTTCTAATCAGTAAGTCGATCATTGTTGCAACCGGTGCAAAATGGCGTGAGTTAGGCATTCCGGGCGAAAAAGAATATATCGGTAGGGGCGTGGCATTTTGTCCTCATTGTGATGGCCCTTATTATCAAGGTAAGAAAGTGGCAGTAGTAGGGGGAGGAAACTCAGAAGATTGCTGGAGATGGTCAGAAGGTGATTGGAATGGAATACGAAGATCGTCCATCTCAACAACAACTGAAGGTAGATCTCGACGGAGTTTTTGTTCAGATCGGGTTGCTTCCGAATAGTCATTTTCTTAAAGGGATTGTTGAGATGACTCGTTTTGGAGAAATCACTGTAGATGAAAAGGGGCGAACTTCTGCTCGAGGTATTTATGCTGCTGGAGATGTGACAACGACTCCATATAAACAAATTATTATTGCGATGGGTGAGGGTGCAAAGGTTGCTCTGACTGCGTTCGAAGATCGGATGTACGAAACGCGTTTTTAGTCGGTGAGGTGACAAATCATCGCATCTTGGACAGCTCTCCATTTTGTGGTGCCAAGGCTTGGTTCGTCGATGATCAAATGATGGTAGTTTTTCTTTTTCATCTCAGGCGCGACTTTAGTCACTTTCATGACCTGCCAGTGGGTAAGATCATTTTTTCTGATGAGAGATTCAAGTCCAGATGAATTGACCAGTTCATCTTTTGGATCAATGAAAATCAAAGTAGGAGCGTTGCTCTTTTGCAGTCCATGTTTTTTAATTTGATGAAGTGAATCAAAAAGAGCTTGGTAAGCTGCAACAGGGGTACCTCTTGGATTGGCTCGGTATTCTGGGTGAGCTAGGCTGGGGACGACAAAATCAGGTCCTAAGATTCCCAGAGTCCCAAAGAAGTGAAAAAAATAACCACGCATCCTCAATGCTGCAGGGGGAGCGAAGAGAACCATTCGATCATAATGAATTTCATTTTTGCGATAAGTATTCATGAGGTCGAGATTCATCAAGGCGCCAAGAGAATAACCTACAAAGTGCAAAGGAAGATTTTCTTCTTTAGCGAGCCGTCTCGCTTCTCGGTAGGCAGCGTACATTTCTCCTAGCCACAGTTCACGTGTAACGGACTTAAATTCCCTTTCGCTTCCTAGGTGGCCACTCAGGCCTACTTGGACAGTATTGTACCCAGATTCATTTAAAGTCTCGACGATAGGGCTCATTTTGATGGGCTTTAAATTGAGTCCATGTGCGACGACAGCGATCGCTCGAGGTTGGGTAGTAGGGGTATTTGTGACGAGTTCCATAAAGTCCTAATAGGCATAATAAATGAAACAAGTTGATGATTAAACCTTTTTCTCAAGTTGTATTTATCTGACTAATTCTATATAGATTATGCGCAAGAAGGAAAAAAATTATGCCCTCATTTGACGTTTCATCCGAGATGGATTGGCAAGAGTTGGATAATGCGATTAACCAAGCCACCAAGGAACTTTTGCAACGCTATGATTTCAAGGGAGTAAAAACGGAAATTAAGCTGGATCAGAAGGCTAAAACCGTTACTCTTTGGTGCAGCGAAGAAGAAAAGCTCGAAGCGATGAATGACGTTTTTCAAAATAAGCTCATTAAGAGAGGGATTTCTCTTCTTTCACTTGATTATGAAAAAATTGAGTCTGCATTTGGCGGCAGTGTGCGCCAAATGATTACGGTTCAGGCAGGAATTTCGAAGGAAAAAGGTAAAGAAATTATTGCTGCCATTAAAGACAGTAAGATCAAAGTACAGGCTCAGATGCAGGATGAGCAAGTCCGTGTGACATCAAAAAACCGTGATGATCTGCAAACTACGATTTCTTTTCTTCGTTCTCAGCAGGATCAACTTAAAGTACCGATGCAATTCGGCAATTTCAGGGATTAAGTTTTCATGAGTAGTAGTACTGTTTCCGCGAAGTCTCCCGTTTATTTTGTTAGCTTAGGATGCCCAAAGAACCTGGTGGATTCTCAGGTCATGTTGGGAATGCTCGAAAAAGATCGATACACTGTCACGCAGACGCCCGAAGATGCCGAAGTGATTATCGTCAATACGTGCTCATTCATACAAGCTTCTAAAGAAGAATCGATTGAAACCATTCTCGATATGGCTGAGTTGAAGCAAAGTGGTCACTGCAAAGTTTTAGTGGCTTCAGGATGCTTGCCTCAACGTTATTCAAAGCAACTTGAGCAAGAGATGCCAGAAGTGGATCTTTTTATCGGTACGGGTCAGTACCATCGGATTACTGAGCTTTTGAACGAGCATGGTAAAGCACTCGAGATTGGAGCCCCGCTTCCTCAGCGGTCTTACGTTGATCAACCTGCTTTTATTCATACTGAAAAAGATCCTCGTTTACATACGGGTCCTACTTACTCAGCCTATCTGAAGCTTTCTGAAGGGTGTAATCGTCGGTGCGCGTTCTGCATCATTCCAAAGCTTCGCGGTAACGTACGTTCTCGAACTGTTGAGTCGCTCGTCGAAGAAGCTAAACAAATGGCTGCTCGAGGCGTACGTGAGCTCAATCTCGTTGCCCAGGATCTCACCGAATACGGGATGGAGTGGAAATATCGCGAACGTCTTGAGACGCTCTTACCTGAGCTTGCTCGAGTGGATGGCATTGATTGGATTCGTCTCCATTATGTCTATCCCGATCAATTCTCCGATGAGCTTGTTTCGATTATCGCGAAAGAACCTAAAATCGTGAAGTACCTCGATATGCCGATTCAGCATACGAATGATCGTGTTCTTCAATCCATGAATCGACGTCTCACGAAAAGTAAGCTTTTTGATTTGATTGAGAAGCTTCGTGCACAGATTCCAGAAATTGTTTTTCGTACCTCAATTATTGTTGGATTCCCTGGCGAGACCGAAGAAGAATTTCAGGACCTTTGTAAGGATCTTGAGACTTTGAATCTCGATCATGTTGGCGTTTTCCGTTATTCAAAAGAAGAGGGAACTAAGGCTGCTGAGATGGATGGTCAGATTCATCCAGGAGTCAAACGACGTCGTTCACGCGTATTGACTGAAATTTTACAAAAGCAGCGTCTTGCGAATCATCAGAAATATTTGGGTCAACGAGTGCCTGTTTTAGTGGAAGGTCTGAGCGAAGAAAGTGAACTTCTATTGCAAGGCCGCATGTCTACACAAGCTCAAGAGATCGATGGTCATGTCTTGATCAATGATGTGGAGCAATTGGGAGAAGGATTTACTCTTTCTCCAGGTGACTTGATTGAAGTCGAAATTACTGAGGTTCTGCCTAACGAGCTGGTTGGTCAGGCAGTTCGTCTCATTTCCCCAATTTCTTCAAAGATAAGGAACTCCTAAAATGTCACAACATTCTGAGTGGATCATTACTCCAAAAGAATTGACTCAGTGTTTAGATCAGGTCGTTCTATTGGATGTGCGTGAGCCTGAAGAGTTTGAAGAATCGAGAATTGAAGGATGTATTTTGATTCCTCTCGGAGAATTGACTCAACGGGCAGAATCTGAGCTCAATCGAGAATCTGACATTGTGGTGTATTGTGCCCATGGTGTTCGAAGTCTTGAAGCATTGTTCGGATTACGCATGTTAGGATTTAAAAAATTGAGGTCGCTCGAAGGCGGTATTTGTGCCTGGCAGGAGCAAGGATTCGACAAGTAATCAGCAGGAAACAGGATTTGGATCAATCCTCTTTGAGGTGGCCCAAAAATATGGGTTTCCATTAGCAGGTGCCTTAGATTTGGATCTGGTTCAGATTCAATCAGATGTTCAACATTATGATCAATGGCTTGCCGCTGGTTATTCAGGGGCGATGAGTTATCTCGGTCGAGGCCGAGATCGCCGTGCGGATCCGCGTTTAGTTTTTCCGGCGGCGCAGAGTATATTGTGTGTTGGGCAGCCTTATAGTGCTCAACCTGCAGGTCAGCTTCAATCTGAATTAGGGCCGCGGTACTCGCGCTATCTTCGCAGTGCAGATTATCATCAGGATCTCGCTCAGAGGTTAGAGCAATTGATGCAGGACGTGGCTTCTCGGTGGTCTTCGTCGCTCCACTGGAAGGTCTGTGTCGATACGAGTGCAGTCCTTGAACGAAGTTGGGCGGCACTCGCTGGGCTCGGTTGGATTGGTAAAAATACGATGCTGATCCATCCTCAATATGGGAGTTACTTCTTTTTGGGAGAAGTTCTCATCAGTGAAAAAACAGGGCGAGGACCAACCCCGCTCCCTAATTATTGTGGAAGTTGTACACGCTGTTTAGATGGGTGTCCGACTCAGGCATTTCCTGCGCCTCGGGTTTTGAATGCTAATCGTTGTATTAGTTATCTTACTTTAGAAAAACGCGGCGAATTTGGAGTTCCTGACGAACACAAAGCAAAGATGGGGGCTTGGATTGCAGGTTGTGATCTTTGTCAGGAAGTCTGTCCTTTTAATACGAAAGTTTCTAAAAATCCCCTTCCTGCTGAAGACCAAGCGATTTCTCTCAATCGGTGGAAAGAACTCTTAACGGAGGATGAGCAAGGCTATCGAGTTCGAGTCAAAGAGTCTTCATTGAATAGAGTAAAGTCCGCACAATTTAGCCGCAATTTGGCAAATGCACTTTGTAATGCGCTGCGTGCTATGAAAGGCAGCTTTTCTCAAAGCCTCTTAATAGAATTGAGTCCATTGATTCGATCTCGTTATGAGAATGAAATAGATCCCATTGCTAAGCAGGAATGGGGTCGGTGTTTAGCTCAATTGTTTGAGTCAGAGTAGGTTTTAATGGGTCCGCGCTTTTTTCCGAGAGACGCAATCATCGCTGCAATGGAGATGATCGCGGCAATGAGATGAACAAAGTGGATCGATTGAATAAAATCATTCGAAACTCTGAATCTCCAGCTAAAAAGTCCTGTAGACAAGCCAGTGCCAATCACAAATCCAAGGTTTCTAATCATAGCTAGAAACGCAGATGCTGCTCCGAGTTTTTCTGAAGGCACTGAGCTCATAATGGCGTTATTGTTAGGAGATTGAAAAAGGCCCATTGAAAGCCCCATCGAGGAGAGGGCAAGGATAATCATCAATGGTGTGATGTTTTTTTGTATCCCCTGTCCTAAGACTCCTGCCATAGTCAGGAGACCCAAGGCTGCAATGAGGCCTCCAGCAAAGCTGAGTTCTTTTCCGCCCATTCGATCTGAAAGTCGTCCGCTAATAGGTGCGATGATGAAAATAGTTAAAGGGATTGCCGTCATGAATAATCCCGCTTTATTGGGAGTCATTCCCATAGCCTCTTCTAGAAAAAAAGGCATCATCACCGAGACTGAAGAGAATGAAACGAAAGTTAAAAAGCTTGCGAGATTCGCTGTCCAAAAAGTTTTGATTTTTAAAAGCGATAAATCAAAAAGCGGTGCCTTGACTCGAGTTTCATTCCAAACAAAAGTAATTCCAAGAATCAGGGTGATAATGATTAAAATCCCAGGATGAAAAACAATCGAAGTTTGAGGGGGGTCAAAAATTAAGATCAAACAGATTAAAATCGCCATCTGAAGGATTGCTCCCGCCCAATCAAAGGATGTGGGTAAGAGAGGTTTTGGAAAATCCTGCCGGACATGTTTTTGAACCAGGTAAGCACCGACTAAGCCTGTAGGAAGATTGAGCCAGAAAATACTTCGCCACCCAAATTCGGTAATCAGAAACCCACCAATACTGGGACCAGAAATCAGTCCTGCGCTGACGACCATCGCCATAGTGCCAAGTGCCGCCCCGCGCTGTTTAGCAGAGAAAGAGTAAGTGATGATGGCAGGACCATTGACCATGAGCATGGCTGCACCGGATGCTTGAAGAGCTCGAAAGAAAATCAGCCAGCTCAAGGAAGGCGCTAATCCGCAGAGGGCTGAGCCAATGATAAAAATTAAGTATCCTATTTGGAATATTCTTTTTCGCCCATAATCGTCAGATATTCGACCAAAAGGAAGCAAAAGAGATGAGATCACGTACAGATAAACAATGACGATCCATTTGATTTGAAAGAGATCTGCAGCAAGCTCTTTGGTTAGAGTCGGCAGGGCAATATTGACAATGCTCGAATCAAGGGTCGCCATGAATGTTCCGCATGCGACCGATGCAAGAACCCACCACTTATTAGACATAACTTTCTATTTTAGCTTCAATTGTGCTGATTGTCAGCTTTTCCGAAATAGGTTTATGCTACACGTCAAATTAGAATTAAAAAAGTGTTTAATTTTGATCTTCTCCGAACCGCATCCCATTGGTAAGGTGCCTCCATGCTAGCTAAAGATCTCTCAAACATTGCGAATGAGCTTCGTGTTTCGGTCATTGATATGCTGGAAGCAGCTAAATCCGGCCATCCGGGCGGCAGTCTTTCAGCTGTAGATGTGATTGCGGTCCTATGGTTTGATGAAATGCGCGGGGTCGTTCCTGATGCATTGGCTGTCGATCGTGATCATTTTGTATTGTCTAAGGGGCATGGAGTGCCTGCCCTTTATGCTGCACTTGCAAAAAAAGGATTTATTTCTCACGAAGAACTGAAAACTTTAAGGCAAACAGGAAGTCGATTGCAGGGGCATCCAGATCGCGTTCGTCTTCCTATTGTAGAAGCTTCGACCGGTTCTTTGGGCCAGGGGTTATCAGTAGCTCAGGGGATGGCCATGACGCAGAAGCTCGACAGAAAATCCGGACGAGTATTCTGTTTGGTCGGCGATGGAGAGATTCAAGAAGGTCAGATTTGGGAAGCAGCGATGTCTGCTCCTAAGTTTGGACTTTCTAATCTGTGCGCAATTATTGACGCAAATGGGGGCCAGATTGACGGTCCTGTGAGTGAGGTCATGCCGATTGAGCCGCTTGCAGATAAATGGCGTGCTTTTGGGTGGCATGTGATTGAATGCGACGGACATGATCTCGCAGCACTTCAGCGTGCATTTGCTGAGATGCGAGAGCTTCAACAAAAAGGTTCAAAAAAACCTGTTTTTATTATTGCTCGCACTGTTAAAGGCAAAGGTGTTTCATTTATGGAGCACAAAATTGAATGGCACGGTGTGGCTCCCAAGGCCGAGGAAGCAAAAAAAGCAAGAGAAGAACTTTTAAACGGAGGTAAGTGCGGTGGCTAAAGCAACTCGTCAGGCATTCGGAGAGTCACTAGCCCGTTTGGGTGAGCAGTTTCCTGAAATTGTTGTTCTGGATGCGGATCTCGCTAAATCCACGAAGTCCGAAATCTTTGCTAAGAAATTCCCTCAGCGTTTTTTTGAAATGGGAATTGCTGAAGCTAATATGATTGGAACTGCTGCAGGGATGAGTTTTATGGGAAAGATCCCATTTCTCTGTAGTTTTGGAGCATTTTTGACAGGTCGTTACGATACGATTCGTCTCAGTGTTGCCTATGCCCAAGCCAATGTTAGATTGATCGGTACTCATGCCGGTGTTGGGATTGGGGACGATGGACATAGCCAGATGGGGCTTGAAGACATCGCATTGATGCGCGCTTTGCCGACGATGGGTGTGTTTCAGCCCATGGACGCAAAAGAAACTGAGCTCTTGATGGATTATCTGGTTAAGGAATGGAAGGGGCCGGCTTATATTCGTTTGACTCGCCAAAACTTGCCAGATTTGTATCCTCAAGGAGTCGAATTTAAGCCTACTCAATTGATGGCGATTCATCCAGTTGCTGAAACTCAACCTCATGTGGTTTGCATTGCTACAGGTGCTTCGGTTGCAGAAGCGGTAGAGGCTTCGAAACTATTAGCAAGCCAAGGGATTCAGATGTCGGTTTGGAATGCGCATTCGCTCAAACCGTTTGATGAAGCGACCACTACAAAGATTGTCCGTGATGCTCGACTCACGGTGACTGTTGAAGACCATTCAGTTATTGGCGGTTTAGGAAGTTGTGTTGCTGAAGTTCTTGCTAAAATGTCGGGTCATCCCCCTCTTGTGAAACTTGGGATTCAAGATGTTTTTGGTGAGAGCGGTGAGGCTTTAGAGCTTTATGAGAAGCATGGCATTTCTGCAAATCAGATTGCTCGCAGAGTCTCACTTGCACTGAAGGGTGAATTTGCGGCTGCTATTCGTTTGTAATGATTTTTTTGGACATCTAGGAATCGGTAACGCTTTAGCTAGACCTTTTCGTCGGGGTGTTCCGAGGAAGTGGATTCTTTTCCGAATTTGCAGGGCTCATTTTGCTTGGAGCAGATTATTGGGGATATCTCCGAAAAGTTAGATACCGAGTTGGCGGATTGCTTCGTAGACTGCAATACTAGCTGCATTCGCCAAATTGAGTGACCTAACTCTAGCATCATACATCGGAATCCTCACGCAATCCATGGGATGAGCATTTACGATTGAATCGGGAAGGCCCATTGTTTCCTTCCCAAAAATGAGGAAGGTCCCTGGTTTGAGTTCATGCTCAAAAAGGGTATGTCCGGCTTTTTTTGTGAAAAAAACGCGTGGTGCTTCAGGTGGAAGCCACTTCATAAATTCATCTAAGCTCGGGTGACGAACCACTTGGAGGTGTTCCCAATAATCTAGCCCGGCTCTTCGAAGCCGGGCATGGGTGATTTCAAATCCAAGTGGTTCGACCAAATGTAAAGTTGCCCCAGTGGCCAGACAAAGACGGCCGACAGACCCCGTGTTTTGGGGAATCTCAGGCTCCACTAAAACTACATGGAGATTGTGTGGCATAGTTGATCACCACTAAGGGCGTAAAGTGTTGAGCATTCGTGGGAATGGAATTGTTTCACGAACGTGTTCTACGCCAGTCATCCAAGCAACAGTACGTTCAATGCCTAATCCGAATCCAGAATGAGGGACTGAACCGTAGCGTCTCAAATCGAGATACCACGAGTAGTCCTCTTCTTTAAGTTCGTGCTCAGCAATGCGTCGTCGGAGGGCGTCGACATTTTCTTCGCGTTGACCACCGCCAATGATTTCGCCGTAGCCATCGGGAGCAATCAAATCGCATCCGAGAGCGTAGCGCCCAGTACCTGTGACGCCAGGACCACCCACCGTATCGGATTGTTTGAAGTAGAATGCTTTGATTTGTGAAGGCATGTGGTGAACGAATACGGGTTTACCGAATTCTTCGCCTAGAGCCGTCTCATGAGGTGCTCCAAAGTCTTCACCCCATGAAAGAGCTATGTCTCGTTTTTCAAGAATCTTGAGAGCTTCATCGTAGCTGATCCGAGGGAATGGGCCACGGATGCTTTCTAGTTTAGAAAGATCGCGCTCTAAGATTTTGAGTTCAGGTTGGCGTCGGGTCAACACGTTCTGAACAATATGCTCAATAAATTGTTCACCTAAAAGCATATTGTCTTCGAGATCGGCATAAGCCACTTCAGGCTCAACCATCCAGAATTCAGTGAGGTGTTTGCGAGTTTTTGATTTTTCGGCGCGGAAAGTCGGGCCAAAAACGTAGATTTTACCAAAGGCCATCGCACCCACTTCGCCGTAAAGTTGTCCGGACTGAGTGAGGTACGCTTTGTCATCAAAGTATTGAGTACCAAAGAGAGTAGAAGTCCCTTCGCAAGCACTTGGAGTTAAGATGGGAGCGTCGAAACGAATGAATCCACGGTTATCGAAAAATTCTTGAATCGAGCGGATGATCTCTGCACGAATTCGAAGAGCAGCCCATTGGCGTTGGCTTCGAACCCAAAGATGACGATTCTCCATTAAGAATTCGACCCCATGTTCTTTGGGGCTGATCGGATATGGTTCAGCAATTTGAACCGCTTTGATCGATTGAATTCCCATCTCGTATCCACCGGGAGATCGAGGTTCTTTGCGAAGTTTGCCGCTAACTTCGACAGAAGACTCTTGAGTCAATGTTTCGAAGACCGTAAAGGCTTCTTCGTTACATTCACCCTTAAAGAGAATTCCTTGCATGAGGCCAGTGCCATCGCGAAGAATCAAGAATTTTATTTTTCCTGAACTTCGTTTGTTGAAGACCCAGCCCCGGATAGTGACGATTTGTCCGTCAAATTGGTCCGAGTTTTCTATGTAAAAACGATTTGGAGTCATTTGGCTCATCCTCCGGCCTTACAGTGAAAAAAAGTCTCTTGCGAATTGAGCGAGTGTTCTGACGTAAGCGCCGCTAGCACCTTTTTTAGGATAGTAAGAAAGATGCCCTAGTCCATGCGAAGTGGCTGCGATGTCTAAGTGAGCCCACTTGTTTCCATTCTTGATGAATTGCTTCATGAAGATGGCTCCACGGATGGTGCCTCCATAAGAGTCGTTTGCTGAGTTCTTCATATCTGCAGTGTCGGACTTGAGATCATCAAAGTACTCATCAAAAAGTGGGAGCTGCCAAATTTTCTCGCCATTCACATCGCCCGAGCGACGGATAGCTTCAATAAGTTCGTCATCATTGCCGAGAATGCCGCAGCAGTGTTTACCCAGGGCGATTGAAACAGCTCCGGTTAATGTGGCGACATCAATGATCGCATCAGGACGGAAATCTTGGGCGTAATCGAGAGCATCAGCAAGGATGAGTCTGCCTTCAGCATCTGTGTTGATGATTTCAACTGTTTTTCCGGAGCGAGCGGTGAGGATATTGCCAGGTTGAATTGCGTTTCCATCAGGCATATTTTCGGTGAAAGCCATGATGGCGATGATGTGCGTAGGGACTTGCCATCGAGCTGCAAGCAAAATTGCGCCCATCACAGTCGCTGCGCCTGTCATATCGTGCTTCATCTCTTCCATTTTAAGAGATGGTTTGATCGAGATCCCACCGCTATCGAAAGTGATGCCTTTGCCCACTAATGCGAGTGTTTTTGGATTCGAGACGCGTTTAGGTGTGTATTCTAAAACGACGATTTTTCCTTCGCGTTCGGCTCCTTGACCTACGCCAAGAAATAATCCCATTTTTTCGCGAGCAGCGTCCTTTTCAGAAAGAACTTTGCATTTAAGTCCATACTCTTTTGCGAGTTTTTGAGCCTGTTTGCTGAAGTATTCGGGTGTTCCAACGTTAGACGGTTCGTTGGACCAATCGCGGGTGACTTGAACTGCTTCAGCGATCGCTTCGACTTCTTCGAGTTCACGATCGAGGAGCTGTTTCAAAGTTTTATCGTGAGTTAAAAAAGTAATTTTGGATGGGCCTGTGAATGCCTCACGAGCTTCTTTATGAGTTTTGTACTTATTAAATTGATATGCTCCTAAGGCCAAGCCTTCGGCGAAAGCGCGAACCAGGCGAGCAGGGGTGAGTTCAGTTTTGAGGCCTTTAGCACTACAAAGAGAGTCAACGTGGAGGGCAGCAGATTCGCATTTTTCTGCGATTAATTTGCTCCAAGCGTTGCCGCCCGCGATGCGCGCTTTTTCTTCTGTTAGTTCGGCAGCCTGTCCCATTCCAATTAAAAGGCAGTTTTGAGCAGGTTCTTGTCCTGCAAAACGAATAAATTGAAGAGAGCCCGGTTTTGCAAGAAATGCAGTACCTTTTCGGAGCTGCTCAACGAGATCGAAATATGGCCCTTTAGGGGCGATGGCTTTTTTTCCGGCGTCTTGAAAAGCACAAAGTAAATCGGTTTCGACTTTTCCGGACAGGGTTATTTTGGCTTCGAGCGCGGTAACTTTCGACATCGATATTCACCTCTGTTGATTTGGAATGATTCGGGGTAACTTCTTACCATACATGTTGAAGCGATACCAACATATCGTAGGAGGCGTTTTTCGAGCAGTTGATGCAAGTGTCATCGGTTTTGCTTGGATTGCGTCATATTGGATCCGGTTTTATGTCCCTCTCATTAAGGTGAGGAGGGGGTTTCCGCAATTTGATCAATATGCGGCACTTTCGCCTTTAGTGATTGTTTTATGGATGACTGTTTTTTCATCCATGCGAGTTTATCAATCACAAAGAATGCTTCGCAGGACCGATGAGGCCTTTTTACTTTTAAGGTCTCACGGGGTGGCGATGCTTTTCTTTATCGCGATTACCTACCTTTTTAGCGAATATAAGTATTCGCGAGGAGTGATGCTGTATTTTGGACTTTTTGGGGCCATTCTTCTTGTAATTTTTCGCCTTTTACTTAGAAATGCTCTTCGCTTCATTCGGCGTAAAGGCATGAATCTTCGTCATGCCATCGGGGTAGGAGAAGGGAATGCGTTAGAACTCCTCATTCAACGGCTTGATAAATATCCTGAACTAGGAGTTCGAGTTACTGGGGTGGTCGTTCATGAGTCCGCAGTTGCTCGAGGGGTGCAAGAAATTTGTGGAAAACCGGTTGTTGGGCCTTTTGCTGAAATTGGGCCTCTTGTTCACCAAAAGCAGCCGGATCAAGTGCTGATTGCTCTGCCTCGAGAGCAATCTCAAGATTTAGATCGTATTTTAGATGCGCTGAAGGATGAGACAGTAGATCTTCAGCTGATTCCTGATTTTCATGAATATGTCACGCTCGGTTGTGAGGTAGAAGATTTTGATGGCCTAACGATTGTTAATCTGAATGATACGCCTTTGAATGGGTGGGGAGCATATGCAAAGCGGCTGACTGACATGGGAGCTTCAGCGCTCGCACTGGCGATACTTTCGCCTATTCTTCTTTTGCTTGCGGTTGCGGTCAAATTGACATCAAAAGGGCCCATTCTTTACAGGCAAGAAAGGATGGGGCTAGATGGGCGGACATTCGATATGCTCAAATTTCGTTCAATGCGAGTCGATGCCGAAGAGAAAACTGGAGCTGTGTGGGCAATACAAGGAGATCATCGTCGGACTTCAATCGGAACATTTTTACGATCGACCAGCTTGGATGAGCTTCCTCAGTTCTGGAATGTTTTAAAGGGAGATATGTCCTTGGTTGGGCCACGTCCAGAAAGGCCAGTTTTTGTTGATCGCTTCCGAAAAGAAATTCCCAATTACATGCTCCGTCACAAAGTGAAATCAGGAATCACGGGTTGGGCACAGATCAATGGCTGGCGAGGAAATACTTCGCTTGAAAGACGGATTGAGTGCGATCTTTATTACATCCGAAACTGGTCCTATGGTTTGGATTGGAAAATCTTATTTCTGACGATTTGGAAAGGGTTCATTAATAAAAATGCCTATTGAGCAGGCGCCACGGCAGTTAAAATTTCTCCGTGTTGATCGTTATATTCTTGCTGAGATTTTTTGGCCTTTTCTCGGTGGGATGGTATTTTTCACATTTATTTTTCTGATGTTTCAATCACTCAGATTAGCGGAGATTTTTATAGTTCATGGAGTCTCTGCTGCAATCTTATTGAAAATGTGCACGTTGCTCGTGCTGCAGTTTCTACCTGCATCTGTGTCGGTTGCATTTTTAATTTCTGTTTTAATGGCTTTTGGTCGGCTATCGGCAGATGGGGAGCTAGTCGCGCTCAAAGCAAATGGGTTTGGGATTTGGCGGCTTTCAGTGCCAGTTCTGGTTCTCTCGTTGATCGTTGGATGGTTTTCGATAGCTCTTAATACAGACTGGGTACCTTGGGCTCAAAGGGCTTCGCTTGATCTGACGATACGAGTGAGTAAGACCAAGGTGGTTGCTTCAATCCAGGAGGGGACTTTTACCTCTGGTTTTTTTGATCTTCTGATCTTCGCGGATAAAGTAGATGTTAAAAAAAATCGATTAAAAAACGTCTTTATTTATGACGAAAGAGAAGCAAAAAATCCTCTTACGGTGGTGGCCCGTTGGGGCGAGATTGTTCCAGTCAAAACTTCAACGGAACTCGGGGTTGCTGCGATGTTGAAGCTTCATGAAGGAAGTATTCATCGCAATAATATTGGGAATGCAAGTTATGAGAAAATCGATTTTGTTGAATATCGCCTTTATTTAAAAATCGATGAAGGATCTCCTAATCCTTCTGAGAAGCCTAATATGATTCCGCAGCGAGAGTTGGTTAAGCTGATTGAGAGAACAGATTCAAAGAGTTTAGATGGCCGGGTTTTACGAGGAGAGTATTGGAGACGTTATACAGTGGGAATGTCTTCAGTTCTTTTTGTGTTTCTAGGGATTGGTTTTGGTACTATTCGGATTCGATCGGTTCGAATGGGGGCTGGGTTGGTTGCTTTTGTGACGCTTGTTCTTTACTGGATTATCCAGACTTATGCGATCATGGCGGTTCTGCATGGTGTACTTCTCCCGGCGCTTGCATTGCAGTTGCCGAATTTGGCTGTGCTGATCGCCGCGGTCGTAAGTTTTCGCAGGGCAGCGTCTTGGTAGTTTAGGCTACTCCGAAGAGCTCCGAGGAGGAGGTAGCGTTGAAAGTGGTTTTTCATTGGGAAAAGGATTCTCAGTGTTGCTGTCCATCTCAGGCGGGAAAAGGAATGTTGGATTTTCCTGTTTGATCGTCAATAAATTGCTTTCGTGGGCATTCACAACTTTTTCTTGGTTATAGGAGTATGTAATTGCCTCAGGATTTGAAACTTGAAACTTGATCATTTTTTGAGCTCGAAGAATCAAGATTTTGCCTTTTTTTAGTACAAATTGCATCTGAGGACGATTGTCCACTTGATAGCGGACCCATACAGACTTAACTGCGCTAAATTTAACTTTATGTTGCATTTCAGTAGATTTAAGCCGGAGGCCAGAATTGAGAGGATCGTCGGTGCTGGTTTTTTCAGGTGCTGGCGAAGCTTCTGCTGCAGGAATGGGCGTCGGACTAGAAAAAACAAGAGGCAAAGGATTTACGGACGGGATAGCTGAAGGAGCCGAAGAAGGCGATACGGAGACCGTTGCAAGAGGTATAGGTCCGAGTGAGTTTTCTATTTTTACAGAAACAGCAGGAGAGGCATCTGCTTGCGGCATTGAATGGTTGGATCTGAGCTTTTCAATATGCGAATTTTTATGTTTCAAAAATGAAGGTTTAGTAAGGAGAGCTACTGTCCCTCCTAATACTAGTATGCCCATCACCGCACCTAAAATGGTGCGGCTATTTTGATCGCCTTCTCTTTTTTCAAATACATATCCGCTGTGTCCACCTTCCCGGTTAGGACGTTCCTGAGCGCGGGTATCGATGTAATGCGAAAACTGCGTCATCACCTCACGAGGATCGAGCCCAATAAAACGTGAATAAGATGTGACGAATCCTCGAATAAAAGGCTTAGCTGGGAGCTCTTTGTATTGATTCTCTTCAAGAGCGTGGAGAAGTCTCACATTGATTTTTGTGGCAGAGGCGACTTGCTCAATCGTCATCCCCCTTTTTTCTCTTTCTTGTCTGAGAAATTCGCCCAGACTCAGATTATTGTCAGATCCCATGTAGTCCTACGGTAAGTTCTTAAGGTGATCAATAGCCTCTTGGGCATATTGGGTTGAGTTGAACTGTTGTTGAATTTCTAAATATTTTCTACGTGCCAAATCAAATTGTCCGTTTCGCTGATAAACTTTTGCCAGAGCCAGATGTGCTTCTGCAAAGCTAGAGCATAGACGATTCGAAGCATGACGATATTGAATGACCGCGTCTTTCAGTTGTCCCTCCTTCAGAGCGAGATGTCCTTTGTAATAAAATGCGATACACGCTTCTGTTTGAGAAGCTTGGATAGCACGATCAAAAAACTTCCCGGCTTTGGCGTAGTCTTTTCTTCTATAGTTGAGAATTCCTAGATTCGTCAAAGCTTTGTATGCTTCACGGTTGAGAGGGGCATTGGCGGCTTGGTTCAGGAAATGTTCTGCTTGAGTATATTGATTGTCGTCTAAGAGGAGTTTACCAAGAGTGTTGTTGGCGTTTGACAAGGTAGGAGAAATGCTCACTGCCTTTTGTGCTTCTTGGAGCGCGGTCTTGGGCTCGCCCTTGGCGTGGTAGGCAAGGGCTTTCATGTGGTGCAATTCTGCAAGTTGGCTATCTAGTTCTTCAGCATTGGCTAAATGCTGAAGTGCTCCTACCACATCTCCTTCAGTTAATGCGCCACCTGCAACCTCAACTAAAAGGCGGGCGCGTTCAGTCTTGCTCAATTGTTTTGTTGAGGTCGTCGAGCAGCTGATTACTGAGAACGCTAAGCTTGAGGATAAAAGAACCCAGAGTGAAGATCTCATGAGTGATTTTTTGCGAATTTGGTTCATGAGTTCAGGGTAAGGGGCAAATGCGATCAAGTCAAAGGACAATCCGAGCAATGGACTCCACATGGTGAGTTTGGGGAAATAAATCCAAGATAGCCATTGCTTTGAGCGTCCATCCCTTTTTGAGAAAGCGGCTGAGGTCTCTCGCCCAAGCATCTGGATCACAGCCGACAAGGACCGCTTCGGTGACGCCTAGCTGAGCTAATGCAGATGCAATTGGGGCGAAGTCGGCAGCTAGTCCTTCGCGAGGAGGATCTAAGATGGCTGAAGAAGGTGCCGGGGCTCTTTCTTTGACTTGCTTGTTTAGCCAGGAAGTAATCGCACTTCGGTGGAAGGTATAATGGGTTGGTTTGTCTTGAAAGTCATTGTCAGGGACGGATAAGTCCACGCAGTGAGTCTCGATCATTTTTGAAGAAATTTGAGTACTTAAGTTTCCCGAGCCGCCATAAAGATCAAAAAGGATTCGGCCGGGAGTGATCCATTGTCCGACTACCCTTTGTAGTTGAGTGTTTTGTTGGTCGTGAACTTGGCGAAAACCACTTGCGGCATGCCGGGAATTCCACGTTTGGCGAATGCCACTCTTTCCATCCGAAAGAGTCTCGATTTCTACTTTATAAGGGCGAGGGAGTTTTTCGCCCTCAGTTCGAATGGTTTCCCACGCCTCGTTAATTTCTGAACGAGCGATGTCGCAGCGCTTGAGAGAGATGATGTTGTGGCTGCCACTAGCGTAAAATCCCATTTCTTTCTGAAAGCCGCGGAGTTGGATTCGGTTGCGATATTCCCAAATCTGTTGGGCGGGTACTTCTTCAATGGGAGAGGGTGCTGTGATTCCAACGCGTGTGAGTGCGTGGAGTATTCCATTGACCTTGGTTTTCCATTGTAAATCATAATGAAGGTGCTGCCATTCGCAGCCCCCGCATTGAGTAAAGGCCGGGCAACGAGGTTCTTGGCGAATGGGCGAAGGTTCAATAATTTCTAACAACTTACCCTGAGCATAATTTTTATCGAGATGAGTGAGTTCGACTCGAACTCGGTCGCCTGGAGCGGTATAGGGAACAAAGATGACTCGCCCTGTGCTATCTCGAGCGACGCCCGACCCTCCGCGTGCAAGGTCAGAAATTCGAAGTTCAATTTGTTCGGATGATTGGAGGCGTTGCCCCTTTTTTTTGACGGCCATAAATGCGGGTATTGCGATGTGCGTCGAAAAAGTCAATCGAAAGAGCATCGGGTGTGCTCTCCCCTTGGTGTTCGACAAATTCTCTGGTATGGATAACGGAACTCCGCATGCCCAAAAACATTAGAAATTTTTGTATTATTGCACACATCGACCATGGCAAATCCACTTTGGCCGATCGTCTTTTAGAGAAAACCGGTACGGTCACAGCTCGAGAAATGGAATCTCAATTTCTCGACAATATGGATATTGAGCGTGAACGGGGCATTACCATCAAGGCTCAAAGCGTTCGTCTCAAGTACAAAGCAAAAGATGGTCAGGAATATATTTTAAATTTGATCGATACTCCGGGCCACGTCGATTTTACTTATGAAGTTTCTCGCTCACTTGCGGCCTGCGAAGGAGCGATTCTTGTTGTCGATGCTTCGCAGGGGGTTGAAGCACAGACTCTAGCGAACGTCTTTATGGCGCTCGAAAATGAGTTAGAGGTTTTTCCGGTCGTCAATAAAATTGACCTTCCTGCGGCTGATCCCCAGCGTGTTTTAAAAGAAGTAGATGAAATGGTTGGGCTGGTCGACACTAGTCGTGCGGTTCTTGCGAGTGCCAAGGCAGGAATTGGGATTGAGGATGTCCTTGAAGCCGTTATTAAGAATTTTCCAGCACCGAAAGATGCAGATCATGAGCCTTTGCGCGCATTGATTTTTGATAGCTGGTATGATGCTTATCAGGGTGTGATAGCCCTTTGCCGCGTTTTTGAGGGCAAGATCAGTAAAGGTACGCGTATTCGCTTGCACCATGTGGGCAAAGAATTTGAAGTCCAGCGCGTAGGCGTTTTTGCGCCGAAGTTCACTGATGTTGATTCGATTTCGAGTGGTGAAGTTGGTGCAATTGTTTGCGGAATCAAAGACGTGCGTGACATGAAGGTTGGCGACACCATCATGGATGCTAATAATTTGGCCAAAGATTCTTTGGGTGGATTTAAAGAAGCTAAACCCATGGTTTTTTGCGGTGTCTATCCCATCGAAGCAGACCAGTACAACGATCTTAAAGAGTCACTCGATAAACTACGTCTGAATGATTCAGCCATCACTTACGAACCTGAAACTTCAAATGCTCTGGGTTTTGGCTTTCGGTGCGGCTTTTTAGGGCTGCTCCATATGGACGTAGTTCAAGAACGTTTGGAGCGAGAGTACAATCTAGATCTCATCACTACTGCTCCTTCTTGTGTTTATCGTGTCGTTAAGACCAATGGAGAGATGCTTTGGGTTGATAATCCGGCAAAACTTCCGGATCTAACTTTGATCGAACAGATTGAAGAGCCTTATATTAAGCTAACGATTCACATGCCTACTGAATACGTGGGTTCTGTGATGGCCTTGTGTAATGATCGTCGCGGTGTTCAGGAAAAGCTAGATTACGTTACAAGTGATCGTGTGACTTTGGTCTATCAAATGCCGCTTAACGAAATGGTTTTTGATTTCTACGATCGACTCAAGAGCGCTACCAAGGGCTATGCATCGATGGATTATGAACTCAGTGAGTACAAGCCATCAGATCTTGTTAAGTTAGATATCCTGATTAATAGCGATCCGGTTGATGCGCTCTCGCTCATTATTCATCGTGATAAGGCTGCCTATCGGGGTCGTGAACTTGTCAAAAAGATGAAAGAATTGATCGATCGTCAGATGTTTGAGGTAGCGATCCAGGCTGCTATTGGGTCAAAGATTGTAGCTCGTGAAAATCTTTCAGCTTTAAGAAAGAACGTGACCGCCAAGTGCTACGGTGGCGATATCACTCGTAAGCGCAAACTTCTTGAAAAACAAAAAGAAGGCAAAAAGCGGATGAAGCAAATTGGCACAGTTGAGATTCCGCAAGAAGCATTCCTCGCTGTGTTAAAGGTGGATTAAACTAAGATTTGAAAAAATCAGAATAGGGAGAAAGGTGGCAAGAAAAGCCGGTAGAAATCTACTGAGAGACTATGGCGGTACTATTTTAGCCGCAGGGGCTCTGGCTTTTTTGATTCGCTTTTTGTTGATTGAACCTTATTTGATTCCTTCGTCGAGTATGCGTCCTACTCTTGAGAGAGGGGATGTTGTTTTTGTTTCTAAGTTGCCTTTTTTACAAGGGCGATTGCCACACCGCGGAGAAGTGGTTCTATTTTCTCCATCGGAGAACCTTCAGCAAAAATTAATCAAAAGAGTGATTGGGCTAGAGGGAGATGTGGTTCAAGTCAAAAATGGAAAAGTATTTTTGAATCAAAAACCACTTTTGTTAAAGATGGGGCAGAGCGAACTTTGCGGAACTGAATCTGTTCAAGATGGAGAGTTTCATGGAGTTTGTTGGGAGCCACCGACGGTAGAAAATTTTGGCCCACAAAAAATTCCGTCAGGGTCGTTATTTCTTATGAGTGATTTGCGGACGGGGTCGACACCTGATAATTCAAAAAATCAGGTCTGGGGGATTTTTCCCATTTCTGGTTTAAAAGGAAAGGTGAATTGGATTGGATTATCTATTCAGCCTCGGCCTTTTGACGAGTCTGCTGGGTGGTTTCCACGATTCCGTTATCAAAGAATGTTCCGGAGGGTTCAATAGTATGGTGAGACATCTATTAGCAGCTTCAGAGCTTGAGGCTTCAGAGATTAGATATATTCTACAAGTTGCAAAGTATTTTGCTCCGTATGTGAGCCGTGGAGAGACTATTCCACTGCTTCAAGGTAAAACAGTTGTGAATCTGTTTTTTGAAAATTCGACGCGCACACGAACTTCGTTTGAATTAGCAGCACGAAGACTGGGTGGCGGCACTTTGAATTTCGCATCCACTGGTTCGAGTGTTCAAAAAGGTGAGACACTCATTGATACGGCTAAAAATATTCAGGCAATGCGGGCGCATTGCTTAGTTGTTCGACACTCCTCAGCAGGAAGTCCTACATTTTTATCGCAGAATATTTCTGTGCCAGTCGTCAATGCAGGTGATGGCTTTCATGAACACCCTACCCAAGGCTTGCTCGATGCTTTTACGATCGAAGATCGTTTGGGAAGTATTGCTGGAAAAAGAGTCGTGATTCTTGGCGACATTGCTCATAGCCGGGTGGCACGATCGAATATTTATATCTTAAGAAAACTCGGTGCGTCTGTCGCCGTTTGTGGTCCGCCGACTCTTTTGCCACCTTTGTCGAAATCTTTAGGGGTGGACTATGCCTATCGCCCTGAAGAGGTTTTAGGTGAAGCCGATGTGGTCATGGCTTTGCGAATTCAGCTCGAGAGGCAGAATCGAATGCAGATTCCTTCTGCCGGAGAATATACGCGATTTTGGGGATTGAGTAGTGAGCGAGCAAAGCTTTTGAAAAAAGACGCTATCATTCTGCATCCAGGTCCCATTAATCGAGGTGTAGAATTAGATCCGGAAGTAGCCGACAGCCCGCGCTCTGTGATTCTGGGACAAGTTTCGAACGGCGTATTAGTTCGCATGGCGGTGCTCGGTTGGGTTTGTAATCCCCAAGGTCTTGAAGAATGGCTAGCTAGAGGAGGTCATCGTGTCTGAAGTTCCATCGGTTTTGATTCAGAGAGGAAGAATTGTTGATCCCTCCCAGGGTTTAGATACTCTTGGAGATCTTCTGATCGAGGGTGGGAAAATCGTCGCGATGGATGCTCCGGGAAAAGTTCCAGTGACTCGCGCTCAACGAGTCATTGATGCTCATGGCTACTGGGTTTTGCCGGGCCTGATCGATATTCACGTCCATCTTCGGGAGCCAGGTCTCGAATATAAAGAAACCATTGAGACGGGTACTCGTGCGGCTGTGGCAGGAGGATTTACCTCGGTTGCTTGTATGGCCAATACGCAGCCAGTCAATGATACTCCTTATGTTACTGCCTTTATCCGTGAAAAAGCTAAGACAAGTGCAGTCTGCCGAGTATTTCCAATTGGCGCAGTGACCAAAGGATTGAGAGGCGAAGAGCTTGCTGAAATCGGTGGAATGGTGGCTGAGGGTGTAAAAGCACTCAGCGACGATGGTATGCCGGTGATGAACTCTTATCTGATGCGCAAGGCGATGGATTACGCCAAAGCATTTGGCGTTCCGATTATTAGCCATGCAGAAGATGCAAATCTGGTGGGTCAAGGCGTCATGAATGAAGGACCTTTGTCCAATGAGTTAGGTTTGCGCGGAAATCCTGCTGCAGCTGAAGAGATCATGGTGGCACGTGAAATTGCTTTGTGCCGTCTCACTCGTTGTCCAGTTCATATTGCCCATCTTTCTACTGAAGTCGCTTTGGAACATGTCAAGCGAGCCAAAGATGCTGGTTTGCCAGTCACTGTTGAAGCATCTCCTCATCACTTGATTTTGACCGAAGAATCAGTCAGAGGTTACAACACCAATTTCAAGATGGCGCCGCCCCTTCGAACTGAGCGTGATGTTCAAGCGTTGAGAGAAGCCGTTCAGTCAGGGCTAGTTGATGTGATCGCTACGGATCATGCTCCACATGGAATTGTCGATAAAGCTGTTGAATTCGATCATGCTGCGAACGGAATTATTGGAGTGCAAACAGCTGTTCCATTAACTCTCGATCTAGTGCATCAAAATATTATATCTCTTTATAAGTGGGTTGAGTCTCTTACGATTAAACCCGCCAAGCTTTTAGGCCTTGATTACGGAACACTCCGTATCGGTAAAGAAGCAGATATTACCATTCTTGATCCAGGTTCTGTTTGGACCTTGAGCGAAGACCTAATTGTTTCTAAGAGTCACAATTCGCCTTTCTTAGAGTGGAAGTTTAAAGGACAAGTGAAAACAACGATCGTGGGTGGACGAGTAGTTTATGAATGCTGATCAAAAAGAAGCAGGTGTATTAATTTTAGAAGACGGAACAGAGTTTTCCGGATTTCTTTTCGGTGCACCCGTATCAGTCGAAAGTATTCGTGCAGCTCAAGCAGCACGGAAATCTTCGGCAAGGAACCGAGATCAAGGTTACGGAGAGGTAGTCTTCAATACTTCTATGACGGGTTATCAGGAAATCCTGACTGATCCGTCTTATTTTGGACAAATAGTTTGTATGACGGTTCCGCATATCGGTAACACCGGCATCAATCATGAAGACATCGAAAGTTCACAGCCTTGGGCAGCTGGATTTATAGTTCATGAAAATTGCTGGCGGGCGTCGAATTGGAGAACGAGCGACGAGCTGAATACTTATTTAAAAAAACATGGAGTCCCCGGACTTTTTGGCGTCGATACTCGCGGATTAACGCTCCATCTTCGATCTAAAGGCGTTGTGCGTGGGGTAATTTTGCCAGAGTCTGAGAAAGCGCTGGCAGAAAAGCTTCTCACCTCGCTTCCGAACTTTGAAGGGCGCGACATGCTGCGCGAAGTGACAACACCAAAACCTTATTATTTTCAGTATCGGTCGGCGACTCCGTCTCGGTACCGTGTCGTTGCTCTGGATTTTGGTGTTAAAACCAATCTTTTGAGGAGTCTTGCTGAACTGGGATGTGAGGTCGAGGTGGTTCCTGCGGATACTCAAGCCCAAGATGTTTTGTCGCGTAAGCCGGATGGTGTTTTTCTTTCGAATGGCCCGGGAGATCCTGCTGCAGCTCCTTATGCCGCGGAGACTGTCCGAGGATTACTTGGAAAGGTTCCTCTTTTTGGTGTTTGCATGGGGCATCAAATTATGGCACTTGCGGTAGGCGCAAAAACTTATAAACTCAAGTTTGGTCATCGCGGCGGAAATCAGCCGGTGCTGGATCGTTCAACGGGGCATGTGGAAATTAGCTCCCACAACCATGGTTATGCGGTTCACGGAGCAAGTCTTCCTCCTCATGTTGAGGTCACTCATATCAACTTGAATGATCAAACTGTCGAGGGCCTTATAGTAAAAGGAGCCGATGCATTTTCGGTGCAATATCATCCAGAAGCATGTCCTGGTCCTCATGACTCTATGCAGCTTTTTGAAAGATTTGTTGGAACGATGAAAAAACGAATTGAAGAAGGGCGCAGCGCAAACTGAATGTACCAGAAGTATCTAGAGCCGATCGTCGAAGAGTTTACTACGGGCGAGTATTACCGTGAGGTGTATGCTGCCAAGTATCAGTACTTTGAGAAGGCCGGTGTGGTCCATGAAGATGACATCGAGTTTGAGCAACGGATGTGCATCTTCATGGATTGGTATATTTTTGATCGTGATTTTCCTGGGGTCGATCTTCCGCCCATCAAATCGTATTTTCGTCAGCACAAAGATCAATTTTCTAACGAAGAGTTGAATATTTATCGGGATTTTTGTTCGACCATTCATTCTATTTTCCGACTCAAGAGGACGACCTGGAGTGGAAATGGATTTGTAGTTCATGATCTTTTCGCTAATAAAACTTATACGGTGACTGATTCTGAGATTAACCGTGGATTTTCTCGCGGCGACATTTTTGAAGCCCGCATTATTCCATTCAAGGGCGGATATGAATTTTCGCGCGGATTTTGTTTTCATCCGGCCGAAATGGAATCATTCATCTTGAATGAAATTAAGAAAGTTCGATTTCAGGATAAAAAAAAGCAGACTAAACTCATTCTGCAATTGGCCGCGATGAAGTTGAAGCATCTTCGATTTCAACACATCAATATGAGTCATATTTATACTTTTGATTCTAAGTTTTAGGTGCGGCGGAGGATGTGGCGCATTTCGCGACACTGTTTCAACTTGCTACAAGTGCTTGAAATTTAAAGTTTTTATTGCTTTCCTCTTTTAGCTCAATCATAAGCTACACATAAGGATGCAATTGAGTGTCCTGTTTTAACTTCTGAATTAGGAGATGATTATGAAAAAGTTTGCTATCGCACTGATCGCTTTGTCCGCTGTTACTGCTTACGCTGAAGAAGCCGTTACAACTCCAGCTGCTGTACCAGCTGCAACTGCCGAAGCTCCAGCTGCTGTTGCACCAGCTGCAACCACCGAAGCTCCAGCTGTTGCTGCTGAAGCTCCAGCTGTTGAAAAAGTAGAAAAAGTTGTTCCAGTGAAGAAAGTTGTGAAGAAAGCTAAGAAAGCTAAGAAAGTTCACCACCCTGTGAACGCAGCTCCAGCAGTTGAAGCTCCAGCAGCTGAAGCTCCAGCAGCTGAAGCTCCTAAAGCTGAGTAATTTTTTTACTTGCTTAGAAAAAGACCTCGGTTTCCTTCTGGGAGCCGAGGTCTTTTTTTGCTCGAATTCCCTCTTTGATCTGGCTAAGCTGCGGTGATCATGGCCTTCAAAAAAATCCTTGTGATGAAGCTCCGGTCTTTGGGCGACACAGTCCTAATGACTGCTCCGCTTGAAGAAATTAGAAAGGCTTATCCAGAGGCTCAAATTCACCTTGCGGTGATGGTAAGCTGGGCGCCGCTGTTTTCGGAGTATCCAGGTGTGCAAAAAATTTGGCTTTATGAGCGGCGCAAAGAGAAAACTGCTCGTGCAAAAACCGTTGCTAGCTTGGCATTTAAATTACGCAAAGAGCATTTTGATTGTGTGATTAACTTTCACGCTAGTCCTACCAGTGCAACTATTGCATTTGCGACCGGGGCTCGGGTTCGCTCGATCCATTTTCATGGCCACAAAGATCGTAATCGTTATTCAACGGTTGTCATTCCTGGTAAAGGAATGGTTAAGCCGGTCCTTGAACGAGATATGGATACAATTCGTGCCTTAGGTTTGCATGTTCCTGCTGGGCGGATTCCAGAGCTTTTTTTAGATTCTGTAGAAAAAAATTTGGTAGGCGATTGGTTTAAAAAACTCACCATGCCCCATCCTATCTTAGGTCTAGGTTTGGGATCGAGTCGACCCACAAAGTGTTGGCCCATCGAGCGTTTTGCAGCTTTGGCTGTTTTATGGTGCACTCAAAAAGGGGGCGGTGTTTTTGTTCCGGTTGCGGAGCAAGAAGATCATCTCCTTCATCAATTTCTTAAGGCCGTTGAAGAGCTATTGACTGCAACCATTCCTCAAGCGCAAGAGCGAGCGCTCATTCGTAACCGAATCATTGCAGAAAAAGGGCTTTCGATTCGGCGCTTAGCGGCTGCACTGAGTCATGTTTCTGTTTTTGTCGGCAACGATTCTGGTCCTAAGCATATTGCTGTTGCTGTAAAAACGCCAACAGTGACGATGTTTGGTCCTGAAGATCCATTCGAATGGCATCCTTATTCTAAAGAAATGCATCCCTATTTCTTTATTAGTCCTCTTTCTTGTCGAAAGGATGCAATGCCCGGCTTACCTCCTTGGTGTAGCTTAGATTCGTGTATTGAAGAGCAGCATCAATGCATGAGAAATATTGGAGTAGATGAAATATTTGCTGCTGCATCTCGAATTGCCCGAAACATAGAGTAAGGTGAAGTGATGGAAAAAAGCTTAATTCCGATTACTGCTGCGATCATCACCCGAAATGAACAAAAGAATATTCGCCGTTGTTTGGAGTCTCTCCTGTGGGTGAATGAAATAGTTGTGGTCGATGCTCAGAGCACGGATCAAACTCGAGAGATTTGTACCGATCCGCAAGCGCCGTGGGCGAGTCGCATCCAATTTGTTGAGCGTGCGTGGTCTGGTTTTAGGGATCAGCGTACTTTTGCAATGGAGCAAGCTAAGAACGATTGGCTTTTAGTCATGGATGCCGATGAAAAATGCAGTGAAGAGCTTGCTAGTAAAATTAGCTCTTTGATGACGCAATCAAGTGGCCCATCTTGTCGGGCATATAAAGTGCGGAGAGTTGAATATTTTCTAGGTAAACCAATTCGCTACGGGATTTGGAACCCGAGCTATCAAGACCGATTTTTTAATCGAGTGGGTGTAAAATACGTGAATGATATTCATGAATACCCAGTTTTTACTGTAGTTCCTCAGGAGTTGGATGAGCCGCTGATTCATTCTCCCGAATTTAATCCCGAGCATTTTTTAGAAAAAATGAATAAGTACACCACTATTGAGGCTCGAGACCGAGTGCGAAATGGGCAGAGGACAAATGTATTTCGCCTTGTGGGTGCTTTTCCGGCGATGTTTTTAAAAAATTATTTTTACTATGGTGCCTATAAAGATGGTTTGCATGGGTTAGTGATTTCCGTTTTAGAGGGGATTTCTCGCGCCGTTAGGCATATTAAGATTTGGCAATTTACTCTGAGAGAATAAAATGAAAATCTCAGGATTTACTTTAGTGCGTAATGGAACTCAGTTTGATTACCCTTTTTTGGAATCTTTACGCTCTCTTTTGCCTTTAGTTGATGAGCTGATCATCAATGTAGGAATTGGAGAGGACAATACTCTCGTGAAAGTTCAAGAATTTGCTCAAGAAGAGGGGATGGGAAAAGTTTCTTGGTTTGAATCTCATTGGCCATTAAATGACCCTGAGAAAAAAAGGGGTGGCTTAATTCTTTCAGAACAAACCAATCTAGCACTTGAACGATGCACTGGAGATTGGTGTATTTATTTGCAAGCTGACGAAGTTTTTCATGAAGAAGATCGAGAAAAGCTACGTTCAACATTGATGCGGGCACATCAGAGACCTGAAGTTGAAGGATTGCTCTTCGATTATGTCCATTTTTATGGATCTTTTGACGTAGTTCAGCGGACTCGAAGTGCTTATCGGCGTGAAGTACGTGCTATTCGAAAAAACTCCGGAGCACTGAGCGTTGGAGATGCGCAGAGCTTTCGTAAGTCTGATGGCTCAAAGCTTCAAGTGATTCGTTCTGATGCAAGGGTATTTCATTACGGATGGGTTCGTATACCCGAAGCGATGCGTGAAAAAACTTTTTTTATGGATCAGCTCTATCATGGGGCTCCTCAAGCCGAAGATGCTAGGCAGCGTCTTCCTCATACGGGTGATAATTACCGATACAAGCGTTTTTGGGGTCTTGAGTCGTTTTGCGCTACTCATCCAGCTGTGATGCATGAACGAATTGTAAAAAAAGGGTGGCATTGGGATTTAAAAAGCTCGCCCTTTGCTTGGGCATGGAGTGATATTAAAAAAATTGTTCTCGATTCTTTTGAAAAAATGACAGGTTATCGTTTATTTGAATATCGAAGCTACCGACTGATCGATTAAAGTCGTAAAGTCGGTGCGAAAGGGTTTTATGGCTCAGTTTCGAGCTTCTATCTTCATTACGACTTATGAAATGCCTCGTCATCTCTCGCTTGTTTGCGCGGCCCTAGAGAGACAGACCGCCCAAGATTTTGAAGTTATTTTTTGTGACGATGGATCAGGTGAGGAGACCGCTCGAGTGATTCGAGAGTTTCAGGCTCGGGTACGGATTCCTGTTAAGTACTTTTGGCAAGAGCATCAGGGCTTTAGAAAGTGTAGAATTTTGAATCAAGGAGTCCGGGAAGCTCATGGATCGGTTTTCATTTTTTTAGATGGAGATTGTGTCCCTCATCGAGATTTTGTGCGTGATCACTTGGATCAGCAAGAAGAGGGATGTTATCTCGCAGGTCGACGTGTTGAAGTAGGGCCTGAACTGAGCTCAAGATTAACAGAGGATCACGTGCGTCAGGGTTTTTTTGATCGTCCTCAGTGGCCCCTGATATTGAGTTCACTCAAAGGAGAAACTGAATTTCTTCATCGAGCGATTCGAATTCCTTCTTCTCGGTTACGTCGTTTTCTTAAGATGAATCGCGTCGTTGATATGAAGGGTTGTAATTATTCAGTTTCGCGAGAGGCACTCGAAGCGATCAATGGATTTGACGAAGCCTATGAGGGCTATGGACGAGAAGATACCGACGTAGAAATCCGTCTTCAGAATTTTGGGCTCAAGATCAAATCGATGAAGGGATTAGCTGTGCAATTTCACATCTGGCATCCGAGACGAGACTTTACACCTGCCAACGATTCAAGGCTGGATGATATAAAAAAGAATCGCCATTTTCGATGTGAGAAAGGTCTTTATTAAGCTCGACCTATGCCGAAGTAAGTGAAGCCTTCTGCTCGCATGCGGATCGGGTCATAGATATTTCTCCCGTCAAATATGACGGGGGTTTTGAGTAGCTTTTTGATCTGGTCAAAATCGGGATTTCGAAATTCATTCCATTCTGTGACGACCAAAAGTGCATCAGCGCCTTCAAGTGTTTTGTAAGCGGAATCGCAAAATTTTACATCAGATGGAAGTGCTTTTTGAGCGGTTTCATGAGCAACGGGATCAAAGGCCAAAACTTTTGCGCCAGATTTAATAAGTTCATCAATGATTGTAATAGCCGGCGCTTCACGCATATCGTCAGTGTTTGGTTTAAAGGCTAAGCCCCAAATGGCGAAAGTTTTTCCACTGAGTTGATTTTCAAAATATTTTTTTACTTTTTTTACCAAATAAGATTTTTGACGAATATTTGCTTCTTCTGCAGCTTGAATAATCCCCATTGGGACTTTGTTTTTATTGGCAGTGACCAAGAGCGCCTGCACGTCCTTAGGAAAGCAGGAACCGCCATAGCCAACACCAGGATAAAGGAAATGTTTACCGATTCGGAGATCGGTAGTCATTCCGCGACGGATCTGTTCGATATCACCGCTCACTTTTTCACAAAGTTGAGACAACTCATTCATAAAGCTAATGCGTGTAGCTAGAAATGCATTGCAAGCATACTTGGTGATTTCTGCAGAGATCGGATCCATTCGAAGGATTGGGTTGCCCTGGCGAACAAAGGGTGCATAAAGCTCAGCCATTTTTTCGAAAACTTCTTCTTTGTCTGTTCCAATCACCACGCGATCAGGACGAAGAAAATCGTCTACGGCGCTTCCCTCTTTTAAAAACTCTGGGTTGCTTGCGACGTCAAAGGGGTAAGGAGTGAGAGGACGCATCCAATCAGCAACGACTCGATGAGAGCCAATAGGTACGGTGGATTTATTTACAATGAGGCGATATCCGGTCATGGCTCGCGCAACTTCTTCTGCTGCTGCTTGGAGATATTGAAGATTGGGTTCGCCGTTGGGCAGGGGAGGTGTCCCTACGGCCATAAAAATGATTTCAGAGGCCTTGACTGCTTCAGTGGTCGAAGTAGTGAAATGGAGACGTTTTTCGGCGTAGCCCCTTTTGACTAGTGTTTCGAGACCAGGTTCGAAAATAGGGATCTCGCCTCGTTGAAGAGCCTCGATTTTGGATGTGTCGCGATCAACACAATAAACAGTGTTGCCGGTGTCTGCAAAGCAAGCTCCGGCAACTAGACCAACGTATCCCGTACCGATGACAGCAATTTTCATAGGTCTGTGATTTTCTCCCAAAAAAGGTTTGGCTTATGTTAGCGTTTTTTTAATCAACTGTCTAATATGTCATATTTTTCAATCAGCGTTACGATCATTACTTTGAACGAAGAGCACAATATTGCCCGTGCGATCCAAAGCGTGAAATGGGCAGATGAAGTATTGGTTGTTGATTCAGGAAGTATCGACAAAACAATTGAAATTGCAAAAAGTTTAGGCGCAAGAGTCTTGCACCAGTCGTGGCTGGGGTATGGGGGACAAAAAAACTTTTCGCAAAAAAATGCTAAAAACGATTGGGTTTTAAATATTGATGCTGATGAAGAAGTCAGTGTTGACCTGGCACAGCAGATTCAGAGTGCTCTGAAAGGGTTATCCGAAAATTCACCCATTAAGGGTTTTTCTTTTCCTAGAAAGACCTTTTATCTAGGTCGCTGGATCATGCATGGCGGATGGTATCCCAATGCATTAGTTCGGCTCGTTGATCGGCGCTTTGCTCATTGGTCAGAGCCCCATGTTCATGAGGCGCTCGAGGTGCATGGACAAATTGTTCGACTGCATTCTTCGCTGCATCACTATACGTTTCGCACAATTCAAGATCAGATTTTAGCAAATCTCAGGTATTCAAAGCTCGGATCAGAAGAGTTGCGCCGGAGAGGACAGAAATCGAGTATCCCCTTACTGTTGATTAAGCCGCTTGGAAAATTTCTAGAGACTTACGTATGGAAACGTGGTTTTTTGGATGGAATACCTGGTTTGATTATTTCTATTAATGCGGCTCACAGCATGTTCCTCAAATATGCATATTTGATTGAGGCTGATATTCATCATGAGAGTTCTCATCATCGATAATACGATTGATCGTAAAAGTTGGGGATCTCCCGAACTTGCGCGGTTTGGCAAATTATTTCCGGGAGCGACAGTTTACGTGCGACGCGCACCAGAGGGCGATCTCCCTAAGACACCTTATGATTTTGATCGCGTGATTGTTTCTGGATCTAAAACTGCGGCCGGAGAAGATGCTCCGTGGATTTTTAATTTACATCAATTTATTCTTCGCACCATTCATGCTGGCAAGCCTTATCTGGGTGTTTGCTATGGTCATCAATCTCTCGTACGCGCATTGGGAGGTAAGGATACTGTTAGGCGTGCTACTGAAGCAGAGTTTGGTTGGACAAATATAGAATTATTAGAATCATCGACAGGTGGTTTATTCGACGGCTTGCCTCAGGAGTTTTATAGTTTTTCTTCTCATTTTGATGAAGTTTTCAAGCTGCCTTCTGGAATCAAATGCTTAGCTCGTTCTCAGAGATGCCAAGTGCAAGCTTGTCAAGTTGAGACGAAGCCGGTTTTTGGAATTCAATTTCATCCAGAAAAAAATCTCCAAGAAGCAGAAATGACTCTTTTAGAGCGTAAAAAACTGGGAATCCCTAAAACATTGCTTCATCCAAAAGAAGGATCTCGTTTGTATAATCCTCAAGTTGGAGAAGTCCTCTTTAGGAACTTTTTGAACTTATGAAGATTCAACACGCATTTAAGATTTTATTCGTTGCGGGGTTACTCTATTTTTTGACTCAAAAAGGCTTTATTTCAATTCAAGATACTCGTCGAGCGTTTACTCGTTGGGATTTATTGTTACCGGCCTTTTTAATGATGTTCTTAAATATATTTTTGTCTGCTTTGCGTTGGCAGTGGTTGTTAGAAGCGCAAGAGATTCACATCTCTTTGATTCGAAATTTTCAGCTCTCTTTTATTGGAAATTTTTTTAATATCGCATTGCCTGGAGCGGTGAGCGGAGACTTGATTAAAGCCTACTACCTCGGAAAAGAAGTCTCTGGAAATCGTGGGCGAGCTTTTGGAGCCATTCTCTTTGATCGTGTCGCAGGCCTTTCGGCTCTGGTCTTGGTATCTGCAGTTGCTGTTTTATTTGGTCATGCGCATCTTGCTCCATCCGTTGTTTTAGGGACTCGTACTTTTCTTTGGACAGCGGCTTTTTTTGTGGTTTCTTTTTATGCTTATCTTTTTTTATTGCGAGAAAATCATGACCCCGTTTTGCGGGTTCTAAGATCGATAGAAAATCGGATTCCTAAGTTCGCATCTATCGTTCGAATTTATCAAGGTATGAGACATTATCATCATCATCGGATGACGGTGATCAAGGTTCTCGCGATTTCCTTGGTGATTCATCTTTTAGTGGGATGGGTTTGTTTGCAGTTTGCCCAAGCATTGGGAGAGAGTAAGTTGGGGCTTTTGCCAATTTATGTAGTGGTCCCATTGGGATTATTAATTACAGCGGTTCCGATTGCTCCAGCAGGTGTGGGAACTGGGCATGCTGCCTTCTCGTATTTTTTTAGTCTTATGGGATCTGCAAGAGGTGCTGATTTATACACTCTTTTTGCTTTAATGAATCTCTGCCTTGGGACATTAGGTGGTGTTGTTTATCTTCGGTTTAAGGGTCGTGAGCCTGCCCCGATTTTGGTATGAGGCTCGCATTTGGCCGGCTTCGGTCAAATGCAGAAAAACAATTTTGAACTTCGTTCATTTCAATTAGAAACACTGAACGCACTGGAACATTCACAACATGTTTTATGTGTTGCTCCAACTGGCTCAGGCAAAAGCCTCATTTATGAGCAGATGGCTTGTCGGCCGGGTATTCGGATGCTTTTAGTGACGCCTCTCATTGCCCTAGCCAGGCAGCAAGAATTGCGTCTCAAGTCGATTGGCGTTCGAGTGTTTCGAGTAACGGGCGGCGATTCCGAACTTTCTCCCTTCTTGAGTGGGCCCGGAGCTTGGATTGTGAGTCCGGAATCACTTGATCGATTTTCGTGGCAATGTGCTCTTTCTCGTTGGAAGCCGAATTTTATGGTGGTGGACGAGTGTCATTGTCTATGGGACTGGGGCGAATCGTTTAGGCCTGCATTTCGAATGCTTCCTCAAATCGTCTCTCAGTATCAAATTGCACGAAGCTTATGGTTAACGGCTACGTTACCTCCTAATGCACGCACTCAAATGAGAGAGTGGATGCCAAAACCTTGGATTGAACTAGGAAGTTTTGGATTGCCTCCACGCTTATTTCTTGATGTCGTGCGTGTCCCTTGGATCCTTCGAGCGCAATATCTGCTCAACCGGATTTCTCAACAGAGTGGATGTGGGATGATTTTTGTCTCGACTCGAGAAGCAGCCGTCAGAGTTGCTCGCTTAATTGTGGCGATAGGGAAAAGTGTAGTAGTTTACCATGCGGGTCTTAGTCAGGAAGAAAGGCGAGCAGCTGAGAAACTGATTTCGTCTGAGGCCGTAGAGATTGTTGTAGCGACCTCTGCATTTGGAATGGGAATGGATTACGCTCATTTGAGATGGGTCATCCTTTGGCAACCTCCAGTCTCACTTCTAAGTTTAGCGCAAATCATAGGAAGGGTAGGGCGTTCTCAAAACACAGATGCTATCGCAGTGATATTTTGGGATGATGAAGATTTTCGTCTGAGCGAATGGATGACGGAACGCTCGAGTCGAATACAACAGGATCTCGAAGATCTTGCAAAGTTTCTGCGCAAAGAGTCATGCTATTGTGCCCAGCTCGATTTTTATTTTAATCAAAAAAGTTCTAAAAAAAATTCATCGATAAAATGTAGTGCATGCAGTTTCTGTCATTCATTGCCTATTTAAGTATTAAAAATAGAAAAAATTGCCTACTCAATTAAAAATAAAAAATATTTTTATAAGCATATCTTTTTTACAGGGCATAAAACATGCTATTATTGAATAATATTTAAAAACGAAACAGAATTTCGTGAATAGCTAGGAACGCCTATCTTCGCTCTTTGGCGCGCGTCACTCATGGAGGAGGGATCGAATGATGATACGGCTCTTTTGGTGGTTATGTAATGTATTTATTGTTTTTGGGTTATTCTGTATCGGAAATGCCAGGGCTGTTGATCAAAAAAAGGATTGGACGTTTCTAGTCTATATTAATGGAAATAACGATCTAGATGCCTACGGTCAATTCAATATAAATCAAATGGAGCGTGTGGGATCAACCGAGCAGGTAAACGTAGTTGTTCAGTGGGCTAGTACGGCTAATCAAAAAACTCAGCGACTTTTTATTACTCAAGATCGAGATAATCGCAAGGTGACATCACCTGTAATGGAAGGTCTTGGAAAAGTCGATATGGGAGATTGGCATACCTTGGTTTCTTTTATTCAATGGGGAGTAGAGCATTATCCCGCTAAGCATTATTTTATCGATGTTTGGGATCACGGGAGTGGATGGCATGATCTAAAATTAAAATCCTATTCACCAAATTTTAATCCAATGGATATTAGCCATGATGACCATTCTAAAAATATGATCACCACACCACAGTTAGGTCAGGCGATGAGTGAGGCAGCTCGAATCATGGGTCACAAGGTGGATATTTATGGTAGTGATGCATGTTTAATGGCAATGGCCGAAATTGCGAGTGAAATGAAGAATTCAGTTCATTACTTTATAGGATCTGAAGAAATCGAGCCTGGAGAAGGCTGGCCCTATGATGCTATTCTTGCTGAATGGAATAAGAAAAATAGTACCTCAGCAGAGGAAGTCGCGAAAATTGTAACAAACGAGTACGTGAAATCCTATCAAGGAGGAGGTGGAGGGAGTTTTAATTCGTATAACGAGGTCACCTTTTCTGCATTTAATTTAGAAAAGACTGAGCGGATGTATTCAGCTGTTTCAGCGCTTGGGGCGTATTTGAGGAGATTAGATCGTTCGAAGCAGAAAAAAGTAGTTCAGGCTTTTGCTAGAACGCAGATGTTTTATCACTCAGATTATCGAGATTTTTTAGATCTGTTTTCACAGCTCGAAAAATTGAATCTGATTGAATTGAGCAAAGAAGTAAGTTTACAGGGTGTGAAGGATGCTATTCACGAGTATGTGATTGTCAATCGTGTGACCACTGATTATGCGCAGGCTACGGGGCTTTCTATTTGGCTCCCTACTAAGCTTTCTACTTACAAATCCTATTCTGAATATTACAGTACTCTTCAATTCCAACACGATACGCGTTGGGGAGATGCATTAAGAGAGGTGTTACAAGCAGCTGCCGTCTCAACTCCTTGAGCGATTTTTTGGATCAGCAAAACGTTTTATTTTTCCAGATTCTATATCTTGCATGAGCTTGTTCCAGCGTGCTTTATAGCTGGTGTAGAGTCCTTGAGCGTTTTTGAATCTAAATAGGTAGGTGGGCGAGGTTTTTGGCAGGTTGTTGAGGATTTTCATTACGTATTCAAGTTGGGCGATTTTTTCAAGGGGAGGACGTTGTTCGACTCCTGCTGCAAACTGATTATAGAGGGTGTTGATGCTCATGACGAGTAGTTCAACCTTGTCTATGTACTCGACTAGCTTTGCGTTTTGGTCTCCGGACTTGACGAATGCTCGCTCTTTGCCATGACCGGCAATGCTGCTCATTTTTCCTAAAGAAGGGGGAATGATTTCATCCGTTGATGTATTCTCATCATCTGTTGATTCGTCGTCGCTAAACCAACTTTTTTTGCGTTCTATAGCCATGGGATCAGCCTTTCAAAATGATTGAGCGCCGAGATTGACTCTAGTTTATCGGAATTTTAAAGGATGAACTTTAGGATAACTGTTTTACTTGTTTTTTCCCAGCGATTTTGTCCCCTAGTTATTTCCTGGCGATAATGTCCCCTAAATGTGTCTTCTAGAACTCTGATTTCACTTATGAATTCGGAGAGATGGGGGCTCATGGAAGGAATCG
>Ga0172367_10000698_pt1 | contig 51004 bp, 31 predicted proteins | sample Lak10m_FD_114542 | JGI IMG/M metagenome (GOLD analysis project Ga0172367, IMG submission 114542) | Freshwater microbial communities from Kabuno Bay, South-Kivu, Congo - kab_022012_10m | ecosystem: Environmental > Aquatic > Freshwater > Lake | place: Democratic Republic of the Congo: South-Kivu...
CGCCGCCTCTGAAAGGGGCGAGAAGGTGCTGCTCGTCCGGCTCGAAACCTCGCCCGAGGATTTGCGCGGCATGATTGCCGCCGAAGGCATCCTCACCGCGCGCGGCGGCGTCAGCTCGCACGCGGCGCTCGTCGCCCGCCAGATGGGCAAGGTCTGCATCTGCGGCGCCGCGGCGCTGGAGATTGACTACGACAAGAAGACCGTGACCGTCGCCGGCCAGACGTTCAACGAGGGCGATTCCCTCTCGATTGACGGCACCGCCGGCACCGTCTATGCGGGCCAGCTCAAGACCGCTCCGTCCGAAATCATCTCGGGCCTGATTGACGGCGACAAGGCCGCGCAGGCCACGGAGAAGTTCAAGAACTTCGCGCAGCTTATGAAGTGGTGCGCGCAGTCCACCCGCCTCCAGGTCCGCACCAACGCGGACAACCCGGAGCAGACCAGGAACGCCGTCGCGTTCGGCGCGACCGGCATCGGCCTGTGCCGCACCGAGCATATGTTCTTCGAAGGCAACCGCATTGACGCCATGCGCGAGATGATCCTCGCCGACAACCTCAACGCCCGCGAAGCTGCGCTCGCCAAGCTCCTCCCGTATCAGCGCGAGGACTTCCACGGCATCTTCAAGGCGCTCGCCGGCCATCCCGCCACGATCCGCTTCCTGGACCCGCCGTTGCACGAGTTCCTCCCGCACGACCACGCCGCGCAGAACGACCTCGCCGAGAAGCTCCGCGTGCGCGTCGAGAAGATCACCGCGCGCGTGCATGAGCTGCACGAGTTCAACCCCATGCTCGGCTTCCGCGGCTGCCGCCTCGGCATCAAGTATCCCGAGATCACCCGCATGCAGGCCCGCGCCGTCTTCGAGGCCGCCGCGCAATGCGTGAAGGAAAAGATCAAGTGCAAGCCCGAGATCATGATCCCGCTCGTCGGCTTCAAGAAGGAGCTGGACCTCCAGGTCGCCATCGTCCACGAGACGGCCAAGCAGGTGCAGGCGGAGAAGAAGGTCAAGATCAGCTACACCGTCGGCACCATGATCGAAGTCCCGCGCGGTGCGCTCACGGCCAACGAGATCGCCGAGACCGCCGAGTTCTTCAGCTTCGGCACCAACGACCTGACGCAGACCACGATGGGCATGAGCCGCGACGATTCCGGCTCCTTCCTCGGACCTTACCAGGAGGCCGAGATCATGAAGAAGAACCCGTTCGCCTCCATTGACCAGACCGGTGTCGGCCAGCTCATGGAGATCGCGATCGCGAAGGGCAGCCAGACCCGCCCCGGCATCAAGCTGGGCATCTGCGGCGAGCACGGCGGCGACCCCGACTCCGTGAAGTTCTGCCACCGCATCGGCCTCACCTACGTGAGCTGCTCGCCCTTCCGCGTTCCCGTCGCCCGCCTCGCCGCCGCGCAGGCTGCCATCGAGGAGAAGCGCAAGGCCGCCGCTTCGAAGGCGAAGAAGAAATAAATTTGTCTCCGCAAGGAGACCTTGTGCGGACGCTTCGGCGTCCAGCACGCAGGGTTAGCCCGCCCCCGTGGTGAGCGCCCAACTGAGCCGCCCCGGGCAACCGGGGCGGCTTTTTTGGTGTGGAACCGTCAGGAGTTCGTGTAGAAACGCGCTGTGATTCCTCGCCTCGAAGCAAACGCAGTTGTGCGCGTCTTGGCACACGGGCGGACTAGCCCGTGCGTTGTTCTGGCGTCTGATGCCGAAGGCGAGACTCACGAAGTAGTCATCAAGTGGCGTTCGGGACCGGAACAGAAGGACATTGGCGGCCTCTGTGAACTTGCGTGTTCCCTTTTGGCCGGTGACCTCGGGTTGCCGACGCCAAAGCCAAGCCTCGTCGAAATCGATGAGGAGTTTCATCGTGGCATCCCAGACCCACGGCTCGCGCTGATAGTCGAGCGAAGCTCGGGTCTGAACTTCGGCAGTTCGTTCCTGTCGGGCCACAACACCTGGCCGCGCGACAAGCCATTGCCAATGCACCTGCAACAGGTCGGGATTGAGACGCTCGCGTTTGATGTGCTGGTTGACAATGTTGACCGGCGGCAGGCGAAGCCAAATATCCTTTGGAATGGTGCCGAGCTGGCGCTTTGTGACCACGAGCAGGCGTTTTCATTTTTGCGAGGCGCGCTATTTTGGAAGCCTGCGTGGGCAGGCGGCGAGCTGAAGCACTTTCGCGAACACATCTTCTTCAACCAGTTGAAGGGCACGGCCATGAACTTGAATCGCCTGGACGGAGCGCTGGCGGCGCTTTCCGACAAGCGTCTCGCAGAGTATGCCGATGCCATCCCCGATGGGTGGAAGCGCAATAACGATGCGACCGACAAGATTCTGGACTACCTTCGCCAAGCACGCGAGAACCGGGCTGCGTTGTTCGCAGTCATCAACCAAATGCTGAAATGAAAACGACATTCACCTTCACTGTCCTTCGCTACGTGCATGACGTCAGCACCGGCGAGTTCGTCAACATGGGGATTGCGCTCTACGCGCCGGAGGCTGGCTATGTCAGCGCCATGTGCAATCCACGCTATGGACGGCTTTCTCGTGTCTTTCTCGACGTGAACGGGGATCACGTCCGGTCGTTGATGCGTTTCATTCAGGCGCGCTTCGAAGAATTTGGTCTGAAGCTTACTGGTGAACTGCCCTTGGATGGCAAACCGAAGTCCGTCATGGACATTGCGACCGGTATTCTCCCGTCCGACGACAGTTCTCTCCAATGGTCAGAGCCGGGAGGTGGCATCACTGAGGATCCGGCTGCAACTCTTGAACAGCTTTATAACCGTCTGGTGCAACGCTACGATCAAAAGGCTCCGGTAGTCAGCCGCACTGAGTTGGACGTGTGGCGTGTCTATCGCAAAGAACTCGAAAGCAAGCAGGTGCTCGCAAAACTCCAAACCAAGCTCATTGTGGCGAAAGACGACGAATACGAGTTCGAGCACGCTTGGAAAAACGGCGCGTGGCGGTGCTACGAGCCTATCTCCTTCGACTTGGAAAAATCCGACAGTCTCGTGGACAAGGCGAATCGCTGGCTTGGGCGTGCCACGAACCTCCGCGAGGCCAAGGAAGATTTCACACTGCATGTGCTGCTTGGTGAGCCGCAGTTGGAAAAATTGAAGCAGCCTTTCGCCAAGGCGCTCAACATTCTCCACAAGATGCCGGTCAAGCACGAGTTTGTCCGGGAAGCGGAAGCCGGCTCATTCTCACTCGCCCTCGCTGACGAAATGAAGCGGCATTCGCATTGACCGCCCTCGCAGACCTCGATCTCGTCGCTCTCGGGCAGCAGTTCGCCGAGTGGGGCTACAAGCCGAGTCATGCGGCGCGTGTGCTGCGGGCTTTCTACGCAGGCCGGGAGATTGCATCCTCTCCTGCGCGTGGCCTACCGCAGGGCTTGATGGAAAAGTTGCAAACGACCTTCCTCTCCAGCGCTACCATGCTCGCCGCGCGACAAGTCGCGGCGGATGGGACGACCAAGCTGCTGCTGCGGCTCGCGGACGGACGCACCGTGGAATCAGTTTTGATGCCGGACTTTCGGGTGGACCGGGCGGCGGGGTGTCTCTCGTCGCAGGTGGGCTGCGCGATGGGATGCGACTTCTGCGCGACGACCAAGACGGGCTTCGAGCGCAACCTCACCGCCGGAGAAATCATCGAACAGTTCCTCGCGCTGCGACGCGAGGCACACGCGGTTGGGCGCAAGCTGCAGACGGTCGTCTTCATGGGCATGGGCGAGCCGATGCTCAACCTCGACGCGGTCCTCACCGCTGTTCGTCGGCTCGCGGACAACGCGCTCGGCGGGTTGGGCTGGCGGCAGATCACCGTTTCCACGGTCGGCATCGTGCCGGGCATCGAGGCGCTCACGGCCACGGGGTTGAACGTCCACCTCGCCGTCTCGCTGCACGCCCCCGACGACGCCACCCGCGCCCGCCTGCTGCCGATGGGCCGGCGGTTTCCGATCGCGGAGATTCTCGCGGCGGCGGATGAGTTTCAGGCGCGGCGCGGGCGGCCGGTGACGATTCAGTATTGCCTGCTGGCCGGGGTGAACGACTCGCTGGAACACGCTCACCTGCTGGCCGACTTGCTCGCAGTTCGTCGTATGCACATCAATCTGCTGCGCTACAACCACAACGGCCTGAGTCTTCGTGGGGTTAGTTACGAGCCGTCGTCCGACGAGATGGCTGAGTCGTTCGCCGCCGTGCTGCGGGCGCGGAAGCTCGTCGCACACTTCCGCCGCCCGCGCGGGCCGGACATTGACGCGGCGTGTGGGCAACTGCGGCGGCGCACTGCAAGTTCCGGCCTGACTTCAAGCTGAACATCGGCGGCGACCTCGGTGGCGACCCGACTCCGCAAAGGTTGGCGACCGCATCAGTCCCGCGCCGGGGCGGGACTTGCCGCTTCGGTTCGTGCCCGCTGACTCCAACCGGTCCCACCCGAATTCCGGCGTGCCCGAAAAAGGCGGAAAAAACAGTTGCGTGGCCTGGGGTGTCTTGCTAGGAATGTTGGCGTTCCCGTAGGAAAACCAAAGAAAACATCACAATTGTTGGAGGAAAAACTATGAAGCCATTGATCAGATCACTCGTAATCGCATCCCTCGCCGCCGCAGTCATCCTCGGCACCCCGACGGTCTCGCTGGCCGCCGAGAAGGAAAAGGGCAAGGACAAGGCCGCTGAGAAGGGCAAGAAGGAGGGTGTCCTGCCCTACAACGGCAAGGCCGTCGCCGTGGACAAGGCCGCCAAGACCGTGAAGCTCTCCGGCGAAAAGGGCCGGGTGATTCAGATCACGGCCACCACCAAGATTGATCGGGGCGGCAAGGCCGCGACGCTCGACGATCTCAAGGAGGGCGAGGAAGTCTCCGGCGGCTACAAGGCCGGCCCCGACGGCAAGCTGGAGGCCACCATCCTGCATATCGGCCCGAAGGCGCCCGCCAAGGGCAAGAAGAAGGAAGAGAAGAAGTAGTCCTCCTTCGCCACCGAGTTCCAGGGCAGGCTGGCAACGGCCTGCCCTTTTCCTTTTGCGGGGGCCGGGCTTCAGGCCTTCAACCCGTAATGCCGCCGCGCGTTGGCCGACCACAGTTTCCGCTGCTGTTCCGCCGGCCGGGTGGCGATGATCTGGCGCAGCATCGCGGCCCACTGCTGATACGTCGCGCCAAGCAGGCAGACCGGCCAGTCGCCGCCGAAGACAACCCGGTCGGGGCCGAAGGCGTCAAGACAGTGGTTCACCACCGGTGCGAGGTCTTCCGCGCCGCCGCCCGGCGTCAGGCTGGCGGCGATGCCGGAGATTTTGCCGATGACGTTGGGGCGTTTCGCAAACGCGTCAATCGAGCGCTTCCATTGGTCGGCGGTGTGGCGCGGCTTGTCCTCGCCGGGGCGGGCTGCGCGGAAGGCCTTCAGGTCGGGGTTGCCGCAGTGGTCCAGCACGAAGCGCGTGCCGGGGCAAAGCTCGGTGAGTTTCACCGCATCCATCAGCTCCGGCGCCCGCATGCAGAGGTCGAAGCTTTTGCCCGCCTCGCCCAGCAGCTTCACGCCGCGCACGAACTCGGGCTTCAAACAATAACCCGCCGGGGTCGCGGGCGAGTGGAGGACGCGGCGCACGCCCTTGCAGCGCGGGTTGCTCCGGAAGCGCTTCACGTAGTCCGCGAAGCCCGGGCTGTCCGGGCGCCCGCCGATGACGGCGGCGAGCGTCGGGGTTTGCCCGCGGGCGGCAAGGCCGAGCACGAATTCCGCCTCGCTCACCAGCGTGTCCTCGGCCACGTCCACCTCCATGTAAACGGCGCGCACGTTCAAGCCGGCCGTGGCGGCGCGATACTCCTCCGTCCGGTAGCTCTTGCGCAGCACGGCGGGCGCGTCGCCCAGCCACGGAAGTTTTTGGGTCGTCAGATCCCAAAGGTGCTGGTGGGTGTCAATGATCAGCGCGTCCGGGGCCTGGCTCAAAGTGGCGCATCCGGTGGTCGCGACGCCGGCGATGCCGGCGTGTTGCAGAAACTGGCGGCGGGTCAGGTGCATGGCGAAAGAATGCGACACCCCGCCGGCCTCGGCCATCCGATTTTTGAACCCAATCTTGAACCGTCATCGCCGGCGATGAGCGGCATTTCCACCCCCCGGCGTCTCCATAAGCCGAAAAAAGGCGTGCATTAGCGGCTCTGCCTGCCTAGATTCACCCCGATGTTCCCAGTTGCGGACACGAAAAGTCCGGTCGCCGTTCAGGCCGCCGTGACTTCCATACACGGCGAGATGTTCAGCAGGGGGGAACGGGACTTCGTTGCCAAAGTGTTCGGGTGGGCGGTGGATGCGTTCGAGGGACGCTACCGGGATTACCAGCCAATTGACGCGCTCTACCACGACCTTGAGCACACGTTGCAAGGCACGCTCTGCTACGCGCAAATCCTCCGGGGCCGCCAGCGCGCCGGAGCCACGCCCGCAGTGCCGCAGCGGATGTTTGAGCTCGGCCTCCTGGCCATCCTCCTCCACGACACCGGGTATCTCAAGGTGCGCGGCGACAACGAAGGCACCGGCGCGAAATACACCCTCATCCACGTCAGCCGCAGCGCGAACTTCGCCCAGCAGCTCCTCACCGAGAAGGGCTTCAGCACCGAGGACGCCGGCATCGTCATGCGCATGATCCGCTGCACGGGCGTGAACGTGAAGATTGACGCCATCCCCTTCCAGGGCGAGGTCGAGCGCACCATCGGCTTCTGCATCGGCACGGCGGATTTGCTCGGCCAGATGGCGGCCACCGACTACGTGGACAAGCTGCCCATCCTCTTCGACGAGTTCGCCGAGTCCGCGCGCTACAGCGGCACCAAGACCATGTTCGAGAGCGCCGAACACCTGCTGAAGATGACGCCGATGTTCTGGGAGAAATACGTGCGGCCCAAAATCGAGAAGGACTTCCAATCCAACTTCCGTTTCCTCAGCGAGCCGTATCCCGACGGCCTCAACCCCTACCTCGCCGCCATCGAGGCGAACATCGAGCGCTCGAAGCGGCTGGCGGCGGAGCCTGCCGTGGTCGTGGCGAAGTAAGCGCTCTTCCCTTTGCCGGCGGGCCGGTCTAGGATTTCCACATGGCACAGAGTCGTCGGAAGGAATCACAAACCATACAGCGCTGCTCGGCAGGAGGAACCTGCTCCAAGCGCAGCGTTTTCTAAACTCCACCGCGAACCATGAAGCAGAAACACCCTCTTGCAGAAGTCTTCGGTTTCCAGACGACTGACAAGAGTGCCGTGGCAAACCGGCACAGAACAAAACGCCTCTGCCCCTTCAACAACAAGGTGCCGAACTGCACCAAGGATAAGGCTCAGAATCCGCTCGGGGTTTGCAGCGTGTTCGATGGTGATGACATTGCTATCACCTGCCCCGTTCGTTTCCGGCAGGATTGGTTGATTGCAGATGATGCTGCGGACTTCTTTTTCGACCCGGGTGCGAGGTGGACAACCCTCACAGAAGTTAGGTTGAAAGACGCGGACGGCGGCTCTGCCGGGAACATTGATGTGGTGCTGTGCGCTTATGACAAAGCAGGGAAGGTGTATGACTTCGGCGCCTTAGAAGTGCAGGCCGTTTACATCTCCGGCAATGTCCGCAATCCGTTCGAGCACTTCATGGATGACCCGGCAAACCGAGGCGACATGGACTGGACGAAAGAAGCGAACTACCCAAGACCGGATTATCTTTCCTCGTCGCGAAAAAGGCTGGCCCCGCAGTTAATTTTCAAGGGCGGAATACTGAATGCCTGGAACAAGAAGTCGGCGGTTGCGCTCAACACCGGCTTTTTCCGCACGCTACCCAAACTTCCCGAAGTGCCAAAGGCAGAAGCGGACATCGCATGGCTAGTCTATGACCTGAAACTTTCGAGCAAGCCCGGTGAACACCATCAGCTTTTTCTCGAACGCACGGTTTATACGAAGTTCGAGCCTGCGTTGTTTCAGATTACGAGGTCGCGCCCCGGACGCATGGAAGATTTCGTGCGAGAACTGCAAACCAAAGTGGATGAGAAGCTGGAGAATCCACCTACCAACCGCGTCTTGGACAGCCCCTTCTGAGGTCTTAGCATGAGCCAGGCGTTTTTGTTTCCCGAATTGCAGACGGATGAGCGTGATTCGCCTGTCAACGTCGCATCCGTGCCGCAGCGCAGCCCGTTTCGGTATCCCGGAGGCAAGACGTGGCTGGTTCCCCTGTTCCGCCGTTGGCTCTTGAGCAAAGTTGACCGGCCTCAGTTGCTTGTTGAGACATTCACGGGTGGCGGAATCGTCGGCTTGACCACAGCGTTTGAAGATTTGGCTGAGGAAGTTCTGCTCGTGGAACTTGATGAACAAGTCGCGGCCGTTTGGGAGACGCTTCTTTCCTGCGATGGGGAGTGGTTGGCTCGACGCATCCGTGCGTTTGAAATGACGCCCGAGAACTTGAAAGCAGAACTGTCGAAAGTTTCTCACTCAAAGCGGGAGCTGGCCTTCCAAACTCTCCTACGCAATCGAACCGCGCATGGTGGAATCCTCGCGGCGGGAGCAGGAGTTCTGAAGCATGGGGAAAATGGCAAGGGACTGCTCTCACGTTGGTATCCCGAGACCATTGCAAAGCGCATCCTGGCAATCGGCATGGTCGCCGAGCGCATCCGATTCGTGCATGGCGACGCCTTTGCCGTAATGCACCGGTATCAGTCCTCGCGGAACACAGTCTTCTTCATTGACCCGCCCTACACCGCAGGCGGCAAGAGCGCCGGCAGCCGTCTCTACACGCATTCGGTGCTAGACCACGAGAAGTTGTTCTCTGTTTGCGAGAAATTGTCCGGTGATTTCCTGATGACTTACGACAACGCCCCGGAAGTGGTGGCGTTGGCTCACAAGCATGGCTTCCAAGCCAAGGCAGTTCCGATGAAGAACACCCATCATGCGGAGATGAGCGAACTTTTAATCGGTCGCAACTTGGATTGGGTCGAGGAAGGAGCAGTCTTTCGCGAGGCATCCGTGCCTTATCGTGTGTCCGTGCGAAATGAAGCCACACGGACCCAGAAGAAGGGAGCCAAGAGGTGAAGCAGGAGGACAAGGCGGAAGTCTTGAAGCTGCTCCAGAGCAAATACCCGCAGTTTCAGCCGACCGAACGGGAGCACTTCGTCGAATGCGCTCTGTGCGGCCGGTCCCACCGGAATTGTTGAGCAAGCTCTTTACAGGAGTCTAGGACTGGCTCATAAGTCAGGCCGTGAAAGCGAAAAATTTCTTCATTACTGTGTTAGGGATCGTTGGACTCATCCTCCTTGTGGCGGCGATTTGCTACAAGACAGGCCGCCGTGATGAGCGCATGTCGGCACTCGAAGCTCGCCTCGCTTCAGCCGAAGGAGATTTGCATGAGTTGAAGCAGGCCAAAGTGCATCAAGAGGCCCAATGGGGTTGGCTCAAGCGGATTGGACAGGGTGCCCGCGCACTGCTTCCTTGGGGCAAGTAGTGCCAAGCCGGTTTTAAGATTCGGGTGGCAGCACGTTTCTTCAGTAGGGTTCCCCACCCTCACCTCCTTGGCGTCTGCCGCCCGAATCGCTTTTTCCCCTCGGCCAATCCCCACGGGATTGCGTCCCTCAGCCCAAGGTTGGCGGAGCAGCGCGACGCCTACCTTGGGTCACGCGCCGGAATATCCCGGAACCCTGAAGGGGTTCCCGCCCGTCGAGGTTCACAGAATCATGGGGCACAGAATCATGCCGGCCCATGATTCTGTGGCCCATGATTCTGTGCCGCCTTCCCCGCGCACGCGGCCGGCCGGCCGCAACCCCTTCAGGGTTGTCTCCCGTCTCCACCCGCACCCAAGGTAGCCTCGGTGACTCGGCAACCTTGGGCTGAGGGACGCAGCCCCGTTGGGGCAGGCTGAATGGATGGACCACAACGCAAAAGTTCGCAGGTTTTCTCCCTCACCCCGGCCCTCTCCCGCTGGGAGAGGGGGCTACACAGGCCGCGTCACGAACAACCGGCGCGTGCGGATTGTCGAGACGGCGACGAAGCGCTTCCCTCTCCCAGCGGGAGAGGGTTAGGGTGAGGGAGAAAAGCAACTGACACCCAAACGCCCCGCCATGCTCCATCAGTCTCCCAAGCTTACCGCCATCGCCCGCAAGTTGCGCAAGGCGGACACTTGGGCGGAGCAACTTCTATGGCGCTGGCTGCGTGACCGCCGCTTCTCGGCCTACAAGTTCCGCCGTCAGGTGCCGATGGGGTCGCACATTCTGGATTTCTACTGTCCCGAGGCGAAGGTGAACATCGAACTGGACGGCTCGCAGCATGGCCACCCGGAACACTTGCAGGCCGATGCCGAACGGGATGCATGGCTGGCGGAACGGGGCATCAAGGTGCTGCGCTATTGGAACTTCCGGTTGCGCCGCGAGAAGCAGGTGGTGCGCGACGCCATCTGGCAGGCGTTGCAAGAGCGTGCGCCGAAGGAGATGCCGGACTACTGCCGGCCCGGAGTGGTGGGAGGGGAGCCGGTGGAGCGCAAGAGGCCGTCTGACTGAATTACGCTTTCTCCCTCACCCCGACCCTCTCCCGCTGGGAGAGGGGGCTACGCAGGCCGCGTCACTATCAATGGGCGCGTGCGGATGGCCAAGACGGCGATGGAGCGCTTCCCTCTCCCAGCGGGAGAGGGCTAGGGTGAGGGAGAAAGGGTCCATCTGGTATAAAATGCCTCCTACTTGCATAAATGTGCCATCATGTCACTGGACAGCCGAGTTTTTCAACTGGATGCGCCATTATTGTCACTCTACAGCAGGTTATTCTGAATGAATGGCTTGTTCAGGTGGCTGGTCAACTGGCTATTTCTGGTCTTTGGCTTGGTTGGGTCGGTGGTGGATGACCTTAGTTTGGTGGTTTCGACCTGTTTTAGGGTGGAGTAATTATTTTTGCCACCGGACTTGACTATGGAGGGGCCATCGGTAAGCTCCGCCAGACTCCTTAACCAAATCATGCCACGAGCAAGCTCGTATCCCTCACCCATCAACCTTCAATCCCCACAAGACCATGCCAATTTCTGGAGCCTCATCCTACCTGCCCACCATCAATGAGTTTTTGCCGAGCTGGGAGCTGGTCAATGCCACCCTCGGAGGTGGCGGGCCGCTCTTGTTGCGCAATCCCAACGGCACGGTGCCGCCCACGGTGAGCCGGGCGGACCTGGTGACGATGCGGGATAATCTCCAGCTCAAGCACGCGGACATCTCGGGCCAGATGAACAACGTGCAGATCGCGGCGGCGGCGCTCCGCGCGATGAAGGAGGCGCTCAATCTTCAGGGTGGGCGGTTCAATGGCGCGGTGCGGAGTGATTTGGCGGGCACGACGTTCGAGGCCGCGCTCCCGTTGCTGCCGCAGCCGGGCGCAGGGCAGGGCATTTTCGTTGAGCCGATGGATGACATCGCGACGTTGTGGGCCAAGATCAACGCGGCGGTCGGCATTCCCGGCTTCACGGCGCCCTTGGTGTTGCAGGGGAATTTCACGCTCACGGATTTTAACACGGCGCTGGCCAACCTGAAGGCGCAGTTCGAGCTGGTGCACAAGGAGGACTTCCTGGTGAGCTTCAAGATCAAGGAGCGCAACCGGATGCAGGACTTGATTTATCCCATTCTCAAGGCGTATCGGCTCGCGGTGCCCACGAAGTTCGCCGCAGATGACCCGCTGGTGGTTTCGCTGCCCAAGTTGACGCCTGATGCTGGCTCGACGCCCGACGCAGTCCTCGCGAATGGCACCTGGAACGTCCCGACGTCGCAAGGGAAGCTGACGTGGGATGAGTCCACCAGCCCGGATGTGGTGGAGTATGAAGTGCGGTGGAGTCCGGGGCCGGATTATGACGCGGATACGGAGGTGACGATTGCCAATATCCCCGTGGCCGGCCCACGCGAATACTCGACGACGCAGGGACTCCTCGCGATAGGCGACGTGAGCAACTTCAAGATTTACGTGAAGACCACGACGGGGAATGAGCGCGGGTCGAACACGGTGAAGATCACGCGGACGACGTAGCGGGGCGGGTGGACTGCGCCCAGCGCTGACTGCGTTCCTCCCTCTCCCAGCGGGAGAGGGCCGGGGAGAGGGAGAGCGGCTGATGCGTCCTGGTGGATGCGTTGCGTCAATGAGCGTGGGCGGCCTTTCTCCCTCACCCTATCCCTCTCCCGCTGGGAGAGGGGAGAGCGAGGTGGCCGGCATTGCTTTCTGCGCCGGTTTTCCTGCTCTAAATCCTAATCTTAATCCTGCTCTCCGTTGGGGACGGGCAGGATTAGGAGCAGGATTAGGATTAAGATTAGGAGCAGGCGGCCGGCGGGCGGCTTTGGAGCTTGTTCCCCCTCGCCCCGCCCCGTTGAATCTCCGGCGTGTCGCGTGATTATCAGCTCCACCGTTTCTCCGCTCCCGCCGAGTTGCGGATTGATTACGCGCGCGAGCTGAACGCGCAGCAGCTTGCCGCCGTCACCGCGCCGGAGGGGCCGGCCTTGGTCATCGCCGGCGCGGGCGCGGGCAAGACGCGCACGCTCACCTACCGCGTGGCGTGGCTCATCGAGCAGGGCGTGCCGCCCGACCGCATCCTGCTGCTGACCTTCACGAACAAGGCGGCGAAGGAGATGATGCGCCGCGTGGAGGACCTGCTCGGCAGCGATGTCTCGCAAATCTGGGGCGGCACCTTCCACTCGGTCGGCGCGCGCATCCTGCGGCGGCACGCGGAGGTGCTGGGCTGGCGGCCGGACTTCACCATCCTCGACCGCGAGGATGCGAAGGACTTGATTCAAGCGTGCGTGGACGAGGCGGACATTGACGTGAAGGAGACGCGGTTCCCGAAGCCCGACGTGCTGGGCGACATCTTTTCGATGGCGGTGAACACGGGCCGTTCGCTCGCGGAGACACTCGCGGCGGATTACGACCACTTCGCGCCGCTGGCGGGGAAGATTGCCGACATCGAGGCCCGCTATCTCGCGCGCCGGCAGGCGACGAACGGGATGGACTTCGACGACCTGCTCACGCAGTGGCGGCGCGTGTTGAAGGAGTTCCCGGACCTGCGCGACTTCTACCAGCGGCGCTTCCAGTTCATCCTCGTGGACGAGTATCAGGACACGAACACGCTGCAGGGCGACCTGATTGACCGGCTCGCGGCGGTGCACAAGAACCTGATGGTGGTGGGCGACGACGCGCAGAGCATCTACGCGTGGCGCGGGGCGAACTTCAGGAACATCCTGGAGTTTCCGCAGCGCTGGTTCGGCTGCCAGACCTTCAAGATTGAGGTCAACTACCGCAGCACGCCGGAGATTCTGGCCTTCGCCAACGCGGCCATCGCGCCGAACGTGCAGCAGTTCCAGAAGCAGCTCGCGGCGGCCCGGCCTTCCGGCGTGAAGCCCGTCGAGGTCGCGTGCATCGACGCCGGCGAGCAGGCGGCGTTCGTCGCGCAGCGCGCGCTGGAGCTGCGCGACGAGGGCATTCCGCTCTGTGAGATGGCGGTGCTCTACCGCTCGCACTTTCACGCGCTCGAACTCCAGCTCGAACTCACGCGCCGCAACATCCCGTTCAGCATCACCAGCGGCATCCGCTTCTTCGAGCAGGCGCATGTGAAGGACGTGGCGGCTTATCTCAAGCTGGTCCACAACCCGCGCGATGAAGTCAGCTTCAAACGGCTGGTGCGAATGATGCCGGGCGTGGGTGGCAAGAGCGCGGACAAGCTGTGGAACGTGTTCCGTGCTGCGTGTTGCGTGCCCGAACTCGACTCCGAACACGCAACACGCAACACGCAGGACGCCCCTCCCTCGCTCGCCGTCGCCCTTCAGCAATGCGCCCGCGCCATCCCCAAGAAAGCCGCCGCCGCCTGGGCGCAGTTCACCGCCACCATCGCGCAGCTTTGCGCGCCGGAAATCCGCGCGAAGACCGACGCGATGATTCGCCTCGTGCTGGAGGCCGGCTACGAAGACCACTTGAAGGCGACTTACCCGAACTTCCGCCAGCGGCTTGAAGACCTGGAGCAGCTCGCCAGCTTCGCGCGGCAGTTCCCGACGATGGAGGACTTCCTCACCCAGCTCGCGTTGCTCACCAACGTCGAGGCCGAGGATGACAAGCCGCGCGAGGACGACCATGAGAAGATTCGCCTCTCGTCCATCCACCAGGCCAAGGGCCTCGAATTCCGCGTCGTGTTCGTCATCATGCTCTGCGACGGGCTGTTTCCGTCCGCGCGCTCGATTGACAACCCCGAGGGCGAGGAGGAGGAACGCCGGCTCTTCTACGTCGCAGTCACGCGCGCGAAGGACGAGTTGTATCTCAGCCACCCGCTGATGCGCTTCATGCAGGGCGGCGGCGATGCGATGCAGCAGCCCTCCCGCTTCCTCGCGGAAATTCCCGTGGAACTGCGCGAGGAGTGGAACCTCCGCCCGCACGCCCCCGCCACGGACTTCAGCGACATGGGCGAGACCAGCGAAGACGGCGAGGAAACGCCCTTTTGAACCGGGCGGCGGCGCGCGTAGCTCGACATTCCAATGTCGAGTTGTGCGGTTGCCGGCCCAAGACTCGACATTGGAATGTCGAGCTACGCGGCCCCGCCAAAGAAGTTATTGTCAGACCGGGCGGGAAAATTATTCTGCGAGCATGAAGCCCGGATTCCTCTGCCGCCCAGCCGTGTCCATGTCCCGTTTGCTCGCCCTGCTGGCCGCCGCGCCGCTGCTCGCCGCGTCCGCCACCGCGCAGGAAGTGCAACTCAAGCTGCTCCCCACGGGCGGCATGTCGAAGATGGGCGGTTACTATCCGTTGCGTCTCGCGCTTTCCGCCGACCAATCCGAGGACATCAAGAAACTGCCGACTGACCTCGCCGCGCCGCTCTTCGGCACGTTCAAGCTCGGCGCGAGCGATGCGCCCACGGCCATCGCCGTCGTGCTGGACGAGCCGGACGGCAAGCCGTCGCGCTTGTTCGTGGACGCCAACGCCAATGGCGACCTGACCGACGACCCCGCGCCGGTCTGGAACTCCCGCAACGTGAAGGGCAGCGATGGCAAGGACTACCAGCAGTTTCTCGGCAATGCAAAAGTGAACGTCCCGCTGGGCAAGGAGCCGGCGACGCTGACCATTGCCATGTATCGCTTTGACAGGCGCGATCCAGCGCGCTCCGCACAGAAAGGCTTTCTCTTCCACTACCCCGACTACGCGCGTGAAGGCGAAGTGGCGCTTGGCGGCAAGACCTACAAGGCGCTCCTCGCCGACCGGATGGCCACGGGTGATTTTCGCGGCAAGGACGCGGCCAGCTCCGGCGTGCAGCTCTTTCTCGACGTGAATGAGAACGGAAAGTTCGAAGCTGGCAGCGAGGCGTTCGATGTGCGCCAGCCATTCAACATCGCCGGCCAAACCTATGAGATCGCGGGGCTGACGGCGGGCGGCGAATCCTTCCGCATCCAGAAGTCCGCCAAGGCGGTCGCGGAGAAGAAGGCCGCGCCGCCACGCCCCGAACTGCTCGCCGTGGGCAAGCCGGCGACGGTCTTCAAAGCCAAGACCACGGACGGCACCGCGATTGATTTCCCCGCCAGCTTCAAGGGCAAGATCGTGCTGCTGGACTTCTGGGCCATCTGGTGCGGGCCGTGCATCGGCGAGCTGCCACACCTGACGGCGGCGTATCAGAAGTTCCACCCAAAGGGCTTCGAGGTGCTGGGCATCAGCCTCGACCGGCCCGGCGACGACAAGAAACTCGCCGCGTTCACGAAGGACAAGAACATGCCGTGGCCGCAGGTCTTCGACGGCAAGTATTGGCAGGCCGAGGTCGCCCAGCTCTACGGCGTGCGCTCCATCCCCACCGCTTACCTCGTGGATGGGGACACCGGGCTGGTTATCGCCAACAGCGGCCTGCGCGGCTCGCAGTTGGAACAGACCATCGAGGCCGCGCTGGCGAAGAAGAGCGGCAAGTAACCGGAGCGCCGGCTTCCAAGCCGGCTTTGCCGTGGCGGAAAGAACTACGCACTCCGGGGCGTGGCCGCTCCCCGTTCCATTTCAGAGTTTGGGATCATGAGGCGGGGGCCTCTGCGGGTGCCGCTGGCGTAGTCGAGGCAGCGGTCTGCGCCAGTTGCGATCGCTTCCATTTCCGCTCCTCCATCGCGCAGAACAGGCACGGCACGATGAACAGCGTGATGAGGCTCACGGCCATGCCGCCGACGGATGGGATGGCCATCGGTTTCATCACGTCCGCGCCGCGACCGGTAGCCCAGAAAATGGGCAGGAGGCCGAAGACCGTGGTGGCAATGGTCATCAGGCAGGGCCGGATGCGCCGCAAGCCCGCCTCAATGGTCGCATCGCGAATCTCCATGACGGACTTGAACTCGCGGTCTTTGAAGACGCCTTCGAGATAAGTAGCGATGACGACGCCATCGTCATCCACCACGCCGAAGAGGACCAGGAACCCAACCCACACGGCCACAGACAGGTTCACGCCCCATAGCGCGAGCATGATAAAGCCGCCCGACGCGGAAACCAGCACGCCGAAGTAAATGATGGGCGCGATCCACCAGCGTTGGAAGCCGAGGTAGAGCATCACGAACATGATGAGCAGGCAGACGGGCACGAGGATTTGCATCCGGGCGGTGGCGCGGACCTGGTTCTCGAACTGGCCGCTCCACTCCCAGTAATAGCCGGCGGGCAGCTTGAGCCGGCCTTCTCTGAGCGCGGTTTGCAACGTGCGCTCGGCGTCCTCGACCACGCTCACCTCGTCGCGGTCGCGCGTGTTCATGGTGACGTAGCCGACGAGCAGGCCGCGCTCGCCCTTGATTTCCTGCGGGCCAAGGACGCTCTTGATGGTCACGACCTGCGCGAGCGGCACCTGCGCGCCGGTGCTCGTGGGGAGAAGAATTTTCTCCAGCTCGGGAATGTCCTCGCGGAACTCGCGCAGGTATCGCACGCGAATCGGGTAGCGCTCGCGGCCCTCGACCGACTCCATGAGGTTCATGCCGCCGATGGCGACCTCGATGACATCCTGCACGTCGCGGATGTTCACGCCGTAGCGCGCGATGCGGTCGCGGTCTATCTCGAACTGGAGATACGGCTTGCCGACGATGCGGTCGGCGACGATGTCCGTCGCGCCGGGGACGTGCTTGAGGAGCTGCTCGATTTCGAGGCCGATGCGCTCCAGCTCCCGCAAGTCGCTCCCGTAAATCTTCACGCCCATCATCGCGCGGAAGCCGGTCTGGAGCATCACGAGCCGCGTCTGAATCGGCTGGAGCCATGTCGGCAGCACGCCGGGAATGGCGGTCTTCTCCTGCAGCTCGGCGAGGATTTCGCTCTTCGTGATGCGGCGATGCTCGGGCGCGAAGAAGGCGAGCGGCGTCTTCAGCCAGCCAGGCCAGCCAGCGAACCAGCGCTTCACAGGGACGTGCCGCCATTCGGACTCGGGCTTGAGGATGACGATGCTCTCCATCATGCCGATGGGCGCGGGGTCGAGCGCGGACTCGGCACGGCCAATTTTCCCAACAACGCTCTCGACCTCGGGCACGCTGGCGATGGCGAGGTCCTGCTTCGAGTTCACTTCAATGGCGGGACCGAGGCCGGCCTGCGGCAGCAGCGACGGCATATAGAGGAACGAGCCTTCGTCCAACGGCGGCATGAACTCGCGCCCGATGCCCGGCAGGATGCGGCGTTCCTTCACGACGGTCAGCCCGGCAGCAAGTTCCGTCTGCCGCTCGGCGTCCGTCTGCTTGCGCCAGAGCATCCGGCGATGCGTGGAAGCGTCGGCGTGGCGGACGCTTTGCCAGCGGAGCTGGCCCAGCTCAACGCGCGGGGAACTCGCGCCGAGATTGGCGAGCCATTCGACGGGCTTCAGCGTCGTGCCGATGCCGAGCCAGATGGTCAGGCCGAGCAGGAGAATCACGATTGGCGCGACGAGGAAGGTCTTCTTGTGGTTCAGAATCCACCGCAGCGTTGGCTCATACACGCCGGCCACGCGGCGCGAGACGACGTTCTCCTCCAGCGGCAGGAACCGCTCGCGCGTCATGCGCACGACCGCGAGCGCGACGATGACGCCCGTCGCCACCGCCATCGGCCAGCCGCTGTAGTGGCTCGTCGCACCGGCCCACATGAAGACGGCGTGCGTGGCAAGCGCGGTGGCGAAGCCCAGCCCGCCCGCCAGGCCCCAGACCGTGCGGCGCGACCAGTTCACGGGCCGGAACAGGAAATGGCAGATCAGCGGCACGACCGTCAGCGCGAGGATGACGCTGGAGCCGATGGCGAAGGTCTTCGTGAAAGCGAGCGGGGCGAACAGCTTGCCCTCCTGGTCGGTGAGGAAGAACACCGGAATGAACGACACGAGTGTGTTCGACACCGCCGTGACAATCGCGCCACCCACCTCTCTCGCGCCGTCGAAGACCTTCTCGAAGTGGCTCTTCTTCGGGTCGCCACTGGCAATGTGGCGGTAGATGTTCTCGGTCATGATGATGCCCATGTCGGCCACGTCGCCGATGGCGATGGCGAGGCCCGCGAGCGACATGATGTTCGAGTCCACGCCGAACACATACATGAGCACGAAGCACAGGCAGACCGACAGCGGCAGCGTGACGAGCACCGACACTGTGCTGCGCAGGTGCAGCAGGAAAATCAGGATGACCGCGCTGGCCATGAGCGCCTCCTCGGTCAGCGCCTCCTTCAAGGTGGCGATGGTCTCCTTCACGATGTCCGTGCGGTCGTAGAAGGGGACGATTTTGACCTTCGACACGCGACCATCGGCGAGCGTCTTCTGCGGCAGGCCGGGTTCGAGCTGCTTCACCTTCGCCTTCACGCGCTCGACGACATCGAGCGGGTTCTCACCGTAGCGCATCAGCACCACACCGCCGACGGCTTCGACACCGGCCTTGTCGAGCGCGCCGCGCCGGAAGTCCGGGCCGAGCGTGACGGTGGCGACGTGCTTGACCTGAATCGGCGTGCCCTTCTCCTGGCGGATGACGACCTTCTCCAGGTCCTCGACCGACTTGATGAAGCCGACGCCCCGGATGAAGACCTCGAGGCCGTTCTTCTCAATCACCTTCGCGCCGACATCAATGTTCGCCTTCTGCACCGCCATCGTCACGTCCATCAGCGAGACGCGGTGGGCGCGGAGTTTGTCGGGGTGAACGTCTATCTGATACTGCTTCACGAAACCGCCGATGCTGGCGACTTCGCTGACGCCCTCGGTGGAGTTGAGCTGGTAGCGGATGAACCAGTCCTGGATGGAGCGCAGCTCCGCGAGGTCGAAGCCTTCGCCCTCGACGGTATACCAATAGACCTGGCCCAGCGCCGTTGCGTCCGGGCCGATGACGGGCACGACGCCGGTGGGCAATCGCTGCTGCGCGACGTTCATGCGCTCGATGACCCGCGAGCGCGCCCAGTAGTAGTCCACCTCGTCCTTGAAGATGACGAAGACCATCGCGAAGCCGAAGCCGGACATGCTGCGGATGGTCTTCACGCCCGGCGTGCCGGTGAGGCTCGTGGTGAGCGGATACGTGACCTGGTTGTCCACGTCCTGCGGCGAGCGCCCTGGCCAGTCCGCGAAGACGATGACCTGCTTCTCGCCGATGTCGGGGATGGCATCCACCGGCGTGCGCGTGAGCGCGTAGTAGCCGCCGCCCAGCACCGCCGCCACGCCGACGAGGACGAGGAAGGCGTTCTTCAGACACCAACGGATGACGGCGTCAACCATAGGTCAGTGCTTGTGTTCGGCGGGTTTCGGCGCGGCGTGGCCTTCGTGGCCTGCGGGCTTCGCCGGCGCGGGCGGACCGCCGTGTTGATGGCCGGCAACCGCCGCCTGTCCCTGCGCGTAAAAGAGGCTCGGCAGGCCCTGCACTTGGAACTGGCTGTCGAGCAGGAAACCGCCGCGCACTGCGACGCGCTCACCACCGCTCAATCCGCCCAGCACGGGGAAAAAATCTCCGGCGCGCGGGCCGAGCTTCACTTCCACCGGCGCGAACTGGCCCTTCGACCGCTCGACATACACGAGCGTCCGCACGCCGCTGTCGAGCACGGCGGTCACGGGCACGGCGAGGACGTTGAGTTCGTCGGGCTTGAGCTGCGCCGTCGGGCCAGGAATCTGCGTGAGCGCCATGCCGCACAACTTGCACTTGCCCGGCTGCGGCTGGAGCACGAGCGGGTGCATCGGGCAGGTGAATTGTCCCGCGATGCCGGTCGGAGCCGCGCGTCCATCCGCCAGCAGCGGCACGCGGATGACGGCGCTGCCGAACATGCCGGGCTTCAGCGCGTGGTCCGTGTTCGCGATGTTCACGAGCACCTTCACCGTGCGGCTCTCCTCGGTGAGCACGGGGTTGATGAACCAGATGCGGCCCGAGAACACGCGGCCCGGATGCGCCTCGGTGGCGAGGTCCACGGGCTGGCCGTATTGCACGCGGCCCAGCTCGCTTTCGTAGAGGTCGAGGTAGAGCCAGACCGAGTCGAGGTTCGCGAGCCGGTAGAGCATCTCGCCGGCCTTCACCATGCCCTTCTGCACGGCCATCTTTTCCACGACCGTGCCGCGGATGGGCGAGAAGAGCGTGACGCGCTCGCTGGTTTTGCGGCGCTGCACGAGGTCGTCCACCTGCGCGGGCGTGAGGCCCCAGCGGAGCAGCTTGAGGCGGGCGGACTCGATGAGGTTCGTGCCGGCGCGGTTTTCCAGCGCGATGAGCAGCTCCTGCTGCGCGACGAGCAGGTCCGGGCTGTAGAGGTCCACGAGATGGTCGCCCGCCTGCACGTCCACGCCGGTGAAGTCCACGTAAAGCCGCTCGATGTAGCCGTCCACGCGGCTGTTGATGACGGCGAGCGTGGTCTCGTTGTATTGCACCTTGCCGACCGCGCGAATCTCGTGCGTCAGCGCGCGGCGCTCGACAACGGCGGTCGCCACGCTGGCCATCGCACGGGCGTGGTCGGACAATTCCAGCATGGACTCGGAGGCCGTCGTGGCCGCCGCATTGGTTCCGGTGGACTTCGCTCCCGGCTTTGCGGGAATCAAGGGCATCGAGCAAATGGGGCACTTGCCGGGCTTTGGCAGGCGCACTTGCGGATGCATGGAACAAGTCCAGACCTGCGCGCCATCGGCGAGAAGAGGAGCATCGCTGATGTGGCCGCGAAAGAAGCTCACGCCCAATACGCCGCCGAGCAGCCCGACGACGAGCGCGATGACGACGAAAACAGAAGTGCGAAGTGGGGTGAAGTTCATGGCTGTGCCTTTTGTTTACTCGCACACGGGTTGGAGTATTTGCGGCCGTTCTCCCTCACCCCAGCCCTCTCCCGCTGGGAGAGGGAGCCACGCAGGCCGCGCTGGTTAGCAAGGGGATGCTGCGGTGTGGCGAGGCGGCGGCGAAGTTTCCCCCTCTCCCAGCGGGAGAGGGCAGGGGTGAGGGAGAGAGCGTCCCGTTGCCAAGGACGCCGGGTAAAATCCTGGACCGTGCCTTTCATGGTGCTCCTCCGGGATTTGTCGCGGACGAGCGCGCCGGCAGGATGGGCGCACCGGCAGGCGGGGTTCCGAGAATGACGAGCGAGAGTTCCGCCAGCGCCAGTTCGCGCTGGATGCGCGCCTCGACCTCGGCAAGCCGGAAGTCCAGCAGCGTGCGCTGCGCGTCAATGAGGTTGATGAAGTCCACCTTCCCGGATGCGTAACCAGAACGCGCGACTTCGAGCGACTGCCGGGCCTTGGGCAGCAGCCGGTCGTTGAGCAGCTCCAGGTTCCGCGTGGCCTCGCGGAACATGAAGGACTTCTCCGCGAACTCGACCGCCAGCATGATCTGCTCCGCGCTGAAGCGCGCGGCGGCGGCCTGCTTCTCCGCCTGCGCGGCGGCAATCTGCGCGGCGATCTTGTCGCGCCACACCGGCAGCGTCATGCCCGCCTGCGGCGAGAAGATCACGGGGTTCGGCTTCACGTCCGCCTCCAGCCCGAGCGAGAAGTCCGGCACGCGCGCCTTGTAGGCCAGCCGGATGGAGGCGTCGGCACGGCGCACCTCGGCCTCCATCGCCTTGAGGCGCGGGCTGCGCGCGAACGCGCCGGCGAGCAGGCGGTCGGAGGTCAAATCGAGCGGTGTGGTCTCCAGCTTGGCGGGCACAGGTGGCGCGGCGGCGTCCGCGCCCAGTCCCAGCGCGGCCTTGAACTGCGCCAGCAGCGGGTTGCGCGAGTCCTGCAGGTTGGCGATTTCCGTCGCGAGCCGCTCCTGCTCGATCTGCGCCCGCAGCGCGTCCTGCAACGTCACCGCGCCGACCTCGTTGCGCGCGCGGGAGAGTTTTTCCAGGTCCGCCAGCAGCCGCAGCATCTCCTGGTTGACGGCGATTTTGGCGTCGAGGAAGTGAAGCTGGTAGTAAGGCTTCTTGAGGTTGAAGGCCGTCCGCAGCACGGCGGTTTCAAAGGCGAAATACTTCACATCGCTCTCGGCGGCGGCGACGTTCGCGGCGGCGCGCAGCTTGCCGGGGCCGGGAAACTCCGCCATCACGCCGGGTATCAGGCCCATCACCACGTCCTGAAGGTCCGCCGAGAAAGTCAGGCGCGGATCTGGCAGCGAGCGCGCGGTGGTGATGCGGCGCACCGAGGCCGCCCAGTCGTAGTAAGCCGCCTCGACCTGCGGCTGGGTGAACATCGCGTGCGCCAGGAAATTGCTCAGGGGAGATGCGGCGCTCAATTCAGGCATGGGTGGCCGTGCATCGCCCGGCCGATACGAGGTCGCCACTGATTCAAGCCTCCGCCCGGCCGCCTTCTCCTCCCGAGTCGGCACGCCGGTGCAGCCGATGAGCAATGCCGCCAGTCCGACCCAAGCCCCGGCCCATCGAAGCCAGCGGTCGTCAAATACTCCCGGTGCGCCCTGACGGACTCGGGTTTTCACACGGTCTGGATACCCGCGTGGGCGGATGGGCACTCCCCGCGTATTGCCGGACATGGCGCAATTTTTGCGTCAGGCCGGGATTAAGGAGGGAACACCTGAACCCGTGCCGGCGACTTGCAGTCGCCGCGTTGCGGATTGGCAGCTCGCGGTCGCCTCGAACTGCTGCCTTCCATGGGCGGCGACTGCAAGTCGCCGGCACGGGGCCAGGGCGGCTTCAGTTCACAAACGTCAGCTCGTTCGTCTCCAGCAGCACCTGCGCGAGCTTTTCCCACGGGTAGAGCCGCAGGCCGCGCGCGGGGGCGGCGAAATCGCGCTGGGCATTCCACAGCTTGCCGGTCACCACGGCGGCGGTGGCCGTCGTCCGCTGCTGGTCCAATTCCTTGATGACGGGCGTCCAGGTGAAGGGGTCGTTCACCCCGCCGACGCGGCAGTCCACCACGAAGTCAATGGTCTCCCCGGCCTTCACCATCAGGCGCGGCACGGCGAGCGTGACCTGGTTGCGCAGCGCCACGCCACGCACCAGCGAGCCGGCACCGCTGTAGATGATCTGCCCCTGCACGCCATCGCTGTTCTGGCCGCTGTGCGCGAGCGTGCCCTCGATGGTCACGAGCATGTCGTCCATCGCGGTCCAGCGGCGGATGGCGGACTGGGTCATCATCAGGCCGGGATGGCCACCGTTCGCGGACAGGTGGAAGTAGCCCGCGCGTCCGTCCGGGATGCGCGGGGAGGCCTGGTAGAAGCGGGTCTGCGTATTGTAGAGCAGCGGCCAGAACGCGCCGACACGGCCGGTGCGCGAGTCCAGATGGCCGAGGCCGTATTCCCACGGCGGCTGGCCGGGCAAAGGCCCCTTGGGCGCGGACATTTCGGTGGCGAGGTAGAACAGCGCGAGCTTCAACTCCGTGTCCGTCGGCGGGCGCGAGTAGATGAGGCGGTAAAGCATCTTCACCCGGTCGGCGTCGCTGGGCAGGGATTTCAAATCGCCGCGCTGAACCGTGTGGCGCGCCTGCTCGATGACCAGCGGGCTGTTCATCATGAAGAGCGCCTGCTGCGGGACGACGGTGTTGTTGCGCTGGCCGGTGCTGATGTCGGGGTTCGCGAAGTCGAAAGCGCCGAGCATGTTCGGCAGGTTCGCGCGGTCCACGAGGCCATACACGCTGCGGCGGTCGGAGTATTCGCCGTCGGCCTCCGGGCGGTCGAGACGCTCGCCGGGACCGCCCATCTGGAAGTTCAGCTTCCCGCCGATGTGGAGGATCGTGTCGCGCAGCGCCTCGAATTCCAGCCGGCGGCGATGCTGCTGCCAGAGCCAGCGGTTCTCCGGGTCCACCTGGGCGAAGCGCGGGTTGTCCTCGCTGCTCTGCTGCCACGTGTGCGACAGCAGGATGAGCTTCTGGAGCTTCTTCACCGACCAGCCGTTTTCCATGAACTGCCACGCGAGATAGTCGAGCAGCTCCGGGTGCGTGGGCGGCTCGGCGCGGAGGCCGAAGTCGTTCGCCGTCCGCACGATGCCCTCGCCGAACTGATGCAGCCACACGCGGTTCACCAGCACGCGCGCGGTGAGCGGGTTGTCGGGCGAGGCGATGTGGTTCGCCAGTTCCAACCGCCCGCTGCCATCGCGGAACGGCTCGCGGCTCTCGCCGGAAAGGATTTCGAGGAACTGGCGCGGGACGTTCGGGCCGCGGCTGCCACGGTTGCCCTTGATATAGACATAGCTGTCGCGCGGCTGGCCATCGAACAGCACGACCGCGCGCGGCGGCGCACCGGGATGCGAGGAGCGGATGTCGTCCACCGTGCGGGCCAGCCGCTGCTGCTCGGTGCGCACGTTGCCCATGCCCATGATGCGGCGGAGCGAGGCTTCAACCTTGTCGTCGCTGAACAGATAGGCCGATGAGTCTGGGGCGTAGATGACACGCCGGATTTGCTCCTGCGCGGCCTCGGGCAGGCCGGTGGGTGCGGGCGGGGCGTTGGTGCCGGCGGAACGCACGCGGGCCGCGTGCTGGCTGGCGACCTGATACCAGCGGGCGTTCGCATCCGCGAACAGCCGCGCCAGGTTCGTCGCCACGACCGCGATGGAGCCGGGCGGCGAGCCGAGCGCGCGGGCGACCAAAGGATTGACCGGCTTGTTCGTGTCGCCCGCCGTGCGCAGCCGGAGCGCGACAGGCGTGGCGGACTTGAGGAAGTTCGTCGGCGGCAGCGCGGCGAACTCGTGCCAGACGGAGAGCACGGGATGGTGCTTGGTCTTCGCGGCGTCGAGCGCGTCCTTCCAGCCGGCGGCCACGGCGGGCAGGAGATTGCGCCGCTGCATGAACTGGTTGAGCGACGCGGAATTCGTCGGCTGGCTGAAGTCGTAGAGCGCCTTGAGATAGTCGCTGATGCGGAACACCAGTTCCGACCGCGCGCGACCGCGCAGGCCGTCCTCGAACTTCTTGAGCGCGTCCTCGGCCTCCGCGAGCGCCTTCTGGAACTCCTTGAACTCCGGCGTGTCCTTGCTCACCGGCAGCTCGACGCCCTCGCGCGGCTCCGTGCTGCTCGCGAAGACGCCGTGCAGCGCGTAGTAATCCCTCGTCGGAATCGGGTCGAACTTGTGGTCGTGACAGCGCGCGCACGTCACGCTCAGGGCCTGAAAGCCCTTCATCACCACATCAATCCGGTCGTCTATCAGGTCGTCGGCGTTGTTGTTCAGGCGCGGGCCGAGGGTGATGAAGCCGAGGGCGGCGAGGTCGCTCCGCGATGGTTTCGAGTTTGGAGTTTGGGGTTTGGCGTTGTCGTCGTTTGCGTCCACCAGTCTGTCCGCTGCGATTTGGAGTTTGGCAAACTGGTCAAACGGCAGGTCATCGTTGAACGCCTTGATGACCCAGTCGCGATAGGTGTGCGAGTGGAGATAGCGCGTCTCGCCTCGGTTGTTGCGCCGGCCCGTCGTGTCGCCGTAGCGCGCCACGTCAAGCCAGTGGCGGCCCCAGCGTTCGCCGTAGCGCGGCGAGGCGAGCAACCGGTCCACGACCTTCTCGAACGCCTTCTCCGAATCGTCTGCCAGAAAATCATCCACCTCCTGCAACGTCGGCGGCAGGCCGGTGAGGTTGAAGGTCGCGCGGCGGATGAGCGTGACCTTGTCCGCGCGCGGCGAGGGCGCGAGGTTCTTCGCCTCCAGCGTGGCGAAGACGTAGTGGTCCACCGCGTTGCGCGCGAGCGGCGTCCAGTCCTTGCGGAAGTCCGGGATGATGGGCTTGAAGATGGGCTGGAAGCTCCAGTGCTGCTTCGGGTCGGTGGGGGCCGCGCCGTATTTGTTCGGCGCGTCGGCGCGCGGGTCGGGCGCGCCCATGCGGACCCACGCTTCGAGGTCGGCGATCTGCGATGCGGGGAGCTTCTTGTCGTCCGGCGGCATCTGGAGGTTGCGGTCGCGATAGCGGACGGCGCGGATGAGCGGGCTGCGGTCGGGATTGCCGGGGACGATGGCGGGGCCGGAGTCGCCGCCCTTGAGCAGGCCGTCGCGCGTGTCCACGCGCAGGCCGCCCTTCACCCGGCCCGCTTCGGTGGAATGGCATTTGTAGCAGTCCTTCACCAGAACGGGCCGGATTTTCTTCTCGAAGAAATCCGTCTGCTGCGGCGTGAGCTGGGGCGCGGGCGCGGCGAGAAGCGCGGCGGCGCCGACGAGCAGGGACAGGCCGGACGCGAGCGTCGGGTTCGCAGCGGGGCGACGGAACAGCGGGCGCATTGGGACAAGGTCGCGTGCTGACGCGAATGGGTTTTGCCGGTGAACAGTGCCCGCCCGCCGGGCAAAACGCAACGGAGGGAAATGCCTTACGCGGCCCCCCGGCCTGGACGCCCTATTGCGGTTGCTTTCGCGAGCGAAACCGGCAGTATCCAGCAGCCAACCCAACACCCCACCGATGCACGAGGACGACGAGAACGAGGGCGAAGAGAGCCACACGATGTTCATGCTGCGCGGCGGGGGCGTGGTGCCCACGGACCAGGCCATGCAGCCCGCGCAGGCCTCGGTCCAAGGCCCGGCGCTGACGGCCTCCGTGCTCGTGGTGGACGACAGCCGCACCCTGCGCCGGCTGCTCATCCGCGCGCTCAACGACATCGGCATCAGCAACGTCACCGAGGCGGCGAACGGCCGTGAAGGGCTGGAGCTGGCGCACTCCAAGGAGTTCGACCTCGTGCTGCTGGACCTCGAGATGCCGGAGCTGGACGGCTTGCAGGTGCTCCACGCCATCAAGTCCGACCCCTTGACGCGCTCCCTGCCGGTCATCGTCGTCTCCGGCGCCGAACAGTTTGAAAATGCCGTGATGTGCATCGAGATGGGCGCGGAGGATTTCCTGCCCAAGCCGTTCAACCCCGTGCTGCTGCGGGCGCGGGTCATGTCCTCGCTGGAAAAGAAGCGCCTCCGCGACCTCGAGCGCGTGCGCTTCGCCGAGCTGCAATACGAGAAGGAGCTGCTGCAACTGGAGAAGGAAAAATCCGAGCATCTGCTGCTCAACATCCTGCCGCGCGCCATCGCCGACCGCCTCAAGGGTGGCGAGCGCACCATCGCCGACAGCCATCCGCAGGTGACGGTGCTCTTCGCGGACCTCGTCGGCTTCACGCAGCTCTCCACCCGGACCGCGCCGCAGGACCTGGTCAACCTGCTCAACGAGGTCTTCTCGCACTTCGACCGCCTCGCCGAGCGGCACGGCCTGGAGAAGATCAAGACCATCGGCGACAACTACATGCTCGTGGGCGGCCTGCCGCTGCCGCGCGCCGACCACGCGGTCGCCGTGGCGGAAATGGCCCTGGACATGATGGAGGACGTGGCCCGCATCAACGCGAAGCACCAGCGCCAGATCAGCCTCCGCATCGGCATCAACACCGGGCCGGTGGTGGCCGGCGTCATCGGCAAGAAGAAGTTCACCTACGACCTCTGGGGCGACACCGTGAACCTCGCCAGCCGCATGGAGTCGGCCGGCCTGCCCAACACCATCCACGTCTCGCCCAGCACGCACGCGGCGCTGACGGGCAGGTATGAGCTGACCGAGCGCGGACTGGTGTCGTGCAAGGGCGTGGGCGAGATCACCACCTATTTGCTCACCGGGCGGCGGTGAGGCCCGCCTGGTTACGCCCGGCCCGCCGCAAAGATGCTGGCTTGACCCGTTGCGTCCGCCTCGCCGTAATCGCCCCGAATCCTTGACCGGCCAGACCGGTCTGAACCCACATCATGAAACTGCATCGCTCCCTCCTCCTCCTTGCCGCCGCCGTGCTGGCCGCGCTGCCCGCGCCCGCCGCGCCCATTCCCGACGACGCCAAGATCAACGGCTTCGCCATCGGCTGCCAGGCCTACACCTTCAACCGCTTCTCGGTCTTCGAGGCCATCGAGAAGACCGCTGCGGCGGGTGGCAAGATAATCGAGTTCTATCCCGGACAGTTCCTCACGAAGGAGGACAAGCTCGCCAACAAGACCAGGTGGAGCCACGACGCCTCGCCCGAGGTCGTCGCGCAGGTGAAGGCCAAGCTCGCGCAGCACAAGGTCCGCGCGGTCAACTACGGCGTCGTCACCATCCCCAAGGACGAGGCGGCGGCGCGGAAGATTTTTGAGTTCGCCCGGACGATGGGCCTCTACGGCGTGACCACCGAGTCCGTGGACAACCTCGACCTCATCGAGAAGCTCGTGAAGGAATACGACCTCCGCGTGGGCATTCACCAGCACGCCAAACGCTTCAAGAAGGAGCGGGACGCGCAGGGCAACCAGGTCGTTGACCCGAGCTACAAGGTCTGGGATCCCACGTTCATCCGCGACCAGGTGGCGAAGCGCGACCGGCGCATCGGCGCGTGCGCGGACCTCGGGCACTGGCAGACCTCCGGCATGAAGGCGCTGGACTGCGTGAAGATCCTCGAGGGCCGCATCATGAGCGTCCACATGAAGGAGCGCGCCGCGCTCGGTCCCGGCCAGCACGACACCCTCTTCGGCACCGGCATCACGGACATGGGCGCGATCCTCGCCGAGCTGCGCCGGCAGAAGTTCGAGGGCAACATCTCCATCGAATACGAATACAACTGGGACAACTCCGTGCCCGATGTGAAGCAGTGCGTGGACTTCGTCCGCAACTGGAAGCCGGGGAAATAGGGCTTGCCGCCGCCTGGTGGCGCGGACTGGCAGTCGGCTGTTTCGCGGATTGGCAATCCGCCAGCCGCTGCGCGGGTCATCCCCCCCGCCGACTGCCAGTCGGCGAAACGGCAGGTTGCCAACCTGCGCTACGGCGCGCGGAGCTGGAAGAACTGCGGGCCGCCGCCGTAAGGAACGAAGACTTCGCCGTCGGGGAATTTTCCGGTCAGGTTCGTGAACGTGGTGAACGCTCCGGCCGAGTTGGTGTTCACGCGCAGCTCGTAGGCGCGGCCGGCGGCGGCGGGCCAGCTCACGCGCAGCAACCGGAGCGAAGGGTTCCACACCGAGGCGTCGAGGGCGAAGGGGAAAGGTGAATTCAAGTCGTTCGGGTGCGAGCCGATGGCCTGCTCGCGCGCGTTGGAGAAGCCGTCGCCGTCCGGGTCGTCCAGCGGCCCGGAGGCAAGCGAGCCGAGGCGAGCCGTTTCCCAGTTGTCATCCAGCCCGTCGCCGTCGGTGTCGAGGATGGGCACGCCCTTGAGGATGAGGCTGACGGAGGTGACGTCGCCCGTGCCCACCACTTCCTCGTCGCTGATCTGAACCGTCCAGGTGCCGGCGGCGCGCTCGAAGCAATGGTGCGTGCTGTAGTAGGTCCAGTCCGTGAGCGAACTGCCGCCGGTGAAGGGGTTGAAGCGCTGGAGGATGCTGCGGGTGCCGGAGGGCGAGGTGACGGTGATGCGCAGGTCGCCCCGAAACCCGTGCGTGGTCTGCACCCGCACGCCGACGTGCTCGCAGAGCAGCTCGTTGGTCACCGCGAAGGGATAACGGGCCGCGTCGAGTTCGAGCTGGGCGCGCAGGTTCGCGTTGGTCTGCGCGACGGCGGCGAGCGCGTCGCCGTTCGTTTGATTGATGAAAATGGAGGGAATGGCCAGCACGCCGTTGGTCAGTTGCATGCTGACCAGGTTGGAGCTGGCGACGTTGTCGTAGATGATGGCGAAGGCCGCGCCGGCGTCCTGGGCGCGTTTGATCTTGTCGTAAAACAGGGTCACGCCATCGCGTTGAATCAACGCCGCCTTGCCGGTGAGGTTGGTGGTGAGCGCGCTCGTCGCCTGGCCCACATAGACCAGCGGCAGGCTGGCCGTGGGCGAGTCCGGGCGGAGATTTTCCCCGGGCGGATCCTCCGGGTGCAAACCTTCCTCCGGCATCAAACCGGTGATGAGATTCAGGCCCGTGGGCACGTCGGTTCCGGCGGCCCGCACCAGAAACCCGGCGTCCGGGATGGTTCGCACGTCGTTCGAGACGAGCGTGATGGTGGTGGCCGGCGGGCGGTTCGACCATACCTGCGCGAGGCGCACGGCCAGGCCGGCGTCGGGCACGCCGAAGCCGAGGTTGTGGCTGACGCGCAGGCCCGCGCCGTTGGTCGCGAGGTCACGGTCGGCGAGGTCGTAGTGGCGCGACGCGAGTGCAAGGATTTGCTGCACGTCACGAATGGCGAGGTTCGGATTCGCTCCGAGCAGCAGCGCGCACAGGCCGGCGAGTTGCGGCGCGGCGAAGGACGTGCCCTGCGGACTGAGCGCGTTGAAGGCGTAGTCCGCCGAGTCATCGAGGTAGAAGACGCCCGCGTTGTAGCCGAACGAGGAGCCGGTGCGGTCGGTTGTGGGCGGGCCATCCATGCCGGTGTCGCCCACCGGTGCGGCCACGAGCACGGACGCGCCCGGCGTGCTGTAGCTGGCCACGCGCCCGGTGATGCGCACGCCCGCGACGGTGATGACGCGCGGATCGGCGGTGTAGGCCTGGTCGTTGGCGTTCGCGCCGGTTTCGCGTTCGTTGCCCGAGGCGCGGGTCATCAGGATGCCGCGCCCGCCGCGTCCGAAGGCCAGCGCATTGGACAGGCCGGTCTCCGCCATGGCGCTGTTGCCGATCAGCCCGGAGCCGCTGTTGAGCCAGCTGTGGTTCTGCACGCTCACCACGTTGCTCCGGTATTGGAACATCTGGCCGATTTGCTCCTCGGTGGACGCGAGCATCTTCCAACTGGCCAGGCTGGCGGCCGGGGCCACGCCGCTGATGCCGACGCCATTGTTGCCCTGCGCCACCGCGTAGCCGGCGACGGCGGTGCCGTGGTTGTCGCCCGAACCGAGCTGCGCGCCGTTGGTGTTGCCGTTGTCGAAGTTGTAATGCGGCTGGCCGGTGGCGGGGACGGCGAACTCCGGATGCGCCAGGTCAACGCCGGAGTCCGCGATGGCAACGACCACGCCCGCGCCTTGGGAGAATGGCCACGCGGCACGGACGTTCAAGTCCACGCCTGGTTGCGCGCCGGTGGCGTCGCGGTTCTCCAGATTCCACTGGTTCGCGATGAGCTGGTCGTTGAACCGCGCGGCGTATGGCCCGGCGGTGCGCATCGGGAAGCGTCGCACCGGATGCGCGGCCAGCACGTCCGGCAACGCCGCCAGCCGCTCCGCCTCGCGCGCGGCGGTCCACGCGTCCGGGGCTTGCAGGATGAACCACTGGGGAGCGAAGACGCGGTCCACGACGAGCTTGGTGCCCGCCACGAACTTGTTCACGTCCACGCCTTCGGCCAGCCGCAGGGAAATGCGGCTGGTGAGGTCCACCGTTTGCGCGGCGTCATCGGCCCGGCGGGCGGCCAGTTCCGGCTGCAACATCGCCGTGACCCGGGCACCGGCGGGCAGCTCGACGCGATACGCAACCGGCTGCGGCTCGCGGAAGCGGAACTCCACGAAGGTCGCCGCACCAGCCGAAGCAGCGGCGAACACGAGGAAAGCAAACCCGCAGGCCAGTTGTCGAAGGGCGGACACCACGCCAGAGCAAACCTGAAAAAGCCCGTTCCCGCGAGCCGAAAGTCCCGAGTTTTGCTCAGGGTTTTCCCGGAGCACACTCCACGTAGTCGCACCTTCAGGTTGCGAACCGTCCGGTTTCACGCAGAACGCGCAGGCTGAAGCCTGCGACGGGCCGCGCCGTCCTATTTCACGATCTTCAGAATTCGGTGGTTGTAGCTGTCCGTGATGTAGAGCGTGCCGTCGCGGTGGACGGTGACGCCGTGCGGGCGCGCGAGGTCGCATTCCAAGGGCGAGCCGCCCAACGTGCCCTTGCCCTGCTTCCCGGTGCCGGCGACGCGGACAATCTTCCCGTCCTTGGGCGTGAACTTGCGGATGAGGTGGCTCTCGGCGTCGGCGATGATGACGTTGTCGTCGAGGTCCACGCAGAGGTGCTTCGGGCCGTTCATCGTGGCTTCGAGTGCGGTGCCGCCGTCGCCGGTGGCGCCCTTCTTGCCGCTGGCGTTGACGACCGTCCTGATCTTGCCGTCGGGCGTGACGACGCGCAGGGCGTTGCCGCCGCGTTCGAGCATGTAGATGTTACCCTTGCGGTCCACTGCGACGGCGCGCGGGTCGGAGAGCGGGGCTTCCGTCGCGACCGCGCCGTCCTCGGGCCGGCCCTTTTTGCCATTGCCGGCGACGACGCGCGTCTTGCCGGTGGCGAGGTTCAGCTCGTGAATGCGCGTGAGGTCGGCGAGGTAGAGTTTGGTGCCGGTAAAGTCCAGCGTGATGCAATACGGCCCGCTGCCGCGCGCCTTCTCGGCGGGGACGGTGTAGCCCGCGAGGCTCGTGACGGTGCCGGCCTTCACGTCCACCTTGCGCACGCGTCCGGCCCAGGTGTCGCCGATGAGCACGTTGCCGTCCGGCAGCACGGCAAGATTGTGCGGGCCGTTGAACTCGGCGGCGAGCGCGGGTCCGCCGTCGCCGGAAAAGCCCGCCTTGCCGGTGCCGGCGAGGTGCGTGAGCACGCCCTTCGCGTCCACTTTGAGCAGGCGGTTGCCCATCGCCATCTCGATGATGAAGAGGTTGCCCGCGCGGTCGAAATCCACGCCGAACGGCTCCTTGAGCTTCGCCTCGATGGCTGGGATGCCGACGGCGTCCCTGGCCCCGCCAGCGACGAGGACAATCTTTTCCGCGCGCGCCGGCAGGGCGGCGAGCAACGCGGCGGCGAGGAGGCAAAGGCGCAGTTTCATGGTGCGCGGAGTTCTACGTCGCCGCCGCGCGATGTCACGGAAATTTCCGTTGCGCGGCCCGGCGGCTTGGGCGCAGGATGCCCCAGCTTAGAAAAGGCGCTGCCCTTCCGACCCGCTCGCCCCGGAATCCTATGAAGATTGAAAAGAAATCGCCCCGTCGCGCCTTGAAGACGCCGACGATTACGCCCGCTCCCGCTCCCGCCGCCCAGGCGACGGAAGCGCCGGCCAAGGCCAAGCGCACCGCCAAGACCGCCACGGAGGCTTCGCCTCAGGCCGCGCCCAAGCCCGAGCTGGCCACCAAGGTCAAGCGGCCCGCGCGCGTCGCCGCCACGGCGATGAAGTCCAAGCGCCCCGCCGTGCCGCGCAAGACCCGCCAGCCCAAGCTCACCATTCCGCCCATCCTGCTGGCCGGCGACACCGCCGCGCAGGCGGGCGTGAGCGGTCCCGGCCAGCGTTACGCGCTCGGCCCCACCACGCCGCCCGCGCACGCCGGGCCGTTGGAGGAGCGCGGCGAACTGCCCGAGTCCTACGGCACCGCGAAGCTCTGGCTCACCGCGCGCGACCCGCAGTGGCTCTACGCGCACTGGGATTTGACCGCCGCGCAGCAGCGCGAATACAACGCCGAGTCGGACGACGGCCACCTGGTCGTCCGCGTCTTCGAGAAGGAAATCCTCGGCGAGCCGGTCGTCACGCAGCACGTTCATCCTGAGTCGCGGAACTGGTTCATCCATGTCGGGCGCGGCGGCACGAAGTTCGTCGCGCAGCTCGGCTACTTCGACCGCAAGGAGCGCTGGCAGACCATTTCCGTTTCCGCCGCCACGGTCACGCCACCGGACAGCCAGTCCGACGACACGAGTGCGGACTTCGCCACGCTGCCGGTGGAGGTGCCCTTCGACCAGCTCGTGGAGATGGTCAAGACCGTCGTCAGCCAGAACATCCCGCTCATGGAGGCGCTGGCGCAGTTGCGCGAGCTGGGGCACCCAGACTTGCCCACCGCCGACACCTTCGCGCCGACGCGCGCGGAACTGGACGTGCGGCCCAAGTCGGCGCAGGCCGCGCCCGCCGAAACCGCCGGCCCTGCGCCCGCGCCCATCTGGACGCCCGCGCAGGCCCAGGCGCTCGCCGAAGTCGTCACGATGGACGAGGTGCGCCGCGTGTGGATTGGCTCGCTGGAAATCACCGAACTGGTCCGTCGCCAGATGGTGAAACAGCTCTCCGAAACGTCCGCCGCCCAACTCGCCGCCGGCCAGGGTTCGCTTGGACTCGGCTCACCCAGCAGCCCGTTTGGCGCGCTCGGCAGTCTGCCGGGGCCAATCGGTGGCGGGGAGAAAGCGCGCGGCTTCTGGTTCAACGTCAACGCCGAGCTTATCATCTACGGCGCGACCGAGCCGGACGCCGCCGTGACCATCGGCGGACGCCAGATTCGCCTGCGGCCTGACGGCACGTTCAGCTACCGCTTCGCGCTGCCGGACGGGAAATTCGATTTGCCCGCCATCGCCACGTCCGCTGCCGGTGACGACTCGCGCGCTGCTGAACTGCGCTTCCGCCGCCAGACCGCCTATCACGGCGACGTGGGCGCGCACCCGCAGGACGCGCGGCTCAAGCCTCCGACGCCGGACGCGGTGGCCTGAGGATTTCCTCTTTTCGCCCTGCCCGGTTTCCCGCAAGCTCGCCGCTGTCGTCAGCCACAGCCGATGCGTTTGCTTGCCAAAATTGCCGAACTGATTCGTGGTCGCCGCCAACAGCAGGCGCAGCAGACCAAGCGCGCCTACCTCCTGAGCCTCTACATGGGCGAGGCCAACGGCGTGGAAGGCCCCGACCGCGCGTTCCGCCCCAACCGCCAGCGCCAGCACAGCAAGGGCGCGAAGCGGCAGGACAACGCTTGAGCAGACGCGCACACCCATGAAGCTCCCCTGCCTTTTGCTCGCGCTCGCCTTGGCCGCCGGTTCGCTCCGTGCCGCCGAGGTGCTGGAGGACTGGCCCCAGTTCCTTGGCCCGCGCGGCAACAACACCTCGCGCGAGACGGGCCTGCTCGACAAGTTCCCCAAGGCCGGCCCGCCCGTGGTCTGGCAGCGCGACATCGGCACCGGCTACAGCGCGCCGTCGGTGCGCGGCGAGTTGCTGGTGCTGCACCATCGCGTGAAGGACGAGGAAGTCGTCGAAGCGATGCACCCGGAGACGGGCAAGCCCGCGTGGCGCTACGCCTACCCGAGCCGCTACCAGGATCCGTTCGGCTACAACAACGGCCCGCGTTGCTCGCCGCTGCTCACGGCGGACCGCTGCTACACGTTTGGCGCGGAGGGCAAGTTGCTTTGCCTCGAGCTCGCCACCGGCAAGCTCGTCTGGCAACGCGACACGGCGAAGGAGTTCAACGTGCCCGAGGCGTTCTTCGGCGTCGGCTCCACGCCGATTCTGGAGGGCGACCGGCTCATTGCCATGGTCGGCGGCCAGCCCAACGCCGGCATGGTCGCCTTCGACGCGAAGACGGGGAAGACGCTCTGGCAAAGCGTCGGCAAGGCGAACTGGACGGGCGTCACCACGCTGGGCTGGCGCACGGAAGCGCCTTACGAGTGGACCGGCTTCGAGAAGCTCGCGAGCTACGCGTCGCCGGTGGCCGCGACGGTTCACGGGCAACGCCACATCTTCTGCCTCATGCGCGAAGGCCTTTGCTCGGTGAACCCAACCAACGGCGCGGTCAACTTCAGCCGCTGGTTCCGGTCGGAAGCCAACGACTCGGTCAACGCGATGAATCCCATCGTGCAGGACGACACCGTGCTCATTTCCGCCGCCTACTATCGCAGCGGCGCGGTGCTGCTGCGCGTGAAGCCGGACGGCAAGTCCTTCGAGGAAGTCTGGAAAGACCCGGCGCGGCATCCCTTCGACGCCGCCGACCGCGATCCGGAGACGGGCCGCTGGAAAGTCCCCGCGCTCGAACTGCACTGGAACACGCCCATCCTGCTCGACGGCCACCTCTATGCGTTCAGCGGGCGCGACGAGCCGGACGCGAGCTTCCGCTGCGTGGAGTTCAAGACTGGCAAGGTCGCATGGAGCCGCGACGAGCGCTGGCAGAAGCATCCGCCGCACGGCACGCAGTTCCCGGTCTATGGCCGCGGCTCGGCGATCCTCGCGGACGGCAAGCTCTTCGTCCTCGGCGAGGCGGGCTTGCTCGGCATCTTCAAGCCGAACCCCAAGCAGCCCGAGGAACTTTCCCGCTGGCAGGCCCCGATGCTCGGCTACCCGACCTGGGCCGCGCCGATTCTCGCGCACAAGCGCCTCTACCTCCGCAGCGAGGACAAGCTGGTGTGTCTGAGCGTGGCGCGGTGACGCGCCCTTCGTAGTGTCCCCCGGCAGTTTTTTCTGGCCGCAGGCGTAACAGGGTGGTTGCATGGCCCCGGCAATTTTCAACCCCGTTGAGCCATGGAACAGATGGAAGAAATCCTGAAGGACTTCCTGTTGGAGGCGGGGGAAAACCTTGACCGGCTGGACCAGGACCTCGTGCGGCTGGAGCAGTCCCCCGGCGATCAGAAAATCATCGGCAACGTCTTCCGCGCGTTGCACACCATCAAGGGCAGCAGCGGCTTCTTCGCCTTCAAGCGCCTCGAAAAGGTCGCGCACGCGGGCGAGTCCCTCCTCGGCAAAATCCGCGACGGCAAGCTCACGCTCAACGCGGACATGGTCACCACGCTGCTGGCCGCGCTGGACCGGCTGCGCGAAATCGTGCGCGGCGTCGAGAGCACCAGGGCCGAATCCGATGGCGACGATGCGGAGCTCATCGCGGCGTTGCACGCGCTGGCGGAGGGCAAGGCGGTGTCCGTCGCCAAACGCGGCGCGTCAGCACCAGTGTCCGCGCCGCCGACTCCCGCTGCTCCCCGCACTGCCGCTCCGACTCCGCCCGCGCCAGCCGTCCGCGCCACCACCCCGGCTCCCGCTGGCGTGCAGCTCGACAGCTTCCTGCGCGATTTCCTGGCGGAGTCGCACGAGAACCTCGACGCGCTCGACCGCGCATTCGTCGCGCTGGAGCAGACGCCCGACGACCGCGCGCTGCTCTCCAACGTCTTCCGCACGCTGCACACGCTCAAGGGCAGCAGCGGCTTCTTCGGCTTCTGGCGGCTGGAGAAGCTCGCCCACGCGGCGGAATCGCTGCTGGGCAGGCTGCGGAACGGAGAATTGCACCTGAACGATGGCATGACCTCCGCGCTGCTGGGCACGGTGGACAGCATTCGCGAGTCGCTGAAGCGCATCGAGCAGACCGGGCAGGAGAGCGCGAAGGATTTCTCGGCGCACATCGAGGTGCTGAAGCAACTGGCGGACGGCAAGGCCGCCGCGGCTCCGGCGGTGGGGAAGCAGGGCGCGCCTGTTCCCGCCCCGGCCAATCCCCTCACCCCGGCCCTTTCCCCCGGCGGTGGCGAGGGGGAAAAGAGCGCTGGTGCCGCGCCCGCCGCACCTTCCGCCGCCGACTCCACCGTGCGCGTGGACGTGGGCCTGCTCGACAAGCTGATGAACCTCGTCGGCGAGCTGGTGCTCGCGCGCAACCGCCTGCTGCCCTTCGCGGTGAACCACGCGAATGCCGCGTTCACCTCCGCCACGCAGCGGCTCGACGGCATCACGACGGAGCTGCAGGAGCGCGTGATGAAGACGCGGATGCAGCCCATCAACCACGTCTGGAGCAAGTTCCCCCGCCTCGTGCGCGACCTCTCGGCGCAGTGCGGCAAGCAGGTCAACCTCGTCATGGAGGGCACCGAGACGGAGCTGGACCGCACGCTGCTCGATGCCATCAAGGACCCGCTCACGCACATGGTGCGCAACTGCGTGGACCACGGCATCGAGTCGCCGGACCAGCGCGCCGCCGCAGGCAAACCGGCGGCGGGCCGGCTGCTGCTGCGCGCGTATCACGAGAGCGGACTGGTGGTGATTGAAATCTCCGACGACGGTGCGGGCATCAACCTCGCGCGCGTGCGGCAGAAGGCGGTTGAAAAAGGTTTTCTCAAGTCCGAGCAGGCCGCGCGGCTCACGGACCGGCAGGCGACCGACCTCATTTTCCTCCCCGGCTTCAGCACGGCGGAGACGACCACGAGCGTGTCCGGGCGCGGCGTGGGGATGGACGTGGTCAAGACCAACATCGAGAACAGTGGCGGCTCGATTGAGTTGAGCACCGTGGCCGGTCAGGGCACCACGCTGCGGCTGAAGATTCCGCTCACGCTCGCCATCGTGCCGGCGCTCTTCGTCGGCTGCGCGGGCGGGCGGTTCGCCATCGCGCAGACGAGCCTGCTCGAACTCGTGCGGCTCGACCCGGCGCAGGACGGATCGAGCATCGAGGATGTTTATGGCGCGCCGGTCTGCCGGCTGCGCGGCAAGCTGCTGCCGCTGGTCTTCCTCAAGCGCGAGTTGCAGCTCGAACCCCGTGCCGGCGACTTGCAGTCGCCGTCCCGTGACGCATCGGAAGCCAAAGACGGCGACTGGAAGTCGCCGGCACGGCCCGTGACCATCGTTGTCCTGCAGGCGGAGGGGCACCGCTTCGGCCTCGTCGTGGACGAGGTGCATGACACGGAGGAAATCGTCGTCAAGCCCGTGGGCGCGCTGCTCAAGGGCATTCCCGCCTTCGCCGGCGCGACCATCCTCGGCGACGGCAGCGTGGCGTTGATTCTGGACGTGGCCGGCCTGGCGGAAATGTCCGGCGTGGCGACGAAGCTGCGCGAGCGCCCGCCGGTCGAGGACGCCCCCGCGCCCCGCGTGGTCAATCCCGACGAGAAGTCGCTCCTGCTTTTCCACATGGGCGGCGTGGAGCACATGGCCATCCCGCTCGACCTCGTCACGCGGCTGGAGAAGTTCCCGCGCACGCGCATCGAGCGCAGCGGCGGACGCGAGGTGGTGCAATACGACGGCGGCGTCATGCCGCTGGTGCGCGTGGCGGACTTCGTTGAGGGCTGCCCCGCGCCCGTGGATTCCGCCGAGACGCTCGACGTGGTGGTGCATCACGCGAAGCAGCAGCCGGTCGGCTTCGTGGTCGGGCAGATTCGCGACATCGTCACCGCGCCGCTGCGCGTCACGGACGCGACGCGCCAGCGCGGCCTGCTCGGCTCCGCCGTGGTGAACAACCAGATTACCGGCGTGCTGGACGTGCCCGCCATCCTCAAGGCCGCCCGCCCCGAGGACACCTCGAAGCTCATGCCCATCACGCCCATCAAGAATTGAGACGAGTGAAGCAACCTGCCAATCTGAAACTCATCATGGAACGACGCCTCAGCAGCGGCGAAATCCCAAGTTCCAAGTTCCAAGTTCCAAAGAAGCTCCAAGCTCCAAATCCCAAACCATTGCCGGCCGGGTTCGGCACCGCTGGTTGGAGTTTGGAGCTTGGAGCTTCTTTGGAACTTGGAACTTGGGTTTTGGAGCTTCCGCCATCAGTCCGCCGCATCGCATCGGCCACCTTCACTTCGGAGTTCACCTCCCATGCCCGCGCCTAACAACTGCATCACCTTCCTCGTGGACGGCCAGCTCTTCGGGATGCCGGCCACGGAGGTCATGGAGCTGACGCGCTTTCACGAGCTAACGCCCGTGCCGCTCGCGCCGCCGACCATCGCGGGCCTGATGAACCTGCGCGGGCAGGTCGTGACCGCCGTGGACATGCGCCGCCGCATGGAGCTGCGCCCGCGTCCCGAGGGCCAGCAGCCGATGAACGTCGTGCTGCGCCGTGAGGACGTGCTCGTGAGCCTGCTCGTGGACCAGGTCGGCGAGGTCATCGAACTGGACGACTCCACCTACGAGCCGGTGCCGGACACGTTGCGCGGTGTCGCGCGCGAACTCGTGCGCGGCGTCCACAAGCTGCCCGGCAAGCTCCTCTTGCTGCTCGACCCCGCCAAAGTCATCGCCGGCCTCGCCGTCGGCTCCCGTCGCCAGACCATTGCTTCTCCTGCCGTATGAAACTCCTGCTCAACCGTCTTCCCATCTGGGCCAAGCTCGCGCTCATGTCCTCAGTCTTCGTGCTGCCGATGGGCTACATGCTCTCCTACATGGTTGAAAACCTGACCGAGACCAAGATTGAGTTCGCGCGCCAGGAATTGCGCGGTAACGAATACCAGCGCCCGCTGGAGGAACTGCTCGATGCCGTGCAGGGCCACCAGCTCGCCCAGATGCGTGCCGCCGAAGGCGACAGCTCGTTCGCGAACCGGGCGATTCAATTGCAGGTGCAGGTGGACCGGCATTTCGAGGCGTTGTCGGCGGTGAACGCGAAACACGGCCCCGCGCTGGAATTCACCGACGAGGTTCTGGGCAAGCTCGGTCGCGAAAGCGCGAAGGTGTCTGCGGTGAAGGCCAAATGGCAGGATCTCAAGGCCCGCGTCTCAACCCTTTCCGCTGCCGACTCCGCCAAGCAGCACGCCAGCCTCGTCGCGGACTTGCGCCTGATGATTACCCACTCCGGCGACAAGTCGAACCTCATCCTCGACCCGGATCTCGACAGCTATTATCTCATGGATCTCACACTGCTCGCGCTGCCGCAGATGCAGACGCGCCTCGCCGACGTCCTTCAGGTCGCCGACCCGGTCTTGAAGCGAAAGGCCGCCACAGCCGAGGAGCGCATTCAGTTCGCGGTCTTCGCCGCGCAGTTGCAGGAGGCGGATTTCGACCGAATCAAGGCCGGCATTGACACCTCGCTGAAGGAAGACCCGAACGAGAAATTTTACGGGAAAAGCCCCACGTTGAGCGACGGGTTAAAGACATCCCTGGCCGGGTTCAGCTCCGCCACTGAGGAGTTGCTGGCCATGCTTCGCAAGATGGGTTCGTCCGAGGGTGCGCTGCCTGAACGTGAAGCCTTCTGGACCGCCGGACACAAGGCAAGGGATGGTAGTTTTGTGCTCTGGAAGGCGACGGCTGGAGAACTCGATAACCTGCTGAAAATCCGCATCGCGGCTGAGACCGGCAAGCGCACCAAGCAAGTCACCTACGTGCTCATCGCGCTGTTAGTCGCCCTCGCGTTCGTCTGGCTCATCACCCGCAGCATCACGCGCCCACTGTCCGATGCGGTGCGGCTCGTCGAGGCCGTCTCCGCGCGCGACCTCACCGCGCGCGTGGAGAACGAGTCGCGCGACGAGACCGGCCGGATTTGCCGCGCGCTCAACACGATGGTCGAGCAGTTGCGCGGCAGCATCCAGTCCATCGGCGACAACGCGCAGTCCGTCGCCAGCTCGTCGCACGAGTTGAGCGCCGTCAGCGGCGAGGTGAGCGCGAACTCCGAGGAAACCGCCGCGCAGGGCCGCGTGGTGGCCGATGCCGCCACGCAGGTCAGCCGCAACATCCAGACCGTCGCCACCGCGTCCGAGGAGATGAGCGCGAGCATCAGCGAGATCGCGCGCAACGCCAGTCAGGCCTCGCGCGTCGCCACGCAGGCCGTCGGCGTGGCCGAGCGCACGAACGCGACCATGACCAAGCTTGGCGCGAGCAGCACGGAGATTGGCAACGTGTTGAAAGTCATCTCCAGCATCGCCGACCAGACGAACCTCCTCGCGCTCAACGCCACCATCGAGGCCGCCCGTGCGGGCGAGCTGGGCAAGGGCTTCGCCGTCGTCGCCAATGAGGTGAAGGAACTCGCCCGCCAGACGGCGAAGGCGACGGACGAAATCACGCACAAGATTGGCAACATCCAGGCCGACGCGCAGGGCGGGATGCAGGCCATCCGCGAGATTTCCACCATCATCAAGGAGATCAACGACATCCAGACCGTCATCGCCGGCGCGGTCGAGGAGCAGGCCGCGACGACCAACGAGATTTCCAACAACACGCATCAGGCCGCGCGCGCCAGCTCGGAGATTGCCCGCAACATCGCCAGCGTGGCTGATGCCGCCAAGGGCACCACCGCCGGTGCGACCGAGACCGCCGCCGCCGCCGCCGAGCTGGCCCGCCTCGCCAGCGACCTGCGCCGCGTGGTGGACCTGTTCAAACTCGAAGCGCCGGGCAGCAAGGCCGCCACGTCATCGCCGGGCAACGGGACGGCGGGCCGGCCTGCGGGCGGCCGCAGTTGAACCGCGATGCCCTGGCTCCCATGCGCTGAAGAAAACAAGGACCGCTCACCATATTGATGAACGCCCCGCCCGCCTCTCCGCGCAAGATTCGCGTGCTCGTGGTGGATGACTCGGCGGTGATGCGCCGCGCCATCACCACCACGCTGGCGAAGGACTCGCGCATCGAGGTCGCCGGCACCGCCAACAACGGGCGCGCCGGGCTGGTGGCGCTGGACACGTTGCGCCCGGACGTGGTGACACTGGACATCGAGATGCCGGAGCTGGACGGCCTGGCCGCGTTGCGCGAGCTGCGCAAGACCCACCCGCGCCTGCCGGTCATCATGTTCAGCTCGCTCACGCAGCGCGGCGCGCAGGCCACCATCCTCGCGCTCACCGCCGGGGCGAGCGACTATGTCGGCAAGCCCACGGACCTCGCGAATCTCGGCGACGCGTTCCGTTGTCTGGAGACGGAGTTGATCCCCAAGATCAAGCTGTTCGGCGAGCAGGTGCTCGCGCAGCAGGAGGCCGCCACCCACCACCACACGCCCACGCCCGCTGAAGTTGTGCTCTCGCGACCGGGCCGCATCCGGCGCGGGACGATTGAGGCCGTGTGCATTGGCGTTTCCACCGGCGGGCCGATGGCGCTGGTGCAGCTTTTCAGCGCGTGGGCCGAGCCGCTCACGGTGCCGCTGCTCATCGTGCAGCATATGCCGGCCACGTTCACCGCGCTGCTCGCGCAACGTCTCACCAGCGTCGGCGTGATGGACGTGCAGGAGGCGCAGGACGGCGATGTGGTCGAGCCGGGCCGCGCGTATCTGGCTCCCGGTGGCCGGCACATGGAAGTCGTGCGGAGCGAAGGCGTCACGCGCCTGCGCATCACCGATGAGTCGCCGGAAAATTCCTGCCGTCCGTCGGCGGATGTGCTCTTCCGCAGCGCGGCCCAGGCGTATGGCGGCGGGCTGCTGGGCGTGGTGCTGACCGGCATGGGCAGCGATGGCTTGAAGGGCTGCCAGGCCATCCGCGCGCGCGGCGGCAACATCGTCGCGCAGGACGAGGCGACCAGCGTGGTCTGGGGCATGCCCGGCGCGGTGACCAAGGCTGGGCTGGCGGATGCCGTCCTGCCGCTGAACGAAATCCCGGCGGAAATTGTCCGCGTGACGCGGGCCAAGCTCAATTTCTGACCTGCATGGCCCCCGACGAGTTCCAATACTTTGCGACCCTGCTGGAGAAGCACGCGGGCATCGTGCTGGAGGCGGGCAAGGAATACCTCGTCGAGGCCCGGCTCGCGCCGGTCGCGCGGGACACGGGCTTCGCCTCGGTGAGCGCGCTGCTCCAGAGCCTGCGGCAGAACGCGCCGGGCCGCGCGCACTGGCAGGCCATCGAGGCGCTTACCACCAACGAGACCTCCTTCTTCCGTGACGAGCATCCGTTCAACGCCCTGCGCGAGGTGATTCTCCCGGAGTTGATCAACCGCCGCGCGACCTCCCGCTCGCTCAACATCTGGTGCGCCGCCGCGTCCACCGGGCAGGAGCCTTACAGCCTCGCGATGTTGCTGCGCGACAGCTTCCCGCAACTGCTCGGCTGGAACCTCTCCTTCATCGCCACCGACCTCTCCGAGGCCGCGCTGGCCCGCGCGCGGGAGGGCTGCTTCAACGCGACGGAGATCGGTCGCGGCCTGCCGCCGGTGTTCCGGCAACGCTATTTCCATCAGGATGGCGCCGGCGTGCGCGTGCGCGAGGAGGTGCGCCGCATGGTAGCCTTCCGCGCGATGAACCTCGTCGGCCCGTGGCCCAACATGCCGGAGCTGGACCTGGTGCTCCTGCGCAACGTGCTGATCTATTTCAACGTCGAGACCAAGCGGAACATCCTCCAGAAAATCCACCGCTACCTGCGGCCCGACGGCTGCCTGCTCCTCGGCGCGGCGGAATCCACGCTGCACATCGAGGAGTCCTACGAGGTCGTCCACCTGGAGCGCACCGCCTACTACCGCGCCCGCCGCCCCGCCGCCAACGCGGTCAGCCTGGGCATCAACTGGGCGGTCTAGCCCCGGTTGCGCAGCGGGCTGGCCTAGGCAGGCGATTCCAACTGCCGCCACACCCGCAGCGCCTCGGTCGCGCCCCACGCTTGCGCGTCGCAGCCGCGCTGGGTGTGCGGGGCGTCGCCGTCCACGATTTCGGGGAGCTGGCCGAGACAGCCCTCGTTCAGCAGTTCGCTTGCGCTGCCGAGATAAGCCCGCGCGGCGGCGACGGCCTCGGGCGCGAGGTCGTGGGCGCGAGCGAGGGCCTCGCAGAAGACAGGGAAGGTCCAGGTCCACGCGGTGCCGTTGTGGTAGGCGGGTTTGCGGCGAGTGTCCTCGTCGCCTTCGTAGCGGCCCCAGTAGGGATTCAGCGGGTCGTTCAGCAGGCGCCCGTCATGGCTGTAAATCGGCAATGGCGGAGTGACCGGCAGCGGGGCGAGTGAGCGCAACGCGCCGGGGATGACGAGGTGGCGCAGCGCGGCGTCCACGGTGCGCCGGGCGCGTTCACCGGCCACGAGACCAAGGCTGATGGGGAAAAGGCAGTTGCTCCGCAAAGCCTCGTCGCGCGCCGCGTCGCAGGCGGAAACGCCGGGCCGGGCGAGCAGGCAGTCGGCGAACCAGCCCTTGTCCTCGAGCCAGAACAACTCATTCAGCGACGCCTCCGCACGGGCGGCGATTTCGCTCCACGCCTCGCCGTCGGTCGCGACGCCGAGGCGGTCGAGCTGCCGCAGCAGGCGAATCCACAGCGCTTGAATCTCGATTGGGTAGCCTTCGCGCGGCGTGCCGGCGGGATGGTTCGTGTCCATCCAGGTGAAGTGGCTTGGGCTCCAGACCAGGCCGCTTGCCGTGTCCACGCGGATGCCGTTAGGCGTGCCGCGCAGGTAGCCGACCGCGATGGACCGCAGCACTTCCGCAAGCGTGCGGCCCGACTCATCCACGGTCGTCGCGTAAAACTCTTTTTGCTGACCGCTGACCGCTGACCGCTGACCGCTGAAATCCTCGCACACGACGCCGAACCACAGCGGCGCATCGCTCGTGTCGCGGTTGCTGGCGTTGTCGCCGTAGATGGCGTTGGGCAGCGTGCCGCTTTCGGCGAAGCGCCCGAAGGTCACGAGGATCTGCCGCACCTCGTCGCGCAATCCGGCGGCAAGCAAACCGCGCGCACAGATGAGCGTGTCGCGGCCCCAGTCGAGGAACCACGGGTAGCCGGCGATGACGGTCTTGCCGGCGTCGCGGCGCACGACGAACGCGCGGATGGCGCGCTGCAACTGCTCGGCGAAGCTGGGCGGCGCGGCGTTGGCTTCGGCTTCACGCTGCGGCCCGGCGAGGCCGGGCAATTCAAGCTGGCTGCGCGGCGCGGGCACGGGTTCGGCCAATGGCGCGCTCTCGGTGATGAAGTCGAAGAGGGCGCGAGTTTTTGGGGTGCTGGTGGGACGAGGCTCTTCGTCCCCTCTCCCCCACCGGGGGAGAGGGTTAGGGTGAGGGGGCGGTGTGAGTGCGCCAGCGGTTGCCGACGCCCCCTCACCCCGGCCCTCTCCCCCGATGGGGGAGAGGGAGGACGCGCTCGGGATGTTCGTGCCGTTGAAGACAAACGCGCCCAGGTCAAACTGCTCCTCCGCCTCCGCGCTGGCGGCGAGCGTTACCGCCTCGCCCTTGCGTAGCGGGAGTTCAAACCAGCCGGGACTGTAGGCGTCGCCGCAGCCTTCCTGTCCGCGGGTGGCTTCGTTCGGATGCGGCAGGTTCACCGACCACTCGCCTTCGTGATGGTAGCGGCCGGCGTCGGCCCAGACTTTGAGCTGCCGGTCGGGCGCGGGCGTGAAGGCGAAGCCGGCGCGGCCTTGGAGCGAGTGCGAGTTCGCGCCGAGGTGGTGCTCGCTGCCGGGGTTGCGCTTGGTCTCGCAGTGGAAGCTGCGGTCTTCGATGTCGAGGCGCACGGTGAGGCTGACGGAACATTCCGCCGGCAGTTCGCGGCCCAGCGCGGGCGCGTGCGGCGGGCGCACGAAGCGCAGGAGCGTCGTGTTCTTGCCGGGCACCATGTCGGCGAGCAGGTGAATCTCGACGCTGCGGCCGTCGCCCGCGTTGGCGACGAACCGCCAGAGCGCCGGCGGGCCGGACGTGAACGCGACGAGGTTTTCGCCGTTGAGCGGCGTGATGAAGCCATCGGCGTTCACCCACGCGCGCAGGCGCTTCACGAAGACGTGGCGGTCCACGGGCACGCTGGCGTGGAGGTTTGCGCCGAGCACGCAGTCGTATTTCGAGCGGACGGTGCCGAGGTCCGCGCCGATGCGGGCCATCGCACCGGAGCCGTTGGTGAGCAGGGCGAGAGAGGAGGAGTGATTAGTGATTAGTGAAGGGTGAGAAGTCGGTTCCGGTGGCAGGAAGCGGATGATGCTGCTGACGGCGGCGGGCGAGGCGGCAAGGCGATCAAGGGAGAGTGTGGCGTCGCCGGTGAAGTGCTGCGGGGCGAAGCAGGCGACGTGGCCGTTCGCGGTGGGGATGGAGTCGGCGTGTGCCGGCGACTTGCAGTCGCCGTCTGGGGGCTGCGAATGCGCGGGACGGTGACTGCAAGTCGCCGGCACGAGGGTCGTCTTGAACGGCGCAGTATCGTGCATAAGCAGCCAGTGGCCGGGCGGGACGAGCAGCACGCGTTTGACGTCCGCGAGTGTCCACTCGACGACGGGCGCGTAAGCCGGCACGCCCGGAGCGCGGCTCTCCGAGCCGCAGCCGGCTGCTTGCGTCGAAACACTTTCGCAACTCGACGAGGCAACTCCGCTCACCGCTTGCTGCGGCTCGGAGAGCCGCGTTCCGGGGCGGTGGAGGGCCGCAAGAAAGGCTGTCGGGTCCGCATCCACCTGCGCCGCCAGGTCGCGCCAGTTCGTCGCGCCGAGTTGCTCAAGGGGCTTCGCGTGCGCGAGGGCGGTGAGGGCGAAGGCGGCTTGCGCGCGCGCACGTCGGTAAGCTTCCCCGTGCAACCCGCGCGGTTCAGCGGTGGTGCTGAGGCAGTGTGCGGTTCCGGAGCTGAGGGTGAAGGTGATTTTCCCGTCGTGGACTTCGTGGCGCAGCGGCGGTTGGGGCGGGACTTCCGCCGGGCCGGGGGAAGGTGCTGCGTTCGGATTCGCCTCCGGATCGGCGGGAGCCTCGCCCCACCGGGACAGCAGGTCGTGCTGCACCGATTCGGGCGCGACATCGAGCGTCAGCCGGTGCTCACGCTCGGGGTCGGTGTTCACCAGCACAAGCACGGAGTCGAGGCCCTCCTCGGAATCGCGGCGTAGGGCGTAGATGGCGGAGTCGCTCGGGCTGAGGCGGGTAAGCTCCGCACCGTCGAAGAACGCGGGATGGTCCGCGAGCAAGGAGTTCAAGCGCGCGAGTTCGGGGACGATGTTCTGCTCGCTGCCCCACGCCAGCGCGCGGCAGGAGTGGACGTTCACCTTCTCGGCGCAGAGCCATTCCACGCCGCAGGTGAAGCCGAAGCCGCCGTTCACGCTCGTCAGCGCGGAGAGCTGGTTGCGCAGCAGCGACCAGACGCGGCCCTTCTTCGCGAGGCGGTCGTTGTCGTGCGTCTCGCTGTAGTGGATGAGCGTGCCGACGCGGTGGCTTTGCTTGTGCGCGTGGCCGAGATAGCCGGCGACCTGCTGCGCGCTGAACTCCTGGAACAGCTCGGAGTAGGCCCATTGCATCCCGCCCTCGGTGAGCAGCGCCTCGGTGTCGCCCCAGCCGCCGCCGAGACCTTCGAGGAGGAAGAGCGTGTCGGGAAACTCCTCGCGGACGCGCGCGATGATGTGCTGCCACGCGGGCGCGGGCACCTTGTAGCCGGCGTCGCAGCGGAAGCCGTCCACGCCACGCCGGCACCAGGTGAGCAGCGCGTCGGCGATGTATTCCCAAAGCGCAGGGTCGCGCTGCGCCAACTCGACCAAGTCCTCCCACGTCGTGCCCCACGCGCCGGGGCTTTCGAAGTGGCCGTCCGCCTTGCGCACGAACCACTCGGGGTGGTTCTCCTGCAACCACGAGCCCCAGCCGGTGTGATTGATGACGATGTCGAGGAAGACGCGGCCGCCGCGCGCGTGGACGGCGGACGTGAGTTCCTGAAACTGCTCGACGCCAGTCGTGCGCTGGTCGAACTCGACGAGTGCCGGATCAATGCCGGTCAAGTCCTCCGCCGCGTAGGGACTGCCGAAGCGGCCGAAACGCGCGAACGTCGTGGGCGTGGGGTTCACCGGCAGCAGATGCAGGATGCGGCAGCCGAGCGCGTCGAAGATGTGCGGGAGCTGGCGCGTGAGGTCGCGGAGTTTTCCCGACGGCGGAATGACCGTGTAGCCGAGTTGGTCCAGCACAGCCATCTGGGACTTGCGCGTGAGGTCGGCGGTGGCGGTCAGCGACTTTGTCTCGCCGAACATCCGCGTGAAGGCGCAGTAAATCGTGTTGGCCGTCCGTGCCCAGTTGGGGTGAACGCTCACGCCGAAGTCGTCGCCGTCGGGCCAGTGTTGGAAGCCGGACGGATCAAGCAGGTAGGGCTTCGACTTGAACCAGCCAACCTCCGTGAGCGGCAAGGTGAGCTGCCATTCGCCGCCCACCCAACGCATCGGGATGTCCCGCCAGGACGCGCCGGCGAGCGGGATTTTCTGGAACTTGGACTGGATGACCTCGCGGCGGATGGCGGCGGCGCGGCCCAGGTTCGTGCGGAGGCGGGCCGTCCAGCCGGCGTCGGCCCACTCGCGGGCGCGCGGGTGCGCGAGCGTGAAGGTGAGTTGGTCCCCGACGAATTGGACGCGGCGCTCGCCCGCGCCGGGAGTCATGCTCGGTCGTTCCATCGCGGGCGAGGATGCGAGGCGGCGCGGGCGAACTCAAGAACGCGGTTGAAGCGGGAGCTGAGGATTTGCCGCGAAAGGGCGCAGAGAACGCAAAGAGCAGAAAGTGAGTTTGCCCGCCGCCGCGCTTGCCTTCTCTGCGCGCTCTGCGCCCTTTCGCGGCTGACCCGTTTTGGAATTCGGATTGAACTGCCCGCCGTCCCCTCGCAGACTCGCCGCATACTTCACCCGTGAACCACACCAAGGAACAGCAACGCCTCTACGAAGCTCACGCCGACCCGGTCGCGCCGTGGCGCAAGTGGGGGCCGTATGTCTCAGAGCGCTCCTGGGCCGGCGTGCGCGAGGATTACAGCGCGGACGGCAATGCCTGGGCCTACTTTCCGCATGAGCACGCGCGCTCGCGGGCCTACCGCTGGGGCGAGGACGGGCTGGCGGGCATCTGCGACCGCTATCAGGTGATGTGCTTCGCGCTGGCGCTGTGGAACGAGCGCGACCCGATTCTCAAGGAGCGGCTCTTCGGCCTCACGCCCAACGAGGGCAACCACGGCGAGGACGTGAAGGAGTATTACTTCTATCTCGACTCGACGCCGACGCATTCCTACCTGAAGTGGAACTACAAGTATCCGCAGTGCGCCTTTCCCTACCAGCAGCTCATCGAGGAAAACCAGCGGCGCGGCCCGACGGACCCGGAGTTCGAGCTGCTCGACACCGGCGCGTTCCACGAGGACCGCTACTTCGATGTGTTCGTGGAATACGCCAAGGCCGGCCCGGAGGACATCTGCATCCGTATCGAGGCGGTCAATCGCGGCCCCGACACCGCGCCCATCCGCCTGCTGCCGCACCTGTGGTTCCGCAATCGCTGGGCGTGGGGCGACGACGAGCGTCCCGAGCCGCGTATCCGCGTCGGCGAGTCGTCGCGCACGCACCTGTCGCTGGTCGCGGATGACACCTGCTGTCCCAGCATTGGGCGGCTACCGTTCGACTATCATCTCGGCGCGTATCAGCTCTACGGGCAGCTCGGTGGCCGCCCGCTCTTCACCGACAACGAGACGAACGCACAACTCCTCTTCGGCCCGAAGGCGAAGAACCGCAGCCGCTTCGTGAAGGACGCCTTTCACCGCCACCTCATCCACGGCGAGCCGTGCGTGAACCCGCAGCAGTTCGGCACAAAAGCGTGTCTTGATTACCGCTTCGAGGTGCCGCCGGGCGAATCCGCCGTCGTGCGGCTGCGGCTGACGAACCGCGAGCTGGCGCGTCCGCTGGCGGGAGTTGAAACCACCTTGCAGGCGCGCCGCGACGAGGCGGATGAGTTCTACCATTCCATCCAGCCGAAGACCGCCACCGCTGACGAGAAACGTGTGCAGCGGCAGGCGCTCGCGGGGCTGTTGTGGAGCAAGCAGATTTACCGCTTCGATGTGAGCAAGTGGCTCAAGGGCGACAACCCAGCCGCGCCGCCGCCCGCGACGCGCGCGAAAATTCGCAACCGCCACTGGCAGCACCTCAACTCCAAGCGCATCCTCTCGATGCCGGACAAATGGGAATATCCGTGGTTCGCCGCGTGGGACCTCGCGTTCCAGGCCGTGCCCTTCGCGCTCGTGGACGCGGAGTTCGCCAAGCAGCAGCTCTGGCTCCTGCTCTTCGAGCAGTTCCAGCATCCGAACGGCCAGATTCCCGCCTACGAGTGGGAATTCAGCGACATGAACCCGCCCGTCCACGCGTGGGCCGTGTGGCGCGTCTATAACATGGACCGCATCCGCCACGGCAAGGCGGACCGCGACTTCCTCGAACGCTGCTTCCACAAGCTGCTGATGAACTTCGCGTGGTGGGTCAACAAGGTGGACCGCGAGGGCAACAACGTCTTCGAGGGCGGCTTCCTCGGTCTCGACAACATCACCGTGCTGGACCGCAGCGAGAAGCTGCCCGACGGCACGACGCTCCAGCAGTCCGACGGCACCGGCTGGATGGGCATGTTCTGCCTGAACATGATGCGCATCGCGCTCGAGCTGGCGAAGGAGAACAAGACCTACGAGGCCACGGCGACGAAGTTTTTCGAGCACTACGTCTATATCGGCTCCGCGATGAAGCACATGGGCGACCAGGGCATCGAGATGTGGGACGAGCGCGACGGCTTCTTCTACGACGTGCTCCGGCATCCCGACGGGCGCTACGACAAGTTCCGCGTGCGCTCGCTGGTCGGGCTGATCCCGATGTTCGCCATCGAGCGGCTGGAGGAGAAGTGGCTGGAGCCGTTCAAGGAGTTCCGCGCGAACATGAACTGGTTCCTCGAACACCGCGCCGACCTCGTCCAGCGCTGCGTCACCACGCTGGAGGAG
>Ga0172367_10000702_pt1 | contig 50932 bp, 53 predicted proteins | sample Lak10m_FD_114542 | JGI IMG/M metagenome (GOLD analysis project Ga0172367, IMG submission 114542) | Freshwater microbial communities from Kabuno Bay, South-Kivu, Congo - kab_022012_10m | ecosystem: Environmental > Aquatic > Freshwater > Lake | place: Democratic Republic of the Congo: South-Kivu...
CCCAACCAGTAGAACGGGACGAACACGTACAGCAACGGATTGACGTGGTGCCCCCAGACATCGAGGCCGCGCACGCTCATGAACGTGTCGCCACCGCGCGAGAGGAGCCAGACGGCCTGGTCGTAGATCGCCATGTCGTACGACCACGTCCCGAAGTTGCGGTGGTTCTGCACACCGAGACTCCCGAAGACGGCCATGAACACGACCGAGGCGATCAGGCATGACCATGCGGCCGGGTGCATGGAGGCGGCGCGGCGTGACACCGACGCGCGCCACTCACCGACGCGGTGGCCGACCATGGAGACCAGCACAGCGATGCGGCGAGACACGCCGGCCGACCGTCAGGCGGGGCGCAACTCGGCGACGGTGGCGGACAGCACACCGTTCACGAAGCGGCCCGAGTCGTCGGTGCCGAAACGCTTGGCGAGGCGCACCGCCTCGTCGATCACCACAGCGACCGGCACGTCGGGACGGCAGGCGAGTTCGAAAGCGCCGATGCGCAGCACCGTGCGGTCGATGGTCGCCATCCGCGCCAGGGTCCAGCCCTTGGAATGCGCACCGAGGACCGAGTCGAGACGCTCGAGGTTGTCCTCCACGCCGGTCACGAGCAGGCGGGTGAGATCGTCGGGGCGGGTCACCTGACCGTCGACGACCTCGGCCGGCGACGCACCCTTGGCCTCGGCCTCGTAGAGCAGGATCAGGGCGCGCTCGCGAGAGTCGCTGCGTTCGTCGCCGCCGAGCGGGGACTGGCCCGGTCGGGCGGGACGGCGGGCCATCGTCAGACCCGCGTGATGTAGTCGCCGCTGCGCGTGTCGACCTTGACGCGGTCGCCGATGTTCACGAACAGCGGGACCTGGATGACCTTGCCGGTCTCGAGGGTGGCCGGCTTGCGGGCGCCGCTCACGCGGTCGCCCTGGATGCCGGGCTCGGTCTCGGCGATGGTCAGCTCGACCGATGCCGGGATCTCGACGGTCACGATGTCGCCGTTGTAGAAGGCGATGATCGCGACCGAGTTCTCGATCATGTAGTCGGCGGCGTCACCGAGGGCCACGGGGGCGACGGTCTGCTGGTCGTAGGACTCGAGGTCCATGAACACGTAGTCGTCGCCGTCGCGGTAGAGGAACTGCATGTCCTTGCGGTCGAGGATCGCTTGCTCGACGCGGATGCCGGCGTTGAACGTGCGGTCGATGACCGCGCCGGTCCGGAGGTTGCGGAGCTTGGAGCGCACGAACGCGCCACCCTTGCCGGGCTTGACGTGCTGGAACTCGACGACCTGGAACAGGACGTTGTCGAGCTCGAGCGTGATGCCGTTCTTCAGGTCGTTGGTGGTGATGGCGGGCACGGAGAATCCTTCGGGGAGGCGGTGAGCACGCGGCATCCGTCGCTGGTGACCACCACCAGATCCTCGACACGGACGCCGCCGAAGCCTTCAGAATAGGCCCCGGGCTCCACGGTCACTACGTCTCCCTCGGCGAGCACCGCCTCGGAGACCCTGTTCAGGTAGGGCTCCTCGTGGATCAACAGACCGACTCCGTGGCCGGTTCCGTGGGTGAACCACTCCCCCAGCCCGTGACCGTCGAGCACCTCCCGGCAGACGGAGTCGATGCTGCGGGCAGTCGCACCGGGGCCGACAGCGGCGAGGCCGGCCATCTGCGCCTCGAGCACCGCGGCGTACACACGCTCCTGCTCGTCGGTCGCCCGTCCGGCGACGTACGTGCGGGTCATGTCGCTGTGGTACCCGTCGACGAGGGCCCCGACGTCGATGATCACGAGGTCGCCGCGCTCAACAGGGCGGCTGGTGGGGCGATGGTGTGGGAGCGCTGCGTGCACAGGTCCGGAGGCGACGATGGTCTCGTAACTCGGCCCCGACGCACCGAGTTCGCGCATCCGGATCTCGAGCAGGTCGCGCACCCGCGCCTCGGTGAGGTGCGGCCCGGGCTCGGCCAGCAGCGGGGCGACCTCGGCCAGTGCGGCATCCGCGATCGAGGCGGCACGGGCGATGGCATCGATCTCGCGCTCGTCCTTGCGGCGACGACCGGCCTCGACCCGGCCACTCGCCGCGACGAGTGGGCGCGGGAGCGCCGCTGCCCAGCGACGGTGTTGGGCCACGGTCGCGTGCTCGGCCTCGAACACGATCGAGGTCGCCGCGCTCGCCGCGTCAGCGACGTGCTCGAGCATCTCTGCCTGCGTCGCTCCGACGCGGACCTCGAGTTCGACGCCGGCTGCGTCGGCCTGCCGGCGGGCTTGCGCTCCGTATCTCCCGTCGGTGACGAGCACGGACGTCGACGGGGTCACGACGAGCAGAGCCGACGAGCCCGTGAATCCGCTGAGCCAGCGCACGTTCGAGAGGTCGCTGACGAGCAGCACCTCACCCTCGGCCATGCCGGAGCGGACGAGGTCGACCCGACCGGCATCGACGCGAGGAGTCGTCACGGCCGGTCCGTCAGCCGAGGCCCAGCCGCCGGGCGACGGCCTGGACGGCGAGTTCGTACCCGTGCGTCCCGAGTCCGGCGATGGTGCCGGTGGCCACCGGAGCGACGACGCTCGTGTGGCGCCACGGTTCGCGGGCGTTGGGGTTGGAGATGTGGACCTCGATCACAGGACCGTCGAAGGCGGCGAGGGCGTCGTGGATCGACCAGGCGTAGTGCGTGAAGGCACCCGGGTTGATGATGATCGCTGCCGCACGCCCACGGGCGCCGTGGATGGCGTCGACCAGCACACCCTCGTGGTTGGTCTGGAGCGACTCGACCGTCATGCCCGCCGCCGACGCAGCCGTCGTGACGAGCGCCTCGTAGTCGGCGAGGGTCGCCGATCCGTAGACGTGCGGCTCGCGCTGGCCGAGGAGGTTCAGGTTCGGGCCGTGCAGCAGCACGAGGAGCGGCGGAGTCGACACGCCCTCATCGTGCCACACGGACCGCGCGCGCCGCGGTGAGTTCGGCACGCGACGCCGCGTACAAGACGTGCCGCTGCCCCGACCAACCGGGCGTCATCGGGTGGTCGAAGTCACGCCCCTGATCGTGGCGCAGACCGATCTTCTCCATCACCCGGCGCGACTTCTGGTTGGCGACGGTCGTGAAGCTCACGATCTCGTCCCGCGGCAACTCGACGTGGTCGAGAGCGAAGTCGAGCGCCGCGACGGCTGCCTCCGGGGCGAACCCGTTGCCCCACTGCGGACGGGCGAGCCGCCAGCCGACCTCGACACACGGCGTGATCGCGGCCGCACCCACGAGCGGGTCGGCGTGCCACGTGGGCGACGAGAGCCCGACGAAGCCGATGAACACACCCGTGTCGGAGCGTTCGACGGCCCACAGCCCGTACCCGCGGCGTTCCCAGGCGCCCCCGAGCACATCGACCATCTGGTCGCTCTGCTCGCGGGTCAGCGTGCTGGGGAAGTGCTCCATCACCGCGGGGTCGCCGTTCAACACGGCGAACGGGACCTTGTCCTCCTCGCGCCATCCACGCAGTACGAGGCGATCGGTGCGGACGACGGGGACGGTCATCGCGACTGGCCGCCGAGCGCGGCCATCGCCGCGAGGGCGGACAGCGCGGCGTCGGTCGAGACACCCGCGACCACCTCGACCCCCGACGGTCCGTCGAGCACGAAGGTCAGTCCGTCGGACAGGACCTTCTTGTCGCGGCCCATCAGTTCGACGAGCGTGGCGTGGTCGAGACCCGCGGGCAACGCCGTGTCGAGTCCGTACTCCCCGCCCACGACATGGACGTGCTCGGCAACGCGGGCATCGTCGATGCGGCCGAGCGAGCGTGCCAGCACGGCGGCGTAGACGAGGCCGATACCGACGGCCTCACCGTGTGCGAGGGAGTGACCGGTGGCGATCTCGAGGGCGTGCGCGAGCGTGTGCCCGTAGTTCAGCAGCGCCCGACGGCCACCCTCACGTTCGTCGGACGCGACGACCTCGGCCTTGATCACGACGCACCGGGCGATGCGCTCGGCGTCGGGCATCGCGAGTAGATCGTCGCCCGCGAGGAAGTGGTACTTGGCCATCTCGCCCCGGCCACACCGGACCTCACGCGGCGGCAGGGTGTCGAGAGCGTCGAGGTCGCACACCACACCGGACGGCTGCCAGTAGGCGCCCACGAGGTTCTTGCCCTCGGGGAGGTTGACGCCCGTCTTCCCGCCGATCGCCGCATCGACCATCCCGACGAGGGTGGTGCTGACGTGGAGCACCGGGATGCCACGGTGCCACGACGCCGCAGCGAACCCGGCGACGTCGGTGACCATGCCGCCCCCGACGCCGATGACGACGTCGGAGCGGGTGAGGCCCATCCGGGCGAACCCACGACACAGGTCGTCGATCGTGGCCAGCGACTTGTGTTCCTCGCCGTCGCCGATCACGAAGGTCTCGCTCGGGATGCCCGGGTCGACGGTCAGGGGGATGGACGACTGGGTGACGACGGCGGCGCGGCGTGCCGAGCGGGGCACCAGCGTCGAGAGTTCGCTGCGGACTCCCCTGCCTACGAGGACGTCGTAGGACCGGTCGGCGAGGGGCACCTGCACGCGGATCATCGGAGCACCGCCTCGACCACGTCGCCCAGCGACCGGCCGTCGACGAGGACGATCGCATCGGCGACCTCGCGGTAGAGCGGTTCACGGACCTCGGCCATGCGCAGCAACGTACCCTCCGGGTCGGCGTCGAGGAGTGGACGGTGGCCACCACCACGCACGCGCTCGAGGAGAGTCGCCACGTCGGCGCAGAGCCACACCACACGGGCGTCGCTCGCGCTCAGCAGGGCCCGGTTCGCCTCGCGCAGCACGATGCCGCCGGCACCGGCCACCACGGCCGCCTCGGGTGAAGCGAGCGCCGCGGCGAGGACCTCCTGCTCGAGGTCGCGGAACGCATCCTCGCCGTCGGTCGCGAAGATCTCCCGCACCGAGCGGCCGGTCAGCTCCTCGACGAGGGCGTCGGTGTCGAGCACGCGACGACCGAGACGCTCGCCGATGTGCCGCGCCACGGTGCTCTTGCCCGAGCCCATCAGCCCGACGAGCACCAGGTGCTGGTCGTCGCGGATCATGGTCAGGGCAGCGTGGCCCGGAACGATTCGGCGTTGCGGACCATCTCGGACACGCTGTCGCCGCCGAACTTGCGCTGGGCCTCGGCGGCCAGCACGAGGGCGACCATCGTCTCGGCCACGACACCCATCGCCGGGACGGCCGTCACGTCGGTGCGCTCCTTGAACGACACGGTCTCTTCCTTGGTGACCACGTCGACCGTCTTGAGGGTGGGCCGGTTGAGGGTGGCGAGCGGCTTCATCGCCGCACGGACCACGAGCAGCTCGCCCGTGGTGATCCCGCCCTCGGTGCCTCCGGCGAGCGTGCCCTCACGCACATAGTCGCCACGGCTCGCGTCCCAGGAGATGGCGTCGTGCGCAGCACTCCCTCGCCGACCGGCGACGTCGAAGGCGTCGCCGATCTCGACACCCTTCACCGCCTGGATGCTCATGATGGCCTGCGCCAGCGCGGCGTCGATCTTGCGATCCCAGTGCACATGGCTGCCGAGACCGACAGGAACGCCGTAGGCGAGCACCTCGGCGACACCGCCGAGGGAATCGCCCTCCTTGGCGGCCTCCTTGATCTCCTCGATCATCGCCTCGGCCGCAGCAGGGTCGAAGCAGCGCACCGGCGATTCGTCGACGGTCGCGAGGTCGGCCGGCGCAGGGCGGGCACCCGAAGTGCTCTTGGCCGAGCCCATCTGGGTGATGTGCGAGATCACCGTGACGCCGAGGTGGGAGAGCACCTTCTTGGCGACGGCTCCGGCCGCCACACGCGCCGCGGTCTCACGGGCACTCGCCCTCTCGAGCACGTCGCGAGCGTCGGTGAAGCCGTACTTCTGCATCCCGACCAGGTCGGCGTGGCCGGGCCGCACCTGGGTCAGCGGGTCCTTGGTGGCTCCCGGCGCCGGGGACATCTCCTCGTGCCACTTGTCGCTGCGGAACCACTCGCTGTTCTTGATCTCGATGCACAGCGGTGAACCGAGCGTGCGACCGTGGCGGACACCGCCGACAAGGGTGAGTTCGTCCTGCTCGAAGCGCTGGCGTGGGCCGCGCCCGTAGCCGAGCCGCCGCCGGGCCATCTCGGCCTGGATCTCCTCGACCGTGATCTCGAGACCGGCAGGGAGACCCTCGACGATGACGACGAGGGCCTGACCGTGCGATTCTCCGGCGGTGAGGTAGCGCAACATCGTTGGCAGGCTACCGACCGCTCACCGGCCGCGGGCGGCGAGTTCGTGCTCGGCAGCGGCCCGCATGACGGCCGTGTCGGGGTCGACACCGTGCCACAGCCGCTGCTGGATCGCTGCTTGGTGGACGAGCATGCCCAGCCCGTCGACGGTCGCCGCGCCGACGGCGGAGGCCGCCGCGAGCAGGGCCGTCCGACGCGGGTGGTACACGATGTCGGCCACGACCTGCCCGGCGTGCAGCACGGCAGGGTCGAGCGGGAGTTCGTCGTGCTCGACCGAACCGGTGCCACCCATGCCGACCGGAGTGGTGTTGACCACGATCTCGGCCTCGCCGACCTCGTCGAGCGACCCGACGACGCGACCCACACGGCCGCCGAGCGCCGCGGCCTCCTCGGCCGTCGCCTGCGTCCGATTGAGGACCGCGACCGACGCGGCGCCAGTTCGCGCGAGGGCGTCGACGATGGAGCGTGCGGCGGCTCCGGCCCCGACGACGCACACCCGCCGTCCGACCACGGTGTGGCCCGCCTCGGCCAGCGACGCGACGAAACCCGCGCCATCGGTCGAGTGGCCCACCAACGTGCCGTCGGCCCGTGGGACGACCGTGTTGACGCTCCGCAGAGCGGCCGCAGCGGGATCGAGTTCGTCGACGGCGAGGGCCACGGCCTCCTTGTGCGGCATGGTGACCGAGAGCCCACCGAGCCCCAGGACCCGCATCGCATCGACGGCACGCTGGGCCTCACCGTGGGCGACGTGGAAGGCGACGTACGCCCAGTCGAGTCCCAGCTGAGCGAACGCAGCGTTGTGCAGCGCCGGAGACAGGCTGTGGTGGACAGGGCTGCCGATGACGGCAGCGATCCTGGTGGCACCGGAGATCACAGGAGTCCCTTCTGGCGTGCGGCCTCGACGTTGGCTTCGTGCTGCTCCAGTGTGGCAGCGAAGACGTGCCGGCCCTCTTCGTCGGCGATCACGTAGTAGAGGTAGACGCACGGAGTGCCGTCGGGGAGGTCGGCGCACAGCGGGTCACCGAGCGAGGGGTTCGGGGCGGGGTTCATCGCCGCCTCGATCGAGGCGCGACCCGGAGCTGCGATCGGCGTGGGAGGCAATCCTTCGTGGAGGTACGTGTTGTACGGCGTGTCGCGGGCCTTCAGCACCGAGAACGGCGTGTCCTCCGGTTGGCCGTACGACAGCGTGGCGTCGATCTCGAGCGCCATGCGCAGGTACAGGCGGTTGTAGATCACCCGTGCGATCTTCGCCCGGTCGTCGTCGACGCGGGCCTCGCGCTCGATCATGCTGGCCACGACCAGCACCTCGTACGGGGTGGTCAGGCCGAGAGCGCCGTATCCCTTGCCCACCTCCTCCTGCGTGCCGACCCGCTCCATCAACGAGACCATCCGCTGGAGGACCTGCCGCACCGACTCACCGTTGGAGACCTGGTACGTGTCGGGGAACACGAGCCCTTCGAGGCTGGTGACACCGTCGACACCGAGCGACGAGACCACCGAGCCGTCGGTGGCCGCTGCGAGGAACTCGTCGGCCGACAGTCGGGGCATCCGTTCGGCGAGGCGGGCCGCCATCTGCTCGAGTGTGAAGCCCTCGGGGAACGTGACCTTCGTGTAGGTCTCCGACGGCGGTGTCGCCAGCACGCTCATCACGTTGCCCATATGGTCGGAGGGTCGCACCTGGAAGTACCCGGGTGTCAACTCGAGTCCTCCGTGGTGCTCGACGTACCAGCGGAACAACCACGCCCTGGTGACGAGACCCTCGGCCTCGAGGCGGACGCTGACCGTCTCGAGCGTGTCGGCCTCGTCGACGGTGAAGGTGATCGCGGCACCCGGATCGCCGACCGGGTTGACCTGGCCCGTGTACCAGTACCCCACCACGCCACCGGCGACCACGAGGGCCGAGGCGACGGCGAGCAGCGTCCAGACCAGCCACCGGGGCCCTCGGCCGGCGAGCTTCATCGGCCCCCGGACGGATGGGCGTCGAGCCACGCCTGCAGGAACACCGCTGCCGCGACCTTGTCGACGTGCTGGCGACGCTGGGGTGCGCGCAACCCCGCCGCGAGCATCGCCTGATCGGCGGTGACCGTCGACCGGCGCTCGTCCCAGGTGTGGACCGGCACGCCCACCACCGTAGCGATCGCCGCCGCCTCCTTCCGGGCAGCCACGGCAGCCGGACCCTCGGAGCCGTTCATGTTCAGCGGGAGGCCGACCACGACCGCCTCGGCCTCCTCGTCGGCGACGAGGCGGGCGATCTGTTCGTGATCACGCCGGGTCGAACCCGAGCGTTGCAGGACGAGGAGCGGAGAGGCGATCGTGCCCGACAGGTCGCTCACGGCGACGCCGATGCGCTTCGAGCCGAGGTCGAGCCCGACGACCCTCACGACAGACCGGCCGCCGCCCCCGCGATCCGGAGCGCCTCGTCGAGACCCTCGGGCAACTTGCCGCCTGCCGTCGCGATGTCGCCCTTGCCGCCACCGCCGCCACCCACGGCCTTGGCCGCGTCGCGGATCAGGTCGCCGGCGACGACGCCACTGCTCGGACGCACCGCCGCGACCAGAGAGACACCGCCGGTGTCGCTGATCCCGCCGAGGACCACGATCTCGACGCCGTCCTGCTGGCGGACGGCGATCGCGAGGTCGCGCAGGTCGCCGGGGCTGATCCCATCGACCCTGGCCACCACACGACCGTTGCTCCCCGCAGCGGCGATGTCGGCCGCACGCGACGAGGCGACGCGCGAACGTAGCGTCTTCAGTTCGTCGTGGAGCGACTTGAGTTCGTCGAGGCGACGCTGCACTCCCCCGACCAGATCGTCGGCGGTCGTACCGACGAGCCGGGCAGCCTCGGCCACCTGAGCGGCGTCGCGCTGCACGAGCCGGAGCGTGTTGGCGCCGGTCGTCGCCTCGATGCGGCGCAGGTTGCTGCCGATGCTCGACTCGGCGACGATCTTGATCGTCCCGATGTCGCCGGCCGCACGCACGTGGGTGCCGCCACACAACTCGATGCTGTTGCCGACCTCGAGCACCCGCACGACGTCGCCGTACTTGTCGCCGAAGAAGGCGATCGCTCCGAGGGCCGTCGCTTCGTCCTTGGTGGTCTCGAACACGCGGGCCGGCGCATTGGCCAGGGTCTCGGCGTTGGCGATCTCCTCGATCCGGCGGATCTCGTCGTCGGTCACGGCGGCGTAGTGGCTGAAGTCGAATCGCAGGCGTTCGTCGCTGACGAGGGAGCCCGCCTGCTTCACGTGATCGCCGAGCACGACGCGCAGCGCGTGGTGCAGCAGGTGGGTGCCGGTGTGGTTGCGGCGGATGGCCGAGCGGCGGTCGACGTCGATGGCGGCCCGGGCGCTGGTGCCGGCCTCGAGCTCGCCCGCCGTGACGATGGCGACGTGGCGCCGCAGACCGGGGAGGGCGTAGGTCGTGTCGATCACGCGGGCCTCGCCGGTCTCGGTGCGGATGGTGCCAGTGTCGCCGACCTGGCCACCGGCCTCTGCGTAGAAAGGTGTCCGGTCGAGGAAGACCTCGACGGTCGCGACTCCGTCGACCTCGCCGCCGGGGAGCACGGCGACGACACGGGCGTCGCACTCGTCGTCGGTGTAGCCGACGAACTCCGTGGTCCCGTTCTTGTCGACGACCTCGCGGTACGCGTCGAGACGGTCGTCGTCGGCCGCCTTGCCCTTGCGTGCAGCCTTGGCGCGCTCGCGCTGAGCCTGCATCTCGGCGTCGAAGCCCGCTGCGTCGACCGTGACGCCGCGCTCGCCGGCGATCTCCTCGGTGAGTTCGAGGGGGAAGCCGTACGTGTCGTGCAACAGGAACGCCGTCGAGCCGGGCAGTTGTCCGTCGTGTCCGCCGAGTTCGTCCTCGAGGATCGAGAGGCCGGTCTTGAGCGTCTGACGGAAGCGCTCCTCCTCGCGGGCGAGGACGCCCATCACGAAGTCCTTGTTCTGGGCGACCTCGGGATACGCCGTGCCCATCACGCCGATCGCCGTCTCGACGAGCGACGGCATCACGAGACGGTCGGTGCCGAGGAGGTACGCGTAGCGGACGGCGCGACGGATGATGCGGCGCAGCACGTAGCCGCGGCCTTCGTTGCTCGGGAAGACGCCGTCGCTCACGAGCATCGTGCTGCTGCGTGCGTGCTCGGCGAGGACGCGCATCGCGAAGCTGTCGCGGTCGTCGTAGTCGCCGGCGCGGTACGACTTGCCGGTCAGGCTGCACGCCTGATCGATCAGCGGGAGCATCAGGTCGGTCTCCCACACGGCGTCGACGCCCTGGAGCAGGCACAGGATCCGCTCGAGGCCGGCGCCGGTGTCGATGCTCGGCTTGGGCAGACGGGTCCGGGTGCCGTCGGGTGCCTGGTTGTACTGCATGAAGACCAGGTTCCAGAACTCCATGAACCGGTCGCCATGCGGGTCGCCCAACGGGCCGCCCTCGGGGCCGAAGGCCGGGCCACGGTCGATGTGGATCTCGCTGCAGGGGCCGCACGGACCGGTGTCGCCCATCTGCCAGAAGTTGTCCTTGTCGCCGAGCCGCTGGATGCGGTCCATCGGGACGCCGACCTGCTCGTGCCAGATCGCCTCAGCCTCGTCGTCGCTCTCGTGCACGGTGATCCAGAGACGGTCGCCGTCGAAGCCGAGACCCTCCGTCACGAGCTCCCAGCTCCACGGGATGGCGTCGTGCTTGAAGTAGTCACCGAAGGAGAAGTTGCCAAGCATCTCGAAGAACACGAGGTGGCGCTTCGTGCGACCGACGTCGTCGAGGTCGTTGTGCTTGCCACCGGCGCGGGCGCACTTCTGGCTCGTGGTGGCACGGCTGTAGGGCGGCACCTCGTCGCCAACGAAGTACGGCTTGAAGGGCACCATGCCGGCGACGGTGAACAGGACCGTCGGGTCGTGCGGGATGAGGCTTGCCGACGGCACGACCGAGTGACCCTTCGATGCGAAGAAGTCGAGGAAGGTGGAGCGCAGCTGATCGGCGGTCGTCGGTGTCGTGCCCATGGGGTGTGGATGCTACCGAGCAGGTAGGGCGGGGCGATGGCGCACGGCGGGCCGGTTGGTAGCGTCGCTCGCCGTGCCGCTCGACCGCCATGAATGGATCAGCTTCGAGGACGACCACGACCAACGGACGTGGATGTTCGACGCGACCTTCCTCCGCAGCAACTGGAACTGCATCTACGGACAGGGGTGCAAGGGCGTCCTCGACGACGATGCCGAACACCTCGGTCAGGGGTGTTGCAGCCACGGTGCACACTTCATCGACGACGCCGACGTCCAGACGGTGATCGACTCGTCGGCCCGCCTGCTCCCCCGCCACTGGCAGAACATCCGCAAGGGCCGCTCCAAGGGCGTGTTCGCCACCGAGGACGGTGCGACCACGACGCGGGTCGTCAAGGGCGCGTGCATCTTCCACAACGAACTCGACTTCCCCGGTGGGGCGGGCTGTGCGTTGCACATCGCCGCGCTCGAGGCCGGCGAGCGGCCGATGGACTGGAAGCCCGACGTCTGCTGGCAGGTCCCGCTCCGTCTCGAGGAGCACACCGACGACAACGGCTACGTCACGAGCGTGCTGCGAGAGTGGAAGCGCCGCGACTGGGGAGCCGGCGGGACCGACTTCCACTGGTGGTGCACCGACAGCCACGAGGCCTTCGACGGCGGCCAGCCCGCGTACCGCTATCTGCGCGACGAGATCACCGAGATGGTCGGCGCTCAGGTCTACGCCCAACTGGTCGAGCAGCTCGAGCGCCCACGCTGGACGCCCCTGCCCCACCCTCGCTCCGCGGCGCCACGATCAGGGTCGTGAGCGCCCCGTCGGTCTGAGACGCCGGCGCCCCAGACCGATGAAGGTCAGCCGCCGGTGCGGAGGACCTTGTTGGCCTTGCGGCGGTCCTCGAGACCGAGGTACCGCTTGCGGATGCGGATCGCCTTCGGGGTGACCTCGACGAGCTCGTCGGGAGCGATCCACTCAATGGCGGTCTCGAGCGTGTGGATCCGCGGTGCGGGCAGCTTGACGGCGTCGTCGTGGCTGTGCGTACGGATGTTGTTCTTCTCCTTGGCACGCACGACGTTGACGACCATCTCGCTCTCGCGTGCACACTCGCCCACGACCATGCCCTCGTAGACCTGCTCGCCCGGATCGACGAAGAACTCACCGCTCTGCTGGAGGTTGTCGAGGGCGTAGCCGGTGGTCACGCCGAGCCGGTCGGCGACCATCGCGCCGCCACGGTTGTCGGGCATCTCGCCCGCCCACGGCATCCAGCCGAGGTGGTGCTGGTGCAGGAGGGCCGTGCCGCGGGTGGCGGTCATCAGGAGCGACCGGAAGCCGATCAGTCCGCGGCTCGGGCACTCGAAGGTCACGATGGTGCGGCCGGCGTCGCCCTGACGGAGGTCGACGACGCGACCCTTACGCGGTGCCAGTTCCTGGGTCACGGTGCCGACGTGCTCGTCGGGGACGTCGCACACGCCGCGCTCCTGGGGCTCGAAGCGCTTGCCGTTGACCTCCTTGGTGATGACCTCGGGGCGGCTGACCTGCAGCTCGTACCCCTCACGGCGCATCGACTCGATGAGCACGGCGAGCTGGAGTTCGCCACGGCCGGCGACCTCGATGACGTCGGGCGACCCGGTCTCGAACAGCTTGATGCTGACGTTGCCGAGGATCTCGCGGTTGAGGCGGTCGATCAGGTGACGGCTGGTGAGGAACTTGCCGTCCTTGCCCGCCAGCGGCGAGGTGTTGACGCCGAAGGTCATGCGCAACACGGGCTCGTCGACGACGAGACGCGGCAGGGCGGCGGGGTCGTCGGTGCTGGCGATGGTGTCGCCGATCTCGACCTCGGGGAACCCGGCCACGACGAACAGGTCGCCGGCGCCGAGCTCTTCGACCTCGGCGCGCTGCACGCCACGGAAGGCCATCAGCTGGGTGAGGCGGCGCTTCAGCGGGGGCTGACCCTCTCCGAACTCATCCTCGAGCAGGGCCACGGTCTCGCCACGGCGCAGAGTGCCGTTGACGACACGGCCGATGGCCAGACGACCGAGGTACTCGCTGGCGTCGAGCTGGGTCACCATCGCCTGCAGCGGCGCCGAGGCGTCGCCCTGCGGGGCCGGGATGGCCTCGAGGATGGTGTCGAGCAGGGCCGACAGGTCGGCGTCGTCGGCGGGCATGCCGATGCCGCGCATGGCCCGGCCCTCACGGGCGACGGCCGAGATGATCTCGAAGTCGATGTGGTGGTCGCCGGCGTCGAGGTCGATGAACAGCTGGTACACCTCGTCGAGGACTTCCTCGGCGCGGGCGTCCTGGCGGTCGACCTTGTTGATGATGACGATCGCCGGCAGGTCGCGGGCGAGGGCCTTCTGGAGCACATACCGGGTCTGCGGGAGCGGTCCCTCGGCGGCGTCGACAAGGAGCAGCACGCCGTCGACCATCGTGAGGGCCCGCTCGACCTCTCCACCGAAGTCGGCGTGGCCGGGGGTGTCGACGAGGTTGATGCGGACGCCCTTCCACTCGACCGACGCGGCCTTGGCGAGGATCGTGATCCCGCGCTCGCGTTCTTGGTCGTTGGAGTCCATCACCCGGTCGACCACCGCCTGGTGGGCGGCAAAGGTGCCGGTGGCGCGCAAGAGAGCGTCGACGAGGGTCGTCTTGCCGTGGTCGACGTGGGCGACGAGGGCGACGTTACGGAGCGGGAGGTGTGTCTGCGAGGTCATGGCTACCGGGGGGTTGTCCGGGCGCGGGAGACCTCGTGGTCAGATCAGTCGTCGTGCTCGTCGTCGTCCTCGTCGAAGGTGACCCCGTACTTCTCCGCCAGTGCGGCGTACTGGTCGTCCTCGGACGATGTGCGATCTTCGTGACCGCCGAGACCCAGATCGAATGCGCTGGGACCGGCTTGCTTGAGCTTCCGTGCTTCTTCGAAGCGACGGTGACGACCCTTCTTCACAGTAGGGCTCCCGAACCTAGAGAGTTGACATTGCGGGTCACTCTACCCCGCCACCCCCGAGATGGGCGGGATCACCCCGCGGAGGGCGGGATGTCGACCAGATCGAGGCCTCCGCGGCCGTCGAAGGTCAGCGCCGCTCCCCCGGCCACGAGTCGCCGGATGCCCTCGCCGACCATCGTCTGGCGCCATCCGTGGGCCAGTCGGGCGTCGGCATCGCCGCGCATGAAGGCCACGAGGTCGTTGCGGGTGGCGAGCAGGGCGGTGTCGACCCGTTCGCGACGAGCGACCTCGCTGACCCAGGCCGAGACCAGCGTGACGGCCGGCCGCAGGTTGCGGTCGAGTTCGTCGCCCTCGGGGGCCGGGAGTTCGACCTCGTCGGACATGCCGGCCGCCACGGCCGTGAGGATCGCCTGGGCGATCGATCCGCGGGTGTGGCGGTCGTCGACACCACGCGAATGGGCCAGTTCGGCTGCGGTCCGGGGCTGCTTCTGGGCGATCCCGAGGATCGCCAGATCGGGGAGGACCTGACGGACCGGCGAGTCGATCTCCATCGCCCGCCGCTCACGCCATGCTGCCAGCGAACGGGCGACACCCCTCGCCCGGGGCCGGAGCACCCTCACGTCCTTGATCCGGGTCCAGGCCATGTCGGGGTCGGTGCCCGACACCGGCTTGACGCGCAGTTCCTCGCAGGCCTCGGCGACCCACTCGAGTCGGCCGTCGCGCGCCAGACGCTCGGTGAGCCGGTCGTGAAGGTCGAAGAGGTGCGCCACGTCGGCGGCCGCGTATTGGCACTGATCGTCGGTCAGAGGCCGGCGCAGCCAGTCGGTGAGCCGGTCGCCCTTGGCCGCGGTGACCTTCAGTTCGCCCTGCAGCAGCGACACGAGTGACGGGGTGCTGTACCCGCAGAATCCGGCAGCCAGTTGGGTGTCGAACAGCCGCGACGGCACGGCGCCGACGGCGTGGGTCAGGACGTCGAGGTCCTGCTGGGCGGCGTGGAGCACGGCCAGCGACTCGCTCTGGAACAGGCGCACCAGACAGGAGAGGTCGCACGAGAGCGGATCGACGAGCACGAGTTCGCCCGCCCCAGCGAACTGCAGGAGGGCCAACTTCGGGAAGTAGGTGCGCTCACGGTGGAACTCGGTGTCGAGCGCATAGCGCTCCTCGGCGAGGAGGGCGTCGACGTAGGACTCCAGCTCGGAGGTCGTGGTGATCCATCGGTACTGGAGAGACATCGGGGGCACGCTACTGCGGGGCACTGCCGCGTTGCGGGAGGTCGCCGGGACCGTTGACGTTGACGAGCACAGCGGCCGGGACCGTCACCCGCACGGGCGGCGTCGGCAACCGGTCGAGGACCGAGAGGATCCGCCGTTCACCACCGGCGAACTCGGCCCCGAGGCGGGCGGCCAGGGTCGGCGACCATGCCGACAGCAGCGGCTGGACCCGGTCGGCCTCGGCCACCACCACGTCGCCCTCCACGGCGAGCAGCCCGGCGACGGACGCCGGATCGACGAAGGGCAGGTCACAGGGGGCCACAACGAGCCGAACGAACCCCCGTGCTCCGGCCGTCTCGAGGGCCGTGACGACCGCACCGAGGGGGCCTTCGCCCGGCCACCCATCGGGGATCGTGTCGAGCCCGATCGTCTCGATCGCCTCCGGATCGCCTCCTACGGCCACCACCGCCGAGCAGCCGCCAGCGAGCAACGCATCGGCCACCCTGCGGGCCATCGCGACCCCGTCGACCTGCACGAACGGCTTCGGACGGCCCATCCGACGGCTGGCCCCGCCGCACAGGACCACTCCGAGCACGGCGCCGTCCGGCACGCTCAGGACGGCTCCGTCGACGATCCCGACCACCGCTGCGGGTCGAGCTGGGCGAGGAACAGGCAGATCCGCTCGTGCTCGTCGGACTCCCCGATCTCCCCGGCCGCACGGCCGAGACCGGCGAGGCAGCCGAGGAACCCACGGTTGGTCTCGTCGGACCACCGCACGTACCCGGATCCCTTCCAGCCGCTGCCCCGGAGGGCGTCGAGGCCACGGTGGTACCCGACGCGGAAGGCGGCGTAGCGACGCACGGGTTCGTCCTCCGACTCGCCCAGGAGGCTCCACGCGCCGAGCGACCGTGGGTGGTCGGCCACCAACCCGGCGGCCGCGACCCTCCGTTCGGCCGGCGCCAGCGCAGCCGCCTGCGCCAGACGGTGACGCACCTCGGCCGATTCGGCCGGCAGGACGGTGCGGGGCGGACCCTGCGGGGAGAGGGAGATCGAGTGGTCGCTCACGTGGCCACGTTACGGCCTAGGGTTCTGACCATGCTCGCCCTGTCACTCGAGACCGCCAAGACCGTCGCCGTCATCGCGGCCGCCACCTTCGTCGCCTCCGGTGCTCTGTCGGCGGTACTCATCAAGAACATCGTGGGCAAGGTCCTCGGGGCCGGCCTGCTGGCCGTCATCGCCGTCGGAGCATGGTCGCAGCGCTCGAACGTCGAGAACTGTGTCGCGGCCGCGAAGGTGTCGGCCGGTCAGATCGCCGCCGGAGCCACGGCAACCCCGGTGAAGTGCACGTTCCTCGGGTTCGAGGTCGACGTCCCGGCTCCCTGAGCCGAGCACAGAAGGGTCCGCCGCTCAGGCATCCGCCCACGGCGCCCCGGCCCGGGCGAACAATGGCATCACGAGTCGGTCGACGAAGGCGTCGGCGTGCGTCACCGGTGCCGCGTGCCCCGCACCCTCGAGCCACGTGAGGTCGGCGTCGGGCAACAACCCGGCCAGCCGTTCCATGCCGTCGCGGTGGTGGGGAGCGCCTCGCTCACCCACGCCGACGGCGACGGGCAACGGGAGGTCATCGGCCACCCACGGCGCGCGTGCGCGGAGATCGCCGAGCTCGCCGATCAGTGCCTCGCCCTCGCCACGGCGGACCTCCCTGGTCCGCTCGGGGAGCTCGTCCCACCGGCGGTCGCCGATCAGGCGACGCATGAACCGCTCGGCCGTCTCGCCCGGTCCGACCTCGTCGGCATCAGCGAGGGTGCGAGCCGTCGTGCTCGGCCACCACGGCATCCACGACAACGGCGACTCGTACACGGCGACCGCGGCCACGAGTTCGGGGTGACGGGCCGCCGTCGCCAGTGCGACGTTGCCGCCGTAGCTGTGTCCGACGAGGACGCAACGACGGCCGGCGAGCAGGCCGACGAGGTCGTCGACCTGACCGTGCATCTCGAACGGTCCGGGGTGCGGGTGCGAGCGCCCGTATCCACGCCGGTCGTACCGCAGCACCCGGAAGCGGTGGTCGAGGCGGCGGCTGAGCTTGAGCATCCCCGCCGAGCGGTCCATCGACCCGTGCACGATCGCGACGAGCGGCCCGTCGTCGGGGCCGGCTTCCTCGCTCCAGATGTCGGTCGGTCGTCGCGTCACGAGACGCGGACGATACGCAGCACGTCGGTCGAGGCTCCACTCGGCCGGTCGGGAGCCCCCGCGAGCACGAGCACCGTCTCGCCCGCAGAGACGAGGCCCGACTGCACGGCGCGCTCGACAGCGAACCACACGAGGTCGTCGGTGGTGGCGTACTGGTCGACCCCGAGCGGGTGGACTCCCCATGAGAGGGCGAGCGACCGCACCGTCGCCGGATCGGGCGAGATGCCGAGGAGCGTCGGGATCGGCCGGTACCGCGCCATGGCACGCGCCGTGCGGCCCGAGGTCGTGCAGCAGATGATGGCGGACGCATCGGCGTCGGCGGCGGCCATCCCGGCCGCATGGGTGATCGCCATCGTGATCCGGTCGGGGCCGTCGGACATCGTGAGCCGCTGCACCCGCCCGAGACGCGACGCCCACTGGCGGTAGCCGGCCTCGCGTTCAGCCCGCGCCGCGATTCGGCTCATGGTCGCCACGACCTGCACGGGGTCGGCGCCGATGGCGGTCTCGGCGGAGAGCATCAGCGCGTCGGTGCCGTCGAAGACGGCGTTGGCGATGTCGCTCACCTCGGCCCGAGTCGGCGACGGCGAGGTGATCATGCTCTCCATCATCTGCGTGGCCGTGATCACGGGGACGCCAGCCTCGACGCAGTGCCGCACGATGCGCTTCTGCAGGTGCGGAACATCCTCGAGGGGACACTCGATCCCGAGGTCGCCACGGGCGACCATCACGGCGTCGCTCTCGGCGATGATCTCGGCGAGATCGTTGACGGCAGCGATCGTCTCGACCTTGGCGACGAGTCGGACCATGCGCGGCGCCACGGCCGCACGCACCACTCGGAGATCGTGGGCAGTGCGGACGAAGGAGACGGCGAGGAAATCGGCACCGGCGTCGGCCATCGCCACGGCGAGCCGGAGGTCGTCGTCGGTCGGGGTCGACAGTCGCAGGCGCTCGCTCGGGAGGTGGACACCCGGTCGCCCCTGGACGCGGCCACCGGTCAGGACACGTGCGTGTACGTGGGCGCCTTCGACCTCGGTGACCTCCAACGAGATCGCCCCGTCACCCAGCACCACCCGGTCGCCGGCACGGAGATCGTCGGCCAGGGTCGGGTACTCGACCGAGATGTGGGTGGCCGAGCTCGGCCCGTCGATCGCCGACATCGTCAGCGACGAGCCAGCAACGAGGTCGACACCACCGTCGGGGAACTGACCGGAACGCACCTTCGGACCCGGCAGGTCGGCGAGCACGGCGACCACGGCACCCGCCCGTTCGGCCGCCGCACGCACCCGGTGGAGCCGCTCGACGTGCGACTCGAGCGTGCCGTGGCTCAGATTGAGGCGGACGACGTCGACACCGGCGTGGAAGAGCTGTTCGAGCACGTCGGGCGCCTCGCTGGCGGGTCCGATCGTGGCGACGATCTTCGTGCGGGTGTCGGTGCGCTTCTGCATTCGTGGTCCGAGGTGGTTATCTAGCGGGATGGAGCTGATCCTGATCCGCCACGGACTCCCGGTCCGACGCGAACTCTCGGAGGGTATCGCGGACCCCGAACTGTCCGAGGCCGGTCTCGCGCAGGCCGAGCACCTCGCCGAGTACCTCGCCAGCGAACCGCTCGACGCGATCTACGCCAGCCCCCTGCGCCGCGCCCACCAGACCGCTCTCCCCCTCGCCGACCGCAAGGGGCTCGCCGTCACCCTCGTCGACGGTGTCGCCGAGTGGGACCGCAACTCGAGCGAGTACGTGCCGATCGAGGAACTCAAGGCGGCCGACGATCCGCGCTACCACGCGATGATGCGCGGCGAGTGGACGGCACACGAGGAGACCCAAGAGGAGTTCCGCCACCGTGTCGTGGCCACCCTCGATGAACTCGTCGATCGCCACGCGGGTCACCGGATCGCCGTCTCGTGCCACGGTGGTGTCATCAACGGCTATCTGTCGCACGTGCTCGGCCTGCCGATCGGGCCCGGGTTCTTCTACCCGAACTACACGAGCATCCACCGGGTCGCCGCCTCGCGCAGCGGACACCGCTCGATCGTCACGGTCAACGAGACGGCCCACCTGCGCGGTACGGGCCTACCGATGGGGCTCGTCCAGGGGTCCGGGGCGGTGGCCCCGTGACCGTCACCCCGCTCGACGACCTGATCGCCTACCTCGACGCGTCGCCCTCACCGTGGCACGCAGCCGAGAGTTCGGCCCAGCGCCTCGTGGCCGCCGGGTTCACCGAGGCGCCAGCTGCCGCCCCGTGGGAGTCGCTCCCCGACCGCGGCTTCGTCCGGCGTGGCGCCGCCCTCGTCGGCTGGCACCGCGGCTCCGCGGCCGGCCCGACCTCGCCGCTGCGCATCGTCGGGGCACACACCGACTCCCCGTGCCTGCGCGTCAAGCCCCGCCCCGACATCGGCGCTGCAGGCTGGAAGCAGATCGGGGTCGAGGTCTACGGCGGCGTGCTCCTCAATTCATGGCTCGACCGCGACCTCGGTGTCGCCGGCATCGTGGTCACCGCCGACGGTGGCTCCCACCTGGTCGCCGTCCACGAGCCCGTGGCCCGGGTCCCCCAACTCGCCATCCACCTCGACCGCGACGTCAACGACCGCGGGCTCGTGCTCGACAAGCAGCAGCACCTCACGCCCGTGTGGGGTGTGGGCGCTGCCGTCGAGGGCGAGTTTGCCGCATGGCTCGCCTCGCTCGTCGGTGTCGACGTCGACGCCATCCGCTCGTGGGACCTCAGCCTCTTCGACACCGCCACGGCCGCCCTCGTCGGGCCCGATCGCCAGCTGCTGGCGGCCGGTCGGCTCGACAACCAGCTGTCGTGCTGGGCGGCCACCTCGGCCCTCGCCACGGCACCGCGGGGAACCGACGGCACCGCCGTCATCGCACTGTTCGACCACGAGGAGGTCGGCAGCGAGAGCACGACCGGAGCGGCCGGCCCTCTGCTCGAGCACGTGCTCGAACGGCTCGCACTGGCGTCAGGCGCCACCCGCGACCAGTGGCTGGTCCAACTGGCCGGCAGCACCTGCATCAGCGCCGACAACGCCCACAGCGTGCACCCGAACTACCCCGAGCGCCACGACCCCGCCCACCGGCCGATGGTCAACCACGGCCCGGCCATCAAGCTCAACCACAACCAGCGGTACGCCACCGCCCCGGTGGGTGCGGCGCTGGCCGCCGATCTGTTCGCCAGCGCCGGCGTCCCGCACCAGGTCTTCGTCAGCCGCAACAACATGCCGTGCGGCAGCACCATCGGACCGATCACCGCCACCCGGCTCGGCATCGAGACCGTCGATGTGGGCGTGCCGCAGTTGAGCATGCACTCGGCCCGCGAGTTGTGTGGCACCCTCGACGCCCCGTGGCTGGCCACGGCACTCGCTCACTGGTTCGGGCGCTGACGGCGGTCAGGCGCAGCGGGCCTCGGCCTGGTCGAACAACCTCTGCAGTTCGGTGTGCAGCACCTCGGTGGTGTCGCGCACGGCCTGACGCTGCTCCTTCGAGGTCCCCTCGGTGGGCACGCGCACGGGCGCTCCGATCACGACGTGGACCTTGTGGGGGTAGATGAACTTGGCGCCCTTGGGCATCACCCGTTCGCTGCCGCCGATCCCGACCGGGATGATGGGCGCGCCGGTCTTCATCGCGATGTAGCAGGCGCCGTCGAAGAGCGGCTGCACGACCGGACCGCTCTTGCGCTCCCCCTCGGGGAACAACACCAGCGGCTGGCCGCTCTCGAGCAGTTCGATCGCCCGACGCAGGGCTTCGCGATCGGCGGTGCCGCGACTCACCGGGAACCCTCCGAGCACGGTGAGCAGACCGCCGAGCGCCGAGTTCGACCACCACTTGTCGGCGCCCATGAACCGCATCCGGCGCCGGGTCGAACCCGACGCGATCGGCGTGTCGATGATGCTCCGGTGGGTCGGGGCGAGGATGAACACACCCTCGGACGGCACGTGGTGCGCACCCTCGACCGTCATCCGGCACCAGGTGCGGCAGACGAAGGTCACGAGGTTGCGGACCACGAAATAGGCGATCTTGTGCTTCCAGCCGTTCTCGGCGATCTCGGTGTCGATCTTGGTCATCGTGTCTCCAGCAGGGCGAGGAGGGACTCCACGACCTCGTCGATCCCGAGGCCGGTGGTGTCGATCAGTCTGGCATCGCTCGCCTCGGCGAGCGGGCTGTCGGCACGGGTGCTGTCGAGGCGGTCGCGCTCGGCGATGGAGCGCTCGATCTCGTCGACGTCGCCGCCCGACTGCGCCACACGGCGCTCGGCCCGCACACGGGGCGACGCCGTGAGGTACAGCTTGAGGTCGGCATCGGGGAACACGACGGTGCCGATGTCGCGTCCTTCGATCACGCCACCACCGCGGACCTCGGCCCACTGGCGTTGACGGGAGCGCATCTCGGTTCGCACCGCACTGTTGGCCGCCACCTTGCTGACCTTGGCGGTGACCTCTGGCCCACGGATCTCGGTGGTGACGTCGTGCCCGTCGATCCGGACACCGTGGTCGTCGACCGACAGCGCACACGCCCGGGCGAGCGTCGCCACCGCGTCGAGGTCGTCGAGATCGAGACCGGCGCGCATGGCGGCAGCCGTGACGGCTCGGTACATGGCGCCGGTGTCGAGGTACTCGAGACCCAGGCGTGTCGCGAGCACGCGACCGATGGTGCTCTTGCCGGCCCCAGCCGGACCGTCGATGGCGATGACCCTCATCGGACGCACCGGGCCACCGTCACCAGCTGGTGCCGACGGGCATGCCCTCGCTGTAGCCGGCGGCACTCTGCACACCGACGAGGGCCCTCTCGTGGAACTGCGGGATGGTCGCCGCACCGGCATAGGTGCACGACGAGCGGACACCGGCGACGATGTCGTCGATGATGTCCTCGACCCCGGGGCGCTCGGCGTCGAGGTACATCCGCGAGGTGCTGATGCCTTCCTCGAAGAGCTCCTTGCGAGCACGCTCGAACGGTGTCTCGGAGCGGGTGCGGCTCTTGACGGCCCTGTTGCTGGCCATCCCGAACGACTCCTTGTAGAGGCGGCCGTCGGGGCCGCGCAACGTGTCGGCAGCCGATTCGTACGTCCCGGCCAACCAGCTGCCGAACATCACGTTCGCGGCACCCGCAGCCAGGGCGAGGGCAACGTCGCGCGGGTGGCGCACCCCCCCGTCGGCCCAGATCTGCTTGCCGTGACGGGCCGCCTCGGCTGCGCAGTCGAGAACGGCGCTGAACTGCGGACGACCGACGCCGGTCATCATCCGGGTGGTGCACATCGCGCCCGGACCGACACCGACCTTGATGATGTCGGCACCGGCGGAGATCAGGTCGCGGGTGCCCTCCGGAGTGACGACGTTGCCGGCCACGATCGGCACCGACGGGGCCACCGAACGCACGGCCTCGATCGCCCGAAGGGTCCGGCTCTGGTGACCGTGGGCCGTGTCGATCACCAGCACGTCGACGCCCATGGCGAGCAGGGCGCGAGCCTTGTCGGCCGGCGAGCCGTTGATCCCGACCGCGGCACCGACCTTGAGCCGACCCATCGCGTCGACCGTCGGCCGGTAGATGGTGCTGCGCACGGCCCCCTTGCGGGTGGCGCATCCGAGGAGACGGCCCTCACCGTCGACCACCGGCGCGACCGACAGGCGAGTCGCGCTCAGCCGCTCGTAGATGTCGCCCGGCTCGGCTCCGTCCTCGATGACGACCAGCTCGCGCGACATGACGTTCTTGAGCTGGGTGAACCGGTCGAAACCGGCCGCGTCGTGCTCGGTGAAGATGCCCTCCGGGCGGCCGGCTGCGTCGACGATCACGACGGCGCCGTGGGCCCGCTTGTGGATCAGCCCGAGCGCATCGCCCACGGTGTGGCTCGAATCGAGGGTGATCGGGGTGTCGTAGACGAGATGGCGCGACTTGACGTACTGGACCACCGTCTCGATCACGTCGAGCGGGATGTCCTGCGGGAGGATCGTGATGCCACCCCGACGGGCGACGGTCTCGGCCATCCGCCGACCGGCGACGGCGGTCATGTTGGCGACCACGACCGGGATCGTGGTGCCGATCAGGTCGGGGGTCGACAGGTCGACGTCGAAGCGCGACGGCACGTCGGACAGCGACGGCACCATGAACACGTCGCTGTAGGTGAGGTCGTAGGGCGGGGGACTCCCGATGAATCGCATCGCATCTGCCTTCGTAGGTCGCCGATGAAGCCGCACAATGCTACCGGTCGGGAGCACGGCTACCGTGGAGGCCGTGTCCGACCCGACCGCCGCTCCCGCACCGACCCTGAACGGCGCCCCTGCCGTCGCCGCCCCTCCTGTCGTGATGGTGCACGGGTGGGGCGGGTCGTTCGAGGCCACGTGGCAGCGCAGCGGTGTGGCCGAACTCCTGCGCGACGCCGGGCGTGAGGTCATCGGCATCGACCTCCTCGGTCACGGCGAGGCTCCTCGCCCACACGACCCGGCCGCCTACGCCGACCTCACCGCACGTGTCCGCGAGTGCCTGCCGCCGGGGCCGGTCGACGCCATCGGGTTCTCCCTCGGGGCGATGACCCTGCTGCGCACCGCCTGTACCGAGGCCACCCGCTTCCACCGGCTCGTGCTGGCCGGTATCGGCCGCAACGTCCTCGACCCCGACGACGGGTCGGGTGAGCGCATCGCCGCCGCCGTCGAGGGGCGCGCGGCCGACGACGACACGGCCGCTCAGGCCTTCGCCCACTACGCCCACCAGCCCGGAAACGACCCTGTCGCCCTCGCCGCGATCATGCGGCGTCCCCGGACCCCGCTCACGGCCGACGACCTCGCCGGCGCCACGTGCCCGACCCTGGTCGTCATCGGCGACAAGGACTTCGCCGGGCCCGGCGACCCGTTGGTGGCGGCACTCCCCCACGCCCGCCTCGTCACCCTGCGGAACGTCGACCACTTCGCGACCCCCGAGGCCTTCGGCTTCATCGACGCCGCTCTCGACTTCCTCGACGCCGTCCCCGGGTGACCCGGTCGTGACCGCCTCCTCTCGACACGGACGGCCCGAGGTCGGCACCTCGGTCGACCGGGCGCTCGAGATCGTGGGCAACGGAGGTCTGGTCGCCCTCCCCACCGAGACCGTCTACGGGCTCGCCGCCGATGCCGACGACGAACGCGCGGTCAGGGCGATCTTCGCCGCCAAGGGCCGACCGGCCGACCATCCGCTCATCGTCCACGTGGGCGAGGCCTGGCAGCTCGCCGAGTGGGCCGCCGAGGTGCCCCCGGCGGCAGCGGCCCTGGCGGAGACCAGCTGGCCCGGTCCGCTCACCCTGCTCGTCGCTCGTGCCGACCGAGTCCTCGACGTCGTCACCGGAGGCCGACCGAGTGTCGGTGTCCGTGTGCCGGCCCACCCTCTCGCCACCGAGCTGCTCACCCGGTTCCGGGCGTCGGGTCGTGGAGGTGGCCTCGCTGCGCCATCGGCCAACCGGTTCGGCCGGGTGAGCCCGACGACCGCATCCCACGTCGCCCACGACCTCGGCGATCTCGTCGACTACGTCCTCGACGGGGGCTCGTGCCCCGTCGGCGTCGAGAGCACGATCGTCGACTGCACCGTCGACCCGGCGCAGGTGCTGCGGCCGGGGGCCATCACGGCACCCGACATCGCGGCGATCCTCGGCGACGGCCGGGTCAGCGACGCGGCCACCGGCCCCAGCAGGGCGCCAGGGATGCTCGCCAGCCACTACGCGCCCGATGCCCCGGTGTTCCTCGCCGCGACGGCCGACGAGGCGCGGCACACGGCCGCCCTGCACCCCGGCGCGGTCGTGATCGACCACGGCGGCGACCTCGCCGGGTACGCCCGCTCGCTCTACGCCGAGCTCCGGAATGCCGACCTGGCCGGTGCCAGCATCATCGTCGCCGTCGTGCCCCCGGCCGAGGGCCTCGGGTATGCGATCCGCGACCGGCTGGCCAAGGCCGCCCACCGCTGACCGGCACCGTCAGGAGAGTTGACCGAGCAGCGCGATCAGGTGGTCGCGCACCGTCTCTGCGTCGGGAGCCGGCTGACCTTCCTCGACCGACACCACGGTGAGGTTGACGGTCGACCCACCGGCCTCGGGCAACAGGTCGATGCGGCACCAGCACGGCTCTGGGTCGTGGAGGGCGAACTCGAGCACGTAGGGCGGATCGTCGACGAGCACCTCGCCTGCCCATGAGACCACCACGAGCAGGGCTTCGAAGGCCTCGGCAGGGAGCACGTCGACCGTGAACGACGGCGCATCGCGGTCGACGCGTCCCCGGGCCGGTCGACCGGGTCGCGCCTGCGACGCAGGAGCCGGTGGATGAGGAGGCGGTGGCGGCTCCGGCGGGGACGGCATGGCGTCGACGGCCCTGACCACGGCCAGCGCGAGTTCGTACGCCGCGTTGAGGCGCTGCATGGCCGCCGCGTCACCGCCCGCATCGGGGTGCAGGGTCCGAGCCAGACGTCGGCGGGCCGCGGCCAACTCGGCGGGGCTCGCTGTCAGGTCGACACCGAGGACCTCGAACGGATCGTCGGCCGTGTCGGGATCGTCGGCCGTAAGGGACATGTCGGCCGTGTCGTCGCTCATCGTCGACCGTCCGTCGGGCTCAGACCACCACGACCGGGACCGTGCGCCACACACCCACCGCCGAGGCATCCGGGTCGGCGACGGCGGGGAGTGCGTCGGTCCAGTCACGGTCGCGGTCGACGATGGCCAACAGGTCGAGGCGCCAGCCGCCCGGGTTCCAGCACCCTGTGGCGGCCGCGTCGGCCTCGGACGTGACGGTCCGACCGGTGAGCGAGCCCACGAGCCATGCGGCGGGGGTCGCCACCGACACGAGCCGGCTCCAGGCCTCGGGGGCGCTGCGGTGCAGCCATGAGAGGCGGGCCAGCATCCCCTCCGCTGTCGGAGGAGCCCCGACAGCGGCGACCCAGTCGTCGGCGCCACCCGGCAACTGGAGGCAGAGCCAACCGGCATCGGGTTCGGTGGAGGGCGACGGGCCCACGAGCGGAGCGTGCACGGGCTGGCCCGCGGAATCGAGCGCCACGAGACCGGGCCCGACACCGATCTCGACGCGGGAAGCCACGGAGTCGAGGGCCCCGAGGATCTCGTCGCAGACTCCCCCGAGAGGGGCCCCCGACGCCACCGACCACGTCCCGGTGGCGATGACCGCTCCATCGGACCCGACGGCCGAGATCGCCCACCGCGACCCGTCGGTGTCGGCGGAATCGAGCAGGTCGACCCCCAGGCGGAGCACCACCGGTGCGAGGGCCATGTCAGCGACCCGTGAAGTTCGGCGGGCGCTTCTCGAGGTACGCCGACACGCCTTCACGGAAATCGTCGGTGCGCAGCAGTGGGAGCAACTGGAGGAACACGTGGTGCACGTTCTGGTCGAACGTCTCGGTCTCGGCGGCCCGCATCATCCGCTTGATGGCCCGCACGGCCAGCGGTGCGTTGGCGGCGATCTCGCCCGCCATCTCGCGCACGGCGTCGTCGAAGTGCTCCGGCGCCACGACGTGGTTCACCAGACCGAGGGCGAGCGACTCGTCGGCAGTGAGCACCTTGCCCGTGAAGGCGATCTCGGCGGCTTTGGCGTACCCGACGATGCGCGGGAGGAGCCAGGTTCCGCCGCTCTCGGGCAGGATGCCACGCTTGGCGAAACCCGGGTTGAGCTTGGCGGTCGAGGCCGCGATGCGGATGTCGCAGCCGAGGGCGACGTCGAGGCCGTACCCCGCCGCGCCACCGTTGAGGGCGCAGATCGTGGGTGTGTCGAGGTTGTGGAGGACCGTGGGCGGGGTGAACCGCAGGTCGAGTTCGCCCGGAACCGTCTCCTCACCGTCGCTGAGCCCACCCAACTGTCCTGATTTGGCACCGGCCTGGGCCGCCATGTCGAGGCCGGCGCAGAAAGCCTTCCCGGCGCCCGTCAGCACGATCACCCGGGCGTCACGGTCGCGATCGGCCTCCAGAAGCCGCCCCGAGAGCTGGTCGAGCATCCGCCCGGAAATGGTGTTCAGCCGTCCCGGAGCGTTGAGGGTGATCGTGGCGATGTGGTCGCGGACCTCGTAGAGGACCTCGTCGTCGGGCTGGCTCATGCACCGAACCGTAGCCCTGCCGTCATCGAAAGGTTCCGGTCGTGGTGGACGCTGGCCCGGATTTGTCACTACAGTTCGTGTCCTTGCACAACCCGGGCCGCAACCCGCGGCCCGGCCTCCTAGGGGGAGACACCCAATGCAGAAGACCAAGGTGCGCCGCGTCGGCGCGCTGCTCGTGGGTCTGGCACTCGTTGCCACGGCCTGCGGCGATGACACGGAAACGGCTGTCGAGACGACTGCCGCCGCGGTGGAGACCACCGAGGCTGCCGTCGAGACCACGGCTGCCGTCGTCGAGACCACGCCGGCTCCGGCTGCCGGTGGCGAGCTCGCCGGCATGAAGGGCACCACGCCCCTTCCTCCCGAGCTGGCCCAGGACTTCAAGGACCGCGTCCTGACCGTCCCGTCGGGTGAGGGCCTCACCGACTACAACTACGCCGCCGAGACCTACGACGCCGTCATCATCATCGCCCTGGCCACCGAGGCCGCCGGCGACGACGGCATCGCCCACGCGAGCAAGATCCTCGACGTCACCACCGGTGGCGAGAAGTGCACCGACTTCGTTGCCTGCCGCGACCTGCTCGCTGCCGGTACCGACATCGACTACGACGGTGTCTCGGGCCCGAACGACATGAACGGCAACGGCGAGCCCCTCGCCGGCGTGTACGGCGTGCTCAACTTCGGTGCGGACAACCGCATCGACGACGCGCTCACCACGTTCGTCGACGCTGCGTCCCCGGACTCGGCCAAGGTCGACCCGGTCGCCGTCGAGGGTGACCGCGCCGGTGACGGCCAGCTCCACATCGGTGGCCTCCTGCCGGCGACCGGCAACCTCGCGTTCCTCGGCTCGCCGATGTTCGCCGGTGCCGAGCTCGCCATTGCCGACCTCAACGCCGCTGGCGGCGTCCTCGGCCAGGAAGTGCTCTACACCGCCGGTGACTCGGGCGACACCACCACCGACATCGCCAGCCAGACCAGCGACAAGTTCCTCGCCGATGGCGTGGACGCGATCGTCGGCCCGGCTTCGTCGGGTGTGGCCCTCTCGGTGATCGACAAGATCAGCACCGCGGGTGTGACCTTCTTCTCGCCGGCCAACACCTCGCCGGCGCTGTCGACCTACGCCGACAAGGGTCTGTACTTCCGCAACGCCCCGCCGGACACCCTCCAGGGTGCGGTCATCGCTGACCTCGTGGCCCAGGACGGCAACTCGACGGCGTTCATCCTCGCCCTCGACGACGCCTACGGCAACGGCATCGCCAACGTCGTGGAAGAGCAGCTCACCGCCGCTGGCGTTGAAGTGCTCGGCAAGACCATCTACGACCCGGCTGCTGCCAGCTTCGACACCGAGGTCAACGCGGTCGCCGCGGCTGACCCCGATGCCATCATCCTCATCACCTTCGATGAGGGCTCGCGCATCCTCAAGACCATGGTCGAGCTCGGCATCGGACCGGCCAACCAGCTGGTCTACGGCTGCGACGGCAACATGGGCAACGCCCTCGGCGAGAACTTCGACGCCGGTAAGTGATCCGACGTCTCTGACGCCTGCGAAGGCCCCGGGGTTCGCCCCGGGGCCTTCCGCTTTTTCCCACTCTCCTGCCACCGGCCGGGGACGCGACGAGGGCCCGGCCGAACGGCCGGGCCCTCGTCGGGTGAACGGGTCTGTGCGGGGTCAGCCGCCGGTGGCCTTGGCCAGCGTGCCGAGGTACAGCTCGATGACGGCCGGATCGGCCAGCAACTCGCGGCCGCTGCCGGTGTAGGCGTTGCGGCCTTGGTCGAGCACATAGCCCCGGTCGACCACCTGCAGGCAGCGTCGGGCGTTCTGCTCGACCATCAGGATGGCCACACCGGCCTTGTTGATCGTGCGGCACTGGAGGAAGACCTCGTCCTGCAACACGGGCGACAGACCGGCCGACGGCTCGTCGAGCAACAGCAGCGAGGGCTCGAGCATCAGGGCACGGCTCATCGCCACCATCTGGCGCTCACCACCCGACAACGCCCCGGCCTTGCTGTGCTGACGCTCGCGGAGACGGGGGAACATCGTGGTGACGTACTCGAAGCGGTCCTTGAAGACCTTGGGCCGCAGGAAGCAGCCCATCTCGAGGTTCTCGGTGACGGTGAGGCTGGGGAACACGTTGCGGGTCTGCGGGACGTAGCCCACTCCCTTGCTCACCAGTTGGTGCGCCTTCATCCCGGTGATGTCCTCACCGTGGAAGGTGACCTTGCCTGACCGCACCGAGCACTGCCCGAGCACTGCCTTCAGGAACGTCGACTTGCCGGCACCGTTGGGGCCGATGATGCCGACGAACTCGCCAGCACCGACGGTCAGGTTGCAGCCGTTGAGGATGTTGACCTCGGGGATGTAGCCGGCGACGAGATCGTCGCCACGCAGCACCTCGGTGCCGCTCGCGGCAGGGGTCGGGGTCTCGGTGCTCACGCGTCCTCCATCAGCGACTTGCCCTGGTGCGTGCCCAGGTAGGCGTCGATCACGTCCTGGTTGTGGCTGATCTGGTCGGGGGTGCCCTCGGCGATGATCCGGCCTTCGGCCATCACGATCACCCAGTCGGAGATGTCGTGGACCATGTCCATGTCGTGCTCGACGAAGAGTACGGTCATTCCCTCGTCACGCAGACCACGGATGTGCTGGTTGAGGCTCTGCTTGAGAGCAGGGTTCACTCCGGCCATCGGCTCGTCGAGCATCACCAGGGTCGGGTTGGTCATCAGCGCCCGGGCCATCTCGAGGAGCTTGCGCTGGCCACCCGAGAGGGTGCCGGCGTACTCGTTGCGCATGTGGCCGAGCTTGAAGCGCTCGAGCAACTCGTCGGCGCGGGCTTCGATGCGCGACTCCTCCGAGCGCCACAGGGCGGCGAACAGGCCGTTCCACCACCGCTCGCCGCGCTGGCCGGTGGCACCGAGCTTCATGTTCTCGATCACCGACATCTTGCTGAGGCTCTTGGTGAGCTGGAAGGTGCGGACCATCCCCATCTGGGCGGTCTTGTGGGCGACCACCTTGTCGAGCGCCCGACCGTCGAAGTTCCAGGTGCCCTCGTTGGGCTCGTCGAACCCGGTGAGGAGGTTGAACAGGGTGGTCTTACCGGCACCGTTCGGGCCGATCAGGGCAGTGATCGACCCACGCTGGACCTCGACGTGGTCGACGTCGACGGCCACGATGCCACCGAAGCGACGGCGCACCGAATCGGCCACGAGGATCGGGTCGGGCTTGGCCACGCAGGGCCGGGGCTCGACCGTCGCGAGGGCGGCCTTGGCGGCTGCGGCGTACTGGCTGATCTCAGCGCCCATCGAGTGCCATCTCCTTACGGCTGCCGAAGATTCCCTGCGGGCGATACACCATCAGCAGGATCAGTGCGATGCCGACGAGCATCAGGCGGAACTGCAGCACGGCGCTGGCGTCGCGCAACACCTCGACCCCGAACACCGAGATCCGACCCTGCGCATCGGCGAGCTCGCCGAGGAACACGTCGGTGAAGGCGAGCAGGGCCCAGAACAGCATCGGACCGACGATCGAGCCGACCACGGTGGCCAGGCCGCCGAGCACCAGAGCGGTCATCACGTAGAACGTCACCGCACGGCTGTAGTTGTCGGGCTGCACGTTGCTGTTCTTCAGGGCGAAGACGAAGCCGGCGAGCATGCCGAGCACGGCGCCGATGACCAGCGATGACATCTTGTATCCGAACACGTTCTTGCCCAGGCTGCGCACGGCGTCCTCGTCTTCGCGGACGCCCTTGATCACACGACCCCACGGGCTGCGCATCAGGGCCCACACGAACAGGGCGCACAGAGCGGCGAGCACCCAGCCGACCATCAGCGTCCAGAGCTGCGCTCCGAGGATCTGCACCCTGCTGCAGAGCACCAGGGAGGCTCCGAGGGTGACGACGCTCGCGACCGCTGCCGTGGTGCGCACGGTGCCGCGCTCACGACGCGTCACCCAGCGACGGGCGACGGCGAGGCCGATGACCCCCGACAGGGCGATCCAGAAGACGGCCGCGACGATGACCATCGAACCGTGCACCTGGAACGGACCGATGCCGTAGGGGGTGCCGGCCGAGTCCATCGGGTTGAGCTTCTGGAAGCCGTCGGCGAACCCCTTCAGGCCGTCGGAACCGCCGAACTTCTCTTTGTGGGTGACCGACCGGACGATCAGTCGCACCAGTTCGGCGAGCGCGATGGTCACGATCGCCAGGTAATCGGCACGGAGTCGCAGCGTCGGGATACCGACGATGACCGCGAGCACCGTGGCGTAGGCGAGCCCGAACAGGATGCCGAACCACCAGGACACACCCCAGTAGTTGGCCGACATGCCGAGGCCGTAGGCGCCGGCCGCCATGAAGGCCGCCTGGCCGAAGTTGAGCAGACCGGCATAGCCGAACTGCACGTTGAGGCCGAGCGCGGCGAGCACGAAGACCACTGCGTCCAGACCGACGAATGCGGTCAGGGTGTGGTCGATGATGAATCCCCAGTCCATGTGTCCTCCTCAGCCCACTCGTTCCTTGCGACCCAGGATGCCCTGTGGTCTCAAGAGGAGGATCAGGATCAGCGCCGCGAGGGCGGGAACGGTCTTGAGTTCGGTCGGCACGCCGTCCTTGATCCAGGTCAGGAACGGGATGCTCGGGAAGGCCGGGATACCCATCGTCGAGACCTCGACGAACAGTCCGACCACGAAGCCGCCGACGAGGGCGCCGTAGGCCGAACCCAGACCGCCGAGGGTGATGCCGGCGAACATGAGGAACAGCAACTGCCCGCCCATGTCGGCCTTCACACCCTCGTCGAGACCGCGGATGATGCCGCCGAGTGCGGCCAGCGAACCACCGAGGAACCAGACGACCCGGATGATCTTCTCGCTGTCGATTCCCGTCGAGGAGGCGAGCTCGGCGTTGTCGGACACCGCACGGGTGGCCTTGCCGAGGCGCGACTTCTGGAGCACGAGGGCGAGCGCGACCAGCACGATCAGCGAGATGATCGTCGTGGTCAGGTCGCGGGGCGTGATCTGGATCGGGCCCCACTCCATCGCCACCTGGTCGTTGTAGGCCTGGTAGCGCTTGGTGGTGCCACCGAAGCGCATCAGGTACAGGTTGACCAGGATGATCGAGAGACCGACCGACACGACCATCTGGGAGATCAGGCCGATCCCCTTCTTGCGCAGAGGTCCCCACACGCCGCTGTTCAGGCCGAGCCCGAGCATTCCGCCGAGGCCGATCGTGAGCACCGCCGACAGCAGGAAGGGCACACCCCACGTCACGCTGAGCAGGTGAGCGACGAGGCCACCGAAGGTCACCAGTTCGCCGTGGGCGAAGTTGGTGAGGCCGGTGGTGCCGAAGATCAGGCTGAGACCGACCGAACAGATGGCGATGACCATGCCGAGGCGGATGCCGTTGACGATGGCCTTGACCAGCAGGCTCCAGTAGCCGTCGCCCGACCGCTCGGCCACACCGGTGAAGAAGCTCATCGTCTTGGTGGCGGTGGTGAACGACGACTCGGTGACCGTGGCCGTCGACTCGCCGGCCAGGGCCATGCCCGGCTTGAGCGACGCCTGGTCGATCTCGATCGTGAAGGTCGACTTGGTCGGGACGCAGATCAGTGCGACGCCCTTGGCGTCGGTCGTGCCACGCCCGACCTCGGCGCCCGCCTCGTCCTTGACGACAGCGATGACGCCCTCGACGGGCACCTTCTTCGGACCGGACTGGTCCTTGACGAGGACCTTGATGCCCGCCACGTCGCACGTGTCGGCGGCATGGGCGGGACTCGACCACAGCAACCCTGCGGCGGCCACGAGCGCGAGCGCGAGCGTCGCAAGATGTCGGATTCTGGATGTCACGATGTGGAGATCCCCCAAGGGCGTTCGGTCGTGTCGGGGTATTTGAGTCGGGGCGGGGTGCCTGAGTCAATACACAGAGGTGACAGTTGTGTGACGGTTAGGTTGAGTCGATGCAGCCGCCCGACAGCACGACCCCCGTTCCCCAGCCCACGCTGCGCTCCGCCGAGCCCGACGAGTGCCAGATCCTCCTGGTCCGGCACGGTCGTTCGGCCGATGTCGTCCCCGGCTCTCCCGAGTCGGCCGATCCGCCGCTCCACGAGGTCGGCGTCGAGCAGGCCGCCCGTCTTTCCGCCCGGCTCTCCGGTATGCCGCTGACCGCGGTCTACAGCTCGCACCTCGCCAGGGCCCGCCAGACGGCCCAGCCGCTCGCCGACGAGCGTGGCCTCACCGTGCAGGTCGACCCCGACCTCGAGGAGATCCGTCTCGGCGACTGGGCGAACGGTGAGTTCCGGCGCCGGGCCGCGGTCCGCGACCCGGAGTGGGTCGCCTGGAGTCGCACGGGCCGGTGGGACGGCATCCCCGGCTGCGAGGGCGACGATGTGTTCCGTGACCGCCTCGACCGGGTGATCGCCCCGCTCGCCGCCCGGCACGGTGGCCAGAGCATCGCCGTGGTGTGTCACGGAGGGGCGATCGCTGCGTACCTCGCCCATGTGCTCGGCACTCCCCGTTCGCTCTGGCTGACGGTCGAGAACACGAGCATCGCGGTGGTCCGGCTCGGGTCGGCCGGGCCGACAGTGGTGACGGCCAACGACTGCCATCATCTCTACGACCCCGTCACCGGACGCTGACACCGGTACGGTCGGCCTATGACCGGCCGCCCCGCTCCCCTGCGCACCCGCCTCACCGACCTGCTCGGCATCGACTACCCGGTGGTCCAGGCCCCGATGGGCTGGATCGCTCGCAGCGCATTGGCCTCGGCCGTCAGCAACGCAGGTGGCCTCGGCATCATCGAGACGTCGAGCGGCGAACTCGACGCCGTCCGCGACGAGATCCGGCGGATGCGCGACCTGACCGACAAGCCGTTCGGCGTCAACATCGCCCAGGCGTTCGTCCGCGACCCGGGAATCGCCGACTTCGTCGTCGAGCAGTCGGTGAGGTTCGTCACCACGTCGGCCGGTGACCCGACGAAGTACACCGCAACCCTGAAGGCGGCTGGTCTGACGGTGTTCCACGTCGTCCCGACGCTCGCTGCTGCGCTGAAGGCTGTGGCCGCCGGGGTCGACGGGCTCGTGGTCGAGGGTGGTGAGGGCGGTGGGTTCAAGAACCCCCGCGACGTCGCCAGCATGGTGTTGGTCCCGCTCGTGGCCCAGGCCGTCGACGTCCCGATCGTCGCTGCGGGCGGCATCTGCGACGGTGCCGGCATGGCCGCAGCGCTCGCCCTCGGGGCCGACGGCGTGCAGATGGGCACTCGGATGGTCAGCGCTGCCGAATCGCCGGTGCACGCCAACTGGAAGCAGGCCATCGTCGGGGCCGCCGAGACCGACACCGTGTTCCTCAACCGCTTCAGCCGCCCGGGCCTGCGTGCCCTGCGCACCGAGCGCACCGAACGCCTCGAGCGTCAGGACCACGTCGAGCTGACCGAGTTCGCACGCACGCAGGATCTGTACTTCGGCGGCGACCTCGAGGCGGCCATCGCCCTCACGGGTCAGGTGGCCGGCCGGATCACCGAGGTCCTACCGGTCGCCGACATCATCCATGGCACCGTCGAGCAGTGCCGCGAGCGGATCCGCGAGCTCGCCGAGCGTCTCTGACGCGCCGCCAGCTGTGCGAGGCCAGAGCACCCGGGCTCAGCCGGCTGCTCCGGCGCGCACGACGTAGCCGCCCGTCGCGAGCATCGCCCTGAACGCGATGAGCCCCGAGTCGAAGGCCGAGCGCTCGCCGCGAACCGCAACGTCGGGTGACAGCGAGTCACCGACGAGGTGTCGCCCGGGGTCGTCGCGGGTGAAGCACGCCGTCCGCGGCAGCGCCGAGTCGGGCACGAGGACGGGCGCCGCGTACGCCCACACGTTCTCGAAGCAGAAGCGCCTGACCCCGGCGGCGTAGAGGCGATCGGTGGTCGTGAGGGTGTCGAGACGGCCCGAACCGAACGGCACGCCTTGCACCACCGTCCCGGAGGGTGTCGCGATGACGACGTGGTCCTTGGCGTGCACGCGGGCGATGAACGGCGCCATTGCATCGAGGGCGTCGAAGGGGTCCTCCCCCACCATCTGACTGTTGCCGTAGTCGTAGAGGGCACGCACCGACGGATGGTCGACCTCGCCGAGAATGCGGGCGAGGACGGGACCGGTGAAGTCCTCGTGGTTCTCGAGCACGACCAGCACACCGAGGTCGGCGGCGAGCGGAGCGATGGCCCGGAGGTCGGCGATCGTGGCGGCCACCGTCTCGTCGAGCGGCATGCGGTACTTGGTGTAGGTGCGGAGGGTGTCGGCGCCGCACGCGGCCGCGACCCTGAGCATCGCCGTCATGTTCTCGGTGCGCGTGTCGCTGGTGTCGAGTTCGAGGCGCAACCCGCGGCCTGCGACCGCCTCCCGTACCCGGCGGAAATGATCGTCGTCGGAGCCACAGAGGTCGCGCAGCCCCGGACCGTTGGCCGACACGTTCACGCCGGTCATCCCGAGCGATGCCATCTCGTCGACGTACGAGAACACGTCGTACCCGGTGACGTCGCGGTACCGCAGGTGGAACCGCAGCGAGTACGAGTGGACGTTCAGTTCGATCTCGCGGGTCACGACGACTCCTCCAGAAGCGCGATCTCGGCGGCGAGAGCCCGGCGGTACCGCTCGGCGACATCGGGCGCGCGACGCCGCAACTCGTGTGCCCGCCACACGCAGTAGGCGCCGATGCGGTAGTGCCACACGGCGCCGAGCGAGGCATGGCGCTCGACGGTGGCCGACCCACTGGCGCTCAGGGAGGCGTACAAGGTGAGGAACCGTCGCGCCGTGGTCGACGACATGGGCCGCTTGCCGTACAGGATCATCATCGCCGGCGACCGGAAGCACGCCACGTCCTCGGTGGCGTCGCCGCGGCCGGGACACTGCCAGTCGATCAGGACGAGCCCGTGGGCTCCGCCGCGGATCACGTTGCCTGGCCCGCAGTCGGTGTGCACGATCGACTCCGTATCCGGGAGCGACCGCCGGTCGGCAGCACCCAGCACAGGCCGAACGGTACGTAACGGCGCCGACAACGTCGTCGGCACCTCGGCGATCATCGCGTCGGCGTGACCGAGCACGTCGGCCGGCGTCGCGAGCAGAGGCCGTAGCCGCGAGTCGACCGGAGCGCGATGGACGTCGTGCAGGAGTCGAGCGACGTCGTCGACCCCTCGCGACCACTCATTCCCACGGACGAACTCGTAGGTGAGCACGGCCCGGGAGGTGTCGTCGGCCGGACGGAAGTCGACGAACCGCGGCGCCCGTCCGGTGTGGGCGAGCACCTGGAGCGCGAGTGCTTCCTGCTCGGGCAGGTTCGGGTACATCGGGTTGGGCCCGTGCGGTGCGGCGTAATGCTTCTCGACGACAGTGAGGCCGTCGCGGCGCAGGCGGTAGACGTCGTTGTGGTAGCCGCCCTCGAGCCGTACCCGACCGTCGGACATCAGCGCGCTGCCGTCCAGGCCCAGGCCGTGACGCCCATCAGTGCCGTGGCTCCGGCGACGTGGACGGCGACGAGGCCCGCCGGGAGTCCACCCGCGTACTGGGCGTAGCCGACGGCTCCCTGCACGAGGCCGATCACGATCCAGGCCGTCAGCGGTCCGTCGACGACGGCCCGGTCGGCCGGACGCTTCCGCACGCGCCACATCAGGGCTGCCGCGGTGAGCACCGCTGTCCAGACCAGCACCGAGTGGATGCGGGTCACCCACACGAGCATGTCGCCGTCGATGTCGTCGGTCGACCCGAAGAACCGTCGGGCCTCCTCGTCGCCGGCGTGGGGTCCGGTGCCGGTGGTGACGGTGCCAGCGAGGACGGCGACAGAGGTGAGGACTCCGAGCAGGCGCACGTGCCGACGGACGTCGACCGCGACACTCGCCGGCGGTGTGGCGTCGGGCCAGCCCGACCTGACCAGCAGGGCGACAGCGGCCCAGACGAGGACCATCGAGAGCACGAAGTGCAACTGCACCGTCGCGGGGTGAAGATCGGCCCACACGACGATGGCGCCGACGATGCCCTGGGCCGGGACGCCGAAGAGCATGACGAAGCCGAGCGTGACGAGGTCGCGGCGGCGCGGGCGACGGAACCATGCGGCGAGAGCGGCGAGCGCCACGCCGAGGGAGACGAGGAAGGTGAACAGTCGGTTGACCTGCTCGATCGCCGCGTGCTTGCTGGAGACGTCGACCAGCTTGGCGTCGTTGCAGTTCGGCCAGTCGGTGCAACCGAGGCCCGAGCCCGTGAGCCGCACGGCGGCACCGGTGACCACGATCACCGACAGGAGCACCAAGGCAGCCACGCACACCGACGTGTAAGCGGTGGGTGAGAAGCCGTCCCGACGGAATCGGGCCAACCGACCCGGGGCAGACTCGGAGGTCACCGGCGACATGTCCCGAGACTACGGCGACGGCCGGTGCGAGGCCGCATCACCCACGTGGATAGGTTGCGCTCGTGCTGACCAGCTTCGACGACTACCCGTTGCACCAGGCGACCGTGCCGGTGGCCCACACCGCGACCGCCGACCTCAACCACTACGACCGTTACTTCTTCAACGGCTACACCGGATCGGGCGACCTGTACTTCGGGGCGGCGATGGGCCTGTACCCGAACCGACACGTCGCCGACGCCGCGTTCTGCGTGGTCCGTGGTGGACGACAGACCAGCGTCTTCCGCTCGCAGCGCGCCCCTCTCGACCGCCGCGACGCGACCCACCTCGGCGAGGTCGACGTCGAGATCGTCGAGCCGTTGCAGGTCCTCCGCCTCCGCGTCGACGCTCCCGAGCAGGGGCTGCGCGCCGACCTCACATTCCGGCACCGCTCGCCCGCGATCGAGGAAGCGCACTTCTTCCAGCGCACCGGAGTGCGGGCCTTCTTCGACTACACCCGGCTCACCCAGTTCGGCACCTGGGAGGGATGGATCGAACTCGACGGCGAGCGGATCACCGTCGACCCGTCCGACGTGTGGGGGTCTCGCGATCGCTCGTGGGGTGTCCGCCCGATCGGCGAGCCGGGCCCGACCGGCGGACCCACGGGAGTCCCGCAGTTCTTCTGGCTGTGGGCACCGGTGAACTTCCCGTCGCTGTCGACGCACTTCGACGTCAACGAGTTCGGCGACGGGCGGCGGTGGCACGAGACAGGCACGATCGCTCGCCCCGGCCACGAGCCCGAGATGATGCGCACGGTCGACTGGCGCGTGTCGTGGCGTCCGGGCACACGGTGGGCCGACTCGTTCGAGTACGACCTCGTGGGCTGGGACGACTCGGTCACGACGGTCCGCCTTCGGCCGCTCTACGAGTTCCACATGCGCGGCATCGGGTACGGCCATCCCGAGTACGGGCACGGCTACTGGAAGGGTGAGTCATGCACGGCCGGAGAGCACCTCACGCTCCCCGTGACCGACGTGCTGGCGCGCGACAAGGTCCATGTACAGGCCATGTGCGAGGCGACGCTGATCCTCCCCGACGGCTCCACCGAGACCGGCTCGGGCATCCTCGAGCAACTCTGCATCGGCCCGCACCCGAGCGGACTCACCGGCATCCTCGACGGCTACGCGCCCTGACGGGCCGTCACGATCTGGGCCGTCACGAACTGGGCCGTCACGATCTGGGCCGTCACGTGTGCCGGATCGTCATCCCACCGTCGACGGGGATGACTGCGCCGTTGACGAAGCTGCTCGCCGGGAGGCACAGGCTCAGGGTCATGTGGGCGACCTCCTCGGGCAGGCCGTAGCGCCGCAGCGGCACCCGCCGGCGCGCGTAGGTCTGCTTGGCCTCGTCGGGGATCGGTTCGGTCATCCCCGTCAGGATCGGCCCGGGACACACGCAGTTGACCGTCACCCCGTGGCGGCCGAGCTCGACGGCGAAGCTCTTGGTCAGTCCGACCACCCCGGCCTTGGTGGCCGCGTAGGCGGCGAGGCCCGGAGTGGTGACGATCGCCTCGGTCGACGCGATGTTGACCACCCGACCGCCGCCCTCTGCGGCCTGCAGATGCGGCAGGCACAGACGCACGAGGCGGGAGTGCGCCGTGAGGTTGACGTCGAGCGTGCGCGCCCAGTTGGACTCGTAGTCGTCCTCACCCTGGAAGGCGGAGTTCACGACCGAGATCCCGGCGTTGTTGACAAGGACGTCGACACCGCCGAGCGTCGCCACGACTTCGGCCACCATCTGCTTCAAGGCGTCGTGTGACGCCACGTCGCAGGTGAAGCCGTGGGCGGCCGACGGACCGTGCGCAGCGCGGATCTCGTCGACCACCGCGAGCACCCCTTCGGCGCTGATGTCGACCACTGCCACCGTGGCGCCCTCGTCGGCGAACAGGTGCGCCGTCGCCCGTCCCATGCCCGATGCAGCGCCGGTGACGACGACCCTCCGGCCTGCGACCGACCGACTCAGCGTGCTCAACCGCATCGCTCCCCCTCTCCTCACGACACCACGAGTTCATCCGGGTGTCGCCGTCTCGTGTTCGCACGTTAGGACGCGCCGCTATCGTGCGGCGCAGTGAAGAAGCCCACCGTCGCCGAGCGCCGCAAGGAGATCCTCGAGGTCACGTGCGAGGTCGTCATCGACCGTGGCTTCGCGGCCACCCGCATCGCCGACGTCGCCAAGCGGCTCGGAATCTCGAGCAGCCTCGTGCACTACCACTTCGACTCGAAGGAGCAACTGCTCGCCGAGGCGTTCGCTCACTACGCCCGCAAGGAACTCGCCGAACTCGAGGCCGACATCGAGGCGGCGCCGACCTCGGTGCAGCAACTCGACCGGGCGCTGGTGAACTCGGTGCCCGAGGGCAGTGACGACATGGAGTGGATGCTCTGGATCGACGGGTGGGGCGAGGCGCTCCGCAACCCGATGATGCGGACCATCAGCCAGGAACTCGACGAGCAATCGGCGCGGGTCCTCGAGCAGGTCATCCGGCTCGGCGTCGAGCGCGGCGAGTTCGCGTGTGCCGATCCGGCGGCCGCAGCACTCCGCCTCACCGCCGTCGTCGACGGTCTCGCCGTCCAGTTCGCCGCCCACGAAGGCGTGATGGACCGCGAGCAACTCATCGACCACGTCCGCACGCTCGCCGCCTGGGAGGTCGGGCTCGAGCCCGACGCCCTGCGTCACCCCGGTGCCCACGCCCTCTCGGGCCCCGACGTGGTGACCCCGGCCACCGACACCGCTCTCCACCAACTCATCTCGCGCTACTGCGACGCCGCGACACGCCGCGACGACGAGGAGTTCGCCAGGGTCTGGACCCCCGACGCCGTCTGGATCGTGGGCGGCAAGCCCATCGAGGGTCTCGACGCGATCATGGCGGCCAAGGATCGGTTCGTGAAGGGCCTGAAGTGGTTCGTCCAGACCGCACCGAACGCGGTGTTCGAGGTCGACGAGGCTAACGGCACCGGCCGCGGTCGGGTCATGGTCGTCGAACAGTTCAAGACCGCCAAGGGCAAGGTCGGCACCCTCGTCGGGACCTACCACGACACCTACCGACGCACCGACGGTGCCTGGCGTTTCGCCGAGCGCCGGATGGAGATCATCCACTCCGACGACTGACACCCCCCGATCTCGGCGCGTAGCGTCCCGGAAACCGGGACGCTACGCGCCGAGATCGGTGGGGTTCAGGGGCGGATCTCGTAGAAGGCGTTCACGCTGTGGTCGACGTCGAGTCGACGGAACCTCGTGAAGCCGGCCTGCTCGGCCATCCGCTGCGCGGTCGACTCGCTGAGGCCGAGGGTCCCGAGCCCGAGTCCACCCGGCTCGCTGAGCGCCGACGACATGCACGACAGCACGCTGATGCCGTACATCAACGACGCCATCGGGTTCTTGCGCATGTTCTCCTCGAAGGTGTCGAGGGCCTTGATGTCGACGAGCAGCCAGACACCGTCGGGCTTCAGCGCCGCACGAATGGCCTCGATGACCTGCTGCGGGTGTGCCATGTCGTGGATGCAGTCGAACGTGCACACGAGGTCGAGCGAGTGGTCGGTCGGCAGCGCCGTGTTGCGCGGGTCGTGGAACTCGACGTTCCCGAGACCCGACGCATCGAGCTTGGCCCACGCCCGCGCCAGCGCGTGCTGGCTGATGTCGTACCCGACGAACGAGCTCTGGGGGAAGGCCTCGGCCATCAGCAGCACGGCACTCCCGGCGCCGCACCCCACGTCGGCCACTGCAGCGCCGCTCCGGAGCCGGTCGACCATCCCGTCGATGGCCGGCAGGACCACCGGCAGCAGGAAGGCCCGGTTCCACGGCTCGAAGCTGCGCTCGATGCCGACGGCACCCTCGGGCCCGTGGCTGTCGTAGTCGTGACCGACACCCGTGCGGAAGCTGTCCCGCACGTGTTCGAGCGCGTTCATCGTCTGCGGGAGACGGTGGAACATGCCCATCCCGAAGGCCGGGTGGTGCGGATCGGCGAGCACGACGGCCGCCTCGGGTGACAAAGCGAACCTCCCGTCGGGGTGGGTCTCGATCATCCGCGCCGCTGCCTGGTTGTGCGCCCACTCGCGCACCCAGCGCTCGATGGTGCCGGTCGCCTCGGCGAGCTCGTGGGTCGTCACCGGGCGCCCGATGTCGCGCATCGCCCGGTACAGCCCGAGCTGGTCGCCGAGGTGCACCATCCCGGCCGTCACCGCTCCCTCGAGCTTGGTGAACAACTGGAACGAGTAGAGCTTGAGCTTGTCGGGGTCGACCTCGGTCGTCATCGCGATCAGCCCGGCATCGTCCAGCGCGGGGCGCGCTTCTCGAAGTTCGACATCACGGCCTCGGCCTGGTTCGGACGACCGACGAGCGAGCCGATGTGCTGGCGCTCGGCGGCGAACTGATCGGCGGCGCCCTGGTGGAACAGACCGTTGAGCAACTGCTTCGCGGCCCTCACGGCATCGGGGCTACGGCCAGCGATCTCGCGTGCCATCGACATCGCGTCGGCGTGCGGATCGTCGGAGAGGCGCGTCGCCAGGCCGAGTTCCTTGGCCTCGCGACCGTCGAACACTCGAGCGGTGAACACCAGTTCCTTGGCGACGTCGGTGCCGACGAGGCCGGCGAGGAAGTGCGTCCCGGTCATGTCGGGCACAAGACCCCAGTGGACCTCGCGCACGCTGAGCTGGGTGTCGGGGTGGACGATGCGGATGTCGGCCCCGAGAGCGACCTGGATCCCGCCACCGAGTGCGTGCCCGTGGACGGCCGCGATCACCGGCACCGGCACCTCCTGCCACACCCAGCACACCTGCTGGCCGAGGTGGGTGATCCGGCCGTCATCGATCCGGCCCGGGTTGCCCTCGGCCCGCTCACCGTCGCGCGGACCACCACCGGCGAGTGCCGTCATCGTGGCGAAGTCGAGACCGGCGCAGAACGACGAGCCCTCCCCCGACAGTACGGCGACGAGGATGCCCGGTGCGGTGCACAGCCATTCACCCGCCTCGGCGAGACCGAGGAACATGTCGCCGTCGAGTGCGTTGCGCTTGTCGGCACGGGTCATCCGCACGTCGGCGATTCCGTCGGTGACGGTGATGCGGACCCGGTCGCGGAAGTCGACGACCGTCGGAGTCTGGGGATCGCTGCTCATGGCGGCGAGTCTGGCAGGTCAGCGCCGTCGTGCTCGCAGCGTGTACGAGGCGGCGAGTCGCTCGGGGTGCTCGGCGAGGCTGTACTCGCCGCCACCGGTGTCGACCATCGCATCACCCAACTGGTTCCAGGGCACTGACCGGTGCTCCTCGAAGAGGGTGATCTCCATCCCCGACGACCATAGGGCGTTCATGATCTCGGAGAGCGAGTGGTTGAACTGCACCGTCCGAGGAGACGCGAGTGGCTCTGCGTGATCGACGTAGGAGTACTCCTCGACGAAGACCGTTCCGCCGGTCTCGAAGTACGGGTACTCCACCGTCACGAGACCGTCGGGTCGGGGGTCGCACAGCGCCCACAGCATCGGGTGCCCCTCGCGGATGAACAGCGAGCCGCCGGGCCTCAGCAGACCGGCCACGACCTTCGCCCACCGTTCGACCGACGGCAACCAGCAGAGGGCGCCGATCCCGGTGTACACGAGGTCGAACGATCCTTCTCCGAGTACCTCGACGGCGCGGTCGACCTCGGCCTCGACGTACCGGATCGACTGCCCGCATCGCTCGGCCAACTCGGCGGCCACGGCGAGGGCCGGCGCGGAGAAGTCGAGACCGGTGACCCTGACACCGAGCCGGGCCAGCGAGAGCGTGTCGGTGCCGATGTGGCACTGGAGATGGACGGCGTCGAGACCGGCGATGTCGCCGAGCCGTGGCAGGTCGAAACGCACGACGTCGCTCAGGTGGGTCGGATCGGTCTCGAACGCCGCCAGGTCGTACCCCTGCACGTGATGCTCGACGCGGCTGTCCCAGTTGGCCCTGTTGGCGGCCACGGCCTCGGCGGCGGTGTGTTCGTGCGGTTCCACGGCGACCAGTGTGGCCGATCGTGCGAGACTCGCCCCATGCACCTCCACCTCTCTGCCGACGACGTCCTCTCGACCACCCGCGCGGTGCGCAAGCGCCTCGACCTCGAGCGCCCGGTGTCGCGTGAGTTGATCCTCGAGTGCCTCGAACTGGCCGTGCAGGCGCCGACCGGGAGCAACTCGCAGGGCTGGCACTGGATCTTCGTCGAGGACGCCGCCACCAAGAAGGCGCTCGCCGACATCTACGCCGAGAACTTCGCCATCTACCGACAGCTCGGAGCGGCGAACCCGATGCCGACCGACGACCCGCGTGCGGCGCAGCAGGCGCGCGTCGTCTCGTCGGCCGAGTACCTCACCGAGAACTTCCACAAGGTTCCAGTCCTGCTCGTGCCGTGCATCACCGGCGACCTCGACCGGCTCCCGTCGTTCGCCGCCGCCTCGACGTGGGGATCGATCCTCCCGGCCGTGTGGAGCTTCATGCTCGCGGCCCGCGAACGTGGCCTCGGCACGGCGTGGACGACCATCCACCTGATGAACGGTGGCGACGCCAAGGCGGCCGAGATCCTCGGCATCCCCGCCGGAGTCACCCAGGCCGGGCTGTTCCCCATCGCCCACACGCTCGGCACCGACTTCAAGCCGGCCGCCCGTCTGCCCCTCGACCCCATCACCCACTGGGACCGCTGGTAGGCAGCAGCGTCTGCCTCAGCGGCGTCTGACTCAGTCGACCAGCCGCAGCCCGCTCGGCACCAACGACGGTGCGGCCTGCGGGAGGTCGACGACGAACTCGGTGCGGTGAGCCGGGAAGATGTGCTCGCTGAGCAGGACAGGACTCCCGGCGACCGTCGTGGTCAGGCGCTCACACCGCAGCACCGGGCTACCGGCCGGCACCTGCAACAACGCCGCGTCCGCGCCATCGACGACCGCCGCGCCGATGGTCTGGGTGGCACCACGGAACTCGACGCCCAGCAACTCGTAGAACGGCTTGCGCTCGACGTCGCGGCGCGAGAGGTGCTGGCCGAGGTCGGCCGGGCACCACACCGTGACGACGGCGAAGGGCGCTCCGTCGGCGAGGTTGAGGCGCTTCACCCGCAGGACGTGCTCGCAGCCGAGTCGTTCGGCGACATGGGCGGGTGCACCGACGAAGGCGAACTCGAGGATCCGACGGCGCGGTTGCACGCCGCCCTTCTCGAGTTGCTGCTCGATGGTCTCGAGACTCCCGAGCCGCTGTCGCACGGGCGCCGCCGCCACGAACCAGCCGAACCCCTGGCGAGAGTCGAGCAACCCTTCGTCGCGCAGTGTCTCGAGCGCCCGCCGGATGGTCACCCGGCTCACGGCGAACTCTGCCGAGAGTTCGCTCTCGCTGGCGAGCACGTGGCCGGGGCCCTCTGCGGCGACACGCTCGCGCAGGGTCTGGGCGATCTCCTGGTACCGGATGGTGCGCACTGGTCGACTGCTCCTCACGACGGCGTCGCGGTGTGGCGGTCTTGGCCCACCGGCGCACTTGTATTATGCTTGTCTACATCGCTGCCGTCCACCACGTCGGCGCAGGAACCCCTCGAACGGAGCCGAGATGACCGTCACCGCCGGAACCCCCCTCGAACTCGTGGAGCGCGTGTACGCGAATCTCCCCCAGCGTGTCGCCGACGGCCGCGCCCGCTTCGGACGGCCGCTGACCCTCACCGAGAAGATCCTCCTCAACCATCTCGGCGACCCCACCGAGCCGATCGAGCGGGGCGGCACCTACAACGACTTCCACCCCGACCGGGTGGCGATGCAGGACGCCACGGCCCAGATGGCGCTCCTGCAGTTCATGACCGCCGGCCTGCCCACCACGGCCGTGCCGAGCACCGTCCACTGCGACCACCTGATCTCGGCCAAGGTCGGTGCCTCGATCGACCTCGGCGTCGCCATCGACACCAACCGTGAGGTCTACGACTTCCTCCGCTCGGTCAGCGCCAAGTACGGCATCGGCTTCTGGGGCCCCGGCAGCGGCATCATCCACCAGGTCGTGCTCGAGAACTACGCCTTCCCCGGCGGGATGATGATCGGCACCGACAGCCACACGCCCAATGCCGGCGGTCTCGGCATGGTCGCCATCGGCGTCGGCGGCGCCGACGCCGTCGACGTGATGACCGGCTTCCCGTTCAACGTCCGCTGGCCCAAGGTCATCGGCGTGCGCCTCACCGGCACCCTCAACGGTTGGAGCAGCCCGAAGGACGTCATCCTCGAGGTGGCCCGCGTGCTCACCGTCGAGGGCGGCACCGGCGCGATCGTCGAGTACTTCGGCCCCGGCGCCGACAGCATCTCGGCCACCGGCAAGGCCACGATCTGCAACATGGGCGCCGAGATCGGCGCCACCTGCTCGGTCTTCGGGTACGACCACAACATGGCGCAGTACCTCAAGGCCACCGGCCGCGAGGCCATCGCCGACGCCGCCGACAAGGTCGCCGCCGATCTCCGACCCGACGACGGAGCCCAGTACGACCAGGTCGTGGAGATCGACCTCGACACCCTCACCCCGCTCATCAACGGTCCGCACTCCCCCGACCGGGCCAACCGCATCGGCGCCCAGGTGGGTGCCGAAGCCCGCGCCAACGACTGGCCGCTCGAGATCAGCGCTGCGCTCATCGGCTCGTGCACCAACTCGTCGTACGAGGACATCACCCGTGCGGCCAGCATCGCCCGTCAGGCCGCGGCCAAGGGTCTGCGTGTGAAGTGCGACCTGCTCGTGACACCGGGTTCGGAGCAGACCCGGGCGACCATCGAGCGCGACGGGCTCATCGCCGACCTCGAGGCCATCGGCGCCACGGTGCTCGCCAACGCGTGTGGGCCCTGCATCGGCCAGTGGGACCGTCCGTCCAGCGCCAACGACCGTCCGAACACCATCGTCAACTCGTTCAACCGCAACTTCCCGAAGCGCAACGACGGCTCGGCCAACACTCTGAGTTTCGTGACGTCGCCCGACACCGTGGTGGCCCTGGCCCTCGCCGGTCGGCTCGACTTCGACCCGACCACCGACACCATCACGGCCCCCGACGGCACCGAGGTGCGCCTCGAGGCGCCGGTCGGCGAGGTCCTCCCCGACCGCGGCTACGACCCCGGCCAGAACACCTTCACGGCCCCGCCGGCCGACGGCAGCGGTGTGGTCGTCGAGGTTTCGCCGACGAGCGACCGCCTCCAGCTGCTCGACGCCTTCCCGGCGTGGGACGGCAGCGACTACCTCGGCCTCCCGGTCCTCATGAAGGCCAAGGGCAAGTGCACCACCGATCACATCTCGGCGGCCGGCAAGTGGCTCACCTATCGCGGTCACCTCGAGAACATCTCGGGCAACCTGTTCCTCGGAGCGATCAACGCCTACGGCGACCAGTACGAGGCCGGACACGGCAAGGACGTCCGCGACGGCTCGGTCGACACCTTCCCGAACCTCGCCAAGAAGTACAGCGAGGCCGGCATCCGCTGGTGCGCCATCGGCGACCGCAACTACGGCGAGGGCTCGAGCCGCGAGCACGCGGCGATGGAGCCCCGCTTCCGCGGTGGCGTGGTGATCTTCGCCCGTTCGTTCGCCCGCATCCACGAGACCAACCTCAAGAAGCAGGGGCTCGTGCCGCTGACCTTCGCCGACCCGGCGACGTACGACCTGATCGGTGAGGACGACCGGATCAATGTGCTCGGCCTGCCCCCGGTGCCCGGTACCGACGTGCGGTGCCAGATCGTGGGCGCCGACGGAGCCGTGAAGGCCGAGTTCTCGGCCAAGCACACCTTCAGCGACGAGCAGGTCGAGTGGTTCAAGGCCGGCTCGGCACTCAACGTCGTGCGCCGCAAGGTCGCCGACTCGGCCAAGGGCTGAGCCGGGGTTCACTGAGGTGGATCTGCGCACCGCCCTCCGCACGACGGGGACGGTGCGCGGATTCACCGACCAGTCCGTCGACGAGGCCGTCCTCCGCGAGATCCTCGACGACGCACGCTTCGCGCCCAGCGGCGGCAACAAGCAGCCGTGGAGGGTGGCTGTCGTGGCCGACATCGCCACGCGTGTCGCCCTCGGCGACGCGATGCGTCCGGTGTGGGAGGAGTACGCCGCGACGACTCGCGCCGGACACCGTCCGTTCGTGCTCGGGCACAGCATCGACGGCATCACCACCGAGCCGGTGCCGAACGCGCTGATCGACGGCATCGCCACCGTGCCGGTGGTCCTGGCCGTCGCGGCCAACCTCACCCAGATCGCCCTGATGGACGGCGCTCTCGACAGACCGGCGTTGACCGGCGGCGCGAGCCTCTACCCGTTCTGCTGGAACCTGTTGCTGTCGGCACGGGCCCACGGTCTCGGCGGGGTGCTCACGACGTTCCTCTCACGGCGCGAACCCGAGGTCGCCGATGTCCTCGGGCTGCCGCCCGGGCACGCGCTCGCGGCCACGATCTTCCTCGGACATCCGATCCACCAGCCGACCCGGCTCCGCCGGCGCGAGGTCGCCGCGTTCGCGACACGCGATCGCTTCGACGGCGAACCGTTCGAGGGCCCGACCGAGACGTCGGCCGAGACCCCGTAGCGGTCAGGCCTCGCGCAGTGGTCGGGCGCGCTCGCGCAGGCGCTCGCCGACGCGGCGGGCGACCTTGCCGATGCGACCGATCTGACGGGTCAGCGCCTCGCGAGCCTGCTCGGCCTCGGCGGTGAGACCCTGCAGCGACTCGATCTTCCACCACTTCATGACGACCGGCTGGAGGATCTGGTCGTGGTGCTGGACGAGGTTGTAGATCTCGGCCCGGGCGATGGCCTCGGCGTGCTCCTTGAAGCCGGGGATCCCGGTGCCGGGCATCTCGAACTCACGGACCTGGCGTTCGATGGCGGGGAGCACGACCGACGGGGCAATCTCGAGCGCCGCCGACGTGAGGTCGCGGTAGAAGAGGAAGTGGAAGTTCTCGTCGGCCGCCACACGGCTGAGCATCTGGTAGCCGAACTCGCCCGCCGGGTGGTCGGCGAGCGCTTCGTGCAGTGCCTTGGCCGTGTTGCGATGGGCGATGCGGGTGGCGAGCTCCTGCATCGCCACGTAGACGAACCCGTCGACGGCAGTGGGCGGCTCGGGGACCTGTCCGCCACCCATCTGCGACATGCGCCCGTCCTCGAGTTCCCAGGGATCGACGGCCTGGGTCACGAGCAGGAAGTCGCGGATCACCTGGGCGTGGCGTCCTTCCTCGGCCACCCACCGGTGCGACCACTCGCTCCAGACACCGTTGCGGCCGAACATCCGCTCGATGGTGCGGAAGTAGTACGGCAGGTTGTCCTCGGTGAGCAGGTTGACGTACAACGCGCTGCGCACTTCGGCCGGCAGCGGAGTGACGGTCGGATCCCAGCCGCGCTCGGGCGACAGCGTGCGGCCGAGCTCCCACGGGACGAACTCGTGCGGGTACCACGGCTTGCACGACTCGAGGTGACGTTCGACGAGCCCTTCAGCGACCGTCGTCAGCTCGTGCATGAGGTCTTCCTCGGCCGCGGTCATCGCGCGGGCGGCCGAACGCAGGGTCGGGAGTGCTGCCATCGGCGACACTCTAGACGCATCTACCTACTGGTCGGTAGGCAGTCATCCGGCCGAGCCGTGTCGGTTACTCTCGGGCCATGCGCATCGGACTCGTGATCTTCCCCACCGACAAGGGCATCCAGCCCGTCGAACTCGGCCGCGAGGCCGAGGCGCGGGGGTTCGACTCGCTCTGGTTCCCCGAGCACTCGCACATCCCCGTCAGCCGCCGCACCCCGTGGGGTGGCCGTGAAGGAGCCCCGCCGCTCCCCGAGGAGTACTGGCGGACCCACGACCAGTTCCTGGCCCTCGCCGCCGTCGCGGCCACCACGACGACGCTCAAGATCGCCACCGGCATCACACTGGTCGCCCAGCGCGACCCGTTGTGGCTGGCGAAGGAGGTCGCCACCCTCGACGTGCTGTCGGGGGGACGCTTCTTGTTCGGAATCGGTTACGGCTGGAACCACGAGGAGATGGAGTCGCACGGTGTCAACCCCTCGACCCGCCGCCGCATGGTCCGCGAGAAAGTCCTGGCGATGAAGCAGCTCTGGACCTCCGACGACGCCGAGTTCCACGGTGAGTTCGTCGACTTCGAACGCAGCTGGGCCTGGCCCAAGCCGGTGCAGGCACCGCACCCGCCGATCGTCGTCGGCGCCACCCCCACTCCCCTGCACTTCCGGCACATCGTCGAGTACGGCGACTACTGGATGCCGATCGAGGGTCGCTTCCCCGTCGCCGACGGCTGGCAGGGGCTGCAGCAGGCTGCCACCGAGGCCGGCCGCGACCCGTCGACACTCGGACTCGGCGTCTTCAACGCCAAGGCCGACGCCGCCCACCTCGCCGGTCTGCGCGACCTCGGCGCCTCGTTCGTCGCCCTCGGACTGCCGCCGCTCAGCCGCGACGACGCGCTCGAGGCACTCGACCGCTACGCCCCGCTCGTCGCCGAGTTCAACGGCTGAGATGTCCGCCGTCCGTCGACGTGCCGTCTCGGTGACCGCACTGTTCGGCGCTGCCGTCGCGCTCGTCGTCCTGCTCCCGCTCTGGCTGCCGGTCGCCGTCGTCGTCGACCTCGTCCGCGGGCGCTTCCGGTTCCCCGTCGCCCGCCTGCTCACCTTCGGGCTCTGCTGGGCATGGCTCGAGTCGTGCGGTGTCGCCGTGGCAGCCGTCCTCTGGGTCACCGGACGACGCCACGACACGCGAGCGCACTACGCGCTGCAGCGGTGGTGGGCGGCACGGCTGATGGGTGCGCTCGGCGCCACCACCGGCCTCCGCTTCGAGACCCCGGGAGCGGCCGCCCTGACACCCGGACCCGCGGTGCTGTTGTGCCGTCACGCCAGCCTCGCCGACTCGCTGCTCAGCGCATGGGTGATCACCACGGCGGCGTCGATGAACCCGCGCTACGTCCTGAAGCGCGAGTTGCTCGCCGACCCGTGTCTCGACGTGGTCGGCAACCGTCTCCCGAACCACTTCCTCGACCGTGAGGCCACCGATTCGTCGGCCGAACTCGCCGCACTGCGC